>Ga0187894_10006411_pt1 | contig 11555 bp, 7 predicted proteins | sample GBC1701081metaG_FD_136650 | JGI IMG/M metagenome (GOLD analysis project Ga0187894, IMG submission 136650) | White microbial mat communities from a lava cave in the Kipuka Kanohina Cave System on the Island of Hawaii, USA - GBC170108-1 metaG ...
CGAGAGTCGGAATCAGGCTCAGCAGGACCTCGAGCGGCGTCATCATGTAAAGCACGATCAAGCTGTAGCCAGTCAACGTCTGCTGGTCTATCTGCCGAAACGCTGGTCCAGCAAAGAGCAGCAAACCGATCAAAATAAAGACCAGGATCTGTCCCCAGCCTGAAGTGATCGAGTGGATGGTATCGGCTTTTTGACCGTTCTGTTTGATTGAGTCGGCAGTTGGCTCGAGCGATTCATCGAAGAACGCGGTCCGGCGCCCGCGATGTAGTTTTAGCTCTTTTGCTCCGTGCATCAACCCCTGGAAGTGTTTGAAGAGCAGGTCCCATCCCTGACGATTTTTTTCGAAGAAGTTGTAGGTCTTGATAAAGGGGATGTAGTAACTGAGCACGCCAAACACCATGAAGGCACTGACGCCAAGAAACACCGGCCACGATAACCAGGCCAAATAGATCAAGCAGGTGACGATTATCGCGATGTGCATGCAGACCATCGGAATCACCGTCAAAGCACCGGATATCGAGGGCACATCATCGGTAAGCGTGGCCAACAGACGCGCGGCGCCGAGTTCTTCGAGCTGTCGTAGCGGCGCAGCGATGATACTGCGACATAGTTTCATTCGCAGTTCGTAGATTGCCCCACGCGCGAGCCAGGCGAGCGAGATCGACGATGCGCAACGGCTGACCAGCATCACGGCGCAAAGGGTGACGAAGGCCCACATCGAACGCGTGGCGGAAGTGCCGTGCTGGCTCAAGGTCTTATTGATCAACGCAAGCAGACCGGTGTTACTCACGCCGGCAATGAGGCCCGCGATGATGGCGGCGATAACGATGCGCGGAGACATGCGCAAGAGGAAAAAGATCAGCTTCATGGCATCAATCTCTAACTGCGAAGGCCTCCGCCGGCTGCAGAAACCTCGCTTTATTATTCAGCCACAGCTCGCTCTTGAAACTATCGCCAAGCGCGCCGTACATGCGCGAGACCAGATCGTAAGCGAAGCCTTCGGTGAGGTTGTATTCGTGAAACATCTTGAGTATGTGGTGTTCGGCTGAGGTGTGTTCGCCGTTGACAGCCATGTGGCGTGCCGCTGCGACCGCCTCCTCGATCTCACGATCTGACGGAACTGGCAGACCGTAAACACAGATCGGATCCAATGTCTCAGTGCTCACCAGCGCTTCGAGTGCCTCATCCACGTAACAATCGAGAATGATGTGAATGCGCGGTTCTTTGCCGAAATTTGCCGCCGCGTGACGATGGATCGGGTTGAGCTTCCAGATGTAACCAAGCGCCAAATGGATCCTCGTGCGATCGATCACGATCGATGAAAAGGGATTCGTGATCACCGGAATGTGAAGCCGCAGCCGGCGTACATTTCTCAACTCCTGGTAATCACGATGCTCATGCATGAAAGCACTGACTTCGAGTTTCGCGAGTCGAGCCCACATGTAACGGAACCCGAGTCCACGCAAAAGCGCACGCGTCTCCGGCATCTCTTTAAGCAAGGAAGTCTCGACCGGTTCGCAATCCTCGATAATGGTGTCCGTCGGTTTACTCGTGCGATTCAATAGCGAGAGCGTCTGCCAGCCACCGGTGTGATAGTCCGAATAGACGTTGGTCCATTCCGTGTTAAGTCTGGCGACTTCCTGTTGCACAGCACGAAGCTGCGCGTCTTCCAGCCGGAAGATTTGTGAGACTTGTTCGGTTAGGTTGTTCATAATTCTGCCTCAAGCCACAAAAGCCAGTCACCCATTGTTCGTTTGCTGTTTCGCGTGGACTCAATTACCGCTCGCTTCCATCTGCTGCCGAAGGCTGAGCGGGCGCATATCGGTCCAAACTTCTCCGATATAGGCCAGGCACTCTGCCTTTGGTCCAGTCTTGCCGGCATCGCTCCACCCGAGCGGGTTAGTACGATCGGCCGGATAGATCGAATACTGTTGCTCGTGATTGACTACAACTTTGTAGACAGTGGTGTCTTCCTGATCGTTGACGTTCATTTGTTTACCTCCATCTGAGAAACTGTTCTTGGAATTTGAGTTTGGGGAAGCTCGTTAGAAAACGAAAGACTTACTTACAAATGTCGCATCACTCCAGGAAGCTGACGACGGCATGAGATTTTCAGGCCGAGCCGTGACGGAGAAGTTCGGCAGCACAGGAAGCTCGTACGACTGATCTACTACCTTCAATTTCACCTGTGCGTGCGGTTGCAGTTCCAGCACTAGTTCCAAGCCCTCCGCCGGCAACGCGTAGTAGCGCATCACCCAGGGAGCTTTCGCACTAGTTGTTGCGCTTCCCTGTTCGAGAGCTGTCCGCTTTCCGTTAATCACAATCTCCCTGATCTCCGTATCAGGTTCCCCGTAGACGGAGATCAGTGGAGCCTGGCGAATTGAAATAACGCGCACATGCACAATGCGTCTGTTTTCTTGCGCGCTATCGTTGAGTACTTTGATTTCAGGAGCAGGCAGGGCAACAGCCTCTGCCTGGTTTTTCAGAAACGGTCGGGGCGTGCCGGAAAAATAGTCCTCGAGAGGACTGTGTTGCGGGTTGGCGGTGAGAAATTGTTTGGTCCACTGGTCGGGATTCGCATCAGTGCTGGCCCAGACGGCTTCCTGCCTATCTGCATTCAGACCATAGAAGATATTGTCCGGTCTCGGTTGGCTGGCGCTAAAACCTGAATAAGCGAAACCCAAGGTGATGCAGCAAAGGCTGATAATCACCATCGCAGTTGGCAGCAACCATTTTGAGCGGGCGCCTAGATAACTCAATTGAGGAATCAGTAATCCGAGTAACAGGACCAGCAGAACGGAACTAACGGCTGCCTGGTTAAGGCTCAGGGCAGCGAACAGGATGTAAATCATCGGAACAAACAGGACCACAGCGGGAATGGCTCCCAGAGCTAACACAGCCACGCGCTTTGTTGAGCGGGGCTTCTCAGCGGCGGTCCCAAAGATAAGTGCCAGCGCGATGAGACTGCCGAGCATGGGCCAGGCCAACAGGTAGCTGCCGCCCGGCAAAAAGAAACTTGACGCCAGGAGCAAAATCAGGCCACCGAGTAATGCTCCGAGCGCCAGGTTATGCACACCTAACTTCTTACCAAACAAAATACCGAGCGCGGCGAAAATAGCGATCGAGAGCGCGACGAAACCGAGCGAGTAAAACCCGCCGTGGTAGATGTCTCCACGGGGCATTGCCGCATAGTCACTGCGCAAGCTGCGGATGAGCCACCAAACCAGGGCCACGATTCCAGGACCGACAATCAGGCTGACGAGAAAGGCCAGAAAGCCGAAAACTATTCCCGCCAGTGTCGCGATTCGCTTGCGCAGGCCGTACCACGCCACTGCGACAAACGAAATGACTACCAAAGCAGTCAGCGGCAGCACCAACACTGCGGAATAATGAACGAGAGTCAGTCCGAAGAGATCGAAGTAGACAGCGTCGTGATCGCTGCGAACATCCAGATTCTGGTTACCGAGGTACCTGGTCAGCGACAAAATGTAGGAGCCATGATGCTGCAAACTGCGCTCATCAAGATTTTTCCAATTGTCGAGCGCTGTGTGATAACGCGAAGGCTCGTTAATGAACGCGAAGTTCATTCCCGGCATCTTTGACTTTTTGAACACGGTCAGGTCGGTATCGTTCGGCAACAACCGATAGATTTCATACATCAGCGAGTTGGCAACCGGATAAGGAGCCGCGTGGGCCAGTCCGTCAATGAGGTTCCGATTGCCCCTGCTGGCTTCAAACATCATTACCGGACCGCTTGTTCCACGCGCTTCGAAGTTGAGTACCAGCCCAACATTCTTTGCCCAGGGATGCTCGTCGACAAAAGCTTTGGCGCCCAGCAGTCCCATCTCTTCGCCGTCCGTAAGCAACAAGATGACGTCATTCTTAACCGGGCCGCCGGCTTTCAAGGCGCGCAAGGTCTCGAGAATTGCAGCAATCGCGGCGCCATCGTCGCTTGCCCCAAAAGAGGACTGCTTCGAATCATAATGCGCCGTCAGCATGAGTGCCCGACCCGCGCCCTGACCTTTACCTTTCAATTTCGCGACGACGTTGCGCAAGCTAGCGCCGCGCACAAAACCGCTCTCGACCTGTTGCACGATTGACGCCTGCTGTATTTCCGGACTAAGTCCCAGCGAGGCAAGCTCATCGAAGATGTAGTCACCAACACGCTTGTGATCAGCGGAGCCGATAGGATGCGAATTCGTACTAATGACTTTCAGGTGCTGCATCGCTCGGCCGGAAGAGAATTCCGAAAGTGGCGCGTTAACCGAGACGCTATTCGGAGGGTTCATTCCGTACAAGGCAACGAGGACCATGACGACGAGCAGCAAAAGCAACATCCACTCAGTCAATGAGCCGATCCGCAACCAGCTTGCCGGGGTTGTCACTGTTTTGGGTATAGCAGCTTGAACCATGGGGTGATCTCCGTTGAGTCCCTTATGAGTAAGCCTCAGAGCTGATGATTTCTCTAAGCGGATGGAACAGATCTTCCGGCTGGCGAAGCGCACGGGGTGCAACCCTTCTAACAAGTCGGAAATGAGGTTGCGAGCAAATGTTCGTGCCCGTTAAGCGATCCGTGATCGTTGTTCCTGGCCAGTCTTGTTACTAATACCTTATCCACTACAACATGGGCCTGAAAACTCACCGTGTTCAAGAGTATCCTGACCCTCTCGGCATCTTGCATCTCGCGTTCAAAAACGCCGCAGAAGTTTTGAAATCTGCCTTCGTTGATAACTACTTCGTCACCGGCCTGGAAGTCGTCGGTCGTTTTCACAAAACCATCACTTCCTATTCTCGCTCGAATCAGATCGATGATCTCGTCTTCAAGCGGAGTCGGTTGGTCGTTAAAAGTGATTACACTGTTGACCCCTCTGGTAAACCGCACGCGATGATAGGATTCATTGAACCTGAAGCGAGTGAAGATGTAACTCGGGAACAGGGGCCTGGCAACGCGCCTTATCTGACCGCTGAATTCGTTGCATCTATTTACTCGCACCCTTGGACTCAGAGTCTCCATTCCCCAAGCTTGCAAATTGACGGCACTGCGGTCTTCCTGTTTGGGATGAGTATGGACCACGTACCAGCTAAGAGCATCGCCTGTTTTACTTAACATGTTTCACCAACTACTTTCTGGTTACTTGAACTCGAGGCATAGCTGCCGCTCTTTGAGCCAAATGACGCGTTGTGATCGGGATCTAACTGAATGCAGTCGCTTAGGACCTCGAGAGCGGCCGACAAATCCGGATCGCTCTCGAGGACGCTAGCGTCATCTCGAACAGGGACCGCCATCAAGCAAGTTAAAGGGTCAGGAGCGTGAGCAAGCTGCTTTTTTGAGTCAAGAAATCGAACTCCAAACTGCGTCCTCGTCTTAACCTGTGATGATCGAGTTCGGTACGGGATGAACCTACCGTGTACGCTTATTCCTGCTTCCAAAGAAACGTGGTTTCAACCTACCTATGCATCAGCATCTTCTAACAATCGACGCCGATGAGATTACGCTTCTGCCCGTTTGGGGTCTTTAACCGCAGCTTAAATATTTGCTAATCGTTTGCTAATAGTGGGGAAATCAGGGACGGGATGACTGTCCCAGAGGGTGAGACGCATATACAGCTAATTCAACGCAGAGATACGCAAAGGGCCGCAGAGAGAACTTTCAAAACTAAGGGCACCAGAGGCGCACTCAATCGGGGAATCCAAGACGCTTTAATAAATTCTGGAATCTGGGGTCGTCGCGGACGGTTTTGAGTTCCGGGCTAACCTTGAGCCAAACCAACCAGTCGTTGCACTCTTCGTAAAGTTGTTCAAGCAGTTCAAATACGGGGTCTCGCGGTCCAAGCGCCACGTGGATCACCAGCATGCTATAAGGCGAAACATATTTTCTCCCGGAAATATCTTTCAGTATGTCAAGAACGGTCTCTGCTTCGTCGCGTTTGCCGGCCAGTGCAAGGGCATATCCCATGAACCCCAGCGCCAGGTATGCTTCCTCATCCAGCTTGTAGATAGCCTCAAACTCCGCAATCGCTTCTTCCAGACGGTTTTGTTCGATATAGGCACAACCCATCACGAAATGTATGGGCATGTAATTCGGTTCCAGCTCGCTCGCCTTTGATAAATGTTCGATCGCCCTTTCGTTCTCACCCCTTAGGAAGTACGTGGTCGCCAGGTTCATGTTTATCTGAAGAGAGAACGGGTCAAGTTCGAGAGCGGTCTCATAATGCCTTATCGACTCTTCAAAGCGGCCCATGAACGTCAGATAGGACCCGAATCGCTGATGTGCCAGGGCAAGATCCGGGTTCAACTTGAGCGCTTTTCTAAACTCAGTTTCAGCCCCAATCCAATCGTGATCGTAATAGACTTTCACCAAGCCCAACGATGAATGAGCCTCTGCCAGATTGTCGTCGATTTCAACCGCTTTCAGGGCGGCCTTCTTCGCTTTGGGCAAGACCTCGCTAGGCTGGAGGTGAACATTCGACAATCTGAAATAGGCATCAGCCATTCCGCAATAAGCCAGCGCGTAATGAGGGTCAATCTGGATCGCGTGCTGGAATGCCTCTAATGCCTTCAACGTCCAGTCTTTGCTGTACTTGTTCCAGAAGTAACGGCCTCTCAGATAGAGATTGTAGGCCTCAATATTATCTGTTGGCCGCTTTGAAAGGCTTACCTGGTCTCGAGGCGTGAGCTTGAATTTCAAACTTTGCGAGATGGCTCGCGCAATCTCGTCCTGAATCGCAAGAATATCGGAAGGACTGCGATTGTATTGCTCGCCCCAAAGTTGTGTGCCGTCGGAAACATTAACCAGTTCGCTCCTGATGATCAGTTTTTCACCCAGTCGCATGACCCGAATCATCATCACGGCCCGGACGTTTAAAATTACACCAATGTTCTGAGGGTCAAGCTTTTTGCGTTTGAAACGAAAAACCGTGCTACAGGCAAGGACCCGGAGCCTGGGAATTCGGGAGAGCATGTTAATAATACTTTCCGTAATGCCCTCCGAGAGATACTCGACGTTTGGATCGTCGCCGGGGCTTTCCATCGGTAAAACCGCAAGCGAATCGATCGGCTCCTCTTGAAACGCTTGTGGAACGACAACTTGACCTGTCTCTGCCGCAGCCGCCTGCTCCACGGGTATCTCAGCAACGTCCCCGACGAATCTATATCCCCGCCTGGGCACTGTTTCAATAAACTGGCGCTTAACGCGATCACCCAAAATCTTGCGTAATATCGATATGCTGACAGTGATGTTATTCTCTTCAACAATCGCATCGGGCCAGACCTCACTCATCAGATCTTCCTTTTCGACCAGTTGACCACGCATTCCTACGAGAAACAGTAAGAGATCGAGAATCTTTGGTTTGATTGGGACTGACTGGCCCTTAAACAGAAGACGACGTTGAGCTTCCTCAAGACGAAACCCATAGAACTCATACACTTTTGCACCAAGATTTTTCGGCATCGAGAATTTCAGCGGGCTAGTTAGGGTCCACGCGGGAGATGTCAATCGTAAGGGCTGTCCTGTTTTCCGTGCAGATAATATGAGGGGGTTTCGCGGAAGGCAAATGATGAAGTGACTAATCTAAGGTTCAAACGTGAACCACAGCTTTTAAGATCTTCATCGCTCTCAACTTAGTCCGAGTCCTGTCGTGTTGCGAGGCCGTGATTATGTCCCAGGACCTTTTCACAGAACTCGATCCATTCGGGTGTCACATCGCTGAAAATAATATTTTCGTCGATAAAGATCCCATCAGTAACCGTATAGTTTCTATGAACATAGACATAATCATCATCGGTCAACGTTCTGACCTCTTCCACAATCTCACCGTCGACTTCCTTTCTGATTTTCCTTGCCTCTTCAGTTTTTTCAGTCCAGCCGTGAAATTGACGAAGTTTACTTAGCGGATATGCTCTACAGTATTTTCCAACAATCGACATGAATCTCCTTCGAAATTCCAGATTTATCGATCCCCCATTGATTAATCACCGAAAATGATTCCGTCGCCGAAGATAATGCCGTCGCCGAAAATAATCCCGTCTGCGAAAAAGCTTCCGTCACCAAAGATGATCCCATCGCCGAAGATAATGCCATCGCCAAAGATAATGCCGTCGCCGAAAATAATCCCGTCGGAGACCATTACAGATTCAGAGATGCTTACGCCGTTTGCGATGAGTTCTCCGTTGCCCATCAGTATACCGTCGCCCTTGAGTTGACCGGAGTTAAAGCAGGTACCAGTTGGGAGCGACTCCCCCGTCGAAAGCTGAATGCCGCCGCCTGCCAACAGTATTCCGTCATAGCTCTGAGGCGACGTGATGCTGCGCGTACCCCTCATCACGGGATCTGAGAGAAGCTGGCCAACCAGAGTTACCGATTGACTCGAGATATCAACTGCATCTGAGATGAGCGGGTCATCTGAAACCATCAGGCCATCAGAAACGAAGCCGTTACTGGTCCAAAGAGAATCACCGTTGGTAAGCGGTTGGACTCCGGAAAGAAGTGCTCCCCTGTTTATGATCACACCGTCAGAAAGCAGGAAACCATCGCCGAGCAGTTCGCCCGAACAATACGGTCCCTGAAGACGAGTGATCAGGCCGGTTCCGGACATGGTATTGAATTTACGAACAATGGTGCCGCCCCACACAAAAGTGCTGTCCGCAAAGGAGGAAGAGGTGGTGACTGAACCAGTTAGAAGCGGCTGGCCTACTTGAGCCGGTGATGTGAGATCTCCTCGAGCCGACAACGCCAACCTCATTGCTCCCTCAATATTCAGTTGCCCCGCGCCCTGCTCCAGAATCCCGAAACCATTCAGCTTCTGGGCCGTGTATTCCATAAAAGCCTTAACCATATTGGGCGTGAGCTTTGGATTGATTTGGAGCATTAGGGCGGCCGCTCCCGCTGCGATCGGAGTTGAGACAGACGTTCCGCTCATCCGCATCATCTTCATCGTCGCGCCAGTGCCGCTGCTTGACGCATTTAGCGTGGGATTCGAGGTCACAAGAAGATTATCGTGAGCCTGCGCAAAAACCAGCTTGTTGCCTGGCGCTGCCAGATCGGGCTTCAACAAGTTGTCATGATGAGTGACACCATTTCCGTCAACCCAGTAACTGCGCGTCGGGCCACGTGAGCTGTAGGTGGCGACTCCGTCGTCGAGTCGCCCGTCTGTCTGAAAACTATTGGAGGCCCCGATTGTAAAAGCCGAAGGTTCGATACCTGGAGAGTGAATGGCGCCATAGACTTTTTGACCGGAAGAACCTTTTCCATCATTGCCAGCCGCCACAAAAACCAGAACGCCGGAATTCACCAAACCGCGAACTGCGCGACACAGGGCGTCATATTTGTAAGACTCGATGGCTCGCGATCCGAGACTCATGTTGACAATCCGGATGTTGTACTGGCGAGCATGTGACGCTACCCAGTCAAGTCCGGCCATAACGCTCTCTACAGTTCCCTCACCGACGCTGTTCAGGACGCGCACGTTCAGCAACGAGGCGCCAGGTGCTATTCCTGTATAGTCAGCTCCGCCGCCCGCACCACCTGCCGCAGCGGCTGCCACAAACGTGCCGTGTCCATAAGGATCGTCGGTTCGATTCTCTCCAGTGAAATCAACGCTTGCGACGACTCGAGCGCCACTGCCGGTAGCCGCAAATTGCGCATGATTGAGATCGATCCCCGAGTCCAAAATAGCGATGCCAACACCGGAACCATCTATCACGCCACGGCCCGCAGCCAATGCTGCGGCTTGCCCGGCATCCGCCCCAGTCGTGAGCGATACGTGTCCAAAACTGCGAACAACTTCATTCGATGATACGTGCGAGACCTCCGGTAAAGAGGCCAGCTCATCAACCATGCTGAAGGGAAGACTTAGCGAGAAACTGCGCAGGTTTTTCATTACCTTGCGCTTGCGAACGCCTGTTTGCTCGATCAGAGCATTGAGACGATCGCTGCTCGATCCATTGAGCGTTACGATCACGGTGACCATTTCGTCCGCACCGTGCTTCTTTCCTTTCAAAAGAGGGGAGACTTTGTCGGTTTTTGACTCAGGATTCCTGTCACGCCGCTCGGCGTGAGCTATCTCAACGAGCGTCACGGAAATCCCGCTGACTAGGAGCAATATGGCGAATAGAAAAATGGGGCGCGAGGCTTTTTTACTTCTGGTGAGCATTGATCTGAACTCCTATAGAAATTGGTGAGGTGCGACTCAGCAGGTGCTCTAGCCGCATCACCTTGTTCCAAAACAAGTCTGAAAGGGGAAATCGGGTTTTCGAAGCCATCATGTGTACCGTTTCGTTTGAGCGTTGAAGTGCGTGTGAATGCGGGCGGGAGTCTAGACTTCTAAACAGGTGACAGTCTTTAACTTATTGCTAATTGTTTCCTAAAACTCACTGCTAATTATTTGATAACCATTTCTAAAACCGCGGGTGCCTCGAGCAGCACAATTGATATTGTCTTGAAAGAAAACTTGGGTTGAGGATTGGTAAGAAATGACTAGCCGTGGTATCGAATTCTAGATTTGTTTACATTTAGCTTGATGGGACACACCTCTAATGGACCAGTGGCGCGAGAGACTGGCGCTGTTGCTTGGCTCTATGTAGGCGCGTGCGGATTTGAACCGCAGACCCCTACCGTGTCAAAACGTGGTCCCAGTAGCGCGTATAACGCGTAAAGGTTCTTTTGCCCCGCTAAACGTAACTTAGCAGGGGCTACAGGGGCTAGAGGAGTCACTCACACGCTTTAGCGTTCGTGGTTCCTGCCTCAGGCTGCTTCGCGGCGCCCGACAAATTGAAACTCGTTACTCAAGGCTGAAGTCAGTCGCCGGACGCTCCAACGGCGTTTATCTGCGCTCGTTCAAGCTGGAAGGCTCATCATTGAAGGCGCCGGACCATCAACGCTTTATCTCCTACCTAAGCGGGGCGACGCGGAAGAAAACTATGATGGGCCGTTCGCTTTGCTCGCGACGCCCAGTAGGTGCAAGTTCAAAAATCAAATGGGAAATCCTCATCCTCGACCACGACTAATGCCCCAGAAACTTTTCATCATTAGAGAGCATTTAAATCTCACCCAAACTGATATCAAAGACGCGCTTAACCTATCTACTCAAGCTCGTATTTCAGAGTACGAACACGGCAAACGCATGCCCTCATTAATGGTGACACTCCGCTATTGCCGCTTGGCAAAAGTTGCTATGGCATCGCTTGTGGACGATGGAATCACGCTAACGACATTTTGTAACCAACTTCGCTCATTCAAATGCGAACAGCTTCAAAATATCGGCGAGCAACCCACTACACCACCCCACATGAAAGTGTCCAAATATACTGTGCAGCCACCGCTCACCTTCGGTCATCGTTACCAGCAGATTCGAGCCACGATTCAAGGAACACCTCAGGTCGCAGGCTCGGTCGAGATCAGTCCATCCAGCGGAGGTAAGGCATATATCTCGAATCTCCACGTCGACCAGCAACATCGTCGGCGTGGCATCGCTGCAACACTCATCGGCTCCGTTCTCAATACTGCGCGCCAGCAGGGCTTTAAGACCGCGTGGCTTGAAGCACGACCTTTCGACAAC
>Ga0187894_10006412_pt1 | contig 11554 bp, 10 predicted proteins | sample GBC1701081metaG_FD_136650 | JGI IMG/M metagenome (GOLD analysis project Ga0187894, IMG submission 136650) | White microbial mat communities from a lava cave in the Kipuka Kanohina Cave System on the Island of Hawaii, USA - GBC170108-1 metaG ...
ACCTTGCAGCGGCCGAAGAACGTGACGCAAAGGCTGGTTGAGATTCATCGGTTGGAAAACGAAGGCGACGATTTGTATCACGCCGCGATTGCGGAGTTGTTTCACGATCCGCCGGATGCGCTAACCGTAGTGAAGTGGAAAGAGGTTTACGAAAAACTCGAAGCGGCGGTGGATCGCTGTGAGAACGTCGCGAATATCATCGAGAGCGTCATTATTAAGCATACGTAGGTCATTTTCGATTGCTGATTGTCGATTGCCAATTGCCGATTTTCGATTCAGCGCGTTCGTTCGCTAGCCGGCAAGCCAAGTCGACAATCGACAATCGGCAATCGACAATCTCATGACTGCAACCCTGGCCTTCGTCATCATCCTCGTCTTTCTCGCACTCGTTTTTGATTACATCAATGGCTTTCACGACGCCGCGAACTCGATCGCGACCGTTGTCTCGACGCGCGTGCTCTCGCCGGGCATGGCAGTGGTCTGGGCGGCGTTCTTCAACTTCATCGCGTTTGCGGTGTTTGGCACGCGCGTGGCGAAGTCGATCGGCGACGGTGTGCGCATGGATGTTATCGAGCCTGAGTTGCGGCTTTACGTTTTGCTGGCTGCTTTGCTGGGCGCGATTATCTGGAATTTGATCACGTGGTATCTCGGGTTACCGACTTCGAGTTCGCACGCGTTGTTGGGTGGTTATGCTGGTGCGGGCATCGCCGCGCACGGTGGAATCAGTGGTCTCTTGAAGACGGATGTGTGGCTGCGCACGCTGAAGTTCATCGTGTTGTCGCCGATGATTGGCATGTTACTCGGGTTCACGTTGATGGTGCTGGTGTACTGGATCTTTCGACGTTCGTCAGCCACGCGAGTCGATAAGATATTCCGGCGCGGACAGCTTTTCTCGGCGGCTGCGTTTTCGTTGGGCCATGGCGGCAACGACGCGCAGAAGACGATGGGCATCATTACAGCGGTGCTCACGGCGGGTGGGGTTTGGGGGATGTCGTATGGTCCAAACGGAACCTTGCCTCACATTCCAACCGCGGTCGTGCTCGCCGCTCACGCCGCTATCGCCCTGGGAACACTGTCCGGTGGCTGGCGCATCGTGCACACGATGGGCACCCGGATCACAAAACTCAAACCGGTCGGCGGCTTCTGTGCCGAGACCGCCGCCGCGTTGACACTGGCCTACGTCACGATCACCGGCACTCCCGTTTCCACCACACACACAATCACAGGCTCCATCGTCGGGGTGGGTGCGACTCGCCGTTTGTCAGCGGTCAAATGGGGCGTCGCAGGCCGCATCGTCTGGGCCTGGATCCTCACAATCCCCGCCGCCGCCCTCGTCGCTGCGGTATCCTTCTGGGTCGTCTCAACCATTCACCGGTTTGCGAGTTAATCGTCTAACAAGTTGTCTTTAGTTTGCTCTGAGGCGGTGGCGGCCTGCTCTCAGCCGTGTGAGATCTTTTCAACCCAACATCACGCCCGCGTAGCTCAGTGGATTAGAGCGTTCGCCTCCGGGTCCAATGTCGTAAGCTTTAGGATCGGAGCACATGATGAGTGCCATCCCTCCAGAATGACAAAGAAACTTGGACCGCGTACGCGGTGGCTTGCGTTACTCCTCTCTCTGCACAACAGGGTCAGCAACTAACGCCGCCTAAGATTGAAGGCAAGCTCATATTCGGTAGCGCCATCTTTAATGAAGACATTGAACACAAAGTTGTTGGCGGCGCCGTGCGTGCTTATGTGACGAAGCGGCTTAGTATTGAACCTGAGTACTTATACCTCCGCCACTCGGACAACGATCAGGACCATCTCGTGCAGCCGAACGTTGCGTTCGATTTCACGGACCCAGCAAAACGCTTCGTTGCTTACGGCATAGCTGGCGTCGGCGTTCTTCACCACGAAGGCAGATTTCTTGGCAGCGACTTCGTGACCGGTGCGCCGCGCGTTTTTGACACTTCCTTTACTACATGGACAGCAAGTGCGGGCGGTGGGGTGAAGATATTTTTGACGAAAAGACTATTCGTATCACCTGAATTTCGGGTGGGCAGAGAACCCACTGTTCGCGCCACAATCAACGTTGGGTATGTTTTCGGTGGAAGACGTTAATCGAGAGGTGTTGCAGCTTCGGCCAACACTGAGGTCTCGTGGTTACACGCTGCGAATTCATTTACCGCTGCTCATCGTTTCGCTCGTAGGCAGTCGACGACGTTCTTCGGCTGGCAACTTGACGAGCCTTTCGATTTTCTCTCTTTGGATCATGGCGGTTGGTATTTTACCTGAGTGGGAGTTGATGAACAGCATAAAGCGGTAATGCGGCGGACCGAGGCTGTCACGCCCCTGGCTCGAGAGTCGCTACTCTCAACTAGTTTCTATGGACTTACGGACAAGCCGATACAGAGTCCAGAAAGCCGTCCGATACCAACCCCTCCGTGATTGACGAGGTGTACAAAAAGGGGGTAAAAAAGGGAGACACTTTTTAAGCACCTCTTTGAAACCCTTGATTTTATTGACGCCCGCGTAGCTCAGTGGATTAGAGCGTTCGCCTCCGGAGCGAAAGGTCGCAGGTTCGACCCCTGCCGCGGGTACCAATAAACCAAATCGCGCCTCACTTGCTACGCTCATTAAACGGCCAAGCGGGTAAACGTTCTCTCGCTCCTAACCATTCCTGCGGGATTCCTTCTATGCCTGTATGCGACGCAACTACACCGACCACAATCGCGCAGGTTGTATCTCGATCAGCTAAGCCCTTACTGTGAGCCACAACGCTTCTTCATAGTTCGATAGGTGTTTCGCTGCACACCACAAAGCGAAAGGAACCGTGTCTTTGAGCCGAAACCCTGGCTCCATTTCCAAGACTCCGCGATGCATTATTGCGCAGAATTCGCCGGTGGCCCATTCCCGAAGGAACAATTTTTTGCTACTCTTGAGTCCCCCGATGGTCCCCCAGGAAACCAGGACCACATGGACCCTGCCGACGCCCAGGATACCCGACGCACAGTTCTCGTTGTCGATGACTTCGACGATACCCGTCTGCTTTTGCGCACGTGGTTTGAACGGCGCGGGTTTCGGGTCATTGAGGCCGAGAATGGCGTGCAGGCGATTAGCCAGGCGGAAAGTGAGACGCCGGATCTGATCATTATGGACGTGCAGATGCCGCAGCTCGACGGCCTCGCAGCGACGCGGCACATCCGCAGCGTCAAAACACTCGGGTCCGTGCCGATCGTGGCGGTATCGGCGTATGGCGCCGAGCAGTTTCGCGAACTCGCGCTGGCGGCGGGATGCAATGAGTACGTTTCGACTCCGTTTGAGCCCGCAACGCTGGAAGGCATCGTTCGCGCGCTGATGCCTTAAATCGGCCACAGATTTACCCGGATTACACTGTATAATCCGCGCATGCTTCGAATCCTCCTTGTTGTTTTGGCAACTGCCCTCCCCGTCTCAGCGCAGTGCACGCAGAAGATCGCCACGCTGCCCGCGGCGCCCGAGTTATTCGGTTTTCGCCTCGGCATGACTCGCGACGAGATCAAGACGCTCGTGCCGCAAACGCAGTTCGGCAAAACCGATCACTTCGGTGTCGCGAAGACCACGATCAATCCACACTTCGACCCCAAGATCGATCAAAAGAAATACGAAGGCGTGCGCAGTATCTCCCTCGACCTGCTCGACGATCGTTTAACGTCTCTCTGGATCGGCTACGACGACACTTATAAAGTCAAAACCGTGGACGAGTTCATGAAGGTGATTTCAGACTCACTAAAACTCTCCGGTAACTGGTCGTCGTGGAAATCGCGCGGACAACAATTGCGTTGCGCTGATTTCCAGGTAATTGTCAGCACACTTGCCGGTGGTCCAAGTTTGCGCCTGCTCGACTTCGGCGCCGAAGACACTATCGCCGCCCGCCGCCGGGAAAAAGAAGAACAGGACTCACTCGCCGAAGCCGCAACCAGCGCGAACAACGAACAAGGAACCAGCGGCGACAGCCAGACCACAACCAGCGACCAACAGTCGAAAACGATCGTCGGCGATAAACAATCCAGGATTTACTATCCAACCGGTTGCCACCCGGCAAGAGAGATCTCCGAAGCAAACAGAGCGGTGTTCAAAACTGTCGAAGAAGCCGAGAAGGCTGGATTCAAGTTGGCGAAAAACTGCCACTAAGGAGGTAGTCGAATGCTAAGAGAATTCAAAGAGTTCATCGCGCGCGGAAATGTTATCGACCTGGCGATTGCCGTGGTCATCGGCGCGGCTTTCGGAAAAATCGTCACGTCGCTCGTCGAAGGCGTGATCATGCCGCCAATAGGTCTGTTGCTTGGTAACGCCGACTTCTCAAATCTCTTCATCGATCTTTCAGGAAAGAGGCCGGCATCGCTCGCCGAAGCGCAGTTGCAGGGACTTCCGGTGATCGCTTACGGACAGTTTATCAACGACGTGATCAATTTCCTGATCATTGCCTTCATCATCTTTCTGATTGTGAAAGCAGTGAACCGTTTGCGCGCCGCGCCGCCACCACCACCAAACACGAAAGATTGTCCTTACTGCCTGACGGCGATCCCATTGGGCGCGAAGCGCTGCGCGGCGTGTTGCGCTGATCTACCAGCCAGCGCATGATGTAACCGATGCGCGAATGCCCCCGTTGCGAAGTTTGCTACGAAGACGACGTTGAAATCTGTCCGCAGGACGAGGCCAACACGAAAACCACGTTGCCCGGGGCCCGCCTGTTAGCCGCCCGTTACCTGCTCGAGAAGCGTCTCGGCCGCGGCGCGATGGGCCAGGTTTATCTCGCGCGCGATCAAAACCTCATGACCCGTCAGGTCGCGGTGAAAACCGTCAGACCCGACATTCTCAACGACGAGGATCTGCAAGACGGCGAAGCAATCGCGCGCTTCGAACGCGAAGCACGCTCGGCGGCGTCGATTCGTCATCAGAACGTCGTGGGCGTAACGGACTTCGGCCAGACTCCCGACGGCGTGTTCTTCCTCGTGATGGAGTACGTCGAAGGGGAGACGCTTTATCAACTGTTGCGTCGCGAAGGAACGGTGAGCCCGCAGAGAGCTGCGAGCATCATGCGGCAGGTCGTCGCCGGCGTCGAAGCAGCACACGATGAAGGAATCCTGCACCGCGATCTAAAACCCGCAAACATCTTCCTGATGCAGCAGAAACGAAGGGTAACCGGCGAAGACGGGTTCGTGAAAGTCGGCGACTTCGGTCTGGCCAAGATCGTGAACGCGGATCGCTCCGATCTGGCTTCCGACAGTGGTCCGGCATCGCGCGGGATCATCGGCACGCCGGAGTACATGGCGCCCGAACAGATGCAACCCGACGGACAGCTCGATGTCCGCGCCGACGTTTATGCACTGGGAACGATCGCCTATCACATGCTGGGCGGCCGCCCGCCTTTCACTGGCAACATCACGCAGCTCATCGCGCAAAAGTTGACCCAAGCACCGCCGTCGTTGTCATCGCTGCGTTCGGACGTAAACGCCGAAATGGAAGCGGCGATCATGAAGGCGTTGGAAAAGGAACCGAAGGATCGCCCGGCGAGTGCCAGCGAGTGGTTCGAGAGCTTTGCCGCCGCGGCTTCGACGGAATCCGGCACGTTAAAACGCGGCGATTCGCGGCTAGTGATCATGGCGCCGGCGGGTTCCGAAGTTTACGTCGACGACGAACGCTACGGCAGCGTGGGCCGATCCGGAAGAGTGATTCTGACTTCACTGGCGCCGGGACAACACGTGTTGCGCGTTTCGCGATCCGGCGAAGCCGACGACGAGCGCGTGATCGAAATTCGCAGCGACATCGCCGAACAGATCATCGAAGCGCAACTCCAGATTGGACCTTCGAGTAAACATCTGACGCCTTCGCGTGGCGGCAGTCTGAAAAGCAAATACGGCGATGATTCGACGACACTCGTCGTGGTGATGTGCACACGCTGTAACTCGCGTTTCGCTGAAGGCGTGAAGTTTTGCGGACGCTGCGGCAACACGACGTTTCAGCCAGTTTCCGGCGAGTTACAAACACCGCCGCAGGCGCCGCCTGCGAGTGGCGCCACTTGCTCACGTTGCGGAGACACGTATGCGGCAGCGACAAAGTTCTGCGGGCGTTGTGGAATACCGTTAGGAAATCCGGCGCTCGAATGGCACGCGCCGAAACCGGTGGAAGTCCTCTGCGGGACCTGCAAGACCAGTTATCCTGCCGGGACAAAGTTCTGCGGACGCTGCGGAATACGAATCACCTCTTAAGCACCAGTTTTTCTGTGTCTCCGAGAAAGTCCTCGCATAAGCCACCTCACCCCTTGAGAGAATTTGAAGTTTTCTTATAAGCTGTGCCGCGATGAAGCGCTGCCCGACGTGTAACCGCACTTATACGGATCTTTCCCTGAACTTCTGTTTGGAGGACGGAACCCCGCTCACGACCGATGCACCGAGCGGACCGGATCCAAACGCGACGCTCAGGTATCCGTCGCCAAGAGACACTGCCGAACCGCCGCCAACAGAGATCTACCGGCCGGCGCCAAGCACCCCAACGCCACGATCAGCGACCGCGCCGACGCCACCACCGCCGCCGCCACAGTGGTCGCCAACACCAACGCAACCGCCACGGAAAAAGTCGAACGCGATCTGGTGGATACTCGGCGGCTTTGCCGCGCTCCTTGTTATCGGTGTGGGCCTTGTGGTCATGCTGATCGCGCTGGCGAGTCTGGGTTCGAATTCGAACAGCAACAATCTCAACGCAAACACCAATCGCAACGCCAACGTCACTGTTAACGCGAACATTCCCAACAGCAACGCGAGTGTTACGCCCGCCGGCCCATTAACCGACGACTTCAGCGAAAAGAAGTGGAACGTCGGCGTCTCGCAGTTTGGGCGCATGTGGTACGAGAACGACGAGTATCATATGAGCTCAAAGGAGCAGACGTTCATCGTCATTTACGCTCCCTCAGACGATTACAGCACTGAAAACGCCACCGTGAAGGTTACGGCACGCATCGTCGATGGCGCCGTTCCCTCTAACGGCTTCGGTTTGATGGTCCATTGCGGCTGGTCCCGGGCCAAGAGGCTCGACGATTACGCTTTGCTGATCTATCCGAGTGCCGAACCTGAATACGAGATCGTCATGCACAAGGATGGGACGCAGTCGTCGCTTGTCTCGCGTACGAAGTCAGACGCGATTTTGTCGGGCACCAGTCCTAACCAGTTGGAAATCAGAATCAGAGGCAGTGAGTTATCGTTTTACGCGAACGGAAAATTCCTGACCAGGATCACCGACAGCGAAAACTACCGGCGCGGTCGAGCCGGGTTCTATACCAGTGACGTGACGAATGTAGCGTTTGATAACCTCGAGATCGATCGCTAGCCGCAAAAAGGCACAAGAGGCACAAAACAGGTAGCACAGTCGCCCGTCACACTTGCTTAGAGATCTTTTGTGCTTCTTGTGCCTTTTCGTGGCCCTACTCAAACATGCAGGTTAACCTGAAAGTCGTGGCCGGTCCGTACAAAGGCCGGATCTTTTCCTTCACTCAGCACGACAGTTTCTTGATCGGACGCAGCCGTGACGCGCACCTCTATTTGCCCGATGATCGATACTTCTCCCGCAACCACTGTTTGCTCGAGATAAATCCGCCGCGCTCGTTTTTACGCGATCTCAACTCCACCAATGGAACGTTTGTAAACGCCCGCCGAGTCGCGCACGCATATCTCAACGACGGCGATCGCATTCAATGTGGCGAGACGATTCTGCTGGTTGAAGTGATAGCGAGCGAACCGAGCGGCGAGCTGTCCGAGACCACTCAGGACGCGATGCCGCGCCGGCCGGTGCTCGTGATGGTTGAATGTTTGAACTGCGGCCGGCGTGAACAGGCCCAGGCATCGGCGCCCGACGAGCGTCTCACCTTTCTCTGCGAAGACTGCCGCATTGAATTGAAGCGTTCGCCACAGGCGATACCGGGCTACGACACCGTCAAACTACTCGGACGCGGCGGCATGGGTTGCGTGATGCTCGGCCGCGAACAACGAACCGGACGAGCTGTCGCGATCAAAACACTGTTGCCCGAGTTTGCCATCAGCGACAAAGCTCTCAAACGCTTCATCCGCGAGATCGACGTCGCCGCGGCGCTTAAACACAAGAACATCGTCGAGTTCATCGATCGCGGCACACACAACGGCGTCGTCTATCTCGTCACGGAATACGTCGACGGTGCTGATGCATGTAAACTTGCCGAGTCGAGCGGCGGTTGTCTCCCTTACGAAGACGGCATCTCGATCATCTCGCAGGCACTCGACGCGCTCTCCTACGCACACGCGCAGGGCTACATTCATCGCGACTTCAAAGACCAGAACATTCTCGTCTCCGGCCACTCCCCGAACCTCGTCGCGAAGTTGACTGACTTTGGCCTCGCCAAGAGTTTCACTCACTCCGGCATGAGCGGCGTGACCATGGCCGGTGAAATGGCTGGTACGCTGGCGTATATGTCGCCCGAGCAACTGCGAAACTTTCGCGACGTGAAACCGCAGTCAGACATTTATGCGGTCGGCATGACGGCCTACAGCCTCTTGTCAGGTTCGCTCGCCCTCGACATCACGAGCAAAGGCAACATCAACGACACAATTCGAGCCATCTTCGAGCAAGCGGCCGTACCTTTAAGACAACGCGCGCCGCACCTGCCTGCCCCGGTTTGCGACATTATCGACCGCGCCCTTGCAAAGGACCCTGCACAGCGTTGGCAAACAGCGTCTGCCATGCGAAATGCACTGTTGCACTGCATTTGAATTGTGTCATCCGTGGCACAAAAACCCTTTACTAAACGTCCGATCGAACGCATAATACCGGCCAGCGCGGGCTCCCGAACCCCGCGCTTTCGCATCAGGAGAGTCCTATATGAGATCCATCTGGAAAGGTCACATACGCTTCCTGCTGGTTGCCATTCCGGTTCGTATTTACAACGCCATTGAAACCAGCGAGAAGATCCAGTTCAACCAGTTGCACCGCGAGGATTTTGGTCCAATCGGTTACGACAAGCGCTGCAAGAAGTGCGGCGAGGTCGTCACCAACGATCAGATCACCAAGGGCTACCAGTATGAACCCGATCGTTATGCGATAGTCGAACCCGAAGACATCGCCAAGATCAAGATCAAGACTACTAAAGCCGTCGACATCATCGGATTCGTCGATCGTGATGAGATCCCGACCACGTTCTACGACGCGCCTTATTTTGCGGGTCCCGATGGAGCTGTTTCAGAGAAGCCGTATGCGTTGCTGCGGGAAGTGATGAAGCAGACCGGAAAGATCGGAGTGGGTAAGGTGGTGCTGCGCGATCGCGAGGATCTCGTGGCGGTGTTTCCGCACGAAGACGGACTCGTGTTGCAAAAGCTCCACTACCCGCACGAGCTCCGCAAGATGGAAGACGTGCCCGATCTTGAAGGCGTGCAGAAGCTCGACGCGCAGAAGTTGAATAAGAGCGAATTGAAGCTCGCAACCACGCTGGTTGAGGAGATGGCTACGACGCTCTCGGAGATCGACACGGCCGACGCCTATCACAGTGCGCTTCGCACTTTGATCGATTCGAAGATCAAAGGCCGCGAGATTGCGGAATTCGAAGTTGAGGAAGTTCCGAGACTTGATATTATGAGCGCGCTGAAGAAGAGTTTGCAGGCGTCGAATCGTAAGCCGATGGTCAAGGCGCCGGCGGCCGCAGCGAAGAAGAAACCGCAGATCACGCTGGTCAAACCGCGTGCGGCTAAGAAGCGAAAAGTGGGGTAGTAACACGCTTTAGAACTCAAGAGTTCCAGCTTTAGTTCCGCACGGCGGCTCCGTAGGACAGGCATTCTTGCCAGTTGTTGCGGATTGCAAAAAGAGACAGACAAGAATGTCTGTCCTACTGGCTGAACTCAGAACTTCAATGAAAGATCCGAGCACGAAGGTAATCTCGTTTCCCTCACCTGTCCCGTCGAAGGCAGATTATCAACGTGTCAAATCCTCTTACACTGTCAAAGAGATCAAGCAGCTTTTCGGACTCAGCGAGAAGACGATTCGCCGCTGGACCGAACAAGGCATCATCCAGGCGACGTCGCCGTCGCAAACGCCTGACTTCGTTTACGACTTTCAGGCACTCACGCAGTTTCGCCGTGTACGTGAGTTGCGCGCGCAAGGACACAGCATTCGTCAGATCGAAGCCGAGCTCCAGGGACAGTTGAATCTGTTTCGCGTTGAGACCGGGCGTCTGGCGCGTTTGCTCACGCCTTTCGAAGAAGCGCTGCTGCTGCACGAGCAAGGCGATCCCAAAGCGGCGGAGCATTACGTCGAGGCGATCAATGAAGGCGACAACGTCGCTGAGGCTTATTGCAACCTCGGCATCATCAATCTCGAACGTGGCCAATTACCCGCGGCGCTAGATAACTTCACGCTTTCTTTGAAGAACGACCCGCGGCACGTCGAAGCGCACTACAACCTTGCTAATCTTTATTACGACGCCGGCGATCTCAATTTAGCGAAGTTGCACTACGAGGCTGCGGCGCAGATCGAGCCCGGCTTCTCGCTCGTGTACTTCAACCTGTCGCTCGTCTATCACAAGCTGGGCGACCTGGATGCGGCCTCGGCCACGCTCGAGAAGTACCGGCAGTTGGAACCTGAAGACGAGGACCTCGAGGTGCTGAATCAGCTCCTCAAGGCGATGAAAAGCCCCTCGCCGTTTAAGCAGAAAATGGATTGATTTTGCGATGGGCAGGAGGGCTGCCCACCGCGTCTGGTACTTGGATCGCAAGAAAGGTGAACGACCCGAATTACCTGGGTATCTTAGTCAAAGCAGCAATTTCCCTCCCCTTCCAGTATCGACTATAATCCGACCGCACCCGCTGAAGGCCCTGTGATTCCTGGGGTCAAAAGGTCTAAGAAAACGAGGAGGATCTTCCTGTGGCAGATTCCAAATGTCGTGTTCTTTGTGTGGATGATCATCACGATACATCCGAGATGCTCGAACTATTGCTCTCCAAAGAAGACTATGAAGTAGAGACTGCCGGTACGATGGAAGCCGCCTGTCGTCTGGCCGAGCGAAAGCAGTTTGATCTCTACGTTTTGGACCGGCGTCTGCCTGACGCGACGGGTTTGGAGTTATGCGAACGCTTGCAGGAAATCACACCGGGTGTGCCGAGCATCTTCTACAGCGGCGACGCCTACGAGCTTCATCGCCGCGAGGCGTTCGCAGCGGGCGCGGCGGCGTACGTCGCGAAACCGGATATTGATGGATTGATCGATGCAGTGCAGAGGTTGTTGGCGGAGAGCAACTGCGCCGCGACGGGTAAGTAAGATTGTTTGACTTAGCGAATGGTTATCACATCGAGCGAGCAGTTGCTGTTCAGAACTTCACTTGCTTGACACTCTCCAAACCGCACGTATAATTTTTTGCGTTCCAACGAACGGGCCGATAGCTCAGTTGGTAGAGCAGCTGACTCTTAATCAGCGGGTCGCAGGTTCGAGCCCTGCTCGGCTCACCAAAATCAGGAATGATTTGCGGCAGGTTGAAGCGCCTGCCGTTTTTCATTTGTGACAGGTTGTGACACTCTGGCGCTGC
>Ga0187894_10006413_pt1 | contig 11553 bp, 15 predicted proteins | sample GBC1701081metaG_FD_136650 | JGI IMG/M metagenome (GOLD analysis project Ga0187894, IMG submission 136650) | White microbial mat communities from a lava cave in the Kipuka Kanohina Cave System on the Island of Hawaii, USA - GBC170108-1 metaG ...
AACGAGATACCAGGTGGTTAACTCCACTGACGGTGTCAGGCGGCTGCCAGGGTGAGGAAGGTGGCCGCTAAATTTCAAGCGCTTGCAGTTATCCCACGGCTGCAAGCGCTTTTTCTTATTCAGTCCGTGTCAAGGTCAGAGACGGATGGAAGAAGCTGATTCTGGCCAGAATGGCCAGTGGCGGCGCTTTCAAGACTACGATCACGACGGCAGGCCCTCGATGAATTTGCGGTCTTGTTGGAGGTCATCGAGCAGGTAATGCAGCGAAACCTCGCGTTCGGCGGCAATCTGCATAAATTCAGCCTGCGACACGCCGCAAAGCTCCGCCGCCCGGCCGAGCGAAACCGAGCCTTCACGGTACAACTCCAAGGCCAACAGTTTCGCCACCTCACGCGACGCCGAGGCTGGTGAGTGAGTGTTGGCGTAGACGCTCGCCGCCCGCAGCAAATCTTCAGGAAGATCAACTTGAACCGTCGCCATATTTTATTCTCCTCCCTGACCTCAGCATACCATATCTGAATCAGCGATATGGCCAACGGTTGGACCTATCCCACGCTCGCCAAAAAATGACGATAAGTAGCGTTATCAGAATTATCAGAAGGTCGTGCAGGTCAAATTCAAACGCCGCCCCAAATCCATGAAGGAGAATGGATTGATCAATCAAAGCCATTCGTTGCTCATCGGCAAGACCCTCAACCTTTAGGCGCATTACGAACACTACGAGGTCGGTAATCGTGTGCAATAGATTGAGAAGCATTTGGAACCTCCTTTGGTCTCATTGAAGAATCAATATGCGGGGATTGCCGTCCGCCTCGTTTTTTAGGGGAGGCCTGCGTCGTTATGGAAGGATTGAAGAATCGGTGTTTAGTATTTGAGATGGATTCGGCGCTGGACGCTGCTCTTACAACAAAGGCATGGAAAATTTATTAGTGTGGCTGGTTGTGACGGGGTAAGGCGAGCATCTCGCGCGGCGGCGTAAGATTTTCATGCGCGCGAAGATTTCAGGTCGCGGTTAGAAAGGAAGCTCGACCTCCGGCTGATCGATCGTCGATTCCTTTTCGGATTCAGACCGGCTCTCTCCAGGCTTGATGAGGACGGGCCGCAGCAGTCCTTCCTCGCGCATCTCCCAGATATGTCTGTCCTCTATCTCCTCAATCTCCAGCTCGAGGTTCGACTGTCTGATCAACTCCCGTTCCTGCTCTATGTAGTACTCTTCATTGTAGACGGTCTCCTCATAGAACTGTTTGTCGTCGTCATCATACAGGTCTTGATCTTGATCGTAGCTGGACATGATCGGTTGGCCTCCCTTCCGAACGCATATTATCACATCTCCTTTATACTCCGAATATTACGTTCACGGGCAATTTGTGGGCGACTCATCAAAGACCGCATTTCCTTACGTCCGGATCGCCTTCTTCGCTTTGGCGGCGATTGGCTCCGCATCGTTCAAGTCCCTGAATGAGATTAGCCGCGCGTACCGCTTATTGCCATCAACATCCTGCCCGAGATGATGGGAGTACCATATCGCGCACTGAAATCGATTCGAAGGCGATCGGCGTGTGAAGACCTGGCCATTCCATTCGACAGCCGTGGCGCCGTCATCATCCCTACTGAGAACCGTTGCGCCAATTGAGGACCAGTCAAACGTGGGATATTCGCTCAAAGGTCGCTGGTAATTGGGAGCAGTGTTTGAGGAGACAGCAATCTGACGTAGATGCGATTCGACACCTTCAAGGCTCGCCGCAATCATCCGGAGTATTTCATTCTGTTCTCTTATTCGCTGTCCTAGCTTGACGATCAGTTTTTCATCTATGTCTGACATCGTTACCTCATTATCGCCAGATGTAGAAAGCCGCGTGAGCCGTTGATGCGCTTGGCGGCCGTCGCAACTGATGAATGATCAGTTTGTACGCACCGATGCCGCCCGCCTCGTTTTCAGTTATGGAAAGAATGAGACGGCGAGAAGGCTCCAGGCGCATTTGAGGAAAGTCCCAGAAGGATTTCCCCCTGGCGGTGCCTCGACCTACGTTTCGTTTAGATTTTCGATGATGCAATTCGGCCTCCTCAAATAGATCAGAAGATCAGGCTTCCACTTCGCCGCTTCGGCGATGGCTGTGTTGAAATCAGTGCCGCTGGGGCGACCTCTGAACTCGAGCATCTGCGACATCCTTCCGCCTTTTTGGAAAACCCATACGTAAAATCGCAAATCGAAAACTATAGCTTTTAAGAAAAAGATTTTCCGCAGGAAAATCTTTTTCTTAAAAGCTGGGCGTCATTAACGCACAAACGCCAACTGGGTTGGCAAACTGCACAACGTCAGAATTTCCTGCGGGGCGTTCGCGAATTTGATGAGTGCTTGCTCGACTCTCTCGGTCAACGCCGCGAAAGTCGGAAAGTAATGCAGATGAGTTTCCTTCTGTTTGATCTTTTTCCAGAGCTTCTCAATCGGATTGTAGTCCGGCGAGTAGCTCGGCAATTGAAAGACTGTCAACCGATCAGCGTGCTCGGCAAAGAATTTCCGCATCGCAGCGCTGGTGTGATACCTCGCCCCATCTTGGACGAGGATCAAATGTCGGTCGGTTTGCTCCATCACCCGCTTGAGAAAGGCCGCATAGGAGTCCGAATTGAGACGACCTTCCTGGCCCTGATAAAACAAATGTCCGGTGAAGTAGTCAATCAATCCGAGCACCTTATAGCCTTTCCGCTTTCCGGAAGTCGGAACGACCGGCTGTCGACCGCGCCGCCCCCAGGTATAGGTCAGCGTGCCCCACTGCGGGAAGCTGGCCTCGTCACCGAAGACCAGGAACGCATTCTTCTGGCGGGCCAGGCGCAGAATCCTGGGCCAGGTGTAGGCCCGCCATTCGCGCCGCTTGGCCTCGTCTAAATGGTCGGAGATAAAACCGGCCTTCTGCCACGAGAACCCAAGATTCTTGAGCAACTGGGAAATGTAAAAGACGTTGTAATGCTTGCCAAAACGTTCAAATATCAATTGCTGAATCATCTGGGAGCGCCAGCAAGCGCCATCGAATCCGGCCTTCACCGGACCATCATCGATCAGTGTGGCAAGATCTTCTTTCTGCGCCTGAGTCAGTTTGCCAGGACGACCAGTGGGTTTCTTTCGCGGCGCGCCTTGCGGGCCATAGCACATAAACAATCGTACCCATTCGGTCACCGTCTTCACCTCCACGCGCAAGACAAATGCGACCTGGTCAAAACTCTGACCATCCATCACAGCGAGAATCGCCAGCAGATATTTTATTTGGCGCAAGCTGCCCAATTGCTGGGCAGTCTTGAGTTGCTTTTGGACTTCTTTCCGGTAACGGGTTGTGATAGTAAATCGAAAAGAGCACATCGGGGGTTCCTCCTTATGAGATGGCAATTTCTTTTGGAGTGAACTTTTCCGATGTGTTGTTTTTTCGTCAACCCATTTCAGAAAATATTTTTCTAAAGGTATCGGTAGCTCTTCAGAAAAAGATTTTCCTGCGGAAAATCTTTTTCTGAAGAGCTATATCATGGGGCAATTCTGTACGTAGGCACGAAAGCGGCAACATGATTCTAAAAAAAATGAGTATGCAACTGTTGCATTCTCAGGGGATATCATCCCAAAAACAAAAGAATTAAAAAGAGGGATTGAAATACAGCAAAAAATTTTATTATATATCCGAGGATAGTAGATCATCGGTATTCGATGACTCTATAAATATCAAATAAGCAGATGGACAGAATTTTTACGGGTCTTTATTTGAATCGTGAGCACAGATCAACGATCACCACTGTTCTTTATCCCGCAAAACTCTCGCTGGAGCGAATATCTAACACTGACTGGGTATCTCAGTGTTTCACGACACATGGAGAAGCTATGAGTAAGAATTTGGGCGTTGTATGCGTCCTGGGAATCCTGTTATCACTTGGCGCTTCAGTACGAGCACAATGTTGGTCTGTCAGCGCTGGTGCCAATTCTTCTGCCAAAGGCACCATTCGGCCGTCAAGTGCTAATCGCTACGAGGCGATACTCCTTGAAATGGAGCCTATACTTCAAAAGAGCATGGGCCTTACTTCCAAGGTATATCTTAGTGAAGAAGAAGGGGAGCGTGCGAGCGCCGATGCCGCTACAGGTCAAATATATTTCGGCAAAAAAATCTTTGATTACTTAGAAGGGAAATTGGGAGCCAAAATCAACTATCCCAACCCTAAATCTGACCCGATTCCAATTGGAATCAAGTTTATACTCGCCCATGAGTACGCGCATCAGTTTCAGTTCCTGATGTTCAAGAGAAAGAAAATTGCTTTAGCTGCTTCGAAGCCAGTAGACGAATTGCAGGCGGATATCCTTGCTGGTTATGCCCTCAGCTCTTACTTTTACAACAAGTTCTCTGATTTACCTGAACAGAAAAGAGTTAACCGGGTGTGGGACGAGATTAGCAATGCGGTATTCGTCGTCAGCAATCTTGGAGATAACTTTTTCATGGACAAAGACCACCATGGTAATTCGTATTCTCGTACTGAATGTTTGATGTATGGTTTCTATGCTGTCGTAAAGAACCAATTTGAACCGCGCACTATGATGATAGTTTCTCGTCCAGATGAGATTTACAATTGGAGTCGCTGCTTAGCGGAGGAAACATTTAATAACCAACATAACAGCAAATTCTTTAACGCACAGGAAGTGATACCGAAACGCAAATGCTAATTCTTTCATCTAGGAGTTGTTAATTATGCGGCGTAGGCAAATGCTAATAGGTGGAGGTGCATTCGCAATTGCGGAGTTGCCCGTCGTAGCAGTTGTTGCAGCCGTTCAAGGCCAGAAGTCGCAATCAAAAATGAGCAAAGATGGAACTCCTTCGATAATTGAGGGAGGGATTGTTCAGTTCAATTACCCTGATGGAACCAAGATCCGGGAATATGATGAAAAGACTGAAATCATAAGGCCTAATCGGAGACCGGAGATAAAGCAAAAGTTTCCAATTGAGGTTATCCGTGTCCCGCAACCTGCAATCTCTAGCGACGAAACGCTAACAAAGTGGCTTGATGCGCTCGCTGGAGACCTTAGGAGCACTATAAGGAAGCTTCTGCGTAATGATGACCTGAGCAATAAAAACTATGATGCCTGGGAAAACAGCTACGGTTTTACAGTGTATAAAAAGATTGCTGTTCGCCTTAAATACATTAACCGGTTGTCAAAAGTAGAATGAACCAAATAGCCTGTCGCCCTCGGCGCTGTCTGACTCCAAGATTGCAGGGATCAACATAATTTCGCCCATGAGAGACTGTGCGCTTCAAACTTTTTTAGGGATAGGGTTACTCCTTTTCGCGAGTGTGGCATATGGTGCAGATGATCCTTCAAAAAAACAGAATGCTTCAACCAATGGCCAGCCATCATTTCAAGACCTCGAGAAGGGACTTTCGCCAGACCCAGTCACTGGCTCAGGATCAACGGATGACTCGAAAGCTAAGCCCACTCTCCCGCCCTGTGATAACATAAACGACAGTCCCACAAAGGGCTCTTGCTGGGAGGCGCACAAGGCCTACTACGAGTATCAAAAGGCCGGTCTTGAACACCGTAAGAGTGCCTTTACTTGGCAGTTGTGGACCTCTCGAATTACATTCTTTACAGTAATTCTGCTCGTGCTCTCTGGCTTATACTTTTCTGGTATCCAGTTTCATAGCTCTTTGCGTGCAAGTAAAGCTGCAACAGCCTTCAAGAAAGTCAAAGATGAGCTAGACATTCAGAAGTCAGGGAGAAAGGCCGGAGCGAAGGGAGAAGTTGAAGGTAAGACCAGCGTTAAAGAATCGCTCAAGACCCCGGTTGAAGGAATGGTAAACGATGAAAAGACGGATATCGAGGTCATTGGTAAACTAACGGACAATTCTGAGAGAGCCGACTATCTAGTGACACAGATCGAAGCGTCACCTCAAGGCTTTCGCATAAGCTCTCCGATCCTAGGGGTCATAATTCTTGCTCTTTCTTTTCTTTTTTTCTATTTGTATCTCAAGTACATATATCCAATCATGGAAATATTCTGATGTGGTTCCAACTTGTTAAGTATCCAATACGGTCTCAGCGGTGTTGGGTTAGTCTTTTTCTGTACCTCATTCTATTCTCCGCGTCGTTCTTATGTGACATACTGGTTGTATGTCCTCGGGGAGCCGCCCAAAGACCGAAGCGTACTCAAGACACACTTGGATGGGCAAAAGAAAAAATGCCTCCAGGAATGAGGAAGGCCGGGCGAACAAATGAATATATTTGGGAAAAGGACAACTCGGTTATGGTTTACGTTCCTGCTGGGCAATTCACCATGGGGCGGGATTGGCTAATTGGCGAACGTAGGAACGAAGAGCCTGTTCATACGGTGTATGTAGATGCATTTTACATAGACAAATATGAGACAACGCGTGGCGCGTTCAGGCAGTTCGTCGAGGATATGAGGTATAAAACTACTGCCGAAAAACAAGGGAATGGTACTGTCATTCATCCCAATGGGGCTAAGGAGCTATCAGGAATATCTTGGCGTGACTCTGGATTCGTTCAAGAAGACTCGCACCCTGTTGTTCTTGTATCGTGGTATGACGCAAAGGCATATGCTAATTGGTGTGGTAAATCCTTGCCTACAGAGGCGCAGTGGGAGAAGGCGGCAAGCTGGGATGAGAGTGCGCCTGATGACAAGAAGAAGAGGTCTCACCCGTGGGGAAACAATGCCGCTGCTGGTCCTGAATCGGGCCATAAAGACCTCCCGAAGCTTGGGAACTTTGGAGACGTTAGATTCGGAGCACTGATCCCAGAAGGAACTCCATTTAGAAACATATTCTTGGATCCATATTTTGGAGGACAATATGACGATGGATACGTTTATACAGCGCCAGTGGGGCAGTTTTTTCCGTTAGGTGGATCACCATATGGAGCATTTGATATGAACGGCAATGTGCGGGAATGGTGCGAGGACGGATTTGCGGAAGACTTTTATAGTCGATCGCCTAAAACAAACCCAGTTAACTCAGACGGCAGCAAAGGGCGCGTCGTGCGTGGCTTTGGATACGAAACTCCATGCACAGCCCCATCCTCAAGTACTGTCAGGTTGGCTCTACCGGCGGAACGGTGTATATCAACAATCGGCTTTCGTTGTATAGTCTGGGGGCCAAAGAAGTAGAAAGCGGTCTGAGCATCTCGGTTTCTCGTTCGCTAAGCCTGAGTCTTTGCCTTCCGCATCAATCCCCATGGATTGATTCTCAGAACCAACTGTAGGAGAGAGAACGGATACTGGCGGCTTATTATCAGAGCTGCCTCGAGCAGTTGATCAGAGGTTGGTTCGCGCTGGTATTTGTGGTCTGCCCGCCACTGATCAAAGCGAGTCTGAAGTTCGAGCAAGGTTCCGGAGATAATTTCGTAGGGATTGGGTGTGAAGAACTCTTCCATCACGTGAGGTCGCTCTGTTCCTGCTGTTCCTCTTTTTCGAGCATAGCCTCGTGAATATAGCGGGCGACGGCTTCGGCAATGGCTTCGTTGGCGAGTTTGGCCGCTTTATCATACTCGCTGGCGTCCATCAGCAACTGGATCGCCTCTCTCTCCGACTCTTCTGTCTGCCTATCCCATAGCTCCTCTTGCGAAAACCTTTCCCGAATATCATCTTCCGTTAAGCAGAACGCTGGGATTGCTCTCCGGGCGTCCTCTTTCGCCTCGCGCTGAAGTTCTTCCGGCGCATGCGCGAGAAGGCGAAAAAAGATTGCACGGCTAATTGTGATAATGATGCGGCTCATTCTGCCTCCTTGATCAATGATCGAACGACGCTGGCATTCCAGCGAATGTGGCGGTCACAGTTCGCGGCGCTCGTGCGTCAATTCGCGTTCTGTTGTCCGCCTTCTTTTCGCTTTCTACTGGAGGCGATCCTGTCTTGACCGAGTTATTCTTGAAGCGAATGAATAGATGCGCGCAGAACGCTGCATCGGCATTTGGCTGAGCGAGCGCCAGGAATCAACTAGTGTCGAGGCTTTTAAGAAAAGGTTTGGTAAAGGATGGTCTCTGTTGGTTACTGTTTGTGTGAACCTTTGGGCTTCTGTTTCTTCTTCTTACGCGCCTTGTCTTTTTTCCTCTTCTTGTCTCCTTCGAGCATGGCTTGAATCTCATCTTCGGGCGGCAATCGAAATGATGAGGTATTAGAGTGGGGTGGTGTTAGAGACAGTAATCAACTGCCTTTCTTTGCCAGCATCTCTTCAAGCGCGGAGCCCTCTCTTTTCAAAGTCTTCGGCCGTATACTTACTCCGCACGTCATAGCGCTTGAAAAATTCATACAGTTCTTCACGGTCTTCAAAGCCGAGCATTTCCATCACTTCACGTTCGGTGATAAGGTCGGCCTCGTGCGCCTTGATGGCCGCAAGCTCCAACAGTCGCCGGGGGAGCGGTGTTGTGCTCCCGTTCTGAATCGCCGCCGCCACATTATCAGGAATGGTCGCGTTGATTGTGATTTCCATAAGCCTCTCCTCTTCTATAAGAACACTACGTGGCGCCAGATTACAGCAACGATGAGTTGGGCGGCCCATTCAACTCCTGCACAGCATACGCCGCCTACTTCTCAATCAGAAGAGGCTGAGCCTGACAAGCTCATCATTGCTCAAGAGGAGAATTACTCCGGCAGGCCTGTGCTTCCGCCGGCTCTTATACTCCGGCGTGACTGCAATAATCTGTTCACCCTCTGGGACAAACCTCAGCAGGTCATCCCAGGAGAAGTTCTTCGGAACAGCATTGCCGATCAGATTTCTGATCTCGCGTTCGCACGACTCCTGATAGCTGTCCGACATCTCCTCGCGACTGCGACCCTGGTCATTGTTCGGATCGAAGCCGGCCCACGCGTCGGTCTGATAGAAATCCTGCTGATCGGCGCCGCCCACCGTGAAATCGACGTTCTCCACATCCCAGTTGTTCGGGTCGTTGAATGCGAAGACCACGTGATTATTGATTTCGCGCCACTCAGCCGGAGGCTCCTGTTCCTTACCCAATCCCCATTGCCCGGCCTTATAGAAAATCTGAGGACACCCATTCGCGATCTGAATTTGCTCCCCAGGTTTCCACCAGAGAGTGCGAACGTCGAGTCGCGAGTCATCCGCATCCATTACTTTGAAGGGTGCGCCGGTCAATTCGAGAAATGTGTGCAGGCCATATTCGACAGAATCTACAGTTCCGTCTTCCCGAATGACTCTCGCTTTGTCCGCGAGCAGCAGCGGCGAATTCTCGTAACTCAGGACCTGTGGCGCGGACAACGAGGTCATTTTGCTTACGTCGTCTCCGGACTCGTACCGTTTGCGCCGGGCGGCCACAAAGCACGGGAGCTTAGATGCCTGCGCCGGATAATCGTGGTAGAACTGACTGAGCGCCAGCGGGTCTATCTCTTCAATCGGCGTCCGGCTGAAATACTCGAAGAGTGAATCGCGAATGAAATCGCACAGTTTGTTCAACGCCTCATCTTTGATAATGCCGCGGCGCGAAGGAGACATCGGATTGATTGGTCTTCCTTGCCTGACTTCGATGTACACCTGAAAGCGGCTGTATTGGTCGACTGGGATCATCTGTCCATGGAAATTGATCCATATGCCATTCTGGGTCGTGTACCCCTCCTTCCCGTAAAGACCGATGACCAGTCGATTGTTTTGATAGGAGGTTTCGATCAACGGAACGCTCGGCATTGCATCCTCCGGGACACTCGTATTGACGACCATGTCGTTGAACATAACGTTGAGTAAACCAATATAGCCCCTCGCGGGAGAGCGATAGATTAGCCAAGGATCTGTCAGGGTTTTGACGAGTTGGTCGGTCAGCGCCTTTGAACATACGACCCCGATGTTCATTCCCGGAGCAGGGAAGCAGGTCGTCCTTAAGTTCTCTCTCCATCCAGCGGCGTATTGCCAGTCCCACCAAAGCCGCGTATCGAGAGTCAGAGAAAGCAGGTTCGAGCTGAATGTCACCGACTCGATTTCGTCATGTGCAAAAAGGCTGTATACGCCGAGCCCGAGCGGCTGTTCCGCTTCTTGGACGCGCTGATTCCATCCGGACTCACCGAGTTTCAAAAGAGCCTCGAAGTCGGACTCATCGCGCAAGCCGCGCCCGTCGTCCAGATAGGTGAATCCCCTGTCGTCAGTGGTGATCCAGATATTTCGCGCGCCTGCCCTGGCTGAATTTTGGATTGCCTCGCTAAGAATTTCATGAATATCGCCCGTAAAAGCGCGTTTGATGCCAAGCCGCAGACGCGCCGGATTGATCAGATCGTTGATCTGTAAAGTGGACATAAATGCTCTCCCTTGGTGTCAATGGTGGAAGGATTCTTGGACGAACAGAAGCGGCGACAATCGTAATGATCCTTGTAATCGATCGTCGCTTCCGCATGGCTTGCCGCATGCATGCATATTTGAAGCGATGGTCGAAACGAATGAAGGCTGGTTAAAGGAGCGGAGCGAGAAGCCGCCATCCCCCCAGCTCGAGTCATGAGACTCAAGCTCAATACTGCGGGCGGCTCCCACGCTTCCGTCTCCGCTTACTGCCGGCAGCCTTCATTTTCTCTTTCTTCACGAGAGCATTGAATTCAGAGTCACTGGCGGGAATGAGCATCTCATAGGGGTCATTGCTGAACATCAACCCAAATGGAACCATTTCTATCTCCGGTTCGCGGTCCGCCTGCTGGAGGACATTGATCGCACAGATGGCATATGCAGGTTCGCCAGTATTGCGCTCCCGGCACTCGAGTAGCGCGATATCTCCCTTCTCGAATGCCTTACCCAAAGTATGGAAGTTGGTTTTGATCGGATCAGGTATCGCCATAACGTCCTCCTTGCGTCATCCGCGAAATTTCATCGCTTTAGCTCAATAAAAGCGGCATCACGATTTCTACAAATCGGTCGTCGTCCGTCGTATGAACGTTGATTTGCGCCTGGGTATTGCCATCTTTGAACTCGAACAGGGCCTCCTCCTCCTCCCCGATCGCGTGGAAGAAGTCGTTGAGATACGCTGCGTTGAAGCCCACCGTAATTCGGTCTCCCTCATACATGATCGGGATGGTTTCTCCGGCCTCGCCGATTCCGCAGCATTCCGACGAGATGCGCATCTCGCCTCCGCCGATCTCCATCTTGATCGCGCGCGAGCGGTCTTCGGCCATCAACGAAACGCGCTTGATCGCAGGCGTGATCATTTCACGGCCGACAGTGAAACGGTTGAAGTTCTCCTTCGGCAACACCGCCGAGTAATCGGGATAAATTCCGGTGAGCAGCCGCGAGACGATCCGGCGTTTGCCGAGATGAAAGTGGATGTGGTTATCGTCCCTGCCGATTCGCAACATCTTATCGTTGCCAGCGCAGAGCTTGCCCAGCTCAATGACTGCTCGCTTTGGAAGAAGCACGTCCAAACCGCCACTGAATCTCCCTTCATGCTCGACAAGCGCCAGCCGGTGGCCGTCGGTTGCGACCATCCTGATTCGTTCGTTGGAGATTTCGAGCTTGGCGCCGTTGAGGGCATAGCGCGAACCTTCCTGGCCAGCGGCGTGAATGACACGCGGGATGAAGCGCGAGAAGATCTCG
>Ga0187894_10006414_pt1 | contig 11552 bp, 10 predicted proteins | sample GBC1701081metaG_FD_136650 | JGI IMG/M metagenome (GOLD analysis project Ga0187894, IMG submission 136650) | White microbial mat communities from a lava cave in the Kipuka Kanohina Cave System on the Island of Hawaii, USA - GBC170108-1 metaG ...
GCGGCGTGCGCAGCATGGCCTGGCGCTCGCGCGGCGGTGTGTCGCCCGTCCGGATGGCCACCGAGACGTCTCCCCCTATGCCCCTCAGCGGCGCGCGCAGGTTCCGCTCGATGTCGTAGGACAGCGCCTTCAGCGGCGAGACGTACACCAGCCGCCCGCGCCCGGGGTCGGCGACCAGCCGGTCGAGGCCCCAGAGGAAGGCGGCCAGCGTCTTGCCCGAGCCGGTGGGCGCCGAGACCAGCACGTTCTCACCCGCCGCGATCGCCGGCCACGCCCGCTCCTGCGCCTCGGTCGGACGCTCGAAGGAGCGGGTGAACCAGTCACGCACCCGCGGGGTGAACGATGCGAGCGGGTCGGAGGACATGCGACCTACGAGCGTACCGGGTGCCGAAGCGCCGGCCGCTACGGTGAGAGGATGCCCGTCCGTCGTCCCCTGCTGGCCCTCACCGCCATGCTCGCGCTGTCCGCCTGCGGAGGTGACGACGACGAGGGCGGCGACCGCGCCGCCCCGCCGCCGCCGGCCCAGACGCGCCCGGACGGCGACGAACCGTTGCGAACGCAGGGGGAGCCCCGGCTGGAGACGGTGGCCACCGGGCTGGAGGCCCCGTGGGAGATCGCGTTCCTGCCCGACCGCCGTGCACTCGTGACCGAGCGCCCGGGACGCGTGCGGCTGCTGGAGCGAAACGGACGCCTGCGCCCCGAGCCGGTGGCCGAGCTGGAGGTCGAGGCCTTCGGCGAGGCCGGGCTGCTCGGCCTGGCGGTCGATCCGGACTTCGCCGACGACCGTTTCGTATACCTCTACCGGACCGTCTCAGACGGAAACGAGGTGGCGCGCTACCGCTTCGACGGCGGCCATCTCAACGACGAGACGGTGATCCTCGACGGGATCGAGGCGGGGCAGATCCACGATGGGGGTCGCATTCACTTCGGACCGGACGGCCTGCTCTACGTCTCCACCGGAGAGGTCGGCGACACCGAGCTGGCCCAGGATCCCGACTCCCTGAACGGGAAGATCCTGCGCCTGACCGGCTTCCGCGGCGAGAGCGCCCAGGCGCAGGTGGTCTCGCTCGGTCACCGCAACGTGCAGGGCTTCGATTGGGACGCGCGGGGGAGGCTGTTCGCCACGGAGTTCGGCCCGGACTCCGACGACGAGGTGAACCTGATCCGTCCGGGCCGCAACTACGGATGGCCGGACGCCCAGGGGGACGAGGGAGGCGACGGCCTCGAGCCGGCGCTGGTGAACTACGAGGACGTGATCGCGCCCTCCGGCGCCACCTTCGTCTCACAGCCGGGCTCCGCCTGGACGGGCAGCTTCGTGTTCGCCAACCTGGTCGGCGAGCAGGTGCGGCGGGTCGCGCTCGACGGCGCCGAGCCGACAGCGAACGTGGCGCTATTCGAGGGCGAGCTGGGGCGACTACGGACCGTGGTGGAGGGCCCCGACGGCGCCCTCTACCTGCTGACGAACAACCGCGACGGGCGCGGGGAGCCGCGCCCGGGGGACGACCGCATCGTGCGCTTGGTGCCGCCCGCCGGCTGACACTAGTCCGCGCGCACTCGGCAGAGCCGAGCGCTTGCGGCTGGGCGCGCCCCTCAGCGCGTCGGGCGCTCGATCGGTATGCGCACGCCGCGGCCGCGCGGCATGAGCGCCTGTGAGGGCGGCTCATACAGCACCAGCTCGCGCTTCACCGAGCGGCGCACCCGTTGGATCTCCGCGTGCAGCTCGGCCTGCACCCGCTCGGCCTGGCGCTCCATCGCGCGCATGCGGCGGCGCATGCGCTCGATCTCCGCTTCGAGCTCGAACACCCGCTCGACGCCGGCCAGGTTCATGCCCAGCGACGTGGTCAGCTCCTGGATGCGGCGCAGCCGCTCGACGTCGTCGTGGGAGTAGAGGCGGGTGTTCTTGGGCGAGCGCTTGGGGGTGATGAGCCCGCGCGTCTCGTAGATGCGCAGCGTCTGTGGGTGCATACCCGCCAGCTCCGCCGCGACCGAGATCATGTACACGCCGCGCGCTCGCTCGGGGCGCCGCGCATCGCCGCCGTCGGGCACCGAGCTCACCTGCGCTGCGCGAGCAGGCGCTCGCGGGGGTTGCCGTCCATCACCGCGGCCAGGTCGTCCACCGCCTCGCGCTGCTCGTCCGAAAGCGAGCGGGGCACCTCGACCATGAGCCGATAGCGGATGTCGCCTCGGCCCCGCCCGCTGAGCTTGGCCGGTCCCTCGCCGCGCAACCGCTGGACCGTCCCGTGCTGGGTGCCCGGCGCCACGCGGATGCGCTTGGTCGCGCCGAGCGTGGGCACCTCGATGGTGGCGCCGCGGATCGCCTCGGGGATCGTGATCGGCACCTCCACCTCGAGGTTGTCGCCCTTGCGCTGGAAGATCGGCGACTCGCCGACGCGGGTGACCACATATAGGTCCCCCGCCGGGCCGCCCCGCGGGCCCGGCTCGCCCTTGCCCGCCAGCCGCACGCGGCTGCCGTCGCGGACGCCGGCCGGGATGTTCACGCGGTAGCGCTTGACCTGGCGGGTCCGGCCGGTGCCCGAGCAGGTCGGGCAGGGATCCTTGATCTCGGTGCCGGTTCCGCCGCACAGGCCGCACGGTTGCGAGATCGAGAACAGGCCCTGCGACTCGGACTCCACCCCACGTCCCTGGCAGCGCGAGCAGATCTCGGGCGAGGTCCCCGGCCTTGCGCCCGTGCCGCGACAGGTCGGGCATGGCGCGGACACCGGCACCGCCACCGGCACCTGCGCACCCTCCATCGCCTGGTCGAACGAGATGTGGATCTCGGTCTCGAGGTCGCGGCCCCGTTCGGGTCGAGGCGCGCCCGCGCCGCCGCGCCCGGCGTTGCCGAACAGGTCGGAGAGGATGTCGCCGAAGCCGCCGAAGTTCCCGCCGCCCCCGCCCCGGAACCCCCCCGGGTCGAAGCCGCCGCCGAAGATGCCGCCCCCGGCGTCGTAGGCCTTGCGCTTGTCGGGGTCGGACAGAATTGAGTTGGCCTCCTGCACCTCCTTGAAGCGCTCCTCGGCCGAGCTGTCGCCGGGGTTGCGGTCGGGGTGGTATCGGCGCGCGAGCTTGCGGTAGGCCTTCTTGATCTCCTCGTCGGAGGCGTCGCGGCCGACGCCCAGCGTCTTGTAAGGGTCCTTCGTGGCCGGCATGGCGCTACCCAGAGACGACCACGCGCGCCGGACGGAGCACCGTTCCGTTGGAGCGGTAGCCCCGTTCGACCACGTCGAGCACCACGCCGGGCTCGGCGCCGTCCTCGGAACGCACCGAGAGCGCCTCGTGCTCGGACGGGTCGAAGCGATCGCCGCGCGGGTCGAACGGCTCGACGCCGTTGCGCTCGAGCACCGCGATCAGCTCGGAGTGCACGAGGCGCACGCCCTCGGCCAGATGCTGCTCGCCCGCGGACGCCGACGCGAGCGCCCGCTCGAGGTTGTCCACCACGGGCAGCAGCTCGCGCACCAGCCCGCTGCGGGCGCGCTCGCCCGCGGCCGCCGCCTCCTTGGCCGCGCGCTTGCGGTAGTTCTCGAAGTCGGCCTGGGTACGGCGGGCGAGGTCGAGGAACTCGTCGCGCTCACGCTCCGCGCGCGCGAGCGGCTCCTCGTCCGCCGTGCGCGATGCCGCCGGCTCGGCCGGCGGCGCCGCGACGCGCCCCTCCGATGCCGGCTCGGCCGGCGGCGCCGCGACGCCGTCGTCGGTCAGCCGCTCCTGCTCGTTGGCCGGGTCCTCCTCGCCGGCCGGCTCCGCCGCGTCGTCGCGCGCCGTGACCGGCTCGTCCTCCGAGGGGGCCCGGGGCGGGGTGGAGTCGAACATGGCTAGCTCTTCTCCTCGCCCTCGACCACCTCGGCGTCCACGACCTCCTCCTCGTCGGAGGAGTCGGCGGCCGCGCCGTCGGCGGCAGCGCCGTTGCCGGCCTGCGCCTGCTGGGCCGCCGCGGCGTACATCTGCTCGGACACCTTGTGGAAGGCGGCCTGCAGCGCCTCGGTCTTCTGCCGCAACAGCGTCACGTCGTCGGACTCGAGGTTGTCGCGCACGTCCTTGATGGCGGCCTCGATCTCGTCCTTGGCGGCGGAGTCGAGCGTGTCGCCCATATCGTTGACCTGCCGCTCCGCCTGGTAGGCGGCGTTCTCGGCCGTGTTGCGGGCCTCGACGAGCTCGCGTTGGCGACGGTCGTCCTCGGCGTGCGCCTCGGCGTCCTTGACCATCCGCTCGACCTCGTCCTCGGCCAGGCCGGAGCCGGCCTTGATCTCGATCTTCTGCTCCTTGCCGGTGCCGAGGTCCTTCGCGGACACGTTCACGATGCCGTTGGCGTCGATGTCGAACCCGACCTCGATCTGGGGGATGCCGCGCGGTGCCGGCGGGATGCCGGTGAGCTGGAACTTGCCCAGCGACTTGTTGTAGGCGGCCATCTCGCGCTCACCCTGGAGCACGTGCACCTCCACGCTCGGCTGGTTGTCCTCGGCGGTGGAGAAGATCTCCGACTTGCGGGTCGGGATCGTCGTGTTGCGTTCGATCAGCTTGGTCCTCACCCCGCCCTTGGTCTCGATGCCGAGGGTCAGCGGGGTGACGTCGAGCAGCAGCACGTCCTTCACGTCGCCGGCCAGCACGCCCGCCTGGATGGCGGCGCCCACGGCCACGACCTCGTCCGGGTTCACGCCCCGGTGCGGGTCCTTGCCGGTCAGCTCCTTGACCTTCTCCTGCACGGCCGGCATGCGGGTCATGCCGCCCACCAGCACGACGTGGTCGATGCCGCTGCCGCCCTCCGCGTCGGCGTCCGAGAGCGCCTGCTTGGTCGGCCCCACGACGCGGTCGAGCAGATCGGCGGTGAGCTCGTTCAGCTTCGAGCGGGTGAGGCGCTGGTTTAAGTGCTTGGGGACCGAGTCGACCGCCGTGATGAACGGCAGGTTGATCTGCGTCTCCTGTGCGGACGACAGCTCGGTCTTGGCCTTCTCGGCCTCCTGGTAGAGCCGCTGCAGGGCCATCTTGTCCTGCGACAGGTCCACGCCCTCGGCCTTGCGGAACTCAGCCACCAGCCAGTCCACGACCGCCTTGTCGAAGTTGTCGCCGCCGAGGTGGTTGTCGCCGGCGGTCGCCTTAACCTCGAACACGCCGTCGCCGATCTCGAGCACCGACACGTCGAAGGTGCCGCCGCCCAGGTCGAACACGAGGATCGTCTGGTCGGCTTCCTCCTTGTCGAGCCCGTACGCCAGCGCGGCCGCGGTGGGCTCGTTGATGATGCGCTTGACGTCGAGGCCGGCGACCTTGCCGGCGTCCTTGGTCGCCTGGCGCTGATCGTCGTTGAAGTAGGCGGGGACCGTGATCACCGCGGCGTCCACGGTGTCGCCCAGGTAGGCCTCGGCGTCGGCCTTCAGCTTCTGCAGGATCATCGCGCTGATCTCCGGCGGGGCGTACTCCTTGCCGCCCGCCTTCACGCGCGCGTCGCCGTTCGGGCCCGAAACGACCTCGAACGGGACGATCTTCTCCTCCTCCTTGACCTCGGCCTCCTTGCGCCCCATGAAGCGTTTGATCGAGAAGACCGTGTTCTCGGGGTTCGTGACCGCCTGGCGCTTGGCGGGCGCACCCACGAGGCGCTCGCCACCATCCGTGAACGCGACCACCGAGGGGGTCGTGCGCGCGCCCTCGGCGTTCTCGATCACGGTGGGCTCGCCGCCCTCGAGGACGGCCATGCACGAGTTGGTCGTGCCGAGATCGATGCCTATCGTCTTGCCCATCCGTTCTCTGCTCCTTCGCTTAGTCGTTCAAGTCGAACAAATCTAAGCGCGAGTATGGCAGGTTTTCGGACGGGCGCCAACGTCTGCACGAGCCGCGCTCACACCAGTCGCTCGTGGTTCTCGCTCTCGGCGAGGTGCTCGCGATAGGGACGGGCGAGTTCCTCGTCGCCGGACAGCCTGGGGGGCGAAACGCATCTGCTGGACGGCCTGCTCCTCGATCGAGTGAACGTCGGCCAGGTAGGTGGTGAGCTGTTCGTCGAGCATGTCGATCGGCTACCCGCTTCCCGGGGTAAACACGCACCGCCAGCCAATTCACCGGGTGTGGGCCCCCTTCGTCTCGCATACGGCATCGAAGAGGGCCCCACCCCCTCCGGGGAGGGATCTCCCGGAGGGGTACCCCTGCGGGGGATCCCCCGGCTAGGCTCTCGCGCCGTGGCCTCCCCGTTCGTCCGCCTGTTCGCGCTGATCGCCGTGCTGGCGGCGCTGGGCCTCGGAGCGTGCGGAGACGACGAGGGGGACCAGAGCGCAAGCCCCGCCGAGGCCAGCCAGCCGACGACCGTGGAGGACCCCGACCAGGCCCTCGAGAACACGAGCGTCAAGCCCGAGCTCCCCAAGCCGACGGGCTCGCCGCCGCGCAAGCTCGAGCGGGAGGACATCGTCGCCGGCCGTGGCCGCCGGGCGAAGGCGGGGGACACGGTGGTCGTGGAGTACGTGGGCGTGACGTTCTCGACGGGCGAGGAGTTCGACGCATCCTGGGACCGCGGTCAGCCGTTCACCTTCGCGCTCGGCGGCGAGCATGTGATCGAGGGCTGGGACAGGGGCATCGTGGGCATGCGCAAGGGCGGCCGGCGCCAGCTCACGATCCCACCGGAGCAGGCCTACGGCGCCGAGGGCCAGCCGCCCGACATCGGCCCGAACGAGACGCTGGTGTTCGTGGTCGACCTCGTGGCGATCCGTTGACCCTCAGCCGGCGAAGCTGAGAGCGTAGGCCACGAATCCCGCGCACAGGACGGCGATGCCCGCGTAATCCCAGCGCGTGCGCAGGTCGGAGGGCCGGGCCAGCAGCGCCAGCGCCAGCAGCGCGAACGGGTCGAAGTACTTCTGGTAGACGAGCCGCACGGGCAGGGCGGCGAGCAGGAAGGCGGCCAGGTACACCGCCGGCAGCGACGTCCAGCCGGCGCGGCGGGCGAGCAGCGCGGCGACGGTCGCCCCGAGCGGGACGAGCGCCCAGAAGGCGAGCTGGGACCCGAGCGTCACCGGCGTCCAGCCGGACACCTGCCACAGGTAGCCGGCGTCGCCGGCCCGCCCGGGCACGACCGGCATGTACTCCATCGGGGAGACGAGCAGCAGGAGCACGCCGCCCACGGCGGCGCCCGCGGCGACGCGCTCGCCCGGGAGCCGCGGCGACCAGCGACCGGTCCGCGCGGCCGATCGGCGGCCGACCCATTTCCGCAGCCGCAGTAGCGCCCGCCCCGCCGGGCTGCGCAGCAGGCGCACTCGACGCCACAGCGACGGCCCGAAGATGGCTGCGCCGTACAGGCCGACCAGCGCGAGCGTGAACCCCACCGTGCGCAACGTGAGCGCGTCCCGGCCCACGCCCGGGCGGTCGGTGCAGAGCCCGCAGGAGGCCGGGTCGGCGCTGGGGGGCACCAGTCCGTTCCACTCGACCACGAGCGCCGCCAGGGGCGCCAGCGCCAGCGCCAGCATCGCCGCGCCGGCCGCCCGGTGGCGCCAGGACGCCGCGCTCCACACCAGGAAGAAAGCCGCGACAGGCACGAGCCACAGGAACGACTGGCGCGTCAGGACCGCGCCGGCGATGGCCAGGCACGCCACCGCGAAGACGCCGAGCGACGGCGCCCGCCGGAAGCGCTCCACCCGCTCGAGCGCCACGAGCGCGAACAGGATCGCCAGGTTGTCGGTGAGCAGCGTGAACGAGGCGCCGAAGTAGTAGGGCGACAGGCAGAACAGCAGCGTCAGCGCCAGCGCCGGGCGGGGCCCGAGCGGCGTCGCGCGGCGCAGCAGCCGCAGCAGCGCGAGCACCGCCACGTAGGAGATCGCCACGTTCAGCAGGCGCAGCTTCCAGAGCTCGAAGCCGACGAGCTTGCCCCAGCCCGCCATCACCAGATGGAAGAGCGGCGTCTGCGCGGAGGGGTAGGTGGAGAAGTCGAGCTGCTCCGAGAGCCGCAGGATGGTCGGGACCTGGTAGACGCGCGCGTCGCTGCCGTGGAAGGTGTCGATCTCGACCGTGAGCCCCTGAAGCAGGGCGATCCCGACGAGGAAGGGCGCGGCCAGCAGCGCGGCCGCTCGCGCGCTCATGTGTGGGCCAGCCGCCGGCGACCTTCCGGACACATCCGCCGCAGCGGACACTCGGGGCAGCGTGGCGAGCGCGCCACGCAGGTACGGCGCCCGTGGCGGATCAGCAGCATGTGCACCTCGTACGCGAACTGGGGGTCGTCGCCGCAGAGCCGGGAGAGCTCGCCGTGGGCCTGGTCGAACGAGGCCCGCGCCGGCCACAGGCCGAGCCGAGCGCCGACGCGGTAGACGTGCGTGTCCACCGGCACGTCGGCCCGGCCGAGCGCGAACAGCAGGACGCAGGCGGCCGTCTTGCGGCCCACGCCAGGCAGCGCGCAGAGCCGCTCGCGCGCCTGTCGCAGCGGCACCTCGGCCAGCCCGGTCAGGTCGTCGTCCCCGATGGCGTCCAGGATCCGCTGGATGCGCACGGACTTGGTGGGGGCGAGGCCGCCCGGCCGGATGGCGTCCTCGACCTCGTCCGGCGGCGCCTGGCCGACCTCCGCCCACGAGCGGAAGCGCTCGCGCAGGCGCCGGTAGGCGACGTCGCGGTTGCGGTCGTTCGTGTTCTGGGAGAGGACCGTCAGGATGAGCTCGTCGACCGGGGCGCGATGCGGACGCAGCAGCGGCCGGCCGTACTCGGCGCGCAGGCGGTCGCGGATCCTCCGGAGGCGACGGCGGTCGGCCATGGCGGTGATGGTATGAACCGATCGGTGGAGGTGGTCGAGCGCCGCACGGAGGTGGAGGGGATTGAGGTGCACTGGCGCCAGGCCGGCGACGCGCCGATCCTCTACGTGCACGGCGTGCCCACCGCGTCCTGGGACTGGCTTTCGTTCCTCGAGCGCACGGGTGGCGTGGCGCCCGACCTGCCCGGCTTCGGCCGCTCCGCCAAGCCGGCCGAGTTCGACTACTCGATCGCGGGGTACGACCGCTTCCTGGAGGCCTTCTGCGCGCACGCCGGGCTCGAGCGCTTCTCGCTCGTCGTGCACGACTGGGGCGCGGTGGCGCTGGCGCTCGCGCAGCACTTCCCCGAGCGGATCGAGCGGCTCGTGCTCCTCTCCAGCGTGCCGCTGTTGCCCGGCTACACCTGGCACCGGGTGGCCCGCATGTGGCGCACGCCGATCCTGGGCGAGCTGACGATGGGCTTCACCACGCGCCGCGGGCTGCGGCGGGCGTTGCCGCGCGACGTGGCCGACCGCGCCTGGGCGGACTTCGACCAGGGCACCCAGCGGGCGATCCTGAGGCTCTATCGCTCGGCCGCGCCGGACGAGCTGGCCCGCCACGGGCGGCGGCTCGGCGAGCTGCGGTGTCCGGCACTGGTGCTGTGGCCCACCGACGACCCGTACTTCGACGCCGAGCTCGGACGGCGCTACGCCGACGCGCTGGGCGGGCCGGTCGAGCTCGAGCTCGTGGAGGGCGGGCACTGGCCCTGGCGGGCACGGCCGGAGCTCGTGGAGCTGGCGGCGACGTTCCTGGCTCGGCTACCCTGACGCTCGCCGTGCTCCGTGCCGTCCTCGCCACCGTCACGGCGCCGCCTCGCACCCGGCCGCCCGAGGCGCCGCCCCCGCCCTCGCGTCTCCCCCGCGCGGAGCGGCCGTCACGGTCCTGGATGCGGCGCGTCAACTGGTGGCACCTCGCCCCCGTGCTGGCGGCGGCGGCCTTCGCGATCGCCTACCTCATCTGGCAGCCGCGCACCGTCGACCTGGCCGCCCACACCTTCCGCGCCGACCTGTTCGGCCAGGAGGGCTTCACGATCTGGAACGGGCAGTGGTACGGCGGCCATCACACGCCCGCCTACAGCATCGTCTCGCCACCGCTGGCCTGGCTGCTCGGACCGTCGCTGGCGCTGGTGGTCGCCGCGGTCTCCTCCGCCGCCCTGTTCGCGCCGCTGGCGCGCGGCGCCTTCGGCGAGGCCGCCGCGCGCTGGGGCTCGATCTGGTTCGGCGTGGGCACCGGCACCCTGCTGTTCACGGCGCGCCTGCCGTTCGCGCTCGGCGTGGCCCTCGGGCTGGCGGCCCTGCTGGCGCTCCAGCGCCGCCACTACGCGCTCGCGATCGTCCTCGCGGTGCTGTGCCCGCTGGGCAGCCCGGTCGCCGGGCTCTTCCTCGCGATGGCGGGCCTGGCCTTCGCCCTGGCGGCCCGGGACGAGCGCACTAAACGGCTGGAGGGGATCGCGATCGCGGTCGCGGCCATCGTGCCGCCCGTGTTCCTGTCCTGGGCCTTTCCCGAGGGCGGCTGGGCGCCCTTCCCGTTCAGCGCCTATCTGCCCATCCCCGCCTTCGCCCTGGCCTGCCTGCTCGCGCTGCCGCGCGAGCGGCGCGCGCTGCGCTGGGGCGTCGCCCTGTACGGGCTCGGCTCGACCCTGGCGCTCCTGATCGAGACGCCGATGGGCGGCAACGCGGTGCGGCTCGGCGCGCTGTTCGGCGGCCCGGTGCTGGTGTGCGCCCTGTGGGGCCGACCGTGGACCAGGCGCCTGGCCGCGCTGCCGCTGCTCGCGGCCGGCTTCGCGGCGCTCGTCTTCTGGCAGTGGTCGCCCGCCGTGCGCGACGTGATCAAGTACCTCGAGGACCCGGCGGCCAAGTCGGACTACTTCGAGCCGCTGCGCCAGTTCCTCTACACGATCCCCGACCAGCGCCGGATCGAGATCCCGTTCACGCGCAGCCACTGGGAGGGATCGGAGGTGGCGACCACCCAACCGCTGGCCCGCGGCTGGCTGCGCCAGCTCGACACCGGTCTACACCCGATCTTCTACGAGGGCGAGGTGAACCGGCTCACCTACGCGAGCTGGCTGGCCGAGAACGCGGTGCGCTACGTGGCGCTGCCGAGCGCGAAGCCCGACAAGAGCTCCTACTCGGAGCGCGCTTTGATCGAGAAGGGCCTGCCCTACCTGCGGCTGCGCTGGAAGGCGGACCACTGGCGCGTGTACGAGGTGCTGCTCCCCACGCCGATCGTGATCTCGCAGAAGGACGCCAACATCGTGCTCGAGCAGATGCAATCGGACGAGCTGCTGCTCGACGTCAAGCGTCCCGGCGAGGCTATCGTGAGGGTGCGCTGGACCCAGTACTGGTTCGCGGACGGGGCCTGCGTGGAGCCGTACGGGGACTGGACGCGGGTGATCGCGGAGCGGAAGGGCTTCGTCAGGCTCTCGACCCGCTTCGCGCCCGAGCGGCTCTTCTCGCGCGGCCGCCGCTGCGACGACTGAGCTGAGAGCGCTAGGCTAGGCCCTCGTGCCTCGCTCCCACCCGCTGTATCGTCAGCTGGCGCGGGTCTGGCGCCTCAGCGGCCGCTGGCTTCCGAACGGCTGGCTCGACGCCATCCGGCAGCTCGCCCTGTTCGGCGGCGCTTACTACCTGTACCGGATCGTGCGCGGCTTCGTGGACGGCCAGGCCGGCCTCGCCTTCGAGAACGCCCGCGCGCTGGTGGACCTGGAGCGCTCGCTGGGGCTGTTCTTCGAGCCCGGCCTGCAGGCCTGGGCGAAGGGCCAAGAGTGGCTCCTGACCGGCGCCAACTGGATGTACGTGAACTCGCACTTCGTGA
>Ga0187894_10006415_pt1 | contig 11552 bp, 11 predicted proteins | sample GBC1701081metaG_FD_136650 | JGI IMG/M metagenome (GOLD analysis project Ga0187894, IMG submission 136650) | White microbial mat communities from a lava cave in the Kipuka Kanohina Cave System on the Island of Hawaii, USA - GBC170108-1 metaG ...
AGGATGAAAATCAACTCCGATGTACAATGTCATTACGGTTTCTCCTTTTCAAAGAACAAGATCTGTTTTTGTCGACATCGATTGTAGTTCAATGTCAGGAGAAACCGTCTTTTTAACATCAAAAGAGACCGACATAAAATGTTTTGCGGCTTTGCACCTTGGCGTCTTAACGTTGAAAATTGTTCTGGTGAATATTCCTCTTCCCGCCAACCTTTTTGCGGGGAAGACCGCAATTGTTACCGGCGCGTCGCGCGGCGTCGGACGGGCGACCGCGGTGCGTTTGGCCGAGGGCGGGGCGAATGTTGTTGTGAATTATTTGAACAGGCACGAAGAGGCGGCCGAGACAGTGCGGATGTGCAAGGAAAAGGGCGTAGAGGCGATTGTGGTGCAGGGCGACGTTGCAGAGTTTTTGGCCGCCCGTGAGATTGCAAAACAGGCGTTTGAAAAATTTGGACGGATTGATCTGCTTGTTTGTAACGCCGGAATATGGGAAGGCGCCGCCATCGAGGATATGACCGAAGAAGTTTGGAATAAGGTCATCAAGACAAATTTGAAATCCGCCTGGGCGATGTCGAAAGCCTGCGTTCCGGCCATGAAGAAACAGCCGTCAGGAGCGATTGTCATGGTCTCCTCGACCGCCGGGCAACGCGGCGAGGCCAATTTTTCAAATTATGCCGCGTCAAAAGGCGGACAGATCTCATTCACAAAAGCGCTTGCTACGGAGCTTGCCCCGAAGATTCGCGTCAATGCCGTTGCGCCTGGTTGGATCGAAACCGCGATGGTGCGGCCGGCGTTCGAAGACACCGACTATCATCAAAGCGTCATCAGGTCCATCCCGCTCGAACGCATCGCGACGACCGACGACGTTGCTCTTTCGATCTGCTTTCTGCTTTCCGATTGGTCGCGACACATCACGGGTGAAATTCTCAACATAAACGGCGGCGCGGTTTTGTGCGGATAGGTTAGTCGAAGAAGACGGGAGCAAGGGCGTAACGCGGGAGTTGCGTGTATCGCCCTTGCTTACGCGCGGGCTTTCGCACGGTGATTATGACCGTTCGCGCTTAATAAGGGACGCAGGTAGCGGCCGGTGTGAGATTTGGTGTTCTTTGCGATCTTTTCCGGCGTTCCGGTCGCGACGATTTCGCCGCCGCCGATACCGCCTTCGGGGCCGAGGTCGATGATCCAGTCGGCGGTCTTTATCACGTCGAGGTTATGCTCGATGACGACGAGGCTTGCGCCGTTTTCGATCAACGCGCGGAAAGCGGCGAGAAGTTTGTTTATGTCCTCGAAATGCAGACCGGTCGTCGGCTCGTCGAAGATGAAGAGCGTTTTCAGGTTTGCGGTTTGCGTCAGATGCGAGGCGAGCTTTACTCGTTGAGCCTCGCCGCCGGAAAGCGTCGTGGCGGACTGGCCGAGCCTCAGGTATCCGAGGCCGACCGAATCGAGAACCTTCAGCCGGTTTACAAGTTTCTTTACGTCTTTGAAAAAGAAAATCGCTTCGCGGACGGTCAGCTCGAGAGCCTCGGCGATGCTTTTGCCTTTGTATTTGACGGCGAGCACTTCGTCGCGGAAACGCCTGCCGCGGCAGTCTTCGCAGGTCAGTTCGACGTCGGCGAGAAACTGCATTTCGACCGTCACCGTGCCGCTGCCCTGGCAGGTTTCGCAGCGTCCGCCGGGAACGTTAAATGAAAAATGCGATGAATTGAAACCTTTCGATTTCGCAGTCTGCGTAGCGGCGAAAACGTCGCGGATGGCGTCGTAGGCTTTGATATACGTTACGGGATTCGAACGCGGCGTCCGGCCGATCGGCGATTGATCGACGAGCACGACGTCGTCGATAAGCTCGCCGCCCGTGATTTCTTTAAATAATCCGACATGGGAATTCCATTCGCTGCGCTGCTTTTTCAGATCGGCGTAGAGAACGTCATGCACTAGCGTCGATTTGCCCGAACCGGAAACGCCCGTAATGCAGACCAGCATTCCGAGTGGAATTTCGACGGAAATGTTTTGCAGGTTGTGCTCGCGTGCCCCGGTGATCTTGATCTTTTCCTTTCCGGGCTTGAGACGTTTTTGCGGAATTTTGATCTCGGCGTCGCCGCGAAGATAACGCGCGGTCAGCGAGCTTTTATTTTTCATCAGCCCGGCGAGCGTGCCTTCGAAAACGATCTCGCCGCCGAGCTCGCCGGCAAAGGGGCCGATGTCGATGACGTGGTCGGCGGCACGCATGGTGTCTTCGTCGTGCTCAACGACGAGCAGCGTGTTGCCGATGTCGCGCAGGTTTTCGAGAATTTTGACAAGCCGCGCGTTGTCGCGCGGATGCAGACCGATCGACGGCTCGTCAAGGACGTAGAGCGTGCCGACGAGCAGCGAGCCCAAGTTAGTCGCGAGCTGAATCCGCTGTGCCTCGCCGCCGGAAAGTGTCGCGGCGAGACGGCTGAGCGTAAGATATTCAAGGCCGACCTCGACCAGAAATTTCAGACGCCTTCGAATTTCAAGCAACAACTTTTCCGCGATCTTTTCGCGCTCCTCCGACAGTTTTACGGTTTCAAAAAACTCGTATGCATCTGTGATCGAAAGGTCGAGAATTTCGGGCAGCGAGCGGCCGTCGATCTTCACGTCGCGTGCTTCCTGCCGCAGCCGCGCGCCGCCGCATTCGGGGCAGCGCGTGTAGCCGCGATATTTTGCCAAAAAGACGCGGACGTGCAGCTTGTATTTTTTCGTTTCGAGCCATTTGAAAAAGCCCTTGATGCCGCGCCAGCCTTCGTCGCCGTAGATGATGCAGTTTTGCTGAAAATCGTGCAGGTCGGCGAAAGGCTTATTCGCATCGATACCGGCGGAAGCCGCGTACTTCATCAATTCTTTCTGCGCCCATGCGTGCTGTGGGCGAGTGAACGGTTCGACCGCGCCGCCTTTCAGCGACAGAAGCGGATTCGGAATGACGAGATCGTAATCGACGCCGATCGTGTTACCAAAACCCTGACAAACGGGACATGCACCGAACGGCGAATTAAAACTGAATAGCTGCGGCTCCGGCTCTTCATAAACCGTTCCGTCGTATTTGCAGATAAAGCGGTCGGAAAATCGAAGTGGTTCAAAGTTCAAAGTTCCAGGTTCAAGGTTTATCGTTGCCTGCCCACTTTGAACTTTGAACTTGGAACCTTGAACTTGGATCGTCGCGGCATGGCCTTCGCGAAAACAGGTTTCGAGCGAATCGACAAGCCGTTGTCGAATTTCGCTGCTTGCCGCGAGACGGTCGATCAGAACATATGTGTTTTCGAAGTCGTTAAACTTGTAATCTTCGGGGCGCGCGAGCTCGATAACTTCGCCGTTGCGGTAAAGCCGCGAAAAGCCTTGTTGCAAAAGCGAGATCAGATACGCCGTCGTGCTTAGATCGGCTACGGCCTCATCACGCCCTTGCTTACGCGCGGGCTTTCGCACCGCTTTCGTGCTTTTGCCTTGAGATTCCTGAATGATAGGAAACAGAACGTAGAAACGCGTGCCTTCATGAAGCGTTGCCAGAATCTCATCGGCGGCAGTTTCCGGCGAATCTTTTTTCACCTCGCGTCCGCAGACGTGACAGAACGTCTGCCCGGCGCGTGCGTATAGCAGACGAAGATAGTCGTAAATCTCAGTCTGCGTGGCGACGGTCGAACGCGGGTTACGTGTCGCGTTTTTCTGCCGAATGGCGATAGCCGGAGCGATGCCGGTAATTTCATCGACATCGGGCTTGTCCATCCGCTCAAGAAACTGGCGGGCGTAGGCCGATAGGGACTCGACATAACGCCGCTGGCCTTCGGCGTATATGGTGTCGAAGGCGAGGGAAGACTTGCCAGAACCGGAAACGCCCGTGATGACCGTGAGCTTATTGTGCGGAAGCGAAACCGAGACGGTTTTTAGATTGTGAACGCGGGCACCGCGAACCTCTAGAGCTTCTTCTTTTGACGGCGCAGCCTGCATAGAACAAAAAAGCACAGATAGCGTAATCTTTGATTGTAACAAACGAAAAATCCTCTTGTCATTGCAACGCGTTTGGAATAACATTTACACGAACAGAACAATCTATATGCTCTATCCGCTGCCGACGTCCCTGAACTCCTGGCTGGTGATCGCCATCGGGCTGCTCATGTTCCTCGGCGGCGCCTACCACGGCGTTTTCTTTCGCGATAGGCTTACCTCAGCCGGACTGGTTGCGAACGGCGTCGGCTTTCTGCTTCTGGGGCTAACTGAGGGCTTTACCGACCCCACTCCACGCGGAAAATTCCTCTACCGCATTGCCGTGATCGCCTTCATCGTCGGCATTCCGATAATGCTGAAAACTGCGTACCGAATGGCATCGTCCGATTGGTGACCGCTAATCGAAACGATTCACATCTTACCGGCTTGGGAAAATCAGAGAGTTAAAACCCGGCATCTGTATGCTGAAATACGCTCTTCGCAACGGATGACGTGCATTCTTGTGTCGTTCACGAATGCTTTATTTCACCGATTTTCGGTCGGTGATGTATACTATTTTCGGTCGATGATATACTTTTTTAGGAGTGGTTCGATGAAAAATAACAACAAGCCGGTCAGCCGAAAGGACGAGATCGTGGTACAGGAAGTTGATGGAGAGTTATTGATCTATGATCTGCGTTCGCACAAGGCGTTTTGTTTGAATAAAACGTCGGCTTTGATCTGGGACGCGTGCGACGGCAGCCGGGATGTGCCTAATTTGAGCCGTTTTCTTTCCAAAGAGCTTAATGCGCCCGTGAACGACGACCTTATCTGGCTTGCGTTGTGCCAGCTCGGGAAAGAAGATCTTATACACGGCGCGCCAGAGCGTAATTCCCGCTTCGCCGGAATTTCTCGGCGTGAAGTTATAAAGAAGATCGGCCTCGGCTCGGCGATCACGCTGCCAGTTGTGGCCGGTTTGGTCGCGCCGCCGGCAGTTTTGGCCCAGACGGCATGCGGCACGTTTTGCCATTGTAACGACCAGGCCATTTATCCCGCTGGCGTTGCTTGTCCGACAACCGGTGGTTCAGGCGGATTGCCATGCCCGTCAACTCCTGCAGGATGCGCAGTATGCCGTTCGACAGGGGGCGGTATAAACACCCCCGGAGATTGTTTTACGAGCTAGATTCGTTGGAAACAATCAGGATTTAAATGCGTGAGCAACGCCGCTCACGTCCTTCTTAGATTATCCGTTTTTAGATTTTTCACTCGGCGCCTTGCATCTGCGATAAGGCGTCGTTTTTTGCGCCAGGCGAAGGCGCGTGTAAGCAAAAACCGAAGAATAGTTTTGAGCTGGCACGAACGGCAGGCCCGCCACCGCGACGCTCCAGTTGTTGTGTTTCGGATCTAGCGTCGTCCGGAAAAGCAGTTCACCCTCTTTCGCGTCAAACGGCACGAATTCACTATAGGTCGCTCCCCAGCTTTGCGAGCCGTAGGAATCCATCTCGATCGAATCGGTAAAGGTCGAGCGGTTGAACGTGACGATCGCATTCGCCTTTTTGATATTTTTCATCTTCCATCTGGCGATCAGGTTTTCAAGCTTCGGCGCCTCGGTTATTTTTCTGAAATCGATCTCGACGAGCGGCTGCGGCGCGGCTAGCAATTGAACCTCATTTCGCTCGCCGATCGACAAATGACTTGAATAATTCAGCCGCAGCGACCGGAGAAAGTCGGTCGAAAGCGGCAGACCCTTAGGAATACCGCTTCCGGATTTTGCTGAGAAGGCCGGTGCCGCCATCATCGCAAGTTTTTGAGGTATCAAAACACCTCCCGGCGCCAAAAAGCGGTTTCTTATATTTACAAACGATTTAACGACTTGTTCGCCCAACGCATCGCCGCCGAATAATTCGCTGACGATCAGGTCAAACCTTCCTTTCAGCTTGACGTCGTTCGAATTACCGTGGACGATCTCGATTCTGTCGGCCACGCCGTTCTCCTGCGCGTGTTTGTAAATCATCGGGATCAGACATTCTTCGATCTCGACGGCGACGACGCGTTTTGCGCCGAGCGTTGCCGCAAGGATCGCCCAAACGCCGCTGCCGGCACCGATGTCCAGAAAATTAGTTTTCGCATTTACATTCTGCCTGATGGCTTTATAGAGCAGTTTGTTCCGCAGTCCGTCGGCGAGCATCAGCTGGTGATAATGAAGGATGTGTGGAATCTGCGCCGCAAAATGATCATCACGCTCTTTCTTCGAAAGTTTTCGATCGGGCGCTTTTTCTTTTTTGTCTGCGGTTCTGGAGGTTTTATTCATACAGCGATATTCTCGACCGTCTGCCTATCACGCGCAACTATCGCGCTTCTGAAAGCCCGGATCAGGAATTTCGAAAGTGTCGCTCGAGAAGTGAAAGTATCAGCGGCGCGGTTGTTTCGGCCTCGCCGCGTTTCGATTTTACGATCAGAGCATTTGACGCGACGTTACTCAAGATCGGCAATACGAATTTCGGATCGCGGCGGATGGAAACAGTGTTGTTTATCATCTCCAGAATTCCGCCAGCGGAATTCTGGATTTCGGGTTTCCATTTGGCGCGCTTTTTGTATTCCGACACAACAACCAAACCGACGGGAAGCGGCCGTTTTCCAGCTTTCCCGCCCAAAGTTTCGACAGGGTGATCGACCTGTTCGAGTTCGTTCATTACGCCGCGAAGGGAAAGCTCTTTCGGAAACGGATGAACTCGGCCGCGTTTGTCGAGGATGGCGTATTCATCCGAATAATAAAGAGCGCCGCAGCGAACCAGCGCAGCCGTTAGCGAAGTTTTACCCTTAAAACTGCGTGCCGGAATGACGATCGCCCGGCCCTTCCAACCTACGACCCCGGCGTGAATGAAAACGCGTTCCGGGGCATATTCGGCGACGGTGATTCGCACTCTAGATCCAAGCGACGCGAGAAGGCTGTCACGCCTGCCGCGTCTGGCGGCCGGCTCAGTGGCTCCATAAAGCGAGTCGAGACCGCTCGCGTTCCACGAATAGAAAAACTCGTGCCGGGCAGAGGCGTCGCTCCGCAAAAATCCGCAGCCGGGCAGATAGCGCCGCAGAACGCTCCGAATTGAGCGAAGCGCATCGGGCGCGTTCGTTCGAACGACACAAACAACGCCGTAAGATTTGACGACTATCTTTTTATCGAACTTATATTTCGTCACTCGTGAGGAGTATTTTTACAGACTTTTCGCGCAGTCACCAACGCAGGTCGTAAGAAGCAAAGTTCTCCGTCCATTTATCGCCCGTTTCCGAATGCAGAAAATGAAGACCGTTCGCGCAGCCGACCGCAAGATCGGGATCGCGACGCAGGCGATAGTTTCGCCCCTTCGGAGAAGCGACGGAAAGCGTCACATTTTCTTCCGTAAGGCGCGAGACAACGGCGGTGCGCCAATCGACACGAGAGCGGACAAGAAGACGGCCGCCGAGCGGAAGGTTAGAAAGTTTCGTAAACAAATCGATCAGTCTTCGAAAACGGAGTCGGTGCCTTTAGGCCGCCGGCTCATCGCATAAAATCTGAGGCCGAGGGAGATCATGAACACCGAGACGCCGAACCAAATCAAAACCCAGATCAGCGATGGAATTCCCGTAGCGTTCGCCATATTCAACGCGTCCGTCTGGGTGTTTGTCATCGTCGTGATGAAGAAAAGGTCGATGAGACTGAAAACTGCATTAAGCAAACACTGGACGGCAAGAAAGGCCAGTGCGAAATTTGCCCATTTAGGTTTCGCAAAATAAGCGACGGCAGCAAGGGCCGCGGTTAAAACGACACCGGCGAAAACCGTAAAGAAGACACTGCCGGCCGTGACGGTCGAAAAGAAATTAAAAATCGGAGCCAAAAAACCGAAAACCAGCGTCATCATCCCAACAAAACCGGCGGACGCCAGCAACGCAATGCGTGAGGAGAAACCGGCACGCATCCAGGCCAAAAGCGCGGCGCCGAACGCGGTGGTTCCCAGATACCCGGCGCTCGAGATCAAAAGGCCTGAGAAGAAACCGTTGCCGAGCGAATACACCTCGCCGCTGCCGTCGTACGAGACCGTCAGGCTCTGCACCGAGTTTCCGGTCAGAATCGCCGCCAGCACGTGGCCGCCTTCGTGAATGAAAGTCGCGAAAAGCTGCAGCGGATAAACAAGGTAGCCGAGAATAGGCAAATAGCCCGAAATCACCCATAGCAGAATGCTCAGAATTGTTGCGATCAATAAAAGCGTGAACTGCGGCTCGGCATCTTTTGCAACTCTATAACGCATAATCGGAAATCTCCTTCGCTCTATTTACGAACTATCTTAACCTAAAGTTCGAATCGCCTAAAGGAAAACTCGTTGCACGCGAACTATTTTCGCATGTAATCGGCTTTTCCGCCGGTCTTGGTTTCAAGCTGTATGTCGGTAATTACGATGTCCTTCTGCACAGCCTTGCACATATCGTAAATCGTTAAAGCTGCTACGCTTACGGCCGTAAGTACCTCCATTTCAACGCCGGTCTGAGCGGATGCGGAGGCTTCGGATTCGATACGGATGCCTTCTTCGTCGATCTCAGCTATGACATTCACATTCGCAAGATTGATCCGGTGACACAAGGGAATCAACTCCGGCGTTTTTTTCGCGGCCATTATGCCGGCGATGCGCGCGATCTCAAGCGGATCGCCTTTCGGATTTTTATTTTCGATTAGCTTTTCGATCGTGTCCGATGAAAGCAAAACCTTGCACGAAGCAGTTGCCCGCCGGACGGTCGTTTCCTTTTCCGAGACATCGACCATGCTCACTTTTCCGGTCTCGTCGTAATGCGAAAATCTAGTCATAAAACTTAGAGGTAAAGCACGTCGGCGACTTCGCCCTCGGCGATCTCGGTATTTTTCGGTATCACTATCAACGCTTGCGCTTGAGCGTAGGCAATAAAATCCGATGAGCCGAGCCACGGAAGCGGCGCGGCGATCAATTCGCCGCAGGCACCTGTGGCAAGTTTTGCGGGCAGATAAACGTCGCGGGTCTTCGTCCCTTTGATACCCGCATGCAAAACCGCAAACCCGCGCGCCGCGGCGGTTTCGCGGGCGGCCTGCATCAACATTATCGCCCGCCTGACAAAAAGCGTGAAGGTCACGGCAGCCGAGACCGGATTTCCCGGCAATCCGAAAAAGAGTTTTTTCTTTCGTTTTCCGAATACGGTCGGCTTGCCGGGCTTCAGCGCAACTTTATCGAATAGTATCTCCGCGCCCAAGTTTTCGAATGCCTGCTTTGTCAGGTCGTACTTTCCAACCGAAACGCCGCCGGTCGTGACGACGATATCCGTATCGGCAACAGCATTTGCGATAACAACCCCAAGATTTTTTAGATCGTCTTCGGTTATCGGAAATACATTGCACACAGCGCCTGATTGCTCGCCGAGCGATTTCAGCATCACCGAGTTCGAATTGCGAATCTGATCGCGGCGCGGTTTTTTGTTGATCTCAACAATTTCCGAGCCGGTTGAAATAACGGCGACGCGCGGACGCCTCGCGACCTTTATTTTGGCGTAGCCAAACGCCGCTGGAGCAGCAATATTTTCCGACGTAAGACGTTCGCCGGTGCGCAAGATAATGTCGCCTGCTTTCGTCTCTTTTCCCTGAGAGACGATAAAGCGACCTTTTTCGGCACCCTCGTTTAGTGTTACATGTCCGCGAAATTCTTCCGTCATCTCGATCTGCTGAACCGCATCGGCGCCCTTAGGCACGGGAGCACCGGTCATGATGCGTATCGCCTCGCCGCGTTTTAACTCCTTGTAATAGCCCGATCCGGCAGCTGATTCGCCGACCAGCTTAAGCGTGGACGGAGAATTTTTTGCGTCGCTGGTCTTTACTGCGTAGCCGTCCATCTGAGAACGGTCGAAGGGCGGCAGATCCATATCCGCAATTATATCTTCGGCAAGAATCCGCCCGACCGAATCGAAAATATCGACGCGTTCCGAGCCGAGCGGAGTAACTTCACGGTCGATAATCCTTAAAGCTTTTGCGATCAGTATCATTCCGGAACCGCGGGGGCATTCTCTATCTAATTAAATAAAACGCCGTCTGGCGCGGACGTATAAATCTATACCCAGTCGGCGTCATCACCGCGTCGTCCTCGGCCATTATCGTCACCTTTTGCCCTCCCCATTCTGGAACCTTGGTCGAGGTGTTGAGCTCGATGGACATGTATGAACCGGGAAGAATCTTGTTGCCGCCGCCGCCGACGAGCCCGCGAAAATCTATCGACGGTCCCAAACCGTGACCGTGCGTGCCGATCGGGTGCGAATATATCATTGCCTCGATGCCTTGCTTTTTCACTTCGGCCATCGTCTGCTGATAAACCTCGGTGCCTGTCATGCCGACTCGCGCAACGGAGAACATGATGTCCTGCAGCCGATTCGTGTTCTTGAGCGCGGCTTTCAGGCCGGCCGGCGCATCGCGTTCGCCGGGCTTCAGAATATATCCGTGCTTTTGCCAATCGGTCGAAAGACCCATGTAGTTAAGCCCAAAATCGACGTGGATCAGATCGCCGCGCCGCAGCACTTCTGCCTCGTTCGCCGTGCTCAGGAACGGGCCGGTCGTGCCCGTTTCAGTCCGACGCCGCTGAATGCGCAGATCGGGTTGGAACCAGATGCTGAGGCCGAGGTTGTTTACCTGCTGCATCATCCACCAGCGAACGTCGCCGACGGTCGTGACGCCGGGCTTGATGACCGCGTTTGAAAAAGCACGCCGCGTTATAACGTCGGTCGCAAGCACGGCTTTTTCGTAATGAGCAAGCTCTTCGGGCAGACGCGTGTCGAAAAATTCGGTCAAGAAGCTCGCTGCCGAGACGAACTTCTTTTCATTTTCTGAACCAAGAGCATCCACAAGAAATCTGTAACCGTCATGCGTCAAGCCGCTTTGCTGCCCGCGTGTTCCGCCCATGTTCAACGCGATCGTTTTCGGATTTCGCTCATCGACAATTTTTCGAAGCTCTTCGCCGAACTTATCGCGGGCAGGCATCACCATCCGGTAGTGATTTTTCAGCCGCTCTTCGTCGTAACGAATCATCGCGATGCGCTCGACGCGGCCACCGCGGTCGATAAAAATAAAAACGTCGCGCCGCCCGACGATCGGTATCGGCGGCACTATGTGCTCGGTCACCGGATCGCTGTGAAACTCCTCATTCACCACGATCCACATCTCGATGCCATGCCGCTTCATCATCGGCAACAGCAGAGTGCCCAACCGTTTCCGCAACCACTGCTCGCGCACGTTCATTTGCTCGCGCTGCGAGAGGAGCTTCGGTAGAGATGGAGGGGAGTCACTCAGCCGGTGCTGAGCTAAAAGAGAAAAGGCGTGCGATAGAACCAAAAAGACAACTGTTAGTTTCATCTGTTCTCCAACCTCGCGTCAAAAAGCATGGCCGCTATTCGGACGAGCGCCTGGTTACCGTAACCTAATCGCGCATCAACGCTGAAAAGCCGGCTTGTTGAAAGTGACTGTCGTACGCGAGCGCTTCGTTCACAGCAAAATCGTTCATTACTATGAACGAAACGCAGTCGATCAAACCCCAACTTTTATCATCTCTTTGTCTGTAAACACCGAATGCTCGAGCGAATAG
>Ga0187894_10006416_pt1 | contig 11551 bp, 13 predicted proteins | sample GBC1701081metaG_FD_136650 | JGI IMG/M metagenome (GOLD analysis project Ga0187894, IMG submission 136650) | White microbial mat communities from a lava cave in the Kipuka Kanohina Cave System on the Island of Hawaii, USA - GBC170108-1 metaG ...
CACCGGCGCCTCGGTCAAGAACGACCTGCAGCAGGAATTCCAGTTCAAGCGCGGCGGCGAGATGCCGTTCGTCCCCGCCTCACGCCAAGGGGGGACGTGGCAGGGCTTCTACAAGACGCTGGCCATCGAAACTTACCCTGACGCGCAGATGCAGATGACGGCGGACAATCGCGTGCGCGCCTGGGCGCTGCATTGTCCGGGCGTCGCCTCGATGGCGCGCTCTGGGATCGTCAATGGCGTCGACCAGGTGAACAGCGCCAACAGCCAGTTCTTCCTCATGCGCGCGCCCTATCCATCGCTCGACAAGAGCTACACCGCCTGGGGCCGCGTCGTGTGGGGGCTCGACTCGGTGCAGCGGATCGCCACCGGCAATCCTCCGCCCAACCCGGATCGCATGCTCAGCGTGCGCGTCATGGCGGACCTCACCGAGGCCGAGCGCGTGGCGCTCTTTGTGCTGCGCACGGACTCGGCGGACTTCCAGAGGCTTGTCGACGACACGCGCCGCGAACGCGGCGCCGATTTTTCGATCTGCGACGTGCAGATCCCCGCCCGCATCGCCGGCCAGCCGGCGCGCAACGAAAGGGACCGTCCGTGGTGGCGCAACATACCCCTGATACCCTGATCCTGACGCTCGATACGGGGCCGGTGACGATCAAGCTGCGGCCCGATCTGGCGCCCGGACACTGCGCGCGGATCGCCGAGCTTGCGGGGCAAGGCTTCTACGACGGCCTCACCTTCCATCGCGTGATCGACGGCTTCATGGCGCAGGGCGGTTGTCCGACCGGCGCCGGCACGGGTGGCTCCGGTCAGAACCTCAAGGCCGAGTTCAGCAAGCAGCCGCACGTGCGCGGCGTCTGTTCGATGGCGCGCTCGTCGAATCCGAACTCCGGCGACAGCCAGTTCTTCATCTGCTTCGACGACGCGCGCTTCCTCGACGGCCAGTACACCGTGTGGGGCGAAGTCGCCTCCGGCATGGAGCACGTCGACGCGCTGCCGAAGGGCGAGCCGCCGCGCAGCCCCGGCAAGATCGTGAGCTTCAAGGCTGCGTAGCGCGTCGCCGTGGCCGTGCGCGCCCGACTGACGCAGGCTTGGCGCGAGCTGTGCGCCTCAAGCGGGTTGCACGAGGCCCATCCGCTTGGCGCGGCGCTGATTGAAGCCTATTCGGAGTCGCATCGTCGCTATCACGACTGCGGCCACCTTGCGTACCTGCTCGACGAGATCGAGCGCCGGTCTGCTTTGATCCACGATGCTGCGCTGCTTCGTTTCGCGGCGTGGTTTCACGATGCGATCTACGATCCGCTGGCCAAGGACAACGAGGCGCGCAGCGCTGACTGGGCGCAGCGTGATCTGCTGCGCCATGGCATGGAGGCGGAACGGGCGGAGGCGATTGCACGCCTGGTGCACAAGACGGCCTCGCATCATGCCGGCGAAGCAAGGCCAGACGAAGCGCTGTTTCTCGACATGGACTTCTCGATCCTCGGTTCGGATCGACAGATCTACGCCATCTATGCCGATGCCATTCGTGCTGAATACGCAGCGGTTCCTGACGACGCGTTTCGCGCAGGTCGGGTGGCGTTCCTCAAGAACGTGCTGACGCAGCCGCGGATGTTTCGTACCGAAGTGTACGAGCGGGAGATGGCGGACGCAGCGCGGGCCAACATCGCGTGGGAGATTGCGCGGCTTGAGGTGTAACGTCATCGCGCTTACTCCGGCGACAGCATCTCCACCAGCGCGCCGCCGATGGACATGGCGATCTGCGGGAAGACGTCGCTGAAGTAGTCGTCGATGCCGGCGTAGAGTTCGCTCGTCGGCGAGAGCGGTTCGATGCGCAGCTGGATGGCCCCGAGGTTCGGCGGCGCCGAGGCGCGCACGAGGTCCGGCAGGAACGGCAGCGCCGAGCCGCCGCCGGCGAGCACCACGTCGATGATGTCGGCGCCGGCAGGACGCGCGCGATGCGCGACGGCGGCAAGGCTCGCGCCGATGGCGTCGCCCAGCGCACGGGTGAAGCCGCGAAAGCCCGGATCCTCGAACAGCTCCTCGCGCCGCACGCCTGTCGTGCGCCAGCCTTCTTTCAGATGACACCGACCGCTTTCGAACAGCTCGCGCTTCATGTCGCGCGCGCCGAGTCTGGCGGCGCGCAGGAAGCGGCCTTCCTCCACGCTGCCCGGCGCTGCGCCGCGGCGCGCCAGCAGCATGTTGATCAGCACCCGGTCCACTTCATCGCCGGCGAGCGCGCTGCACCAGCGCGCTTCGCGGATTTCGGTGAGCGACGGCGGATCGGCGGTTTCGTTGAAGTCGAAGGCGGCAAGGTCGGTCGTGCCGGCGCCCATGTCGAACACGAGCACGAAGCGCACCGGCGTCACCGAATACGCCAACGCAGCGGCGGCGGCCGCGTGCGGTTCGAAGATGCCCGTCTCCAGCCGCGCATCGATCGGGCTGGTGATCGCGTAGTCGAGCGCGTTCTTGCACTGCGCCAGCGAAATGCCTTCCGGCGCCAGAAAGAGCCGCCCCAGTTTCGCCGATACCGCCGCCGCTTCGTTAAAGACGATGCGCATGGCGTGCTCGACGGCGCTGCCCTGTCGCCACACCGGGCTGGTGAACCGCCGCGGCGCCTGGGCGACGCCGGGCGGCATCGTCTCGGAGCGATGCAGCGCCTCGAGGATGAGTTGGTCGAGGTAGGCGAGGTAGAGCACCAGCGCATCGCGTTCGCGCAGCGTGCCGGTGGGATCGATGGTGCCGGGCAGGCGCTGCAGCAGCGCGCGGTCGATGTCCTCGGCGCCGAGCACGATCTTGAACGAGAGCAGCGCATCGCGCTCTTCTTCGACACCCTTGCTTGCCAGTTCCAGCGCCTGCGGGCCGAAGAAGAGACGCCCGCCTTCCACGAACATCACCGACGGCGTCAGCAGCGGATGCTCGGCGCCGGCGACGGCGCCGATGGCAAGGGGCCGCACGCCGACCGGCAGCGGCAGATAGGGGTCGATGCACACGCTCACCTTCGACAGCGCCGTGCCGAAATCGATGCACATGCGGGTCGCGGTGGTGGGGCTGTCGATGGCGTTGAGCATGGGGCTTCTTAGTGGATTGGGTGGGGGCGGGAAGGGGGCGTTTGAACGCAAGGCAGCCCAAAGGGCGCCGGCGCGAGGGGCTTTGCGCGGCGAGGGGCGGGCGAGCGTTGGATAAGTGGCGTCGTCAGGTATCGGGCGCAGGCGAGAACGCGCCGGCGCCGTCGGCCAGCGCAGCGCACGCGAGCGCCGGCGGTGCGAACGACGGCGGCGCGCCGTCGGCGGCGGCGCTGTAGCGCAGGTGGCCGCGCGCCTGGCGGCAGACATGGCGCAACACCTTCCACGGATTTTTCGCGATCCACTCCATCAGCGCGAGGCGGCCCTCGACCGTCGTGTCGTCGTCATCCTCGTGGATCAGCGCACCGCCGCTTTGCACGTGGTGTGTCACCACGCGCGCGAAGCGCTTGCGCAGCGCCCCGCGCATCGCCGCGATGCGCAGCACGCACCGCGCCGACGCGCCGAACAGCGCGACAAGCACGAGCACGAGGCGCGTGACGATGTGAAGGGGATGGGATGCGATCTGGTTCATGGAACGCATTCTACATCGGGTCCGGAGGGGGGCGGACAAACTACTTTCTTGCCAACGCGCCAGTCAGCGGTGTGCGCGGTGCTTGTGCCATGCGCGGCAACGCGAGCGCCGCCGAAGATTTTTTCTTGTCCCAACAGCTATCCCTCACGGATCGGGGGATAAGCACGCCGCCTGGGCGCACGGACCGCCGGCGCCCTCGCCGGCATCCGGTGCTTCGACTGGCGCCGGCGGTACGCGAGTTGACCACCGTATGCCGGCGAGGGCGCCGGCGGTCCGCGTCTGACAGGCGGCGGATCGGCGCGCTTTGCTCAATACAAACTCCCATTCCCGGACGCGCGGCAGGCGCGTTCCGGGACCCATTGCCACCGTGCCCGCAAGACGCCCGCGGATGCGGGGAGCGCCTGCCTGCACCGTTCGCGGCAATGGGTCCCGGGCCGCGCTTGCAGCGCGCCCGGGAATGGGAGCGGATGTGAGGCGCGGCGCGAACCTCACTCCGCCTCGACAATGCGGATCGCACCGGGACCGGCGCGGACGAAGGTCCCGTGTGAGAGTTCGGCGGCGCATTGCGCCAACACGCGCCGCAGCAGCGTCGTCTCTGCATCGACGCGGCCGAGGTCGTCGATCAGAACGATGCCCACGTGCTTTGCGCCGTCGCGGAAAACGAGCGTCCCGAGATCGTGGTCCTTGGTGAGGAAGATGCGGCCGCCAGCCACCGCTTCGGCCAGCAAGATGTCGTCGCCCGGATCGACCAGCCGCTCGGCGCCATAGACGACATCTTGACCGTCGGTCCGCAGGGCATGCACGGCTGGCGCAACGATGTTGGTGTCGGCGAAGAGGCGCACCTACTCGGCCGCGACGGCCGCCCCGTCCTCATGCGCCCGTTCGGCGATGCGCGCGGCGTAGAGCAGGCACGCCTCGATGTCCTCCAGCTCCAGCACGGGATAGGCGTCGAGGACAGCCGCGTGGGAGGCGCCTTGCGAGAGCATGTTCAGCACCATCGCCGGCGTAATCCGGCGCCCGCGGATTGTCGGGCGCCCGCCCATCTTGCCGGGCTCGACGACAATACGGGCGAGGAGGACGCGAGGGTCGGTCATTGGCGAAGCGTACCACAGAACTCAGTCGAGCGCACGCGAGCCCCCAAGCTCACTCCTTCGGCGCGGGGACGTGGAAGCCGCCCACCGGTCGCTCGCGCAGGATTTCGCGGCGAAACCGGAAGAGCTCCGCCGGTCGGCCGCCCGTGCGCGCAGCCATAGCGCCGGTGCCGACGACGACGTCGCCGCGTTCGAGCAAACGGCGGAAGTTCTGTTTGTGCAGTTCGATGCCGGCGATGGCTTCGACGACGCGCTGCAGATGCAGGAGCGTGAAGCGCTCGGGCATGAGTTCGAACACGACGGGGCGGTATTTGATCTTGCCGCGCAGGCGCGACATGGCGGTGGCGAGGATGCGGCGGTGGTCGGCGCGCATCGGTTCGCCCAAGAAAAGTTGAGAGGGTCCGGGCGGGGGCGTGGCAGGGGCCGCTCGCGGGCGGTTTTCGAAGCGGGCCTGATCGACGGCGCGTTCGGGCATGAGGCCGGCTTCGTAGAGGAGTTCGTAGCGGTCGAGCGTGCGCTCCTCGTTCCATTGGGCGCCGTCGAGCGCGAAGGCGAGGCGTGCGCGGTCGCGGGCGTCGGCGCGGCGGCCGGCCCACTCCATCAGCGCGGGTGCGATTGTTGTGTCGATGACGGCGGGGCGGCCGGCGCGCCAGTCTTCCCACGGGAAGAAATGGTACCAGTCGCGCCAGTCGGCGCCGCGTTCGTCGAGCGCGGCTTTCTCCGGCGCCAGCGCGAGGTAGCCGATGGAAAGCACGCGGTCGGCGTCGGGCGCGAGCGGGGCTTCGCGGCCGCGGTCGCCGAAAGTGTAGAGCTGCTCGACGTAGCCGATCTCGAAACCGGTCTGCGCCGTCACCCACTTGCGCAGCGTAAGTTCGAGGGTGCGGTCGCCGGCGGGATCGAAGAGGCCGAACGGCAGGCCCGCGTGCGCTTCGCCGGCCGTGCGCGTGACCAGCACCAGCGGCGCGTCCTCCGTCGCCGCGACGACCGTCGCCGAAAGACCGAGCACGATGCGCGTCATGGGCGCTGCACAACCTCGAACAGGCTGGCGATTTCGAACGGCGTGTTCTCGCCGATGTCGTCCCAGCTCTTGCCTTGGCCGATGTTGGCGATGGCGCGGGTCATGCGGCCGCCGCGGCCGAGTTCGGCGTCGGCGAGCGCGACGATGCGCGTGTTCGGCCACGCCGCGGGCGAAGCGAGGCGCAGCGCCTGCGCGATCTCTTCCTCGTCGACCTTCGGATTGTGCACGCAAGCGGTGACGAACGCCGTCGCCGTCGAGCGCGAGATGCCGGCATAGCAGTGGATGAGGATCGGATCGGCGCGCTCCCAGCCGCTGACGAACTGGATGATGTCGGCGACGTGCGTTTCGGCGGGCGCGATCCAGCCGTCCATGTGCTCGCTGATGTCGTGGATCGGCACGCGCAGGTGGCGCGCCGGATCGGGGCACGCCGGGAAGGGCGTATGCGGATCGAGCAGACTTACGATGTGCGAGGGCTTGCGCGACTTGAGCAGCGTCGGGACTTGCGAGAGCGGACAGACGATAATGGCCATCAGGTTTCCATAAGTGCGGCGAACGCCGCCAGGAAGCGCGCCTGCACCTCGGCGGCGGGGAGGGGCGTGAGCGCGAAGCACGCTGGAGCGGGCGGGCGCTTGAAGTAGCGGTTGGCGTCCGCCTCGTCGAACCCGGCGAGTTGCACCGCTTCCAGCCACGCCGACATGACGTCGGCCTTCTTGATCTGCGTCTTGAGCGTCGCGGGCGGTGCCGGCGGCAAGCCGAAGCGCACGTGGATCGCGGCGGCGAGGCGATCTTCGAACTCGCGGTAGTCAAACCCGAGCGCCGCCTTGAACGGGCTGATCATGTCGCCAATCACGTACTCGGGCGCATCGTGCAGCAATGCGGTGAGCTTGGCGCGGCGCTGCAGCCCTGGCGCAGTGACGGCGAGGATGTCGAGCACCAGCAGCGAATGCTGTGCGACGGAAAACGGGTGTTCGCCTACCGTCTGCCCGTTCCAGCGCGCCACGCGCGCCAGGCCGTGCGCGATGTCGTCGATCTCGATGTCGAGCGGCGAGGGATCGAGCAGGTCCAGCACCCGCCCCGACAGCATGCGCTGCCACGCGCGTGGCTGTGCACGGCTTTGGGCGCCGGGGCGGCGCGCGGAACCCGGTTCGGAGGGCATGGGAACAGTATGGCGCCCTGCGCCGCCGAGGCGAAGGGCGTTGCGCCGGCCGGGCGAGCCCCCATCTTCAGCGAGGCGCCTCCGCGCCATGGAGCAAGCAATGGGGTTCTGGATCGGCATCGGCGTGGCGGTGGGCACTATTGTCCTGCTGACGTGGATCGGCGCCGCGATGACGCGCCGCGGTCTCCCCAACAACTGGGAACGGCGCGGCGGCCCCTAGGCGCCGGGCATGCACGACGACATTTACGAGCCCTGACCGTTTCTCCGCTGGACGCGGGCGCGCACCCGTCGTTTCATGGCGCGGTGAACACCGGCCTGCGCATCCGCCGCGCCACGCAGCATGACGCCGAAACGGTGTGCCGTTTCGTCGCCGCCGCCGCCGTCGAAGACGGGGCGAACAATGCGTTCACCGTCGACATGTACCGCCGCGACGCGGTGGGCCCGAACGCGCGAGTCGAGGCGTGGCTGGTGGACGACGCGCGCGGCAAGGTGTGCGCGCAGGCGATCGTCGCGCGCGGCTACGATCTGGCGCGGGCGCTGCCGACGATGGTGCTGCTTCACCTCTACGTGAACCCGGATCGCCGCCGCGACGGCGTGGCGCGCGAGCTCATCTCGGCGGTGGCGGTGCGGGCCAAGGAGGCCGGGGTGAAAGAACTGACCATCACCACCGGCGTCGACAACGCCGTGGCGCGGCGCTTCTTTGAAGCCATCGGTGCGCGCGAGCTTCCGCTTGCGCGCTATCTGCTCAGCGCCGACGGCATCGAGTGGCTGGCGGCCGAGGCCGGCTAGGCTACCGTAGCGCCGTTCCGCGCGGCGGCTGTGCGGCTGCGCTGCTCGCGGTCTGCGCCGGCACCACGAGCCGATCGCCGGCGAAAATCAGATCGCGGCCCGCGATCGTGCGCCCATCGGCCAGCATGAGCGTGCGCGGGGTGAGACAGGCGGCGTTGCGCTGCGCGATCTGCGCGATACCGGCGGGGCTGTCCATGAACACGCGGCCCGCGACATCCAGCAGCCGCTCTCCGTCCATCACCTCGACGACGATTTCCGAACTGTCCGGCGCCAGGCGGCAGTAGCGCAGGCGCTCCATCGGTTCGGCGTCGTAGGGATTGAGCGGCGTCGGCGCCGGCATCGGCATGGCCAGCGGCGGCGCGGGCCGCGGCGGCGCCGGTTGCGCCACCGGCACGGTCTTCGGCAGCGGCGCGGCTTTCGGGCGCGCCGCAACTTGCGGCAACGGCGCGGCGCGGACGGTGTTTTCGCCGTTGGCCCATGGCGGGGGCGCGATGTCGCGCTCGGCGTAGGTGCGCGATTTGGCTTCCGGCCATTTCGGCATTTCGAACGAACCCGCCGGTGCAAAACGCTGCAGCTGCGGCGCCGCCACCAGCGCGATCAGCCCCACCGCCACCGCCGCCAGCGGCCACAGCACAACGCTGCCGCCGCCGCTGGCGCCGCGCCCGCGCACCCGGCCGAACCGTTCGAAATGCAGATCGCGCGCATCGCGCGGATCGATGATGTCGGAGATGACGCCGGCGGACTCCCCCGCGCGCATCAGACCTCCCAGCGTCAGGCACGCCGACAGCGGCGTCGCCAGACGCCCGATCTGGCCCCAGAACTCGCGGTCGTTGCGCGAAAGCGCTTCGGCGTAGATGCGCGCGAGACCGCGCCGCGCCGTCGCCGGATCGGCGAAATCGACAAGCCCGGCGCGGATGTCGCCCGGATAGTCCATGCCGGCGAGCACGGTGTAGGCCGAACGGAACGCCGCCTCGCGGCGTGTCGCGGCGAGCGCCGGCATCGACGGCGCGCGTCGCTCACCGCTCTGGCGCACCCACGCGAAACCGCCGGAGAGGCGCCGTTGCGCTTCGTCGGCCGGCAATACGGCGCCGGACGCAACGGCCGGCGCCGGCGCCGGTCCGCGCGCTTTCAGTGCGCGGATGCGGCCGAACACCGGCGCCAGTTTGCGCTCGAGCGCCTCGGCGCCGGACTGGCCCCAGCCGTTGGGCGCGACGTCCATCTCCATGATGTCGACGATCTCGACGCCCGGCGCGTCGCGGAACATCGCCGGGATCTGCGAGCGATCGAGCGCGGTGTCGGTGCGCAGCGACACCGTCTGCCCGAAATGGGCGCCGATGGCCGCCTCCGTCGCCACCCAGTCGGTCCGCAGCGCATCGCGCGACCAGAGCGCCAGCACCGCGACGCACGCGTCGAGTTCGGCCAGCAGGCGAACGGGCCAGGTGGGGGTGAACTGCACCGGTCCGCGGCTGGCGGAGATGCCGGCGCGCTCCAGGCTTTTCTGGATGCGCAATGCCAGCTCGGCGTCGGACGCCGCGTAGGTGATGAAGACTTCGGCCATCCCTGACGGTTAACAAAATCCTGCTTGCCCGCCTAGCCGAAGCATGGCCGCAATGTGGCGAGGATGCAGGCAGTGTCGCTTCGGCGCCGCAACGAGCGGCCCTTCGCGCGGAGGGAGAATCCCTGTTGGGTCGGCCCATGTCAGCACTGGCGGCCCGCGCCGGGGCGCCCGACGACGGGCGACCTTTCCTCGATGTGAACCGCTCGCTGTCCGGCCGGCGCTGGCGCACCCGCACGGCGGACGAGGCGCTGGCCGCGACCTTCCAGCGCCGCCACGGCCTGCCGGAGATCGCCGCCCGCCTCCTGGCGGCGCGGGGGGTGACCGAGGCCGGGGCCAAGGGTCTCCTCGACCCAACCCTCCGCGATTTCTTCCCCGACCCCTCCACTTTCGCCGGCATGGACGTGGCGGCGCGGGCGATCGAGGACGCCATCGTGTCCGGGCGGCCGACCGCGGTGCTGGCGGACTACGATGTGGACGGAGGTTCTTCCGCGGCGCAACTCGTCCGGTATTTCCGTGCCCGCGGCCGCGTACTGACGATCTATGTGCCGGACCGCATGAGGGAAGGTTACGGCCCTTCGCCGCTCGCGTTCGAGCGCCTGAAGAGCGCCGGCATCGAACTCGTCATCACCGTGGACTGCGGGGCGGCGGCGACCGAGGCGCTGGAAGCGGCCGCAGTTCTCGGCCTCGACGTGGTCGTGATCGACCATCACCTGATGAGCGGCCCACCGCCGCCGTCGCTGGCGTGCGTGAACCCCAACCGGATCGATTGTCCTTCGAAGCAGGGCGACCTGACGGCGGCCGGCGTGGTGCTGGTGACGCTCGCAGCGGTGAACCGGGAGGCGCGCCGGCGTGGCTCCATCGGCGCCAACAACCTGCCGGACCTCATGTCCTGCCTCGACCTGGCCGCCATCGGCACGGTCTGCGATGTGGCCCCGCTTACTGGCTTCAACCGCGCGATCGTGGCCCAGGGGCTCAAGATCCTGGCGCGCGGCGGCAACGCCGGGATGATGGCGCTGGCGCGTAGCGCAGGACGGCCCGAAGTCGGGACCGTCTACGATCTCGGCTTCATCCTGGGGCCTCGGCTCAACGCCGGCGGTCGCGTTGGCGACTCTTCGCTCGCGACCCGCATCCTGTCGACCGACGACGCCGAGGAAGCCGCCGCGCTCGCCGACGAGCTGGAAGCGCTCAACGCCGAGCGCCGGCGCAAGGAAGCGGACATGCTCAGCCTCGCTCAGGCCATGGCCGAGGCGGAAACGCTTCCCATCGCTATCGTGGGAGACCCCAGCTGGCATCCGGGCGTCATCGGCATCGCGGCCGGGCGGCTGAAGGAGCGGCTGATGAAGCCGGCCATCGTGCTCGGCGGCGGGGGGCCCGACGAACCGTGCAAAGGGTCGGGACGGTCGGTGACCGGCGTCAACCTGGGCCGGGCTGTCGCCTTGGCGGCGCGTGAGGGCATCCTGAGAGCCGGCGGCGGACACGCCATGGCGGCGGGGCTGACCATGGACTGGGCGCGGCTCGACGATCTCAAAGCCTTCCTGTCGGAAACGCTCGCGCCGGAGATTGCCGCCGCCGAGGGCGAGACGCGCGCCCTGTGGATAGATGCGACGGCGTCCATCGGCGCTGCGACGCTCCCGCTGATGGATGCGCTCGACCGCATCGGACCCTACGGCGCCGGTCATCCCGAACCGGTGTTCGCGATCCCTGACGTGCGTGTCAGCTGGTCGGGACTGGCTCGCAACGAGCATGTGCGGTTTGTGCTTGAGGACGCCCGCGGGCAGCGCCTGCGCGGCATCGGATTCCGCCAGGCGGGTACGCCGCTCGGCGACGCCGTGGTCCGGCGCGACGGCGCCCTGCACGTGGCAGTCAAACTGAAGCGCAACGCCTGGGGTGGCGCCGAACGCGTCGAGGCGGAACTCCTCGACGCCGCGCCGGTCGGGTGACAACGCCGCGCTCAGTCTTAACAGGCCTCGCTCTTGCAGGGCGGCGATCACGAACGCGCGTGCGGCGTGCCGTAGCGGACAAACGCGAGGCGAGGCAGTGGATAATGGTCGGGACATAACCTATGGGGATGTCCGAAATGGTCATTCACCACAACGCTTTGCGGGGAACCTGGCAGTGCTGCGCGGGAAGCTGAAACAACGCACGGACAAGAACGGCGAAGCGGCGCCGGAAACCGCAGACGAAGTGGTGCGTCGGGTTGACGAAGATCGCTGGCTGGCTTCGCGGTTCGCCGAGCCGGCCGTGCGCCAGCGGCTGAGCGAGCTCTACGCCGTCGTGTACGAAATCGCGCGCATCCCCGAGAGCGTGCGCGAACCGCAACTGGGCGCGATCCGCCTGCAGTGGTGGCG
>Ga0187894_10006418_pt1 | contig 11550 bp, 9 predicted proteins | sample GBC1701081metaG_FD_136650 | JGI IMG/M metagenome (GOLD analysis project Ga0187894, IMG submission 136650) | White microbial mat communities from a lava cave in the Kipuka Kanohina Cave System on the Island of Hawaii, USA - GBC170108-1 metaG ...
CAAGACCTTCAAGGAGCTGATGGAAGACACCGACTGGGACAAGTACGGCGTCGGCAACTATGAGAAGTGCGCCAACTGCATGGTCCATTGCGGCTTCGAGGGCACGGCGGTCGCCGACTCCGTAAAGCGTCCGTGGAAGATGCTGCCGGTCGCGGTGCGCGGCGTGAAGACCGACGGGCCGATGGCGCCCGACATCCCGCTGCACAACCAGCGGCCGGCCGAATACAATTTCTCGCGCCATGTCGAGCTGGCACTAGCCAAGGTACGGGCAAGCAAAGCCGGGACCCAGAAGGGCGGCGCAACGACCTAGGCTTGCCATGGCGTGCCGGCTGTTGCGCGCCGTGCGGATCAAGCCTGGGATCTGACCCGGCTGGGCCGCGATCGAGCGCAGCACCGCACCCAGCCTGAGCCGGCCGTCCGGCCCGATCGCCGTCAGCGCCGCGGGCGGCAGCGCATCGTCGACACCGTCGGAGACCACGCGCAGCGCCGCGAAGGGCAGGGCCAGCGCCGCGGCTGTACGCGCGGCAATGTGCGTCTCCATGTCGACCAGGACTGCTTCCGTCGCGCCACGCAGCGCTGCCTTCGCGGCGGGGGTGCTGACGATGCTGTCGCTGCCGGCAACGGTGCCCGTGGCGGCATCCGGCAGGTGCGCTCCGATATCTCGGCGCCAGCGTTCATCGGTTGGCAGCCGCGTGCCGTTCGACACCACAGCATCGGCGATGACGGCACGGCCGATCGACAGGCCGGGCGCCAATCCGCCGCCGATACCGATGCTGAGAACAGCGCGCGCACCGCGCCGAGCAACGGCCTCGATCTTGGCGGCTAGTCTCGTGTTGTCGCCGCCGGACACCACGACCGTACCCGCGCCATGACCCACGATCGTCGCTTCGCGATGCATGCCGGTGACGATGATGAGCAGGTCCTGATCAGAGGCCATAGGCGACGTGGCGGGAGTTGCCGGCCTTGAGGTTGCGGTAGCGCGCGACGGCCCACAGCGGGAAGATCTTGGGATAGCCGTGGTAGCGCAGATAGAACACGCGCGGGAAACCGCCGCCGGTGTAGTGCTCCTGCGCCCACAGCCCATCGTCCTGCTGCGTCCGCTTCAGGTGCGCGATCCCGCGGGCGACGGCAGGGTGGTCCACCTCGCCGGCAGCCATCAGCCCCAGCAGCGCCCAGGCCGTCTGTGATGCCGTCGATGGCGCGGACTCGTAGCCCTTGTAGTCGAGCTTGTAGCTCTCGCAGTTCTCGCCCCAGCCGCCATCGGGATTCTGGATCGCGACCAGCCAGTCGACGGCGCGGCGCATCATGGGCGACTGCGGATCGAGCTGCGCCGCGTTCAACCCAGCCAGCGCCGACCAGGTACCGTAGATGTAGTTCACGCCCCAGCGTCCGAACCAGCTGCCATCCGGCAGCTGCACGCGGGCAAGGTAGTCCACCGCCGCCTTCATGCGCGGGCTGTCGGGCGGCTCGCCGAGCTGGGCCAACATGCCGATGCAGCGGCCGGTGACGTCCTCGGTCGGCGGATCGAGCAGTGCGCCATGATCGGCGAACGGGATGTTGTTGAGATAGTGGTAGGTGTTGTCGGCGTCGAAGGCACCCCAGCCGCCGTTGCGGCTCTGCAGGCCGACCACCCACTCGGCGCCGCGGTCGATTGCCTCAGCGTAGTCGACCCCGGGCGTCTGGCGCTTGCGATCGAGTGCCATGACGACGACGGCGGTATCGTCGAGATCGGGATAGTGGGCGTTGTTGTACTGGAACGCCCAACCGCCGGGGCGCACGCCGGGCCGCTCGTCGGCCCAGTCGCCCTTCACATCGAGTACCTGACGGGTCTTCAACCATTCCAGCGCCCGGCTCACGGCGGTATCGGCCGCCTCGGTCTTCGCTTCCATCAGCGCGTGGCAGGCGAGCGCGGTGTCCCAGATCGGCGACACGCACGGCTGGCAGTAGGCTTCGTCGTCCTTGATCACCAGCAGCTTGTCCAGCGACCGCCGTGCAATGGCGCGATCGGGATGATCTTCCGGATAGCCCAGCGCATCGAACATCATCACGCTGTTGGCCATGGCCGGGTAGATCGCGCCCAGGCCGTCTTCACCGTTCAGCCGCTCGGTGACGAACGTCTTGCAGCGCGCGATCGCGCGCTGGCGCAGGCCCTGGGGCCACAGCGGCTCGACCACCTTCAGGACCTTGTCGAGGCCGCCGAAAAAGGCCGACCAGGCCCGGCTCTGGTGCGCCGCGCGCTGCGATGCCCGCGCACCGTGCGGGACGAACAGCTCCGGCACATGGATGTTGCGCGCATTGCGCGCCAGCGGCTTCAGCGCCTGCAGCACCAGCAGGGGCACGATCACAGTGCGTGCCCAATACGACATCTTGGACAGATGAATGGGGAACCAGCGCGGCAGCAGGATCAGCTCGGGCGGCACCGTCGGCGTGTTGCGCCAGGTCGTATCGCCATAGAGCGCCAGCTGCATGCGCGTGAAGACGTTGGCCTTGTCGGCGCCGCCGTGCGCGAGAACGGCGTCGCGCGCCCGCACCATGTGCGGTGCCTCCGGCGAGTCGCCGATCATCTTCAGCGCGAAGTACGCCTTCACCGTGGCGCTGAGATTGAAGGCGCCATCGTGGAACAGCGGCCAGCCGCCGTGATCGGCCTGGATGCGGCGCAGGTAGTTGCCGATCTTGCGCTCCAGCTCCAGGTCGGGCGCTTCGCCGAGATAATGCACCAGCAACACGTACTCGGCCGGAATCGTGGCGTCTGCCTCCAGCTCGAAGACCCAGTGGCCATCGTCTTTCGGCTGCTTCAGGAGCCCGCGGGTCGCCTTGTCGACCACGTCCTCGACGGTCGCCATATCCAAGGCCGAAATCTGATCCATGCCATCCCTACAGTTCATGCCCGCAGCGCCAGGTCGGCGGCGCGCTGGCCGGAGCGCACGGCACCTTCGATGGTGGCCGGCAGGCCGGTGTCGGTCCAGTCGCCGGCCAGGACCAGGTTGGTCCAGGCGGTGCGGGCGGCCGGGCGCTTGGCCGCCTGCTCGGGCGTGGCGGCGAAGGTGGCGCGGCGTTCCTTGACGATCTGCCATGGCGGCAGTGCCGATCCAAGGCCGCACACCGTCGCAACGTCCTGCCACAGGATCCTGGCCAGGGCTTCGCGATCGGTGTCCACCAGCCGGTCGGCGCTGCTGACCGTGACCGAGAGCCGATCATGAAAGGCGAAGACCCATTCCGCCGTGCCGCCGATGACGCCTGTCATCGGTGCCACACCAGCCGGTGGCGCGATGGAGAAATGCCCGTTCACGATCGCGCGGAACGTGTCGGGTACCGCCACGCCGGGCAGCAGATCGCGGGTCACCCAGGGCGGCGTCGCCATCACCACACGATCATCGGGGTTGAGTGCCAGCGGGCCGTCGGCAAAATCGAGCGTCGCGGCGCGATTGTCTGCCAGGCTGATGGCGCGCAGCCGTTGGCCCAGGCGCACCGTGGCGCCGCGTTGCTTGAGATAGGCGAGCGCCGGCGCGATGAAGGCGGCATCCAGGCTGGGCGAGGCGATGCGGGGCCGGCAGGCCCGACCGCCCTTGATCAGGGTCTCGCGGATCACCGCCGCCGCCAGGTCCGCCGATGCCGTCTCGGGCTCGCTGTTGAGCGCGGCGAGCAGGAACGGGCGCAGCAACCTGTCCCAGAACGGACCCTTGCAGTCGATGACGTCACCGATCGCGCGGCCAGGGTCGGGTGCGCGCAGCTTGGCGATGGCCAGGTACTCGCCGAGCGAGCTGCCCGGCACGCGACGGGACTTGGCCAGCACCCACCAGGGTAGCCACCCATCGTTGGGCGCGATGGTCCAGCGCTCGCCGTTGGTGACGTCGACGAAGGCGAAGCGGGCGCGGTCAGGACCCGTCAGCCTGTCGGCGGCGCCGATGGTGCGCAGATAGGCATCCGTCGCCTGGTTGCCCGACAGCACCAGGTGATTGCCGTTGTCGATGACATGGCCGAGCGAGGAGTCGAAGTAGGAACGGCAACGTCCACCGGCCTGCTCGGCGCTTTCGATCAACGTCACGCGCGCGCTTTTCGCGGCCGCCGCGACAGCCGCGGACAGACCGGCCAGCCCGGCGCCGACGACGTAGATCGTCTTGTCCGACATTACCTTCCCCCGCTTGCGGGGGAAGGTGGCGCGGAGCGCCGGATGGGGGATGCCGCGGCAAGGGCGATGCTGGTGGATGCACCCGATTCGCTCGAGCACCCCCCATCCGCCCTTCGGGCACCTTCCCCCGCAAGCGGGGGAAGGTAGAAGATCTCGCGAGACATCGGCGGCAGGCCTACAGCAGTCCGGCGGTGATCGCGATGCCGATCAGCCTGATCTTGCTCAGGCTGACGCGGTGGCGTGGCGGGGCCCAGCCTGCCTTTTCCGTCTCCCGCAGGATCGCGTTGTACACGGCGCTCATCAGCCTCGGTGTCTTGATACGCCCACGCGGGCGCTGGCCCATGATGCGATCGGCCTCGTCATAGTGCTGGCGCGCCAGCGCCGCCACCTTGCGGCAGACGCCGTCGATCCTGGGATCGGCGATCGCCGCCACGGGGTCGTCGACCGGCAGCCCGGCATCGTTCAGGTACTCATGCGGCAGGTAGAGCCGCCCCAGGCCGGCGTCCTCGTCGAGGTCGCGCAGGATGTTGGTGAGCTGCAGGGCGCGGCCCAGATGATGGGCCAGCGCGAAGCCCGGCCCATCATCCATGCCGAACACCTTGACCGAGAGCCGTCCCACGGCGCTGGCCACGCGGTCGCAGTAGAGATCGAGCGTCGCCAGATCGGGCGCACAGGATTTCTCGTCGATATCCATGTCCATGCCGTCGATCACGGCCAGGAAATCTTCCTTGCGCAGTGCGTAGCGTGCGACGATCCCGGCCAGAAACGCCGTCAGGATCGGCGCGCCGCCGCCATAGAGCGTATCGAGGTCGTCGCGCCAACGGGCCAGCGCCGCCTTGCGCTCGGCGCGTGAGCCGATGCCGTCATCGGCGATGTCGTCCACCGCGCGGCAGTAGGCATAGATCGCGAACATGGCCTCGCGCTCGGGCTTGGGCATCAGCCGCATCGCCAGATAGAACGAGCTGCCCGCGGCGCGTTCCTGAACCGCGCGGACTTCGGGCGCCAAGTCGCCGGAGCGGATGTCTGCCGCGGTCATCGCTGCCCGGCGGCGAGGTGAAGCGGATTCTTCCGACGGCCCAGCCTGGTCCCGATGAAGCGGCCGGTCGCGCCGAGCAGGAGCGGGATCAGATCGCGCTTGCCGTGATGCACGCGCTGGGACAGCGGATCGCGGCGCATCAGCATCGCGGTGAGGTCTTCCGCCAGGCGCTGGATCACCGTGACCTCAAAGGCCAGTCGCGCGTCCTTGATCTGCCCGGCGAAGGGGCGGGCGCGATCGAGCAGCGCCTGCGTGCGCCGCGCGAGGCTGGTGATGACGCGCCGCAGCTCGGGCGACGCGGTCGTGGCCATCAAGGCTTCCGGCCCGATGCCCTCGGCCCACATCGTGTCCAGCGGGAGGTAGACACGGTCGAGGCTGCGGTGATCCTTCTGGCAATCCTGCAGATGGTTGATCACCTGCAGGGCGGCGCAGAGCGCGTCGTTGGCGGGCCAGGTGCTTCTGTCCTCGCCATGGACATCGAGCACGAAGCGGCCGACCGGCATCGCCGAATAGCGGCAGTAGTCCATCAGTTCATCCCAGTCGCGATAGCGCTGGACCGTCACGTCGCGACGAAAGGCTTCCAGCAGATCGGCACCGTGCTGGGGGCTGAGGTCGCGGGCGGCAAGCGCCGTGCGCAAGGCCACCGCCTCCTCGGCGCTGTCGGCTTCGCCCATCAGGCTGGCGCGGAACATCTCGAGCAGGCGCAGCTTCTCGTCGGCGGACGCGGTCGGATGGTCGGCGATATCGTCGGCGGCGCGCGCGAAGCGGTAGAAGGCGAGGATCACTGGCCGGTGCCGGGCGCGAATCAGGATCGACGCCACGGGAAAATTTTCGTCCCGATGGCCTTTTCCCGATTGCAATGCGGACGCCGAGGTCATGCCTGTCTCATAGCCTGAACGCGACCTTTCCACATCCCGCCGCGGCCACGCCAGTGCTGGATCGCGGAGTCGAGTGTGAACAGTGCGTAAAGCAGGGCGATCGCTGGCAGGGCAAGCCCCCAGAGCGGCGAGCGACCGTAGAACTGCAGCATCGGCACGAGGCTGATCGCCATAAGAGCCCAGGTCACGGCACCGGCGATCCAGCTCCCCGATGGCCCGAGCAGCGCCCAGGCCGCTGGCACCAGGAAAACCAGGGCCAGCCCTAGCAGGGTGCCCAGCAGCAGCACGGGCGAGTAGCCGAGCTGGGCGTAGGCGGAGCGCGCCACCATGCGGCGGATCTCATGGGCACCGGCATAGGGTCGGATCGAGACGGAGCGGTGGGTGAGACCGAGCCACACGGGGCCTTGCTTTTTCAACACGCGGCCCATCGCGCAGTCGTCGATGATGGCGCCGCGGATCTGCGCGATGCCACCGGCGGCCTCCAGCGCTGTGCGCTGCACCAGCATGCAGCCGCCGGCCGCGGCCGCGGTCCTGGCCGCGGGATCGTTCACCCACGCGAAGGGGTAGAGCATCTTGAAGAAATAGACGAAGGCCGGGATATAGAACCGCTCCGTCCAGCTCGCGCAGTGCAGCTTCGCCATCAGCGAGACCAGCACCCGTTTGTCCTGCTGCGCACGCGCCATCAGGTGCCGCAGCGTTTCGGGCGCGTGTGCGATGTCGGCGTCGGTGAGCCAGAGGTACGCCGGCTTGTCCGTCGCCGTCGCGTGCGCGATCCCCTGCGAGACCGCCCACAGTTTGCCGGTCCATCCCGCCGGGCGCTTCGCGCCCGTCATCACCGTCAGTCGGGCGCTGTTGTCCAGCGCCGAAGCGGCGGCAGCCGTGCCGTCGTCGCTTTCGTCATCGACGAGGATCACGCGGAACGAGCCGGGATAATCCTGGGCCAGCAGGCTGCCGATCGTGCGCGCGATCACGTCGACCTCGTTGCGCGCCGGCACGACGGCGGTGACCGACGGCCATTGCAGCAGGGTGAACGACGGCTCTTGCCGGTCATCGCGCTCGCGCGTCAGCCAGTAGAGCCCGCGGCCCAGCAGCAGGTAGAGCCAGATCGCCAGCGGCAGGACGCCGAGAAGCAGGAGCCAGATCATCTGACGTATCCGGCCTGCTTGAACCAGGCGAGCGCGTCCTTCAGTGCCGCGGCATGCGGGCGTGCGGCGTAGCCCAGCTCGCGCTCGGCCTTGGCGGAACTGAAGAACATCAGGTGACGGGACATGTCGAGCGCATCGACGGTGACGAAGGGCTCCTTGCCGGTCAGGCGCGCCACGGCCTCGGCAGCGTAGGCCAGCGGATAGATCGGCCCGCGCGGCAGGCGGATGCGGGGCGGCCGGCGTCCGGCCAGCCCCGCGATGTCCGCCAGCATCTCCTTCAGGGTGACGTTGTGACCGCCCAGAATGTAGGTCTCGCCGATGCGGCCTTTTTCCAGCGCCAGCAGATGGCCTTCGGCGACGTCATCGACATGCACCAGGTTCAGTCCGGTGTCGACATAGGCCGGCATGCGGCCGCTGGCCGCTTCGACGATGATACGGCCAGTGGGCGTGGGGCGGATATCGCGCGGGCCAATGGGCGTGGACGGACTGACCAGGACAGCCGGCAGGCCTTCCGCCACCATCGCCTCGACCACGCGTTCAGCCGCCACCTTGCTTTTCTTGTAGGCGCCGATGGCATCGGCCTCGTCGGCGCGGTCATGCTCGTCGGCGTCGCTGCCATCGTCGTGCGGCTTCAAGGTCGCGACACTGCTGGTGTAGACGACGCGCTCGACGCCGGCGGCGCGAGCCGCCGCCATGACGATGCGGGTGCCTTCCTTGTTGTTGCGGACGATCTCCTGCGGATCACGCGCCCACAGCCGGTAGTCGGCAGCGACATGGAAGACGTAGCGGACATCCTGCATCGCTGCGGCCATCGAGGCAGGATCGCGCATGTCGCCTTCGACAATCTCGCCCTGGAGATCGGCAACGTTGCCGCGCGGGCTCGATGGGCGCACCACGACGCGCACGGCAAACCCGCGCGCCGCCAGGGCGCGGGCGACGGCCGAGCCGACGAAGCCCGAAGCCCCCGTCACCAGCGCACGGCCTTGTTCCATCACCCGTCGCCCGCTTGCGGATTGGCCGGCCTGCGGGCTACGGCATGGGCGCCCTCGGCGATCTGCCAGCTCAGCAGTACCGGCACGGCCAGCGCGATCTCGCGGGCGCGCTTGAGCAGGGAGACGGCGATGCCGATCTCGGGCGTCAGCCCGAACAGCGGCATCATTACGGCGTAGCCGGCTTCCTGGACGCCGATGGCGGCGGGCACGAAGAAGGCGACGCTGCGCGCCGCACACAGCAGGCTCTCGATGGCGATGGCCTCGGCGAAACTGATCGGCTTGCCGATCAGCTTCAGCGCCAGCCACGTGGCAAAGGCGGTGGAGATCCAACCCAGGAAATGCAGGACGAAGGCGCCCGCCATCGGCCAGGGCGCTGCGTGGATCTTGGCGACGGCCTCGCTCACGGCCGCCGCCGGCGCGGCGGCCGCGGGCACAAAACGCTCGGCCACTTTCTCGAGCGCCGCGAAGCCGCGTCGCTGCAGGACAACGAAGGCGCCGGCAGCGACGACCGCGATCACGATGCCGACGATGGTGGTCTGGACCACGGTGGCGTTCGACGCCTGTCCGGGCAGATGGACCACGAGGATGACGATGCCCAGGATGGTCAGCGCGATCTGGGCCACCATCTCCACCGTGACGTCGACGATCAGCGACGCAAAGGTGGCGACCCGCGAGATGCCGCGCAGGATGACGGCGCGTGCGCCGATCACCATGCCGCCGAACTGGGAGAAGGGCAGGACGTCGCCCACCGAGTCGCGCACGGCGCGCGCCCAGGAGAAGGTGACCGCGCCGCGCCAGCCATAGGGTGGCACGAGCAGCAGCCAGGCCAGTCCCAGCAACACGAAATTGGCGGCGCCGTAGAGCCACAGCAGGGCGAAGCCGAGCCACCCGACGGAGATGGCCGCATCGGTAACGGCGTCGAAACCGACAACGTAGACCAGGTATGCCGCACCCAGCAGGCCGACGAGCGCGACAAGGATGACGCTGCGTTTCATGGCGCCCGGGCCTCTGCGACGCAGCGCGGCACCGCGACGATCAATGTGCTGCTCATGCCGATCTTCTTGCCGTCCGAATCTCACTCAACAGCCAGCAGCTGGGAGGCCGGTCTGGTTGCGCCGTCATATAGCCGGAAACAAGTCGTCATCGCGAAATGCGTGACAACAATCACAACAATCACAACAACTCGCTTCAGTCGTCGCCCACCGTGATCAAAGTCGTGTCTGTTCGAATTGCGGATTTGCGGAAATTCCGAAAGTTGTGCATGTCACTATAGATAAGCAATTTTCAGTCCTCGTCGTCGGGCGCGCACACTTTATCCTCGCGAGCCAAGTCACTCGCGGTGAATGCCGGCTCACCCTTTCTGTCGTCAATACTATGATATTCTCGATTAGAGGACAAGTTATATTTTCTAAAACGAGAATGTATTTCTCAGAGCGCATGGGCGGTCCCAGGAATGAAATCCGAAAAGCCGCCCAAGCGGATCAGGGGGCTGTGCCGGGTGGCCATGACGTCCGGGTCGGTCAAGGCGGTCAGTTCCTCTTTGTACTGATAGCCGGGAGCGGCGCCAGCGAAGCTGCCTGATGTCGCCGGGTGCAGGTAAATCTCGGAGAGCCCCTCCGGGAGATGGGTGAGCAGGCCGCGCACGCGGGCCGGGGTCATGGCACCGGACCAGGCCAGGCCGAAGACGGCATCGGGAACATGCTGGCCAGCGCGGCGCAGTCGACGGCGCAACAAGGCGGCCCACGGCCAGGTGATGACCGGTGGCGGCGTCGGTGCGCCAGGCTCGACGGCGGCAAGCACCGCGCGTGGCTCCATCGGCACCCGCATCGCGCGCATGCCGTAGCTCGTGCCGATTCGCAGGATCGCGCCGGCAATGGTCGGGTGAAGATGGAAATGCTTGTGGGTATTGACGTGGTCGAGCGGCAGACCCGTGGCGGCAAACGCAGCGAACTGCGCGGTGATCTCCGCGTCGAGCTGGCGGCGGACCTTGGGCCGGAAGAACATTGCGGCGCCCGCGCGCGCCATGTCGGTGCGGAAATGGCCTGTCGGGTCGACCAGATCGGGAATGGCGGCGGGCGGCAGGGCGGGGCGGCCCTCGACCAGCACCAGGTGCAGTCCCACGCGCAGCGACGGCATCGCCTTGGCGCGCGCGACCGCATCGGCGGCGGCGGGCGCCGCGACCATCAGGCTGGCGGCGGTCAGGATGCCATGGCGGTGGGCGTGCTCGACCGCGTCATTGACCTCGCGCGCGGCGCCGAAGTCGTCGGCGGTGACGATGAGGTGTTTCATCGGTCTGTCATCCCGAGCGCAGCGAGGGATCTCCCGCGCACGGAGACTCTATTCGCAGGAGATCCCTCGCTGCGCTCGGGATGACGGAGAATGGCTGACGTCACACCACCTGGTCGCGGCGTTCGCGCAGGAAGCGGAAAAACTCGACGCCCTCGCGCAGGCGGCGCTTCATGGCGTCGGTCGAGCGCATCATCTCGCCCACGATCGAGGCGATCTTGCTCGGGCGGAAGTAGAACTGCCGATAGAAGTGCTCGACCGAGTCGAACATCTGCTTGTGCGACAGGTGCGGATAGTGGAGCGGCGCGATCTGGATGCCGTGCTCGTCCACCAGCTCGGCATTGGCCGCGTCGAGCCAGCCGTTCTCCGTCGCCTGCTTGTGCAGGAAGGTGCCGGGATACGGCGCCGCCAGCGACACCTGGATGGTGTGCGGGTTGGCGCGCTTGGCGAACTCGATGGTCTCCCTGATCGTGTCGGTGCTCTCGCCCGGCAGGCCGAGGATGAAGGTACCGTGGATCAGGATCCCGAGTTCGTGGCAGTCGCGGGTGAACCGCTCCGCCACGTCGACGCGCATGCCCTTCTTGACGTTATGCAGGATCTGCTGGTTGCCGGATTCGTAGCCCACCAGCAGCAGGCGCAGCCCGTTGTCCTTCAAGATCTCGAGCGTCTTGCGCGAGACGTTGGCCTTGGCGTTGCACGACCAGGTGAGGCCGAGCTTGCCCATCTCGCGCGCGATGGCTTCGGTGCGCGGTGCGTCGTCGGTGAACGTGTCGTCGTCGAAGAAGAACTCCTTCACCTGCGGCAGGGCTTCGCGGGCATAGCGGATTTCTTCCATCACGCGGCCGATGCTGCGCGTGCGGTAGCGGTGCCCGCCGATGGTCTGCGGCCACAGGCAGAAGGTGCATCGCGACTTGCAGCCGCGGCCGGTGTGCAGCGACAGGTAGGGATGCCGCAGATAGCCGTTGTAGTACTTCTCGATCTCGAGGTCGCGCTTGTAGACCGGCGTTACGAACGGCAGCGCGTCCATGTTCTCGATCATGGCGCGCTCGGCGTTGTGCACGATGACGCCCTGGTCGTTGCGATA
>Ga0187894_10006419_pt1 | contig 11548 bp, 5 predicted proteins | sample GBC1701081metaG_FD_136650 | JGI IMG/M metagenome (GOLD analysis project Ga0187894, IMG submission 136650) | White microbial mat communities from a lava cave in the Kipuka Kanohina Cave System on the Island of Hawaii, USA - GBC170108-1 metaG ...
CGGATCGACACGTCGCGAGGAAAACTTTTGGATGAGGTGTCGGGTGAGGTGCCTGTCGCGCGCGGGACTCAGGCGGATCCGGCGGATCCGGCGCGACAGGCGGCACGAGTGGACGTCAGAACGCCCAGCGGAGGCCGATCTGCAATTGGCGCGGATCGCCCGCGGCGGTCGGCCGGCCGAACGCCGCCAGCGGCGTCTGCCCCTGGCCGAAGGTGTTGTTCGGGATGAGGAAGTTCGTGCGGTTCAGGACGTTGAAGGCGTCGAGGATGATGTCGATCCGCTGCGTGCCGCGAATCGCGAACGCGCGGCTGACGCGGACGTCCAGCGTCGCGGAGTCGAAGCCTTCGCCCGTGTTCCGTCCGACGCCGGGCGGCCGATCGTTCACGGTGGTGTCGTTGTTCCGATCGCCGCCCGTGACGATGGTGAAGGGCGGGGCGGAGCCGTAGCTGAAGAGCGCCGCGAGCTGGATGCCGAACGCGGTGGACGTGTCGCCGCTGACGACGAGGCGATGAGGCTGATCGTTGTCCGAGCGTCCGTAGTCGTCGCGGACGTTGTTATTGTCCTGCGGCGTGCTGAAGAACGCATTCCCCGCATCGTCCAGCGCCTTCGACCACGTGTACGACACGCGCAGCGACCCCGCGCGCGCATGCGTCGCGCGCAGCGAGAACGTCATCCCGTCGTAGGCGGATCGTCCGATGCTCTGGAACTGGCCGTTGTTTCCGAAGCGCGGATCGGGGCGGCCGAGATTCGGTACGCCTTGCGCCGCGGCCTGCGCCGCCGTCAGCGTCGGCGCGTTCACGTTGCGCGACATGATGATGTCGCGTCCCGTCAGGTGCAGGTAGCCAATCGTCGCCGACATGCCGCGGCGCACGTCGCGTTCGATCTGGACGTTGAACTGCCGGCTGACGCCGTTCTGAATGTCCGGATCGATCGACGTGATGTTCGTCAGCACGTTCGACGGGAAGTCCGGCAGGACGCCCGGAAAGAGCGGCGCGCCCGCCTGTCCGAACGACAGCAGCGCCACCTGATAGTTGACGCCGTCGCGCTGCAGCGCGTTCGACACCGCGCGCAGCGGCAGTCGATCGTAGAACAGTCCGCCGCTCGCGCGGACCACCGTGCGGCCGCGGCCGGGCGCCCATGCGACGCCGACGCGCGGCGAGACGTTGTCGCGATCCGTGCGGACCGGATTCTCGATGCCCTGCAGGTCGTAGCGCAGGCCCGCGTTGATCGTCAGATCGTCGCGCGGCCGCCATTCATCCTGCACGAAGAGGCCGAGATTCGTATTCGCCTGGAACTGCCCCACCGCGCCGAAGGCCTGCTGATAGTTGACGTACTGACGCGCGAGGAAGTTCGCGAGTGACGAGAACGTATAGACGCCCTGGAACGCGCCGGGAAATTCGATGTCGAGGCGCTCATAGAGCATGCCCGCGCCGACCTTCAGCAGATGATCGCCCTGCTGCAGGGTGACGCTGTCCGCCAGCTCGAACACGTCGAGATCGCGGCCGGTCGGCGAAGACGTCGCCGTGCCGAAGCTCGCGACGCCGGAGATGTTGATCGCCGGTCCCGCGAGATCGTTCGGCGGCGCCTGCAGGCGGCTGCGCGTCGCCTGTCCGCGCAGCTCGTTGACCATCGATCGCGAGCCGCTGCTCAGGAACGTAACGCCGACCGTCTGATCGCGATTGTCGAGGCGCGTGCCACGGCTGGCCGCGTTCAATCCGCCGACGTTGCGCGCGTTCTCGCTGGCGACGTCGTACAGGCTGTAGCGAACGGCCAATCGCTGCGTCCCGCCCATGGCGTGATCCGCGCGGCCAAACACGTTCGTCGTCTCATAGCCGGTCGGGAACTCGCCCGCCGTGACGCGCGGCCCGTTGTAGCCGGACGCGTCGAGCGCGCGGTTGATGGCGTCAACGTTCGTCTGGGCAATCGTGACGATACCGGTGCGATCGAGCTGCGTGCGTTCGACGTTCGCGAACCAGAACGTCCGGTCCTTGACGAGCGGGCCGGACAGCGTCAATCCGTACTGCGCCTGATCGAGCGGATCTTTCTGCGTCGCGAACGGATTGCGCGCGTCGAGCGCGTCATGCCGGAAAAAGCCGTACGCGCGGCCGCGCCGGCTGTTGCCGCCGGACTGCGTCACGATCGACACGATGCCGGACGAGGCGCGGCCGAATTCGGCGATGCCGCCCGAGGTGACGACCTGGAATTCGCGGATGACGTCTTCCGCGAAGTACGTGCCCGCGAGCCCCGCGGCATCGTCGTTGGCCGAGAGGCCGTCGACGATGAAGGTGTTATTGAGATTGCGCTGGCCGGCGACGGAGATGCCGGTGCCGGGCACGGCGGACGTTTCGGCGAAGCGCTCGGTGTTGCGCTGGATCGTGCGCGAGACGCCGGGCACGAGCAGCGCGAGATCGAGATAATTGCGGCTGTTCAGCGGGAGCGCGTCGACGTCGGCCGGCCGGATCGTATCCGACGCCTGCGTGCGGCGCGTCTCGATCGCGGGCGCGTTCGCGGTAACGTCGATCTGGGTCACGACGCCTTCCACGTGCAGCGACAGCGGCAGATCGAGCGCCTGACCGACGCTGAGCGTGAGCGGCAGCGCGGACGCCGTGAAGCCCGGTGCGGCCGCGGAGAGCTCATAGGGCCCGGGCGGCAGGTACAGAAACTGGAAGCGTCCGCGGGCGTCCGCGGCGTCGCTCCAAGTCTGGTTGCGCTCGCTGTTCCGGATGCGGACTTCCGCGCCGGCAACGGTGGCGCCGGAGGGATCGACCACGCGTCCGGTGACGGTGGCGGAGTCCACGGATTGCTGGGCAGCGGCCGGCGCCGCGACGCCCAGGGCCAGGATCAATATGACGCCGATTAGCGACGCTGTCGGCGTCAGGCGTTTCAAACTCGTATACGGCACCGCACACACCTCCAACGGCTTCAACCATCGCGGGTGACGCGGACCGCGACCTGCTCCAGGGCGGCCGGACCGGCCAGCAGTCGAAAGCAAAGTGTAACGACGGGAGCGCATTCCCGCCTGCGGCGTGTTGTCGCACCCACGGTCCCGCCGGGCGGAATGGGTCAAATAATGCAGGGATCGGCCGGCGGATCGGCTAAGGAGTCTGGTACGTGGCGGCGGCCGGCGGCCGGAAAACGCCGTTTCAGGAGCGGTGGGACGGCGACTGCGGCAGCCAGTGCGCTGGTACATCGACGTACGAGCGATCGAGATCGCCGACCGATGCGCAGCCGAGCAGCTTGAGGGTGCGAATGACGTCCATGCGCAGGATCTCGATGGCGCGCGCGACGCCGGCTTCTCCGCCGGCGGCCAGTCCGTACGCGAACGCGCGTCCGATCAGGACAGCTCGTGCGCCGATGCACAGGGCCTTGACGATGTCGCTGCCGCGGCGGATGCCGCTGTCGAGCATGACGTCGATCCGGCCGTCCACGGCCGCGATCACTTCGGGCAGCACGCGCAGCGTCGGCGCGACGCCGTCGAGCTGACGTCCGCCGTGATTGGACACGACGATCGCGTCGGCGCCCTCGTCCACGGCACGGCGCGCGTCTTCGCCGGTGTGGACGCCTTTGATGATGATCGGGCCTCGCCAGAGTTCGCGGATCCAGCGGAGATCCTGCCAGCACACCATCGACCGTTCGAGCGCGGCGCCGACGTCGGCGTAGCCCATCGGCCCTTCGCCGGGGAGCACGATGTTCGGGAAGTTCATCAGGCCGCCGTCGGCGACGAATGCCGCGAGCCAGCGCGGACGCGTGAGGATCTGCGGGACGAACGGCAGCATCGACCAGAACTGGCGGGCGATCAGTTCCTTCGTGCCGTTGCGCGGGTCGCGCTCGCGGAAGCCGGCGACGGGCGTGTCGATGGTGACGACGAGCGCGGTGAACCCGGCCGCGCGCGCCCGCTCGATGGCGGCGGTGGCGACGTCGCGGCCGCCGACCAGATACACCTGATACCAGCACGGACCGCGCGTTCCCGCCTTCACGTCCTCCAGCCGCGAGCCGGACAGCGTCGACTGGATGTAGACCGTGCCCGCGGCGCCGGCGGCTTTCGCGGCCTCCACTTCGCCTTTGGGATAGAACAACCGGCAACTGCCGACCGGCGCGAGCAGGAACGGGAGGTCGATCGTCGTGCCGAGCACCGTCGTCTGCAGCGCGCACGCGGACGTGGCGACCGCGCAGCGCGGACGAAACATCACGTCCTCGAACACGCGCGAGTTCTCGCGCAGCGTGATCTCCGCGTCAGCGCCGCCATCGATATAGTCGAACGCGACCCGCGGCAGCCGGCGTTCGGCCAGTCGACGGAGATCGGCGATGTTGAGGGCGCGAGAGATGGCGACGGATGGCATACAGGCGCCAGATTATAGCCGCTCGACGCGTCAGACGGAACGCACGTCAGACGATGGGCCCGTTCAGAGCTGACTGCGAATCAGCCAGAGATCCGGAAACAGCGGCTGTGACAGCGTCGTCCGCAGATAATCGGCGCCCGCGGACCCGCCCGTGCCCGGCTTGACGCCAATCGTCCGCTCCACCATCTTGACGTGGCGATAGCGCCACTCCTGGATGCCTTCGTCCAGATCGACGAGCCGCTCGCACAGCTCCGAGTTCTTCGGATCCTTGCGATAGAGATCGATCAATATCTGTTGCAGCTCCGGCGACGGCTCGATCGGCGCGGTCACGTCGCGCGCGAGCTGCGCGGGCGGGACCGGATAGCCTTCGCGCGAGAGATACTTGAGGAACGCGTCCCACAGCGTCGCGTCCTCGAACCGCCGCGCGAGCGCGCGGCGCGCGCGGCTCCCCTCGGGAAAGCGGTTGATCGCCGCGGTCGTCTTGCACCCGAGGGCAAATTCCAACTGTCGGAACTGATCGGACTGGAAGCCGCTGGCGGCCTCCAGCCGCGCGCGGAAGCTGAGAAACTCCAGCGGCGTCATGGTTTCGAGGATGTCGAGCTGCGTGACCATCACTTTGAGGATGGTCAGCATCCGCTTGAGCGTGTGCTGCGGGCGATGCGGCTCCGCGGCCGCCAGCAGCCGCTTGACGTAGTCCAGTTCGTGGAGCAGTTCCTTGAACCACAACTCGTAGACCTGGTGAATGACGATGAAGAGCAGTTCGTCGTGCTCGCCCTCGGAGCGAGGCCGCTGAAGGGCGAGCAGTTCGTCGATGTGCAGATAACTGCCGTAGGTGACGGCTTGATCCATGCCGTCAGGGTACACACAATCCGGCGCAAATGACACCGGTCGCTAGCCCGCATTATTCATGACGCGCCGGCAGATCGGCGTACGTAGAAACGCCTCCGAGTGGTAGAAGGGTCTTGCTGAAGGATCCCTGCCCACACGGAGGCGACGTTGTCGAACGACGAGACCATAGCACAGTCTGTTCTGTTCCCGGACCTCTGCCCGAAGCCGCTCGTCGCCACGTTTACCGAGGACGACACGAGTTCGGACGGCGGCGCCGTCTTGCTGAAGGCGGCCGATCGGCGCCTCGGCCTGCTCGACGCGCTGGCCGCGACGGTGCGCGATGGCCGGGATGCCGACCGCACGCGCCACACGGGGCGCGACCTGCTGGCGCAACGCATCTTCGCGATCGCGCTGGGCTATCCGGACGGGAACGACGCCGCGCGTCTGGCCGACGATCCCCTCCACAAGCTGTTGCTCGATCGCGACCCAATCGACGGCCGCGCGCTCGCGTCACAGCCGACGATCTCGCGCTTCGAGCACACCGCGACGCCGCGGTCGTTGCTGCGGCTCGGGCACGCGCTGACCGACACGGTGATCGCGCGCCATCGTCGCCGGCATCGCCGGGCGAAGCGTATTACGCTCGACATCGATGTCACCGCCGATCCGACGCACGGCGCGCAGCAGCTGACCTTCTTCAATGGGGTCTACGGGAGCTGGTGCTATCTGCCGCTGGTCGCCTTCCTGACCTTCGACGACGAGCCGCGCCAGTATCTCGTGGCGGCGATCCTGCGGCCCGGTAACGCGCCGACGACCACGGGCGTTCGCGGTTTGTTGAAGCGCCTGCTGCCGAAGCTGTGGGTCGCGTTTCCGCGCGCGGGGCTCCGCGTGCGTCTCGATGGCGGTTTCGCGAGCCCGGAGACCTTCGAGTTGCTCGAGACCGCCGGCGTCGAGTACGTCGTGGCGATGGCGAAGAATCGCGTGCTGACCGCGCTGGCCGAGCCGTTGCTGCAGCAGGTCCGCGCGCCGGCGGTCACCACCGGCACGACCACGACGACTTACGGCGAGGCCGGCTATCAGGCGAAGACCTGGCGCCACCCGCGTCGTGTGATCATCAAGGCCGAAGTCGTGTGTCTCGCCCGCCGCGAGCCCCGCGACAATCCGCGCTTCCTCATCACCAACCTGCGGCAGGCACCGCGCTGGATCGACACCCAGGTCTATGCGGCGCGCGGCGACAGCGAGAATCGCCTCAAAGAGCTCCATCACGATCTCGCCTTCGGGCGGACCAGCTGGACCCGCTTTCACGCCAACCAGCTCCGCGTCCTGCTGACCGCCGCGGCCGACGTCCTGCTGCAGGAACTCCAGATCCGCGCCGCGCGTACCCGCTTCGCCCGTGCCCAGGTCAGCACGCTGCGGCTCGCGCTGCTCAAGATCGGCGTCCGCGTCGTGCGATCGGTCCGCCGCCTGGTGCTGCATCTGCCGCGCGCCCACCCGGCCGCCGATGTGTGGCGCACGCTCGCGTGGCGCCTCGGCGCCGTCGCTCGCTGACCGTCCTCGTCGCGTCACTCACGTCGGGTGACGTGTCGCTGGTCACGCGCTCCCAAGGCCCCTCGCGTCGTCCACACCCTGTCGACTCGCTCCATGCGACCACCGCCCGTCAGATCCACCGTCCGCCAGCCGCGATCGACACTGCTCCGATGCATCTCGGCCGCGCGTCATGAATAATGCGGGCTAGCGGGGCTGAGGCTCCGCCTCGCTAGACGTCTTGACGGCCAAGAATCCTTGCGAATGAGTCAAGTTTCCATCCGTCAAGACGGCTCGCCCCGCGGAGCGGGGCCAGCAGACAGAAAGGCTAGCGAGGCGGCCCATTGATCGTCCACGCTAGTCTGTCTGAAGCTCCGCCTCGCTAGACGTCTTGACGGCTAAGAATCCTTGCGAATGAGTCAAGTTTCCATCCGTCAAGACGGCTCGCCCCGCGGAGCGGGGCCAGCAGACAGAAAGGCTAGCGAGGCGGCCCATTGATCGTCCACGCTAGTCTGTCTGAGGCTCCGCCTCGCTAGAACTCGAACCGCACGCCCAACTGCACCTGGCGCGACGGATCCGCCGCGACCGATCGGCCGAACGCCGCCGACGCGAGGTTGCCGATGGGGTTCTGCAGGTTCGTGTGATTATCCAGATTGAACGCTTCGACGAGCAGTTCCAGGCGCGTCGCGCCGAAGGCGAAGCGCTTGGACGCGCGGACGTCGAGCTGCCAGTAGCCCGGACCGCGGCCCGCGTTGCGCGGCAGGTTGCCCGGCAGCGTGCCCGGCGCCGCGAAGCTCTCGCGCCGCAGCATGTCGTCCGTGCCGGCGCGCGCGCCCGGCGCGAGGTTCGGCCGGTCGTTCGCGACCTGATTGCGGTTGTTGTCCGCGCCGGTGGTGATGTTGAACGGCGTCCCGCTGCGCGCGACCAGCACGCCCGCGAGCTGCACGCCGAACGGCAGCGTCACGGTGCCGTTCACGACCGCGCGGTGGCGCTGATCGAAGTTGCCGTAGCCGTACGAATCGTTCTTGTTCGTGTCGTCCTGCTGGGCGACGCCGTTCTCCGCTTCCGTCGTCGTCTTCGTCGAGGACAGCGTGTACGCGCCGCCCACCTGCGCGCGCGATCCGAACCGCTTCGTGACGCTGAACAGCAGTCCGTCGTAGTTGCTGTAGCCGGTCGATTCGAGCGTCCGCACGAACCCGCGCGTCGGATCCGGACGCGTGAACGTGCCCTGCAGCACCGGGTTCGTGTCGACGATGCGAATCAGCTTCCGGCCGCGGGAGGAGACGTAGTCCGCGCTCACCGAGAACCCCGGCGTCAGCTCGCGCTGCACGCCGATCGTCGTGTTATACGAGCGCGGCAGCGGCTGATTGGGTTCCGCGAAGTACGTGCTCAGCGGCGGATTCCCCGGCACGCCGCGGCTGAAGGGATCCGGATACCCTGGGTTCGAAATGACGATGGACCGCTGCCGGCCGAGGAAGCCGGTGAACAGCGGGACGTTCGTCATGACGTTGTTGTAGAACACGCCGAAGCCGCCGCGGATGACGGTGCGCGTCGTGCCGAAAGGATCCCACGCGACGCCGAACCGCGGCGCGACGTTGGCTTTCGAGAGATCGACGTCCGACATGCTCCACGCGTCGTAGCGCACGCCGACGTTCAGCGTCAGCCCGCGCGCCGCCCGCCAGGCGTCCTGCGCGAACGCCGCGATCCCCGTCGTCTCGAACGTCAGTTGCGGGCTGCCTTCGTTCCGGATGAACGTAATGGGATACGTCGTGAGATCGTCCGCATCGAACGGCCGATCCGTCGCGAACGTAAACGCGCCCGGCTGGTTCTGAAAGAGATAGCCGTCGGACGTGATGCGGTTGATGTCGACGCCGACCTTGAACCGGTGCGCACCCCACTCATGCGTCAGGTTCTCGACGACCTGGAACCGCAGCTCCGGAACGGCCTGCGGCTGGTTCGCGAACTTGCCGCGCACCGACGAGGGCCGCGTTTCGGTGTACGCGTCCGGATTGCGCGTGTCGATCTGGATGCGTGCGTCGGAGACCTGCACGCGCAGCTCGTTGAGCGTGCGGTTCGACAACACGCTCGACCAGCTTCCGACGTACGAGAAGTCTTCGGTGATGTAGTCGAGGCCGACTTCTTCGAGGTTGATGCCGCCGACGTTGAGGTTGTGGTAGAAAGGCCGATCGACGCTGAACCGGCCGGTGAGCCGGTTGTTCGACGTCATCTGATGATCGACCTTCGCGAGCAACTGGTGGTTGTCGAACGGCTGCTCGAAATCGCCGGGCGCGAGCGGCGACGTGACGGTGGCGATGTTGACGCGCGTCGTGCCTTCGTACGATCCAAAGAAGTGCGTGCGGTTCCTGATGATCGGACCGCCCAGCCATCCGCCGCCCTGCCGCTGCTCGAACGCTTTCTCGGTCGTCGCGAACGGATTCCGCGCGTCGAGCTGCTCGTCGCGATGGAAGTAGTAGCCGCGCCCGTGCAGCGTGTTCGTGCCGGAGCGCGTGATCGTGTTCAGGATCAGGCCGCTCGCGTTGCCGAATTCCGCCTGGTACTGGCTGGTGAGGACCTGGAATTCCTCGATGGCGTCGGGCGGCGCGTTCGAGCGGACGGAGTTGACCAGCAGCAGCTCGTTGCTGACGCCGTCGACGAGCGTTTCGCCGCTGCCGCGCGGCTGCCCTTCCGACGTCACCGGTTCTTCGACGCTCGTCCCGCGCGCGACGACGCCGGGCGCGAGCAGCGCGAGCGAGGCCGCCTGACGTCCGTTCAGCGGCAGGCCGTCCAGTTGTTCGCGCGTGACGACGCGATCGATCGTCGACTTGGTCGTCTCGACCAGCGGCGCGTCGCTGCGGACGACGACGGTTTCGGAGAGGGATGCGACCTGCAGGTGGAGATCGAGCGTGAGTTCCTGGCCGATCTCGCAGCGCAGGCCCTCCCGCGCCTCGGAGCGGAAGCCGGCCAGGTCCGCCTGCAGCGTGTACGTCCCGACCGGCACGAACGTCAGCACGTACGTGCCGTCATCCCTCGACGTCGTTGCACGCGTGAAGCCGGTCTCGGGATTCTTCAGCGACACGGCGACGCCCGGCAGCGGCAAGCCGCTCCCGTCACGGACCGTGCCCTGGACCGTGGCGCTCGTCGTCTGCCCGGCCGCGGTCGTCGCCGCGGCCATCCAGACCGCCAGAGCCAAACACCAGTGGCGGAGCGACATCAGGAACCCTCCTTGAATGTTGTATCGCCATCATGCATCATCTGTTGCAGATCCGCAACCACCGTGCAACAGAGGAGGCAGCCATGATCCGCGTCCCGCGCCGGCCCGAACGCCCGCCTGTCCCCGATCAGCCCGCATCAGGGCCGTCCGCCGGAGTTCTGGCCCGGCTGGCGCTGACAGTGCTGGCGAGAGTTGCGGCCGTCGGCTTCGTCGCGCTCCTGTCGTCGACGGTACCGATCGAGCCGATCGCGTACGCGCAGGCGGCCGCGGCACAGGCGCCTGCGCCTCCCGCCGCCGCGACGCCGTCGGCGGCGGCCGCGCTGGACGGCCTCGACGCGTTCATCGAGGACGCGATGAAGGCGTGGCAGACGCCGGGCCTCGGCGTCGCGATCATCGACAAGGGACAGATCGTCAGCGTGAAGGGCTACGGCCTGCGCGACGTCGAAGCGAAGCAGCCGGTCACGCCGGATACGATCTTCGCGATCGGCTCGACGACCAAGGCGTTCACGACGATGGTGCTCGGGATGCTGGCGGATGAAGGCAAGGTGGGCTGGGACGAGCCGGTGCGGACCTGGTTCCCTGGCTTTGCGCTCTACGATCGCTTCTCGACCGAGCGGATGACGCCGCGCGACCTCGTCACGCATCGCAGCGGCCTGCCGCGGCACGATCTCATGTGGTACGGCGCGTCGCTGTCGCGCGAGGAGATGGTGGCGCGCCTGCGCTACCTCCAGCCGAACGCCGATCTGCGCACGAAGATGCAGTACCAGAATCTGATGTACATGACGGCCGGCTACCTCACCGGACACGTCACCGGCAGCTCGTGGGAGGAACAGGTCCGGACGCGCATCCTCACGCCGCTCGGCATGACGCGCACCAATTTCTCCGTCGCCGATTCCGAGAAGGACGCGAACGCGGCGGCGCCCTACGTCCTCAACAAGAACGTACCGACGCGCGTGCCGTTCCGCGACATCACGCAGATCGGCCCGGCCGGATCGATCAATGCCAGCCTGCGGGACATGGCGCGCTGGGCGCAGCTCCACGTCAACGGCGGACAGGCCGGCGGCCGGCAGCTCATCTCGGCATCGGGCCTCGCGGACATGCACCGGCCGCAGATCCCGATCGAGAACTTCCCGGGGCTCGTGCCGGAGCCGGAGATCGTCAACATGTCATACGGCCTCGGCTGGTTCGTCGAGTCGTACCGCGGCGTCGTCCGCGTCCACCACGGCGGCAATATCGACGGCTTCTCCGCGATGGTGTCCCTCGTCCCCGCAAACGGCGTCGCCATCGTCGCGATCACGAATACGGGCGGCTCCGCGCTGCCGACCATCGTCGCACGTCACGTGACGGATCGGCTCCTGGGCCTGTCGCCAATCGACTGGAACGGCCGCGCGCTGAAGCGCCGCGATGTCGGCGAGCGCGCATCTGCCAGCGCGAAGGCCAGCGCGGATCTGGAGCGCCGCACGGGCACGTCGCCCTCGCACGCCCTGCGCGACTTCGCGGGCACGTACGAGCATCCGGCCTACGGGCAGATCGAGATCGCCGCGGACGATCAAGGACTGCGCGCGACGTTCCACAAGATGCCGATGCGGCTGACGCACTGGCACTACGACACGTTCAGGGCCGAGAACCAGGACAAGGCGCTGGCCGA
>Ga0187894_10006420_pt1 | contig 11546 bp, 10 predicted proteins | sample GBC1701081metaG_FD_136650 | JGI IMG/M metagenome (GOLD analysis project Ga0187894, IMG submission 136650) | White microbial mat communities from a lava cave in the Kipuka Kanohina Cave System on the Island of Hawaii, USA - GBC170108-1 metaG ...
GGTAGACGATGGCGACCATCCACGGCGTCACCCACACCGCCCCGGCGTTCGACGTCCCCGCCGGCGCATGCGACGCGCACGTTCACGTCTTCGGGCCGTACGACCGGTTCCCGCTCTGGTCGGGACGCCGGTATACGCCCGGGGCGGCGTCCGTCGAGGAACTTCTCGGACTCCAGCGTGCGCTGCGCCTGTCGCGCGTCGTGGTGGTGCAGGCGAGCCCGCAAGGCACCGACAACGCGTGCCTCGTCGATGCGCTGCAGCGGCTTCCCGCCGGCGGCTCGGCGGCCCGCGGCGTCGCGGTGATCGACGCGAAGACCACCGACGACGAGCTGAAAGCCATGCATCGCGCCGGCGTCCGCGGCGTGCGCGTCAACCTCGAGTCGGCGGGCCAGAACGACCCCGCCGCGGCGCGGCGCCAGCTCGCGCAAGCGGCCGCGCGCGCCGCGCCGCTCGGCTGGCACGTGCAGACGTACACGACCTTAGCGGTCCTCGCGTCGGTCGCCGATGCGATCGGCGCGCTCCCGGTGCCGCTCGTGATCGATCACTTCGGTCGCCCGGTCGCCGCGAGCGGGCCGTCCCAGCCGGGGTTCGACGTCCTCCTCGCGCTCGTGCGCTCGGGGAATGTCTACGTGAAGCTCTCCGGCGGGTACCGCATCTCGGAACATCCCGATTGGGCCGACGCCGGCCCGCTCGCCCGCGCGCTGGTCGAAGCGAACCCGGACCGCATGGTCTGGGGCACCGACTGGCCGCATCCGGGCGGCGGGGGTGGACAGCGCTCGCCCGATGCCCTCGAGCCGTTCATCCCGGTCGACGACGGGCGCGCGCTGAACCGGCTCGCCGAGTGGATCGCGAGCCCGGCACTCCTGAAGAAGATCCTGGTCGACAACCCGGCCCGGCTCTACGATTTCTGACGATAGGAGAAGGACGCATGACCCTTGCAGCACCGTGGCGCGCCGCCGGCGCGCTCGCGCTCGCCTGCGCACCGCTCGGCGCGGGCGTGGCGGCGTATCCCGAGAAGCCGATCCGGTTCATCGTGCCGGTCGCCGCGGGCGGCACCGTCGACATCGTCGCCCGCACGCTGGCGGACCCGATGTCGAAGAGCCTCGGCCAGCCGATCGTGGTCGAGAACCGGCCGAGCGCGAGCTCGCTCGTCGGCACCCAGGCGGTCGCCCGGTCCGCGCCGGACGGCTACACGCTGCTCACGACCTCGACGACGTTCCTGTCGGCGCCGGCGATCGTCGCGAACCCGGGCTACGACCCGATCAAGGATTTCATCCCGATCACGTTGACCGCGCGCGCGCCGATGATGGTGGCGGTGAACCCCAGCGTGCCGGCGCAGTCGCTCGCCAAGCTCGTGGCTCTCGCCAAGGCGAAACCCGGGGAGATCACCACCGCCAGCTCCGGCAACGGCTCGACCGGCCACATGGCGGCGGAGCTCTTCGCCTACCGCGCCGGCGTCAAGTTCAACAACATCTTCTACAAGGGCAGCGCGCAGGGGCTGACCGACGTCGTCGGCGGGCAGACGATGATGCTCTTCGACCAGATCGGCACCACCGGCCCGCAGGCGCGCGCCGGCAAGCTGCGGCCGATCGCGGTGACGACGCTGACGCGCTCGCCGCTCTTCCCGGACACGCCGACCGTCGCCGAGTCGGGCTATCCCGGGTACGAGGACGTCACCATCAACCTCATGCTTGCCCCGGCTGGCACGCCGCGCGAAGTCGTGACGCGCCTGCACGCCGAGGTCGTCAAGGCATAGGCGGCGCCGGAGCTCGCGGCCAAGTTCGCCGAGCGTGCGATCGAGCTCCGCGCGAGCCCGTCGCCGGAGGAGTTCGCGGCCTACGTGAAGGCCGAGGTGGAGAAGTTCGCAAAGCTGGCGCGCGAAGTCGGCATCAAGGCGGAGTGACGAAGCGATGAAGGTTTACGTACTGGACGAGATCTACCCCGGCGGCGTGGAGCTCGCGCAGAAGCGGGCGGAAGTGGTGCGCTGGGACGATCCGCGCGTGAAGAACTGGCACGAGGACGCCGACGGGTTGATGATCCGTCTGACCCGGATCACCGCCGCCGACTTCGCGCGCGCGAAGCGCCTGAAGGTCGTGGTGAAGCAGGGCGTCGGCGTGGACAACATCGACCTTCCGGCCGCGCGCGACAAGGGTGTGGTTGTGTGCAACACGCCCGGCGTGAATGCCGACGCGGTCGCGGAGCTGACGCTCGGGCTCACGCTCGCAGTCGCGCGGCGGATCGCCGAGTGCGACCGTCGCAACCGCGCGGACGGGACGATCGACCGGGCGCGGTTCCTCGGGCTCGAGCTCGGCGGGAAGACGGTCGGCATCATCGGCATGGGCAACATCGGGACGCGCGTCGCCCGCAAGTTCCACGCTGCGTTCGGCGCGCACATCATCGCCTACGACCCGTACGTGCCGGGGAACCACTGGCCCGACATCCCGCACGAGCGACTCGCCTCGCTCGACGAGATGTGGCCGCGGGCCGACGTGATCACGCCGCACGTGCCGCTCACCGCGGAGACGCGCGGCATCGTCGGTGCCGCGGGCCTCGCGCGCATGAAACCGACCGCGATCGTCGTGAATGCCGCCCGCGGCGGCGTCGTCGACGAGCCGGCGCTGCACGAAGCGCTGAAGGCGGGCAGGATCTTCGGGGCCGGGCTCGACGTCTTCGTGTCCGAGCCGCCGTCGAACCGCGACCCGCTCCTCGGCCTGCCGAATGTGGTCGTCACGCCGCACGCCGGCGGCGGCACGCTCGAGACGCAGGCGAAGAGCTCGATCGCCGTCGCCGAGACGCTGCTCGCCGTCTTCGACGGCAACATCCCGGCGAAAGCGCGGGTCGCCTAGGGGAGTCGCCATGACCGCCGACACCAAGCTGGTGAACCCCGCGAAGGCGCGCATGCAGGCCGGTGAGGCTGCGCTCGGGATGAACGTCCGCCTCGGGCGCTCGGCCGACATCGCGCGCATCGCGAAGGCGACCGGCCACGACTTCATCTTCGTCGACATCCAGCACTCGATCTTCAACCTCGAGACGATCGTCCACATCGCGCAGACCGCGCTCGCGATCGGCATCGCGCCGCTCGTACGGGTGCGCAGCGTCAACGACCCGGACGTCTCGCTCCTGCTCGACAACGGCGTCACCGGGATCGTGTTCCCGGACGTCGCGACCGCCGCGGACGCGCGGAAAGCGGTCGACACCTGCAGGTTCGCGCCGCTCGGCAAGCGCTCGGTGAGCGGCGGCTACCCGCACTTCGACTACCGCTCGGTACCAGTCGCGCAGGCGGTGGCAGCGCTGAACGATGTGTGCCTCCTCGTCTGCATGATCGAGACCGTCGAGGGCATGCAGAACCTGGAGTCGATCGCCGCGGTCGAGGGGGTCGACGTCCTGCACCTCGGCAGCAACGACCTCCTGGCGAACATGGGCAAGCCGGGCAAGTTCGAGGACCCGGAGATCATGGCCGCGCAGGAGCGGCTGATCGCGGTGTGCAAGGCGCACGGCAAGTTCGCCGGTATCGGCGGGCACCGCGAGGTCGCGCGGCAGGCGGAGCTCGTGCGGAAGGGCTGCCGGTTCCTCACCACGCAGAGCGACATCGGTTTCCTCAGCGCGGCGGCGAACCAGTGGACGAAGGGGCTGCGCGAAGCTATGACTTCGAAGTAAGCCGCACGCTACCGCGTGCGGGTCACTCGCCCCTGAGTATTGCTCTGTAGGCCTCGCCCGGGTCCTCGCTACCGTCGCCTTCCAGCGCGACGATCACGCGGTGGAGCGTGCCGGTGAAGGGGAACGGCGGGCGATATGCGTCGCTCACCGGCGCGCCGGCCAGACCGCAGGTCAGGCCGGCCGTGATTCCGTACGTCGACCACGTCTTCGGGATGTCTGCCGTGCCTGCGGCCTTGCCGTCCACTGATAGCTCGGCGCGCGCGGCATTCTTCCCTGTTCGCGCGACTCGCACCTCGACGCGCCGGCGACCGGGGGGGATCCCGGCCCGCAGGACGTGCGACACCGATTCGGTGAACACGTACTCGTACACGAGCGACTCGTCCTTCACGTAGAGCGCGCAACCGCCGAAGCGGTTGCCCCAGGACAGGATCACTCCCTCTGCCGCGGCCGACGGCAGATCGAGCTCGGCGCTGATCGAGTAGCTGCGGTCGGTCACCGCGGGCAGCATCAGCCGGTCGACCCGCGCCATCCCGGGCTGATACTCGTAGCGGGTCGTCGGATTGCGCCTGAACCAGGCGTACGCGCGCTCGGTTTCGCGGTCGTCGAGCGGCAGGACACCGTACTTCTCGGCTTCCGACCACCAGCGGTCGATCATCGCCCGCAGCCGTTGCGGCTCCGCGGCAGCGAGGTCCTCGACCTCCGAAAAGTCGGTGTCGAGGTGATACAGTTCCCAGCGATCGCCGTCGTAGTCGTCGCCCTTCACGTGCCGCGCGACCGCCTTCCAGCCGCGGTGCCAGAGCGCGCGGTCTCCGACCAGCTCGAAATACTGCGTCTCCTTGCGGGTCGGAGCGTCGGGAGCGTCGAAGCTGTACGCCATGCTGATGCCCTGGACCGGCAATTGTGGGACGCCACGGTAGGTCGCCGGCGCTTCGACCCCGAGTACGTCCAGGAACGTCGGGACGACGTCGATCACATGGTGATACTGCGTCCGGACCTCGCCGCGTGCCCGGATCTCGTCGGGCCAGTGCACGATGAGCGGTGCGCGGATCCCGCCGCCGTGGGTGTTCTTCTTGTACCACTTGAGCGGCGTGTTCGACACCTGCGCCCAGCCCATCGGGTAGTGGTTGAACGTGAACTCGCTGCCGATGCGGTCGAGGTAGGCGAGGCCGTGCGCGACGGTCTCCTTCTCGTGCATGAGGTGCTTGCGGATGTTGATCGCGCCGGTGGGCCCGCCTTCGCCGCTCGCCCCGTTGTCCGACAGCAGGACGATCGCCGTGTCGTTCAGCCGTCCGATCGAGGAGAGGTAGTCGACGAGGCGGCCGATCTCGGCATCGGTGTGCTCGAGAAAGGCAGCGTAGGTTTCCTGCAGGCGCGTGCTCAGCCGCTTCGCGTCCCCGGGCAGGGCATCCCACGGTTCTACGCCCGGGTTGCGGGGGGCGAGGCGGGTCTCGCGCGGGACGATCCCGAGCCACTTCTGGCGTTCGAGGCGCGCTTCCCGGACGGCGTCCCAGCCGATGTCGTACTGCCCGTCGTAGCGGGCGATGAACGCCTCCGGGACGTGGTGAGGCCAGTGCGCCGCGCCGAGGGCGAGGTAGAGAAAGAAGGGGCGCTCCGGCGCCGAGGTCACGTGGTCACGCACGTGACCGATCGCGTGGTCGATGAGGTCGCCGGTGAGGTGATAGCCCGCGCGCGGCTCGATCCGGATGGGGTGGTTGTCGACGTGGAGGTCGGGATTCCAGTGGTCGACGTATCCGCCAAGGAAGCCGTACCAGCGGCTGAAGCCGCGGCCGAGGGGCCAATCCTCGTGCGGGCCGGCGCTGACGTAGTTGGCGAGATTCGCGAGGTGCCATTTGCCGATCGCATAGGTGCCGTACGCGTGATCGGCCAGGATCTCCGCGACGGTGGCGGCGCGCTTCGTGATCCTGCCCTGATAGGCGGGAAAGCCGCTCGACCACTCGGCGATCGCGCCGACGCCGACCGAGTGCGCGTTGCGGCCGGTGACCAGGCACGCCCGCGTGGGCGAGCACATCGACGTGACGTGGAAGTTGGTGTAGCGCAGCCCGCCGGCGGCGAGCGCATCGATCCGCGGGGTCGCGATCTCCGATCCGTAGCAGCCGAGGTCGGAGAAGCCGACGTCGTCCAGCACGACGAAGACGATGTTCGGCGCGCCCGGTGGCGCGCTCGGCGGGTCGGGCCACCACGGCGTCGAGTCCGCGTAGGTACACCCGATCGACCCGCGGAAGTCGTCGTCGTCGCGCCGGGTCATGGGCACACGCCCCCTCGAAGCGGGATTACTCGGCCTTCAGTCCCAGCTTCCGGATCACGCCGCCCCAACGCGTCGTCTCCGCCGCGAGAAAGCTGCCGAACTCCGCCGGCGACCCGCCGGTCGGGTCGGCGCCGAGCTCCTTGAGCCGAGCCTGAGTGTCAGGCGCTCGCAGCGCCGCGTTGAAATCACGGTTGAGTCGCTCGACGACGACGGGCGGGGTTCCCTTCGGCGCGAGGATGCCGAACCAGGTCGACGCCTCAAAGCCCGGCAGCACGCCCTCTGCGATGGTCGGGACGTCGGGCAGCGCGCTCGAACGGTTGCGCGTGGTCACGGCGAGGGCGCGCAGCTTGCCCGCCTTGATCTGGCCGAGGACTGCCGAGAGGTTGTCGAACGAATAGTCGATCTCGCCCGCGATCAGCGCCACCAGCGCCGGCGCGGAGCCCTTGTAGGGGACGTTGGTGACGTCGAGTTTCATCTCCGAGCGGAAGACCTCGGCCGCGAGGTTGGTGACCGTTGCGCCGCCGCCACCGCCCGCGAAGTTGAGCTTCCCGGGGCGGGCGCGTGCATCGGCGATGAGATCGCTCAGCGTCCGGTATTTCGACGCCGCGTTCACGACGACCACGATCGGCGTGGCCGCGATGCCTACGACGGGCGCGAAGTCCTTCACCGGGTCAAATGGCAGCGAGGGGTAGAGCGCGGCGGCGCCGGCGTGTCCGGCGGTGACGAAAAGGATCGTGTGGCCGTCCGGCGGGGCCTTCGCGACCGCGGCGGCTGCGATGGTGCCGCCGGCGCCTGGCCGATTCTCGACGATCACGGGCTGCCCGAGTTCGGGTGCGATCTTCTGGCCGAGCAGGCGGGCGACGACGTCGGCCGGACCGCCCGCGGCAAACGGCACGATCAGGCTGACCGTCTTGGACGGGTAGGCCTGGGCGTGAACGTTCGGCGCCGCAAGCGCGGCAGCCGCGCAGACGACGGTTGCGACGGCAGCTCGAATCGGTCTCATGCCGACCTCCTCACGATGGGGTCGCAGCCAGTCTAGGGTTATCGCGGGCATTGCACTAGCGCCATGGCTGCCAAAGCAGATATCCTGATCTTGCATGGCTGACGGAGGCGCGGCGCGGTGGACCTCGACAAGCTGAAGATCCTGCTCCAGGTCGCGGAGGCGAAGAGCCTTTCGAAGGCGGCAGCCCTGCACGGCACGCTGCAGTCCGTGCTCAGCCGCCAGGTCAGCGCCCTCGAGCGCGAATGCGGTGGCCGCCTGTTCCATCGCACGGGGCGGGGCGTGACGCCGACCGAACTCGCGGAGCGCATCCTGCCGCGAGTGCGAGCCCTGGTGCTCGAAGGGGAACAGCTCGCGAACGACCTTCGCGGCGCTGCCGCGGCGCCGGTGGGAGAAGTGCGGTTCGGCACGCTTTCGTCCTTCAGTCATCCACTGGTTACACGCCTCTTCGTGAGCGCGCGGGAGCAATTCCCGGGAATCCGGCTCCGCGTCTACGAAGGTTCGGGCGGTCAGCTGGAAGAGTGGGTTGCGACCGGAAGGATCGACATCGCGCTTGTCGCGGTCCTGGGGCGCGGCGTCGCAGCCAATGCCCAGCCGCTCGGGCGGATCGCACTGCACCTCGTCGGACCCGCCGGCGATTCGCTCACCGCGGGCCCGACGGTGAAGTTCGCGCGGCTCGACGGCCTCCCTCTGGTACTGCCCGGCCCGCCAGCGGCGCTCCGCCCGCTGCTCGATCAGGTCGCCCGCCGCAAGCGGATCTCGATCAACGTCGCGATGGAGACCGATTCGCTCGCGATCCAGAAGGACATCGCGGCCGAGGGCGGGGCGTATACGGTCGCGGGCGCCCACGCCGTGCGCCGGGAGGTGCAGGAGGGCCGGCTTCAGCACGCGCAAATCGTGAACCCGGTCGTGGAGCGGCCGATCGCGCTGATTACCACCCGGCACCATCCGTTGACGTTCGCCGCCCGCGAGATCGCGCGGCTGGTCAAACGAACGGTGGACGCCGCACCGTTGGCCGTCGGCGACGATGTTCGAGCGTCGAGCCGATAACGCAGCTGGTCCGCGTGTACCATGACCGCCAGAACGATGGCGCGCGGGAGAGAGTGATGTACCAGGTCGACGTCCTCGTCCAGGGCTATCCCGGCCGCGCGGTGTGCCACGGCGGGCTCGGCTGGAGCACGGTGACGCTGCTCCGCGGCGGCGGCCGCACGATCCTGATGGACGCCGGCGCGTTCGGCGTGCGCAAGGAGCTGGCGAAGCAACTCCGCGCGCGCGACGTCGCGCCCGAAGCGGTCACCGATGTCGTGCTGAGCCACGCGCACTACGACCACGCGGTGAACTTCACGCTGTTCCCGAATGCGACGGTGTGGATCGGCGCGGTGGAGCTCGAATGGGCCGCGCGGCAACCGCCCGGCTTCAACCCGCTGCCGGAGCTCTACGTCCGCGAGCTCGCGTCCTCGGACCGGGTGCGTCGCCTTGCGTACGGCGCGGAGTTCCTGCCGGGGCTCAAGGCGCTCGCGTCACCGGGCCACACGCCCGGGCACCTGCTCTTCTACCTGACGGGCGGGCCGGCGCCGATTCTCTTCACCGGCGATGCGGCGAAGAACCGCGCCGAGCTCCTCTCGGGCAAGGTCGACTCGTCGGAGGACTTCCCGGCGAGCGAGGCGACGGTCCGCGCGATCTGGTCGGTGTGGCGCGAAGCGCCGGACACGCTGCTCGTCCCCGGCCACGACTTGAGCATGCGGCTCGACGCCGCCGGCCGGCCGGCGTACGTCGGCGAGCGCAAGGCGGCCATCGCCGCATGGTTCGCCGAGGATCTCGAGCTGACGACGGTGATCGATCTCGGTCGGCGCTGAGGACGGCTCACTGCGCGCGAACGGCTTCGCGCGCTCTCGACGCGGCAGCCTTTCGCTCGGTCCATCCGTCGTCCAATGTGTCGACGTACCGATCGAAGCGGTACACGCGCCCGCGCTTCTGCCCGGTGATCTCGCGCACGATTCCCGCCTTCTCGAACCTCTGCAGCCAGGCGATCGCGGTGTCGAGGGTTACGTCCAGATGTCGCTTCACGCCCCGGGCGTCGACGATCGGATATTCGTAGAGCAGCCTGATCAGCTCCCGGCCACGACGCTGGCTTCCGATGAGCTTGTTCATGTCCGATTGAAGGGCTACCAGTCTCTCCGACACGCCGATCGCTTCCTTGGCAGTCAGCTCCACGCCGAGCAGGAAGAACTTGACCCAGCCGAGCCAGTCGCCCTTGGCCCGGATGTCGGTCAGCCGCTCGTAGTACTCGCTCCGGTTCTGAAGCAGATAGAGACTGATGTAGAGGAGCGGTTGCTCGAGCTTCCTCGTCTGGCAGAGCATGAGCGCGATCAGCAGCCGGCCGATCCGGCCGTTGCCGTCGGTGAACGGATGGATGGTTTCGAACTGCGCGTGCGCGAGCGCGCATCGAACGAGCGAGGCCATCGGGCTCTGGTGCTCATTGATGAAGTACTCCAGGTTCCCGACCGCCTGATACATCTCCTGCTCGGGCGGCGGAACGAAATCCGCCTCGGCGGCGCTCGAGCCGATTCGGCCTATCCAGTTCTGCTTCGGACGGAATCTGCCTGGATTTCCGTCTGCTTCGCCTTCCAGGAGGATGCCGTGCAGATCCTTGAGCAGCGCGGAGTCCAGCTTCTTCTGCGGCCCAAGCCGCGCCAGGCCGGCGTTGAAGGCCCGTACGTACTTGACGACCTTTTCGACCTCCTTGTTCTGCCCGTGATTGATATCGGCTTCTGCCTCGTACTCGAGCACCTCGTCGAGCGTGCACGAGATGTTTTCGATCTCCGAGCTGAGGATCGCTTCGCGGCGGACGTACATTCCGGCGAACAAGTCCGGGTTCGGGATCGACTTCGCCATCCGGGCGAGGTTGCCCAGATGGAACTCGGCGTTCGCGAGTGCCAGAACACCTTCCTCGTCGAGCGAGAGATTCGGGTGGGGGGGGAGGGGATTCGGAAAGAACGCCAGATAGCCCTCCGGCACCTGTCTGGTCTTTCCGGCACTGGACTGCATCGGGTTCATTCCGGCTCCGTCGATCAACTCGCGAGTCAGCCGGGTATTAATCGATACAAGTTCCATAATATCGATTAAATGCCCTCTAGTCGAAGCCTACCACCTTTCCGTTAATCGATGAATATTTTTATATATCGATTAATGAGGCGAAAGCAACCTTCGCTAATCGAATGGCTCAGACTTCGGGGTTAGCGCAACCTCACAGGCTCGCCCCCGGGGTTCTTTCCGATAGTCTCTGCGTGCCTGGGATAGCCGCAATGTTGCAGGAGTGGATCGGCCGGGAAGAGAAGGCGCACGACGAGGTCACCGCGCCCGCCGTCCGCCGGTTCGCGGCGCTGCTCGACCTCGCGCCCGACCCCTATCGCCGCGGCACGGCGATCCCCGGCCCCTGGTACGTCGTGCTCTTCGGGCCCGAGGCGCGCCAGTCCACCCTCGGCCCCGACGGCCACCCCGCCAAGGGCCAGTTCCTGCCGCCGGTCCCGCTGCCGCGCCGGATGTTCGCCGGGCGGCGCGTCTCGTTCCACGCCCCGCTCGTCATCGGTGACGAGGTAAGCAGGGTCTCGCGGATCCAGGCGATCACGCCGAAGCAGGGGCGATCCGGCGCGATGTGCTTCGTCACCGTCCGCCACGAGATCACGGCGCCACGGGGCCTCGCGGTGGTCGAGGAGCAGGATTTGGTGTATCGCGAGGCGACACCCGCCGCGCCGGAGAAGCGCGAAGCCGCGCCCGCGCCACGGCTTCCGCCGGCCGACTGGACGAAAGCGGTGACGCCGGACCCGACGATGGTCTTCCGCTACTCGGCGATCACGTACAACGCGCATCGCATCCATTACGACGCGGCGTACACGCGTGAGAAGGAGGGCTATCCCGATCTCGTCGTGAACGGCGGCCTCACCACGTCGCTCCTGTGGGAGTTCGCGCGCGCGCAGACCGGAGCGGAGATCAAGTCGTCCGCGTCCCGGAACGTGAAGGCCCTCTTCGTCGGCCGCCCGGCCACACTGTGCGGCCGCCGCGCGGACGACGGCAGGGTGCGCGTGTGGGCGCTCGACGCGGACGGCGAGCTCGCGCTCGAGGCCGCGCTGGAGATGGTGCAGCCGTGAGCGGCGGGCCGCTCGAGGGCGTCAGGATCGTCGATCTCACCTCGGTCGTCGTCGGCCCGCTCGCCACCCAGATCCTCGCCGACCACGGCGCCGAGGTGATCAAGGTCGAGACGAAGGCGGGCGACCTGATCCGGGTGTTGAACGGCAAGTCCGTCACCCCGGGCATGGGCGCGAAGTTCCTGCACCTCAACCGCAACAAGCGCTCGATCGTGCTCGACCTGAAGCAGCCGGCCGGCCACGCCGCGCTGCTCAAGCTGGTCGAACGCGCCGACGTGCTGGTCTGGAACGTCCGGCCGGCGGCGATGGCGCGGCTCAAGCTCTCGTACGACGACGTGCGCGCGGTGAACCCGAAGATCGTCTACTGCGGGATGTTCGGCTTCGGGCAGGACGGCCGCTACCGCGACAAGCCCGCCTACGACACGGTCATCCAGGGCGCGGGCGGCATGGCCGCGCTCCATCACCGCGCCACCGGCGA
>Ga0187894_10006422_pt1 | contig 11544 bp, 10 predicted proteins | sample GBC1701081metaG_FD_136650 | JGI IMG/M metagenome (GOLD analysis project Ga0187894, IMG submission 136650) | White microbial mat communities from a lava cave in the Kipuka Kanohina Cave System on the Island of Hawaii, USA - GBC170108-1 metaG ...
CGGACATTCAGGCCCGGCTCGTCGCTCAGCAGCAGCAGCCCCTCCGAATCCACGTCGAGCCGGCCGAGAGCATAGACCCCGGGCGGAAACCCGAACTCCGCCAGCGTCCGCCATTGCGTGCCGGGCTCGGGCGTGAACTGCGAGAGGACGCCATAGGGCTTGTTGAAAGCGATGAGCATGGCGGAGCGCGAAGGGCTTGAGGTCAACCGGCGCCAGTGCATTGCTCAAGCCCGATGTCCGCGTCCGCGACCATGCCGGAGAAACCGACCTTCCGCGAGGCGCTGCGCGTGTGGACGAAGATCGGTCTGCTCAGCTTCGGCGGCCCGACGGGGCAGATCGCGCTGATGCACGAGGAGCTGGTGGATCGCCGCCGGTGGGTCAGCGACGCCCGGTTCCTGCATGCGCTCAACTACTGCATGCTGCTGCCCGGCCCCGAGGCGCAGCAGCTCGCCATCTACACCGGCTGGCTGCTGCACGGTCGTTGGGGCGGCATCGTGGCCGGCACGCTTTTCGTGCTGCCAGGTGCGTTGCTGCTGTGGGCCATCTCATGGATTTATTGTGCGCACGGCGATGTGGCGTGGATCGCCGCGATCTTCTATGGTTTGAAACCCGCCGTGCTCGGGCTCGTCGCCGCCGCGGTGCTGCGCCTCGGGAAGAAGACGCTGAAAAACGCGGTGCTGTGGTCGGTCGCGGCGGCGGCGTTCGCCGGCATATTTTTTCTGGAGATCCCTTTCCCGGCGATCATCGCGGGCGCGAGTCTGCTCGGGCTGGCCGGCGGCCGGTATTTCGAGCGGTTCTTTCATGTGGCGGGTGGCCACGGCGGCGGGCCCGGAGGCACGGTCATCGGCGATCATGAGATCATTTCGCACCCCAGCGCAGCCCGGACAGCGGCAACCATCCTCCAATGGTCCGCCGTCTGGGCCGCTCCGGTGGTGCTGGCGTGGCTCGCGCTCGGCCCGGGCCATGTGTTGTTCCAGCAGGGCTGGTTTTTCTCCAAGGCGGCGGTCGTCACCTTCGGCGGCGCCTACGCCGTGCTGCCCTATGTGGCGCAGCAGGCGGTGGAGGTTCATGGCTGGGTCACGGCGCCGCAGATGCTCGATGGCCTCGGCCTCGCCGAGACAACGCCCGGGCCGCTTATCCTCGTGCTCCAGCATGTCGGCTTTGTCGGCGCGTGGACGGACCCGGCGCCCTTCTCGCCGCTGATGGCGGCCACGCTGGCGGCGCTCATCACGACCTGGTGCACATTCGTGCCCGGTTTCCTTTTCATCTTCGCCGGCGCGCCCTATATTGAGGCGCTGCGCGGTGCGAAGCTGCTCACATGCGCGCTTTCCACCATCACCGCGGCCGTGGTCGGCGTGGTGTTCAACCTTGCGGTGTGGTTCGGACGCGGCGTTCTCGTGCCTGCTGCCGGCCCGGACTGGTTTGCGCTGATCGTGGCCGTCGGCGCGTTCACCGGGCTGCACTGGGGGCGCTGGGACGTCATCCGCGTGGTGTTGGGTTGCGGTTTGCTCGGTCTTGCTTACCGAATGGCGGCCTGATGTCTGCACCGGCCGCACCGAAACCAGATCTGCTCCTCGCCGTCACCGGCGCGCCCGGCGAGGGCAAGACCGGCCTGCTGGCGGCGCTGGCCGCGGAGCAACAGGCCGCGGGCCGACGGGTCGAGGGCCTGCTGGCGCTGGCCGGCGAACGGGCCGGGCCGCGGGAGGGCGCGCGGCATTACTTTCTGCGCATCCTCGGCCACCCCGACGAGTGGCCGTGGGCGGAACGCGACGAATCGGTCACCCCGCCCTACATCTTCGAGGCCGGCACCAAGCGCCGGCTGCAGCTGTGGACCGAGGACCTCGCCGGGCAGACGCCGGCCGCCCTGCTCGTGCTGGACGAGTTCGGCAAGTTCGAGGCGCGCGGCGAGGGCCTGATGCCGCTCTGGCCCAAGCTCGTGGCAGCCGCCCCGCACATCGTCGCCATGAGTGTGCGCGAAGGTTGCGAAGAGGCGATCGAGGAGAAGCTCGGCCGGCGCTTCGACGTGCGCATCGCCGCCTGCGACCCGCAGGCGATGGAGAAGCTCCGGCAGGCCTGCGCGGATTATGGCGAATGGACGAGCCTCGGCCTCATCGGCGGCGGCGCGGGCGGACTGGAGATGACCGTCGGATCGCTCCTGCACGCCACGCAGGTGCCGGCCCGCGGATTGATGATGTGCAGCCTGCAGGGTGCGATGATGACGTTCGCCGGGTTCGGACTCGTGCAACCGGGGCGCGTCGTCTGGGTGCCGTTCATCTCCGCCGGCCTCAAGGCGCTTTCGCCCGCCGGCAGCCGCATCCGGCCGATGATCGCCATCGTGATGCAGGGTCTGCTCTACGGCGTGGCGGTGCAGACGCTCGGGTGGAACGTGTTTGCCGTCGCCCTTGGCGGCGCGCTCATCGGCGCGTGGTCGGCGTTGCAGGGCTTCTTTCTCCAATACCTGCTGATGGGGCAGGATCTCTTCCGCGCCTATGATGCCGCGGTCCTGTGGCTGGCGGACAAGTGGGGCCTCGCCGCGCCCAGCCTGCCGGCGCTGGTCGGCGCCTGGGCGGCGTTCTGCGGGCTGTTTGCCGGGAGCGTGGCTTTCGCCGCGTGGCGGCTGCGCGCCCCGCCCGCCATCCTGCAAAAGGTGATCGATCGCGAACCCAAACCAGCGGACGGACGCGCAGGCGCGCGCTGGGTCGGGCGCTTGCGCGAGCTCGCTCACTGGCAGTTCTGGCTGCCGTTGCTGCTGGTGTCGGCCATCCTGCTCGCGGCGGGCCGGCCTTGGGAAAGCATCTTCTGGCTCATGCTGCGCTTCGTGGTGGTGGCGGTCGTGTTGCTGGCACTGGTCTCGCTCGTGCGCCCCGCGCGCTGGGCCGACCGGCTGCGCCGGCTCGGGTGGTGGGGCCCGGCGGTGGCTTTCTCGGGCGCGATGCAACGCCGCCCACCGCCGTCCGGCTGATCCCAGCCCGGATATTTCACCGCCATGTAATGGGTCATTTTGATCTGTCCTCGCGAGACCGGCGAAGACGGGCGTGGCGATCCAGCACTTTGACAAGCTGAGAGTCCTGAGCGAAGTCGAGGGAATGGATTGTTTGCCCGCCTTTGGCGGCGCCCCGCGATGGCGGGGCGACCTGGGCTTCGTCTCCCGCCAAGGCGGGATCCTCCCAATGACAGTCCAAAAGCAAGGGGACGCTGGTATTATACATCACGGCAGAATTATTTGCCCAGGCGCTGGAGGGCCGAGCTCTGTTCGCCGCAGCGCAAGTCTCACGCTCCGCGGCGGCGCCAGAGGCCCGGCTCGGGGCCAAACTCCAGGGAACTGTCACGTAATACGTGACCGTTCCCAATGGCGTTCAGACCGACTCGAGCAGCTTGTGCAGGCGCCCGACCCGCCTTCGTCGCGCGTGAGCGGGACTGGTCATGCTCAAACGCTTTCGAGCAGTTTGTTCAGGCGGGCGACCATGCGGGTCGGATCTTCGAGCAGGCCGGCGGCTAGGAGGGCGTTGCTTGCTGGCGCGGGCGCGCGGCAGCGCACCCTGCCCCGGTCTCGCAGTTCAATCGAGCCGGTCCACCACGCGCAGGCCGGGGATCTGCTCAAAGTGCGCATCGCGGGTAAGAAGGGCCGCTTCCACCTGCAGGGCGGTGGCGGCGATCAGCAGATCCGTCGCCGGAACAAGGACACCCCGCCGGTCGAGCGACCAGGCCAGATGTGTGGCCCGATCCCAGATCGCATTGGAGGTGGGCACAAAGATCATCACCGCGAAACCGGCCCGGGTGCGCGCCAGCAGCCGCGGATCGCGAATACCGCGGATGACCTCGAGCGCCACGATGCCGCAGGTCGCGAATTCCCACTCGTCTGCGTGTCCGCCCAAGGCGACGAACGGATCCTGCCGCTGACGCAATGCGCCGATATAGATGTTACTGTCCGGCAGAACCAGCTTTGCCATAATCCGCGCGCGGCTCCGCAACCTTGATCTCGGCAGTTTCCAAGGCCCACGACGAGGCGTCGCAGGCCTTTTCCCATTCTTCAGGCGTCAGCTCGATTCGATGGCTGAAGAGTTCCCTCAGCTTGTGCCGTCGAGCCATTTCCTTCAGCGCGATCTCGACGGCCTCGCGTTTCGTTGCCGCACCGGTCACCTTCATGACCCGGTCCAGAACGTCCTCGTCGATGTGCATCGTCATCTTCATCTCAGGAATACCGGTATGGCTGACCAGCCACATCCACAAGCAAAATGTATGGCCTATGAGCCAATATGCTTTAATTCAATGATTAATGAAATGTAATTATCCTGCCTGGCGTGTGACCAGGATCGCCAGCCGGCGGGGAGGGCGATAAACAACTCCTCCGCTTGCGTCGCTCGGAGCCGCAAATTTTGGAAGCCGTCTAAACGCTCTCGAGCAGCTTGTTCAAGCGGGCCACCATTCTGGTGGGGTCTTCGAGGAGTCCTGCGGCGAGGAGTGCGTTGTCGAGAAGCTGCTCCGCGACCAGCTCGGCGCGCCCGGTGTCGGCCTTCTTCGTGGCGGCGAGTTTCCTGATGACGGCGTGGCGCGGGTTGATCTCGAGGTTCACCTTCACCGGTTCGTCGGCGCCGTCCTTCTTCATCGCCTTCATCATCCGGCGGAGCTGCGGCGACATGAACTTGTCGGCGTTGGTCGCGAGCGCGGGCGAGCCGACCAGCCGGTCGCTGGCCTTCACCTCGGCGACTTGCTCGCCGAGCGATTCCTTGAGCCACTTGGTGAGTTCCTTGATCTCGTCGTCGGACAGCGGCTCGCCGGCCTGCGGGACGTCGTCGAGCTTCACGTCGGCATGGTCGCCGGCGAGGAACTTCTTCCCGTCGAATTCGCGCATGTGGTTGAAGACGTAGTCGTCCACCGGCTCGTAGCCGAAGAGCACCTCGAGGTTCCGCGCCTTGAAGCCCTCGAGGTAGGGGCCGGACTCGATGGCCTCGCGGTTCGGGGCGACGAGGAAATAGATCTCCTTCTGGCCGTCCTTCATCCGCGAGACGTAGTCGGCGAGCGAGGTGGTCTTGCCCTTGTCGGTGAGCGAGGACTCGAAGCGGAGCAGCTTCACGAGCTGGTCCTTGTGGGTGAAGTCGAGCGCGGCGCCCTCCTTCAGGAAGATGCCGAATTTCCGGTAGAATTCGTTGTAGCCGTCGGGGCGCGAGGCGGCCTCCTCCTCGAGGAGCTTGAGGAAGCGCTTGGTGATGACCTTGCCCAGTTTGTCGAGCAGGGCCTTGTCCTGCATGGTCTCGCGCGAGATGTTCAGCGGGAGGTCCTCGCTGTCGATCACGCCCTTGAGGAAGCGCAGCCACTCGGGCAGCAGATCCTTCGGCGCGGCGTCGATCAGCACCTTGCGGCAATAGAGCGCCACGGCCGGATCGAGGCGGGCGAAGCCGAGCTTCTCGGTGTTCTCCTGCGGGACGAACACGAGCGCGTTGATCGAGAGCGGGGCGTCGGCGGAGAAATGCAGCCGGTAGCGCGGGGCGTCGGTGGCGTGGGCCTGGAACTTGTAGAACTCGGTGTATTCCTCGTCCTTGATCTCGCCCTTGGTGCGCAGCCAGAGCGCCTCGACGGTCTCGAGTTTCTTGCCGTTGAGCGTGAGGGGGAAGCCGACGAACGCGCTGTAGCGGGTGAGGATCTCCTTGATCCGCCAGTCGGAGGCGAACTCGGCGCAATCGTCCTTCAGCTCGACGACGATCTTGCAGCCGCGGCGCTGGCCCTCGCTCTCCTCGATCTCGTAGCTGCCGGAACCGTCGCTCGACCAGAGCGAGCCGGTCTCGTCCTTGCGCCAGGAGTGGGTGAAGACCTTGACGGACTTCGCGACCATGAAGGCGGAGTAGAAGCCGACGCCGAACTGGCCGATGAGGCCGGGGTTCTTCGCCCCGCCCTCGCCGAGGGCCTGGAGGAAGGCTTTGGAGCCGGAGTGGGCGATGGTGCCGAGGTTTTCGACCAGCTCCGCGCGGGTCATGCCGACGCCGAAGTCCTGGATGGTGACGGTCTTCGCCTTGTCGTCGGTCGTGATGTTGATCTCCAGCGGGAGGTCGTCGTGGATCTCCTTCTCGGTGAGCTGGAGGTGCCGGAGCTTCTCGAGAGCGTCGGAGGCGTTGGAGACCAGCTCGCGGATGAAGATCTCCTTCTCCGTGTAGAGGGAGTGGATGACGATATCGAGCAGCTGCTTGATCTCGGCCTGGAATTCGAATTTTTGCGGCGTGGCGGTGGACATGGCGGCGGTGCGGGTCGGGTCGTGGAAAAGGAAAGAGCCCGCTAGTTTAGCGGGCTCCAGGAAAAATCAAGCGGGAGAATCCGCGGGGTTCAGCGATCGTCCGCCTGGGACTCCTCGATGGGCTCGACATGGGCGAGCTTGCCCGGATCCTTCGGGCCGCGCAGCACCCGGTAGATGCACCAGCCGAGGAGGCCGGTGACGAAGCCCACGGAGAGTATCATGGTTATCCAGCCGCCGGTGGTCATGTCAGTTGTCCTCCCTTTCCTTGATTTCCTGCCTCGCCCAGACCTTGCCGGCGATGTTCACCAGCACGAAGGCGAACACCGTCATGATGACGATGAGCGCCATGCTCAGGCGGGCCACCTTGTTCGGCGCGTCGCCGACGAGGTCACGGACGTAGCCGGTCGGGTTGAACTGGGCGTTGGCGAACGACAGGTTCCAACCGAACACGCTCTGGAGCGTGAACATCACGAAGATGATCAGCAGGAACGCCGGGGTGACGTATTTGATGATGAACTTGAAGAACTCCGGGATGCGCATCTCCGCGCCCTCGTGGGCGATCTTCCAGCCCTTCTCCACCCCGATCACCCACCCGAAGATGATGATGAGGATCGTCGCCTGCACGAACAGCATCAGCGTGCCCACCCAGAAATCAATCGTGTCGAGCGCCTTCAGGTCCTTGGAGAAATACCAGACGAAGAGCGTCCCGATGGCCGTCACCAGCCCGAGCAGCGCGACCGAGGCCTTGCGCTTGATGCCCAGCCCCTCCTCGAGGAATGCGATGCCGGGCTGCAGCATGGAGAGCGAGCTGGTGATCGCCGCGAGGAAGAGCAGCACGAAGAAGATCGAGGCAAACAGGTGGCCGCCGGGCATCCGGGCAAAGACCTCGGGCAGGACGTTGAACCCGAGCCCGAACGATCCGCTGGCCACCGCGGTCGCCGTGCCCGCCGCGCCGAGGAACAGGAACGCCGCAGGCACGGTGATGAGGCCGCCCAGCCCCACCTCGCAGAACTCGTTGGCCGCCGAGGCCGTCAGGCCGGACAGCACGATGTCGTCCTTCTTCCGCAGGTAGCTGGCGTAGGTGATGATGACGCCGAAGCCCACCGACAGGCTGAAGAAGATCTGCCCGGAGGCGGCGAGCCAGAGCTGGGGATTGCGCAGCCCCTGCGCGATGTCGCCGGGATTCCAGAGGAAGCCGAGACCGTTGATCACGCTCTGGTCGGGCTTGGCCGGGTCGGGCGTGCCGAGGGTCATGACCCGGCCGAGGATGATGATCGCGATGATGATGAGCGCCGGCATGGCGAACTTGCACACGGTCTCGATGCCCTTGGAGATGCCGCGGTAGATGAAGTAGAAGTTCATCACGAACACGATGACGAGGAACGTGCCGACATCGTTCAGCCCGAAATGCAGCGCCACGCCGTCGGACGACGCGCCCGTGAATTTCCCGAAGAACTCCTGGTAATTGGTGCCCTCCTGGCTCAGCCGTCCGGTCAGCGCGTTCATCGCGTAGCCGAGGCACCACGCCTCCACATACACGTAATACATGTAGATCGTCACCGGCACCACGAAGCCGATCACGCCGAGATATTTCGCCCAGGGCTTGCGGATCAGCACGTGGAAGATGCCGGAGGTGGAGTGGAACCCGTAGCGCCCGCCGTGGCGGCCCAGCGTCCACTCGATCCAGCAGATCGGGATGCCGATCACCAGCAGCGACACGAAGTAGGCGATCATGAACGCGCCGCCGCCGTATTGGGCCGCCAGCCCGGGGAACCGGAGGAAGTTGCCCAGACCCACCGCGCTGCCGGCGACCGCCAGAATCACGCCCAGACGCGAGCTCCAGGCTTCTTGGGGTTTTGACATGCGCGCGATGAAAGGGAATCGCCCGCCACGAGCAACACAGTTCCGCGACTTTCAGGGGCGACAGTCACCATGGACTTGAACCGGCCGGGGCAGAATCGGTTTGCCACTCCGGCCCGGGCTGCGATTTTCGCTCCCAAACATGAGCACACCTCCGCGCGCGCCGCGCCAGCCCTCGCTGGGCGAGGCGCTCATCCCCGTCGCCTGTCTGGTCGTCTTCCTCGCCGCCGCCGTGCTCGACGTGAACTCCCTGCCGGTCATCCCGGTCGTCACGCCCGTGCTCAAGGCGCTGGCCGGCGTGCCCTACCTTGGCGCGGTGCTGCAGGTGTCCGTCCCCACCCAGATTCCGCTGGCCGCCGCCGCCGCGGTGGCGGCGCTGATGGCCGCGCGGCTCGGCTGGGGCTGGAAGGACATCGAGGAGAGTTTCCTCGACGGCATCCGTCTGTCGCTCGGCGCCTGCCTCATCCTGCTCGTGGTCGGCATGCTCATCGGCACCTGGATCGCCGGCGGCATCGTGCCGATGCTCATCGTTTACGGCCTGAAACTCCTTTCACCCCACTACTTCCTCGTCGCCGCCTGCGCCATCTGCGGCATCGTGTCGCTCTCCACCGGCAGCTCGTGGACCACCGCCGGCACGGTCGGCATCGCCTTCATCGGCATCGGCCAAGGCCTCGGCATCCCGCCCGCGCTCACCGCCGGCGCCATCATCTCCGGCGCGTATTTCGGCGACAAGATGTCGCCGCTCTCCGACACCACCAATCTCGCGCCCGCCGTCGCCGGCTCGGAACTTTTCGAGCACGTCCGCCACATGGCGCTCACCACCGGGCCGAGCATGGCGATCGCGCTCATCCTCTACTGGCTGGTCGGGCTGCGCTATGGCGCCTCCAGCGCCTCCATCGAGACGGTGCAGGTCATCACCGCGGGCCTGCAGAAGGATTTCACCATCACCCCCTGGCTGCTCGTTCCGCCCGCTCTCGTCCTGCTGATGGTTGTGCGCAAGGTGCCCGCCCTGCCGGCCGTCTTCGCCGGTGCCATCATCGGCGGCATCTTCGCGAGCATGTTCCAGGGCGCGTCCTTCGGCCGCGTGCTCGAGGTGGCTTACAACGGTTTCAAGGCCGAGACCGGCGTCACCGCCGTGGACGAGCTGCTCTCGCGCGGCGGCATGGAGAGCATGTATGGCACCATCGGCATCATCCTGTGCGCGATGTGCTTCGGCGGCGTGATGGAGAAGAGCGGCATGCTCGGCGCCATTGCCGGTTCCATCCTCCGGCTCGCCCGGGGCACCGGCGGCCTTATCACCGCCACGCTCGGCACCGCCATCGGCGCCAACCTCGTCGCTCCCGATCAATACCTCTCCATCGTCGTGCCCGGCCGGATGTATCGGCAGGCCTACCGCGACGCCGGCCTGCATCCGAAAAACCTCTCCCGCGCGCTCGAGGATGCCGGCACGCTCTCCTCTCCCCTCATTCCGTGGAACTCCTGCGGCGCCTACATGTATGCGACCCTCGGCGTGTTCCCGTTTGCCTACCTGCCCTGGGCCTTCCTCAACCTGATCAACCCGCTCGTTTCCCTCCTCTACGGCTGGACCGGCTGGACGATCCAGAAATTGCCGCCGGCGGCGAATGACTGACCGCACCGGACCGCCTTGCGCTTTGCCACCCGCCGCCCGTTCCGCTGTCTGAAACGCCGTGACCGTCTTCGACCGCTACCTGCTGCGCGAATGGCTGAAAATCCTCGGCCTGCTGCTCGCCGCCACCACCGGCCTGCTGCTGGTCGTGGCGCTCTACGACAATTTCCGCGACATCCTCGACACGGGCGCGGGTTTCGGCGAGATGCTGTCCTACTACGCGGTCCTCCTGCCGAGCTATCTGTCCGTGGTGCTGCCGCTCTCGCTGCTGCTCTCCCTGCTCTATGCGCTCGGCCAGTTGCACCGCACGAACGAGATCACCGCCATCCGCGCCGCCGGGCTGAACATCTTCCAGACCACGCGCGTGCTCTGGTTCGCCGCGCTGGCCTTCTGCGGCCTGTCCCTGCTGCTCAACGCCCGCGTCATCCCCTGGTCGGTCGAGACCTCGCGGCGGCTGTTGGAGGACTTCGAGCTGCGCGCCGAGCGGCAGCAGGCCCCCGGCGGCCTGCTCGGCGTCGTCACCGCCGTGGCGTTCGAGAACCAGCGGCACAACCGCATGTGGTTCATCAACCGCTACAGCCGCGTCGCCCAGAGGGCCTACGGCGTCACCGTCTCCGAGCTGACCGCCGCCGGCCGCGAGAAGACCCGGCTGCTGGCCCGCGAGGCCGATTACGATGCCGGGTCGCGCCGGTGGACGTTCCGCGACGGCCGCGAGATGTGGTTCGACCCCGGCACGGGCGACCTGATGCGCACGGTGGCGTTCGCCGAGAAGGTCCTGCCGCACTTCACCGAGGATCCGCAGTTGATGCTGCTCATCGACCGCCCGCCGCGCGACCTGTCCTTCTTCGAGCTGCGCCGCATCGTGGACCACTTCGAGCTGGAGGACAACCCGAAGGTCCTGCGCTACGCCGTCCGCTACTACGGCATGCTCGCCGACACGCTCGGCCCGCTCATCATCCTGGGCATCGCCATCCCGTTCGCCGTCTCCGGGGTGCGCGTGAATCCCGCCGTCGGCGTGTCGAAGTCCATCGGGCTCTTCTTCCTCTACTACATCCTGCTCAACCTCGCCCTGCCCCTCGGCGCCCGCGGTTACCTCGATCCCGTCTGGGCCGCGCTGATGCCCAACCTCGCCATGGTCGGCCTCGCCGCGTCGTTCTTCGGCCGGATGCGGTGAAGCCGCACACAGTTGTTGTAGGTCGGGCTTTATGCCCGACATCTTCAGCGCAACCACTCCGGCTGCGGAAGCGAGTTCTTGGTCATCTCTCCGAACCAGTGCCAATCCTCCGGGCAACAGATGTAACCGGACCACTTCTCATCAGCCGGACACAATCCCGCACGATAGGGATAGAGGAAGATGTAGAGAAAGACGGGCCGCACGTCTTCGCCATCGCGCAGGCGATGATCATAGAATCCTTGCTGCCATGCCGTCTTCTTTTCGCGCAGCACCGGAGTCAGCCGGCCTTTGAGCAGCCGCACTACGGATGACAGATCATGTGTCCGGCCGAGGGTAATGAGCGGGTGCAAATGGTCAGGCATGAACACGGCGCACCGCACTCGCCACGCCTCTGTCATTTCCAATTTCTCCATCTCTTTGCGACCGGTCTCCACGATGTCATGCTGTGTTAGCCCATCTTCCGCAGTTCGAGTAGCTCGGGTTCGTGCTGGCAGGCACTTGCACGATTTAGAGGGCATTTTTATCCACTACATCTTCAACCGCTCGTGTGCCGGCGTTCATATGGAGGCCGAGGTGCTGGAGCAGCTCGGCGACTAGGCGTTCGTGCTTGGCCACCGTGTGCAGCCGCAGCTTCGTCGTGCCTTCGGCCGGGCGTAC
>Ga0187894_10006423_pt1 | contig 11540 bp, 9 predicted proteins | sample GBC1701081metaG_FD_136650 | JGI IMG/M metagenome (GOLD analysis project Ga0187894, IMG submission 136650) | White microbial mat communities from a lava cave in the Kipuka Kanohina Cave System on the Island of Hawaii, USA - GBC170108-1 metaG ...
AACGCGTAGCATTAGGATTTTTTTGAGACAGATTCTGTGTAACATGCTCGAAGTACAATAGTTAAACAAATGTTAAACTTTTCATTTTCCCATTTTTCAACTTTATTGCGTAATCTGGGATAATCTAGGACTTTGCGGAACAGTCGGTTAGGGCAACCTGCCGGTGCTGGACAGAATCAAAGAAAGCGTCAAAATTCGAACATTGAAAAGCTGGTTTTATTTGGTTATTCTACCGCTTTGCTGCGTGCACGAATGCATTTTAACAGCTTTTTCAAAGCTCTCCTATTTTTTGCACGCATCGGGGACAAGTCTTTATATGCAGAGATTTCGCGCACTCGGACTCGGGGTATTGAGTCTAGCGGCATTCGGTTTTTATTTATTTTTCCTGCAGAACGGCTTTGCGGTTACATCTGCGGCGTCAAAAACCGAAAAACCCTCACAACAAATAGTCGAATCGGTCGATATTCAGGGCAATCGGCGTCTTCGCGACGAAGACCTGATTTATTACATCCGCACGCGCGAGGGCGATGTTTACGATCCGGCCGCCCTGGAGCGCGACCTCCAGGAACTCCTTTCGTTGAATTTCTTCGACAAGACGGCTACGCGCGTGCTTACCACGCCGGGCGTGCGCGGCGGCGTGAACGTGATATTTGAAGTAAGGGAATGGCCGATCATTCGCGACCTGCAGTTCGTCGGCCTCAAGGCGGTCGAGGAATCAGATGTGCTGAAAGCGTTTCGCGAACAGCGTGCGGGAATTTCAAAGGAATCGATCTACGACCCGGTGAAGGCACGAGCCGGAACGCGGATCTTGCGCGAACTCCTTGCGGCCAAAGGTTACCCTAACGCGAAGGTGGAAGTTGCTGAAGAAGAAGTTTCTGCAACGTCGGTCGCGGTCACGTTCAAGATCGATCAGGGAAACCGATCGCGCATCATCGAAATCGACTTTCAAGGCAACGAAGTTTTTAAGGACAGCGAGCTGCGGAACGCGCTGGAACTTGTAAAGGAAACCGGCCTTGTCTCGCGCGTCAAGGGCCAGGACATTCTCGACCTGAGAAAGCTTCAATACGATCTGCAGAAAAACGTCCGCTCATACATGTTCTCGAAGGGCTACTTTCAGGCCCGGATCGGTGAGCCGGAAGTGGTCGGTCTCGGCGTCAAGCGTACCGATTTTATCCCACTCATCACAATTCCGCTGCCGCTTATTTCTTCAGTCGATGATACGCTGAAAATAATCGTCCCGGTTACCGAGGGAAAACTCTACCGCGTCGGAACGATCGAGGTCGAAGGGAATTCCATTTTCTCCGATCAGCAGATACTTGGCCTCCTTGGGTTGAAGACCGGCGACATCGCTGACGGCAAACGACTTCAGGACGTCGTTTATGAAGACCTTAGGAAAGTTTACGGGTCGCAGGGCTTCATACAGTACAACGCAGAGCCGGAGCCGGAGTTCAAAGATAATCCATCCAACCCGAATGAAGGCATCGTCGATGTGAAGATCACCATCGACGAAGGAAAACAATTTTCGCTTCGGCGGCTGGAATTCACCGGAAACACGTTCACGCGGGACAAGGTGATGCGGCGCGAGTTTCTTCTGAACGAGGGCGATATTTATAACGATAATTTCCTCGACATTTCGGTGCAGCGTCTCAACCAAACGCAATACTTCGATCCGATCGACAAGGACCAGGACATCGAACGCCGAACCGACGAAGAGCAGGGCGACGTCGATCTAATCGTAAAGGTCAAGGAGAAGGGACGCCAGCAGATCTCGTTCAACGGCGGCGTTTCGGGGATCGGCGGCTCGTTTTTCGGCCTCGAATATTCGACGAACAACCTTGCGGGCAGGGGCGAGGTGCTTTCCTTCCAGTTTGGTGCCGGCAACCGCCAGCAGAGTTTCCAGTTTTCATATCAGGAGCCTTATTTCCGCGATAGGCCGATTTCGGTCGGCATTTCGGCGTTCGCCTCGAACTACAAGTTTTTTGGCGAAGGAACGTTCCTGACTCGGAATCAGGACATACTCGGCGACCTGTTCAATCCGCTCGGGCAGATCATCACGGACGAGACCAACCTGTTTACGCAGAGAACGTACGGCGTGAACCTTTTTGCGACGGCTCCGCTTTCCGAGTTGTATTTTAAGAAGCGGACGTTTACGCAGTTTTCACGAGTCGGGCTTTCATATCAGTTCTCCGCAACAACGATAACCGACCCGCCGGTGAATGAGAGTGCCGATCCCGCCGCGCGGATTCCGGTCATATTTTCTCAGCCGAATATCCTGACGAGCCGCATCACCGGTACCTTCGTTTACGATACGCGGCGTCCGGCGGCGAACGGGATCGACACGCTCAGCGGACAGCAGATCTCGGCTTCGTTCGGCTTTGCCGGTCTCGGCGGCGACGTCCGAACGTATTCGCCGAACGTCAGCTTTACGAAGTTTATACCCGTTCGCAAGAAACGGACGAAAACGCCTGACGTTTTCGCCTTCCGGATACAGGCCGGCACCATCGGAGCCTTTGCGATCTCCGACACTGTTAGAAATGCTAACTCGATAGCGTTTGTCGGCGGCATTCCGGTTTTCGAGCGTTTCTTCCTGGGCAGCGAAAATGATCTTCGCGGTTACGAGTCGCGCTCGATTGGGCCTATTGCCCCGTTTGACACTTTCGTTACGACGCGGAACGTCGTGGCCGCGACCAATGCGTCCGGAACTCCGATTCAGATTTCGGGTTTCCCGCCCGGTTCTCAGATTCCCGGACAGATAGCCGAGCTTGGTGTCCTCACGGGTATTTCCGGTGCAAACCCGGCGTTATTCTCAAGAAATTTCAGGTTTATCGGCGGTGATACGCAGCTGCTCGGCAACTTCGAATACCGCATACCGATTTTCGGCCCGGCGACCCTGGCGGTCTTCGCGGATGTCGGCAGCGTGTTTAATTTGCGGAAATCCGATCCGCAGATAATCAACAGCGAATTTTTAGAGGACGACCGTTTTCTCGGACCGGGCCGTGTGACGGCGTTGGCGTTGATAAATACGCCGGTGCTCGAGAGCAGCTTCGGAAGCATTCTGTATTATCGCGGCCGCATCATGACGCGAACGGATTTCGTGAACGAATTCTGCCGCGGCAACCGGTTGGGCTGCCCAACGAGTCTGTCGCCCGAGGTGCAGCAGATATTTCTGCGCGGCGAGGCCCAGCAAAACTCAATACTTCGTGTAAATGAAAGCGCCTTTTCGAAACTTGGCGATTACAAGGCAAGCGTCGGACTCGAGCTTCGCGTTCAGGTTCCCATCGTGAACGTCCCGTTCAGGCTGATCTATTTCTATAACCCCAATGCCGTATTCGGAAGATCGGACGAATTGCCCGGAATCTTTCTGCCGGGACGCAGAAGCGGTTTCAAATTTACGGTAGGCCGTACATTCTAAGCGGAAATCGGGTGTAGATTGCGGATTGACACTGAACGGCTAATGCACTAGTATTCTTGTTCTTTTGGTTTTTCTTTCGCTTCGGGCAACATATCAGCAAGTTATTGTTTCAAAGTAATCAGGCAAATTTGCAGCAGCAATTTTTTAGGAGTATTCGATAAAATGAGGAAGTTAGGATTTATCGCTTCGGCGTTTGTTTTTGTGCTTGTATTGGCCGTGTCCGCCTTCGCGCAGGTACCGGCCGCTCCCGGCAAGATCGGCTGGATCGACACGGGCGAGTTCTCTGACGAGAAAACGGGTATCGTGAAGTATGTTAACGCGTACAAGGCTCTTGCCGGCGAGGTAAAGCCGCGCGAAACGGAACTGATCGGCATTCAGACAAAGATCCAGAACATAGCGAACGATTTGCAGAAACCTGCCCCGCAGGGGGTGCCGATCAATCAGCAGGCGCTGGTGGCGAAGCGCGAAGAAGGCGAGCGGCTCACGCGCGAGTTGGAATTTAAGAAAAAGGAATACGATGCGTTTCTTCAAAAGCGCGGCGGCGAAATACTCGGGCCGGTGAATTCGGATATCGGCAAGGCTATTGCCGATTTTGGAAAACAAAAGGGCTACGTCGCGATCTTCGATATTGAAAAGCTTGCTCAGGCGGGAGCGATCCTTCACCTTGAGCCGAGCGCGAACATCACGAAAGAGTTCATCGCATTCTACAACGCGCGACCGGCCGGGGCAGCCACGGCCGCAGCCCCGACTCAGCCGAAAACTCAACCGTAGTCACGCGCAGGTATTTTGAATTTCCACGACAGCCAGTTAAAGTTTAGCTTTGCTGGCTGTATCTTTTTTATGTCCGACGCACAGATGATCTACGATTTGCAGGCGATCAAACAGATCCTGCCGCACCGTTACCCGTTTCTATTGGTTGACAGGATAATCGAGCTCGAGCCGCGAACGCGCATCGTCGGCATCAAGCAGATCACGATCAACGAGCCGTTTTTCGGCGGCCATTTCCCCGAATTCCCCGTGATGCCCGGCGTGCTGCAAATAGAGGCGTTGGCTCAGGTCGGAGCGATTTTGGCCTTGCGCGAATTTGAGGATCGCCACGCGAAGGTGCCGCTTTTCACGGGCATCGACAATGCCAAATTTCGCCGTCCTGTCGTTCCGGGCGACACGCTTCGCCTGGAAGTGACGGCGCTCAGAACCGGCAGCAAGGTGCAGAAAATGCGCGGCGTTGCAAGCGTCGAAGGAAATGTAACGGCCGAGGCGGAAATACTGTCGGTCATCGCCGACCGACATGCACAGGGAAGTTGAACAATGGCAGATATAAGACTCACCACATCGGAAGTTTTCACGTATGTCGCACTCTTCCACGCCGCGGTCGGCTTCGCTCTGGGCTTGATTCCCCTGATCCTGGGATTTGTCAAAAAAAAGATTCGAATCGGCGTGCTTGGTTTGCTCGTTGGGACGGCCGGCGGCGCGCTTCTTGGGTTTCTAGGCTCGATCCCGGCGATGGCGATATTTACGTGGCTGATCCTTCGCGACCAGTTCGTTCCTGCCGATATCGATCAGCCGCCCGCGGCTTCCACCGACACAAAACAAGATTGAAAGCGTCAATGTCATCATTCGTTCATGAAACCGCGATAGTCGCTCTGGAGGCTCGCATCGGCGAGGGCTGCCACATTGGGCCTTACAGCGTCGTCGGCGCCGAGGTCGCATTGGGGACAGGTGTTCGGCTTGAATCGCACGTCGTGATCGACGGCAAAACCACGATCGGGAGTGACACGCATGTATTTCCGTTCGTTTCCATCGGCCTTGCTCCGCAGGATTTGAAATACGCCGGTGAGCCGACCGCGACCGAGATCGGCGAGCGAAACGTGATCCGCGAATTCGTGACCATTCACCGCGGCACCGCGGGCGGCGGAGGCGTGACGCGCATCGGGAATGACAATCTTCTGATGGCGCAAGCGCACGTCGCGCACGATTGCCGACTCGGCAACGAGATAATCATGGCAAACGCGGCGACGCTCGCCGGTCATGTCCGCATCGCCGACCGCGCCAACATCGGTGCCTATTCCGGTGTTCACCAGTTTTGCCGCATCGGGATCGAAGCGTTTGTCGGCGGCTATTCGGTCGTTGTGAAGGACGCGCCGCCGTATGCGACGATCCAGGGAAACCACGCCAAATGCTACGGCCTCAATCGTCTCGGGATGAAGCGGCGCGGCTACCCGGGTGAAACTGTCCGAAAGCTGCATCATGCGTATCATCTTCTTCTTTCGGCGAAGCTGAACACGACGCAGGCCATCGAAAAAATACGCGAGGAGATCAGCGGCTGTGCGGAGGTCGATCTGCTCGTCGAATTTATCGAAAGATCGAAACGCGGCGTCGTGCTTTGATGCCTCTCTAGCCGTGGTAAAATCATCATGAACGAAACTCCTTCCGACGCTATCGACGAGTTCGGCAAACGCATACAGCGCTGCTACGGTTGTTTCATCGCGTATCATCTGAAGGACATGTACCTCGGCGAAGACGTGACATTTTTTTGCGACTACTGCAAGGACGAAACTATGTTTCACTTCGACCAGTTTTCGCGGCTCATCGACATTTCAAAACTGAAAGAGGTCGCGGAAGATCATCATCACTAAGTTGGCGTGAAGGTAACGCTCCACATCGAATCTGCATACGAAAAGCGGGAAGTGACCGTTGACGGCGAAGTGTCGATCGGACGTTCCGACGCGGCGCATATCGTGCTGGACGACGCCGGCCTTTCGCGCAAAAACACGACGTTTTTCATCGATGACGGCGAGCTTTTCGTCGCGGACGAAAATTCACTCAACGGCACATTCCTCAACGGCGAAAAAGTGTCGGGCCGACCGCGCCTCTTGCACAGCGGCGATACCCTCAAGATCGGCAGCAACACTACGATCACCGTCGCGATCGGCGGAATGCAGAAGCCCGCACGAAGTAAGGGCGAACCGCCCGGCGTACCCGACATGCCGCTCAAAGACGGAACTCCGAACGTTCCGCAATCCGCAATCCGCAATCCGCAGTCGGAAGGCATACCGATTTTGCTGATCGCTGCCGCAGCCCTGACGGTGCTCATCGTCGTCTTGGGAGCAGCGGCATTCATTATCGTTTCGTACGCCGGCAAAGGTGAAAATTCAACCAACGGCAGTACGGCTCCACCGCCGATAAGGGCCGGCCTGTTGATACCGGTGCGAGTGATCGATCCGCTCGGCGGCGAGGACGAAGACGATCTCGACGATCTGATAGCTTCGTGGGAAACGGCCGAAGAAGAGATCAACGCCGAAACGGTCGCCGACATCAGCTCTGCCGACGCGGAAGAAAAAGAACTGAATGTGACCGCGGCATTCCTGGCGGATCGCCAGCGAAAAGCATTTGAGCCGCGACCGGGCGAAGCAGGCATTCGTCCTGCAGGTCTAAATGTCCCGAAAGAACTTTTCGGTGACGGCGTGATCAAGCAAAAGGCGAAGCTCGCCTCGATGAACAGCACCGGCTACCGGCAGCCGATGGATTTCGCCGAGCTTGCCGAAAAACGCCTCAGCCGCGAACTGATCGAAATGCCGATGGCGTCGACCGCCTTTTACCTCGATGTCGGCGGCTCGGCACAGGACCGGCCGTTCTCGTCGTTCAGCTTCAAAGACGGCATCGCCGAGATCACGCCCGGCTCGCCGAAATACGCCGCTCTCGCAAAGCTTGCCTCCGATTTCGCCGGCCAGAAATATGACTTGGGCGACGCCGGGAACCGCAAGCAGATGCGCATGCGCCTTTTGAGGATGTTTCAGCCGCGCGCCAAGCCGATCCTGAAAGAACTCGCCGATGCATATTTCGGCAAATTCCGTCGCCCCTTGCGCGTTACGTCGCTCACGCGCTCGATGGATTACCAGATTCTGCTCAATTCCAACAACCCGAATTCCTTCAAAGTCCGAGGCGAAGGCAGTCTGCCGCCGCACACCTCGGGCTGCGCCTTCGATCTCGCCCGCAAGCACATGCCCGTCGAAGAGCAAAATTTCGTCATGGCCAAGCTCGCCGAAATGGAACGCGCCGGAAAACTCGACGCCCTAATCGAATACGGCGCCAACGCCTGCTTCCACGTCTTCATCTACCACGACGGCGCCGCACCGCGGATGTAAGGCAGAGACCGAGTGTAAACGAGCGTGCACACTTAACCTTCCGACAGTTTAGCAAGCGGTCTTCGACCGCGTACCCACCTGAAATGCTTTAAAATGATGTGGATTTGGAATATCCTATTTAACAGATGTTGACGAAATATTTACAAGCCGCAATGCGAAAGGCCAGATACGAAATCCTTGAAGATGGTGAAGGGTTTTACGGCGAAATTCCCGGCTTTGAGGGGGTTTGGGGAAATGCTCCGACGCTTGAGGGCTGTCGGGACGACTTAGCCGAAGCTCTTGAAACCTGGCTGCTTTTTCGTATTTCCCGGGGGCTTGACGTTCCTAAAATAGGAAAACACAAGCTAGCGGTAGAGTTTGTCTAAGAGTTTACATCGATTCCCATTCTTTTTCGCTGATTCCTGCCTGTCTGATTACTTTTCGTAGCAACTCTTTGCCAATTTCCCTGGACCCGTGCGGATTCGGAATCGTTATCGTATGGTTGCCCTTGATCATGATGTCGTGATTCGAGCCTCGGCCGTAGGGACCATCAAAACCCTGCTGGCGAAGATATTTTACTAACTGTCTTCGTTTTATAGGACCAAGTTTTGGCATCTATTCCGTATCCGTAATATAAATCGTAATTCTCCAAAACAGAAACAGAACATCTGTGAAGGTAACAGGCTCGCTAATATAAAGTTTGATTACCGACTCGCCAATTTCTAAACTCAAACTATGGCTGAGATCGGGAACAAGCGAACCCTAACTGGCTTGGCGGCGCGGCTGGGGCGGCTTTCGGCGGAGAAGAAGCGGGCGGCGTTGGAGGCGAGTGCTGCGCTGGCCGGGGTGAGTTTGCGGGTGAGCCGCGATTTTGTCGAGTCGGTGCCGCGGGCGGCAAAGGTGCTTTCGGCCGAGGGCTTGCGGGCGTGGGGCGAGCTTGGAAGGCGGATCGCGATGGGCAACGCCGAGGCGGGCTCGAAATTTTTTGCGGGCGGCGTTTCGCATCTTGCCGAGATTCCCGAAACGGCACGCGAGCGTCTTTTCAAGATCTGCACGCGGCAGCTTGTGCTTTCGAGCTCGATAGCGCTTGAGACCTTTACGTGCGCGCCGCAGCTGGGCGAAGAGATCGGCGATGAGGAGCTACTGACCGAGGTGTTCCGTCTCGGCGTCGAGATCGCAAACCGCTCGGCAAAACACAGCTCTGAGTTTCTGCAAAAAACGCCGCCGGTTGCACGCAGCTTTCGAGCATTCGGCGAACACAAACGCGCGGTCGCGAACACTTATCTTGAGCTTGCCGGTAATTTCGCAAACCGCACCGGCGGCATGACGGCCGACCTGTGGACGAATCTTCCAAACGCACTTTCGGGGCTGACCGCCGAGCAGGCGATAAAGCTGGGCGGATCGGCGACAAACGCGATCGATCACGGCGGCAGCGTGACGCTGCATTTCCTTACCGCGGGAGCCGAATTGCTGCGGCATCTCGATCCGATTTTCGAAGAATGGCGGACGGTTTTGAACCGCGTCGCGGAGCACGGCAACGCCGTCGTGATCGCGTATCTAAGGGCGACGCCGAAGTTCGTAAAACAGATCGCCGCGTTGAAGCTGGACGGCGCCGCGGACGGCAGCATAAAAATTGCCGCGATAAAGCGCGTGCTGGCGTTGACGGGCGAGGTTGCAAAAACCGACGGCGAGAGCGCGCTTGCGGCGTTTCGCTCATCGGCGTTCGCTCTGCGAAAAGTTTCGCTCGACCAATACGAACAGTGGATCGAGACGGGCCTCAAGAAAATGCAGAACGAATCGCCGAAGGCGCGCCGCAGCTATTTCGCGCTCGAAACGCGGCAGTCGAACGATCTGCTGATGCGGACGCGAACGGGTCTGCAGCTCGAAACGATCCAGCCGATCTTGCGGATGTACATCGAGGCGCTGACGGGCCGCGAGATCGAGATCGCTCCGCTTTCGGCGATGCCCGAAGGCAGTCGCATCGGCGACGGCAAAACGATCTACCTGCCCGCGTCGGTTGCCGAGTTCGAAACGGACGAGATGGACTTTCGTCTGTTCAAAGTGCTCGCCGCTTACGGCGCCGGGCAGATCGAGTTTGGAACGTTCGATAAAGACACTATTGCGCTGAAAGCTGCATTCACGGACCTTTCACAGCTTTACTCCGCAACCGCAGAGCAGACGGACGCCTTTTCGCTTGCAGGCTACATCGAAGACATTCAAAAGGGCGAACGCTCGCTTTCTGACACCGAGATTCGCGAAGAAATAAGGCGGCGGCAAACTTCGCTGCCGACGAATTCGGATTACAGAGCGGTGCTCGCCGTGTTTCCCGAACCGCGTCTCGCACGCAAGATTTTCACCACGATGGAAAACGCGCGTATCGACAACTGCCTGCGTGCAACGTATCGCGGCCTGCGAAAAGATCTCGACCTGATGCAGGAGACGTTGCGGAAAAACCGACCGTTCATTTTCGATTTGCCGTTTCATCAGGTGCCGTTCGAGTTGCTCTTTCAAATAACGCTCTGTGGCGGCGCTACCGACGACGCGCGTTCATTTTACGGCCAGATCGTTTCCGAGATTGAGACGGTTATCGAAGATTTTTTTCACCGCCGAGACGCGGAGACGCAGAGAAGTTTTAAACAAGATGCACAGGATAGACAGGATGAAGATCTTCGGATAAGACAACTGCATTTTGATTTCGAGGAGGAGCGAAACGTAGAAGAGAATTTTCCTGTAAATCTTGTTCCTGTTACTTCTTCCTCCGCGTCTCCGCGTCTCAGCGGTGAAAATCTTCCCTCGGTTGCGGATTCGCTTTTTGCGACCAGTCGCATCTATTCGCTGTTTCAAAACATCTCGCCGGAAAATTCGCAGGAAGCGGAGTCCGATAATAGCGAAGAGAAAAGCGAATTTGCATACGACGACAAGGATGCGCGCGAGGCCGTGACGGAAGACCCGGTAAAACGCGAGCAGCGGCCGAAGGAGACGCAGGACCTGCGCGATCTGTTCAATGCGTGGAACAGTCTCGACGACGAGGGCGAGCCGGACGACATTACCGGCAGCGAGGCGTGGACGCAGCACGAGCTGCCCGAGCAGGCGCTCGAAGCGGGCGAGGAGGCGTTTGCTTACGACGAATGGGACCGCGAGTTGAACGATTACCGCGTCGGGTGGAGCCGCGTGATCGAAAAGCGCGTGAAGCAGGGCGACCGAGGCTTTGTCGAGCTTGCACGCTCGCGCTATCGCGGCGTGATCTCGTCGATCCGGCACCGGTTTCAATTGATGAAGCCGGAGAATCTGACGAAAATAAATCGCGAGCTTGACGGTGAAGATTACGATCTAAACGCGCTTGTCGATTTCGTGATCGATCGGCGTGCGGACGGACGACAGTCGGAAAACATTTACACAAAGCGATTGCGCAAACAGCGCGACGTTGCGGTTTCGCTGCTGCTCGATCAATCTTCGTCAACGGCGCGCACCATAACGCGCAATCCGCTGCAGCCTTATACCTACCCCGGCCGCCGCATCATCGAGATCGAAAAAGAAGGTCTCGTGCTGATGAGCGAAGCGCTCGAAGCGGTCGGCGACGTTTACTCGATAAACGGTTTCACGAGCGAGGGCCGGCGGAACGTAAAATTTTACGTCGTGAAGGATTTCGATGAGAAATATTCCGAAGCGGTCGAAAAGCGCATCGGCGGGATCTCGTTTCAAAACAACACTCGCTTGGGCGCCGCCATCCGTCACGCCGCTGCGAAACTGCTGCGGCAGGAATCGCGCACAAAACTGCTGATAATCCTGACCGACGGCCGCCCATACGATCATGACTACGGCGACGCGCGTTACGCCCGCGAAGATGTTCGTGAAGCTCTGACCGAAGCAAAAACAAACGGCATCACGCCCTTCTGCATCACCATCGACCGCGAATCCGAAGCCGAACTGAAAGACCTCTACGGCGACGTCGGCTACACCATCATCGACGACGTGCTTTCACTGCCCGAAAGAATGCCGAATAT
>Ga0187894_10006424_pt1 | contig 11540 bp, 10 predicted proteins | sample GBC1701081metaG_FD_136650 | JGI IMG/M metagenome (GOLD analysis project Ga0187894, IMG submission 136650) | White microbial mat communities from a lava cave in the Kipuka Kanohina Cave System on the Island of Hawaii, USA - GBC170108-1 metaG ...
AGGACGAATGGGCGCGCCGGATCGAGTTTGTTGGTCGCGTTGCGTGCTACTCGCCCCGTCCCGCACACGATGAAATGACCGCTCATCTCGGTAACAGCGTCCTCGGCTTCATCGAGCGAATAGTTGCGCCGGGGGGTGCGGATCGGGATGGCAGGTTGGGGGAGGCGCTGCCAGTTGGCGCTGCGCGGTTTGGGCGGCGCGCCGCCGCGCGCGTATGCTTGGAGAGTAGGCACTTGCTTGGCCGGGGCGACCGCGATCACAACCTCACTCTCTTTCAGGATATAGTCGTCGCTGGGGGCGTAGGCATAGCTGCCGCTGTCCAGGCGTAGGCCGATCACGGCGGCCTTATAGCGTTCGCGCAGATTGAGCTGGGCCAACCGCTGCCCGATCCAGGGCGAGTCGTCCCATAGGGAAATTTGCGTCGTCTGCGTATCATGCCCCTGGTTGAACAGAATGCTGTTGAAAAATTCGTTGACCGCTGGGCGCAGCGTGGCGTTGTTGAGGAACTGTCCAGCCACCTCATACGGCGCGATCACGCCGTTCGCGCCGACGCGGATCATCTTGGGCGCGAGTTGTTCCTCCAATGTCGCGGCTGTGATGTCGATATGGGGACTCAATGACCGCGCAGTGAGGACAGTCAGCAGCGCCTCGGTGTCGCTGTCGAGCATCACCATCATCGCCTGGGCGTGGTGGATGCCCGCCCGCTGCAACACCGTGTCGTTGGTCGGGTCGCCTTCGACCACCAACAGCCCCTTGTCGCGCAGGTTGGTTGCGTAGGGCAGGTTCGGCGTGACGACCACAACGATATCCAGCAGCGTTTTACCGGGATGGTTTAGCCGCGCAATGCTCAAGATAATCGCGCGGATGACACGCCGCATCCGGGGGAAGTGGCCGTGCGCGTCATCGCCGAAGATACGATCAAGGAAATGGTCAATCGGCTTATACAAGTCTTCTTGCTGGGCTTGCTGCCGCCGCCGGGCTGCATCTAGCAAATAGCGGATCGTGTTATCGACCAGTTCGCCCGACCCGCAAATCAAGTAGTGATGGCGCAGTCGGTCAATCGTGCGCTGCGCCCGCCGCCGGATGCGCAGGTCACGAATGGCTGGACTGAACAGAAACGTCGCGGTGGCCTGCAACCCGTAGGCGACTGCGCCCAGGCCGAACAGGATCAGGAATACGGTGAAGACGCGCCCGCCATCACTGCGCGCGTAGATGTCGCCATAGCCAATCGTCGCCAGTGTGATGACTGTCAGCCATACCGCATCGAGCAGCGACATGCCCTCGAAGAACATGAAGCCGGTCACGCCAATCGGGATCACAATGGCGAGTACCACCAGGGCGATCCGCTGTTGGCGTTGCACATCTTGAAATGAGTTCATGGATACCTGAAATACCCCTGGTAACGAAACGACGCCAGTGTGCTGAAAGAGAAATTATAGTGTGAGAAAACGCGCAGGGCGAATATAGATGGAGGATGATGAATGGTTTCAGTTTACCAGTGGGCGTTCGCGTTCATCGGCTAATCCTTTTGCTGGAACCACTTGAGCAGCCGCGTCACCACGCTCCGCCGTTGGTCACGTCCCTGGTTGAACTCGCGTTGCAGTTGCAGCGTCAGGTATTCCAGTTCGCTCACGCGCATCCGTGCGCCGTTGACCACCACCCAGCCATTGTCCAGCGCCCGCAGGTCTTTGGGGCGGCGGTCGTATAATTTTTGATACGCCTCAGCGTAATACATCATGGCTTTTTCTGGGCTAGCGTCCACCATCAACTCCACACGAAACCAGTCTTACGACACGATTTAACCTGATGTCACTTTGCGCCTGCCTATATTGTAGCGATCTTGAAGAATTTCGTCCCTCCCACCGTGCCGAATGCTCTCCCGAAAATGATAAATTTTTCCTACGGCTCACGGGCGCGGTATAATGAGCGGTCACTGGAGGATCAACCATGACGTATTCACGGGCGGATTATGAGGCCGCTGTTCAGCTTATCCGGGGTAAATCCGCCTTGCAGCCGGTCGTTGGCCTGGTGCTGGGGTCGGGTCTGGGCGGCCTGGCCGAGTCGATCACCGATGCAGTCCGTATCCCGTATCGAGACATCCCCGGCTGGCCGCAATCGACCGTACACGGCCACAGCGGGCAACTGGTCATCGGCTATCTGGAAGGTCAGCCAGTTGTCGCCCAGCAGGGGCGCGCCCATTTCTACGAGGGCTACGCGCTCGAACAGGTGACGTTCCCGATCCGTGTCATGTATTTTCTCGGTGTGCAAACGGTGATCCTGACCAACGCCGCTGGTGGGCTGAACCGCGATTACCACGTTGGCGATTTGATGCTGCTCAACGACCATATCAACCTGGTCGGCATAACTGGCAGCAACCCGTTGATGGGGCCGAATGATGAGTCGATAGGCCCGCGCTTCCTGGGCATGGTGCATACCTACGACCAAGCCCTGCGTGATGCCGCCCTGCGCGTGGCGCGCGAAGCCAACATTACGCTGCATCAGGGCGCTTACGTCTGGCTGTCCGGGCCAAACTTTGAAACCCCGGCGGAAATTCGGATGCTGCGCACCCTGGGCGGCGATGCCGTCGGCATGTCCACCGTGCCGGAGGTGCTGGTCGCCCGCCACGCCGGAATGCGCGTGCTGGCCGTGTCGGGTATCACCAACGAGGCGATTGACTCGGTGGACGCCGTGATGGAAACCAACCATGAGGAGGTGTTGGACGCCGGGAAAATCCTCGTCCCCAAACTCACGACCATCCTGAAAGGCGTCCTCCGTTCGCTATGAACGCGCTGGTCTTCCTGATCGAACAGACTGCCATCGGCCTGTATATCCTGATCGGCGTTGGTGTAGTATGGATGGGACGGCGGGTAATGCGCGCCCGGCGGGATTATCGCGCCACACAATTTGAACTGGAGCGCGAGATATTTCGTTACCAGCAGGCCAACGCGCTCACCTTTTTGATTCTGCTGTTTGAAGCCGCGTTGATTGTGTTCGGCGTCCAACAGGTGGTCGCGCCGAACGTCCGTTCGACTTCCACTACTGGGTTGCAGACGGTGCAGGTGGTGGACGATGGTTTCGCGCCGTCGCCGACCCCGCCGGAAGTCAATTTTGGCGCGTCGCCCATTGACATTAGCGGCGTTCAAATCGGCGAGGAGGATATTGTCCAGGTTGTCGCCACGCCCACGCTCACACCTACGCCTGTCGGCACGATTGTGGCGAATCCGCCCGACAGTGCAGGCTGCGATACCCCCAACGCGACTCTGCAAGTGCCGGCTAATGGAATGCTGGTGTTCGAGCCGGTGAACGTGATCGGCACCGCTTTCATCGACAATTTTGCGTTTTACCGCTTTGAGTTAAATGGCCCGCAAACCTTCGGTAATTTTGCTATCTTGCGTGATTACGACCAGCCCGTTGCGGCGCTAGCTGAACTCGGCCAGTTTGTGCCGGCATTCTACCAACCGGGTGACTATCAATTCCGGTTGACGGTGTTTGACATCACCAACGCCTTGCGCGCGGCTTGCACGATCAACATCATCATTACTGAACCGATCCCTACCCCTACGCCGCTGCAACCGTGACCTTTCCCAAACCCACCCTCGGTTTCGTCGGCGCAGGTAAAGTCGGCCACACCCTGGCGCGTCTATGGTATCAACGCGGCTATCGTGTGCGGGCGGTCTACAGTCTGACAGACACGAGCGCCCTGGCGCTGGCGGCGCAGGTCGGCGCGACCGTTGCCGAGTCGCCGTTAGGAGTTATGCGCACCGCTGATTTGACGCTGCTCACCGTGCCAGATGGTGCGATTACCGAGGTTATTAGCGCGATTTTGCTAGAGATGAAAGAGGGCGAGTTTACATCCGGTGAGATGAAAGCAGTTGTCCATACGTCCGGCGCGCTGGAAGCGGCTGTCCTGTCCGGGTTGTCTGATCGGGGTATGATGGTGGGGAGTTTCCATCCCGCTTTTCCCTTCGCCGATGTCGAAACGGCGGTTGCCGGTTTGCCCGGCTCGACTTTTGGGATGCAGGCGGACTCGGACGGATTGCGCGTTTGGTTGGAGGCATTGGTGGCGGTGTTGGACGGTTATATAATGGCGATCCCGCCCGGCGGCAAAGCGGCTTATCACAGTGCCTTTGTCTTCGCCAGCAATTATGTCGTGACGCTGTACGCCGTCGCCGAGCGGCTGCTGGTCAGCCTGGGCGCGGGGCGTGCTGCCGCTGACCATGCCCTCAACACGCTGCTGGCTGGCACCGTCGAGAATGTGCGGCGGCAGGGTATCCCGGTGGCGCTCACCGGCCCTTTGGTTCGCGGTGACGCGCAGACCATCCAGGCGCATCTGGACGCCCTGGGAGACATTGATGACGATTTGCTCGACCTGTATCGCCAACTCGCCCGGCTGTCGCTGCCAATGCTGGCGGCGCGGCAGCTCGATACAACCTTTGTGGAACACGTATTGAACAGGGAAGATCATCATGCGGCTGACCATTCGTGATATTCAAAAAATGAAAACCGCTGGCGAACGCATCGCCATGCTGACGGCCTACGACGCCACCAGTGCCTACCTGAGCGAGGCAGCGGGCGCGCCCATGCTGCTCGTCGGCGACTCAATGGGCATGGTCATCCAAGGGCATGACTCGACCATTCCCGTCACGCTCGACCACATTATCTATCACAGCGGCATCGTCGTCCGCGCGACCCAACGCGCCCTGGTGGTCGGTGACATGCCGTTCATGACCTACAAAGCCAATGTCGAGCAGGCGATGGGCAACGCCGCGCGCCTGATGCAAGAGGCCGGGGTGAGCGCCGTCAAACTCGAAGGCGGCGAATATATCGCGCCGACGATTGACCGCATCGTGCAGGCTGGCATCCCCGTCATGGCGCACATCGGGCTGACGCCGCAAAGCGTCAACCAATTTGGCGGTTTCCGCGTGCAGGGCAAGGACAAAGACACTGCCGAGCAGTTGATGTGCGACGCCCAGGCTGTTCAGGATGCCGGGGCGTTCGCCGTTGTTTTGGAACTTGTCCCCGCGCCACTCGCCCAGGAGATCACCAAGAGCCTGAAGATTCCCACCATCGGTATCGGGGCAGGGCCGCATTGCAGCGGCCAGGTGCAGGTGTTTCATGACCTGCTCGGCCTGTATCCGTCGTTCGGCCCGCGCCATGCCAAGCAGTATGCCAACGTGGGCGAGGTGATCCAAACCGCGCTGGCGAGTTATGTCCGCGAGGTGCAGTCCGGCGACTTCCCGACGGCGGAAAACAGTTCGTCCATGAGTGAGGAAATCCTGGCGGAAATCCGGGGGCGTTGGCACTAAGGTGCAGATGATCGATTCGATAGATGCTCTCCGCGCCGCCCGCGCCGCGCTGATTGGGCGTGTCGGCCTCGTCCCGACGATGGGCGCGCTTCATGCCGGGCATCTTGCATTGGTCAATGCAGCGCGTGGCGACAGTGATGCCGTGATCGTGACCATCTTCATCAACCCGACTCAATTTGCCGCCAACGAAGACCTGTCGAAGTACCCGCGTGACTTGCCGCATGACCTCGACCTGCTCCGCGCGGCTGGTGTTGACCTGGTATTCACGCCGACGCCGGACGTGATGTATCCCGCCGATTTTCAGACCTGGCTTGACGTGACCGAGGTATCGCAGGGATTAGAAGGCGCGCGCCGCCCCGGCCATTTCAAAGGTGTAGCGACCATCGTTGCCAAGCTGTTCAACCTGACCCAGCCGCATGTCGCCTATTTCGGGCAAAAAGATGCCCAGCAGGTGGCTGTTATCAAACGCATGGTGCGCGATCTGAACTTCCCGCTCGCTATTGCCGTTATCCCGACGCAGCGTGAGTCGGATGGCCTCGCCATGAGTTCGCGCAATGTTTACCTGTCGCCAGAGCAGCGTGCCGGGGCAGGGGTGATCCGCCGCGCATTGGACGCTGCTGCCGAGGCTTACGCTCGTGGTGAGCGCGCGCCATTTGCCTTGCGCCAGGCCATGTTAAACATCCTCGCCGCCGAGCCGCTGGCCGAGCCAGATTATGTGTCCGCCGCCGCTGCCGCTCGCTTACACGAACTGGACGCGCCCACTGATGAACCGATCCTGCTGTCGTTGGCCGTCAAATTTGGCAGCACGCGACTGCTCGATAACATGTTGCTACCCGCCGCCCTCAACACCCGCGACGGCTTAACGCGCGTGTTAGGCGGTTGATCGGCTACTATGCTATTTCAGCCTGTTGAACCGCCGCCGCTAATCTCCACTAAACAACAGGGATGGCATGAAACCCCTCCCTGTCATGCCCATCCGAACGGATGTAACTCATTCCAACCGATCTACCTGATCGCGCAGTCGCAAAATCCGTCCTCGCTTCGGGCGGACGCGGTTCACAATCTCATTGATTCGTCGCATCGTCCGCCGCAGTTGCGACCGCAGTCGCACCACGAAATAACTGATCTGCCGACGTTGCTCTTTGAATGTACCGCTTCGGCCTTCCACTGGTTTTGCGCCCGTCCACTGCACGACCATCGCCGCCCAGGTCAGGCCGCCGCCGAACCCGACGAACACCAGTTTATCAGCTTCGTGGACACGGCCTTGCTGGATGGCTTCACACAGGGCAATCGGTATCGAGGCGGCGGACGTGTTACCGTAATGCTCCACATTGCTCATGAACAATTCGGGTTCGACTTTCAGTGTGCGCGCCGCCGCCTGGATGATGCGCAGATTGGCCTGGTGCGGGACGATCAGCGCAACATCTTCCAGCCCGAGGTCAGCTTTGCTCAACGCTTGTTCGACGCTTTCGCCGATCACACGGGTGGCAAACTTGAAGACTTCGCCCCCGTTCATGAACATTTTGTGCATCTTATGGCCGTTGGTCGAAAAGTCCGGGTTGGTCAGGTCTTCGCTGCCGACGGTCGGGATACCCAGCAGATCGCCCCCAGAACCATCCGAGCGCAAAACTGCTGACAGCACACCGCCTTCGACATCGCTAGCTTTTAACACCACCGCGCCTGCGCCATCGCCGAACAGGATGCACGTCCCCCGATCCTGCCAATCCATGACCCGCGTCATGGTCTCTGCGCCGATGACCACCGCCGTCTGGATGCTGCCCGAACGGATGGACTGTGCGGCCATGTCCACCGCGTAGACGAAACCGGAACAGGCGGCGCTCAGGTCGAACGCACCGGCTTTGCCTGCGCCCAACCAGTTCTGGATCAAGCTGGCGGTGCTGGGGAAAATGTTCTCCGGTGTTGAGGTCGCCACGATAACCAGGTCAATATCCGTCGGCAGGATGTCCGCCACCTGGATCGCGCGTTGGGCGGCCTTCAAACCCAGGCTGGCCGTACTCTCGCGTTCCCCGGCGATCCGCCGCTCCTGGACGCCGGTGCGCGTGCGAATCCACTCATCGCTGGTATCGACGATGGCTTCCAGGTCTTTGTTGGTCAGGATAGTATCGGGAACGGCCATCCCCCAACCGACGATGTGCGCGTAGATTCCGGTGCGGTTCGTTGTAGGGAACGGCCCGTTATTAGGCGTGACCATTTTGGTGATACTTACCAAATAACAACACGGCGTTGTGTCCACCAAAACCAAACGAGTTGCTCATCGCAACGTCAATGTTGCGCTGCACGCCAACGTTGGGTGTGTAATTCAAATCGCACTCCGGGTCGGGATGATCCAGGTTGACCGTTGGCGGGACAAAGTTGTTACGCAGCGCCATAATGCTGAACACCGCTTCGACTGCGCCGGCTGCGCCCATCAGATGGCCGGTGACGGATTTGGTTGAGCTAATCGGAATTTCGTAGGCTTGCTCGCCCAATGCTTCCTTGATGGCAACCGTCTCACTTTTGTCATTGAGCGGCGTGCTGGTGCCGTGCGCGTTGATGTAGTCGATGTCTTCCGGCTTTAGCCCCGCGTCGTCTAGCGCCAATAGGATCGCCCTCGCCGCCGATTCCCCGGTTTCGAGTGGGGCGGTGATGTGGTAGGCATCGGACGTGTGGCCGTACCCCAGGATTTCGGCATAGATTTTTGCGCCGCGCGCCAGCGCATGTTCTAAATCTTCGACCATCAGCAACGCCGCGCCTTCGGCCACCACGAACCCGTCCCGTTCGCGGTCAAATGGGCGCGAGGCCTTCTCCGGCGCATCGTTCCGGCGTGAGATTGCGGTCATGTTGTTGAAGGCCGCAATCGCAATATCGACCAGCCCGGCCTCTGAACTGCCCGCCAACGCTGCTTTGATGTCGCCTCGGCGGATCATCTCGGTCGCTTCGCCGATACAGTTGTTGCCGGTGGCGCAGGCCGTCGAGATGGCGAAGTTCGGCCCGCGCAGCCCATAGGTCATCGAGACGCGCGCCGACGGACTGTCTGGCAGCATCATCGGCACCATCAGCGGGCTGACGGCTTTCGCGCCACGCTCCAGAAAGGCTTTGATGCTCTCAAAAATCGAGCCAATCCCGCCAATGCCGCTCCCCATCACCACCCCTACGTCATAGCGATTTTCTTCGGTGATTGCGAGACCGGCGTCCTTGATCGTTTGCTCGGCAGCGTACAGGCCAAGCTGCGTCACGCGGTCGGTGCGCCGGGCTTCACGACGTCCAAAGGCTTCATTGGGATCAAAATCGCGGACTTCGCCCCCGAAATGATTTTCGAGGTGCGAGGTATCAAACCGCTCAATGGTTCGGATACCCGTTTTGCCTGCTGCCGCGTTTGCCCACGCTTCTTCTACACTATTGCCGGTCGGGCAGATAATCCCCATGCCCGTCACGACTACTCGCCGTCGTTCCACAATTGCCCTCCAAAAGTAGGCTTCAACGGTTGCCTACGCCCTCATGTATTCGTATAGAAAGGAGACGCATTATATCTGTTAGAATCAACCCCTCACAGGGTCGATGGTTACAAGGTTTTCGGGATTTAGTCTGTATTCCCCTGATGTTATAATGCCCGCATGACGGAGGATTCATGATTTTAGTGACCGGCGCGACCGGATTCATTGGCCGGCAGGTGGTCAAGCAATTGATGGCTGATGGCCGCCGGGTGCGCTGTTTGCTGCCGTCTGATAAACTCCAACAGTTGCCCTGGGAAAACTTACCTGAAATCATAGAGGGCAATCTGTTAGATGAGGAAATCTTATTCAGAGCGGTCACCGGGGTACATACGATTATCCACTTGCAAAATGGTCAGTGGTGGGGTCGCCCGCGTGATCTTGAGCGGATCGAACTGGTCGGGACGCGCAACCTGATTACCGCCGCCCGTGCCGCGCGTGTCGGGCGGATGATTACGGTCAGCCAATTGGGTGCATCGGCTTCGTCCGCCTACACCCTGCTGCGAATAAAGGGGATGGCGGAACATTTGGTGCGGTCAAGCGGTCTGGCCTACACCATTATTCGCTCCGGCATCGTGTTTGGGGAAGATGATGCTTTTGTCAACCATATTGCCATGATTCTGCGCGCGAACCCCTTTGTTTTTTTGATGCCTGGGCAGGGAGAAGTGGTACTGCATCCCATCTACATTGATGATCTGGTCAATGCGCTCGTTCGCAGCCTGGAATTGATTGATCTGGTAGACACGACCGTTGACATCGGCGGGCCGGAATATATCACGCTCGAAGATTTGATTCATACGGTGATGCGTGTCTCCGGCGCACCGCGCCTCATCCTGTCAATACCTCCCTATGCGATGCGCTGGCTGACGGCGGTCTACAGCCGCTTATTGCGCCGCTCCCTGGTGACGGCCCATTGGCTGGACATCCTGGCGACCAACCGGACAGCGCCGCTGGGTAATACGTTCAACCACTTTGGCATCCACCCCCGGCGGTTTGAGGATACCTTATTAACCTATATGCCGGGGAAAAAGTATTGGTGGCCGATGCTGCGCTACACCCTGCGCCGCCGTCCAAAAGGAATTTAATGGCCGCTATGGACTCGATACAAATCAGGGCGTTAACCACCCTTCACGAGATGCGTTCGGCGGTCGAATTGCAAAAGACCTTCTGGGGTGACAAGCTGGAGTCGGTGATCCCGGCGCACATGTTGTTCTCGATTGCCATGTATGGCGGTCATGTCCTGGCAGCATTCGACGCAGCGCGAATGATCGGTGTGTTGGTCGGCTTTCTCGGTACGAACCGGGAAGAGGCCAACCGTCCGGCGATGGCAAATTTGCAAATGGTATCCAAGCGTATGGTCGTCTCGCCTGATTACCGGGGGCAGGGAATCGGCTACCGCTTGAAGCTGGCGCAGCGGGATGTGACCATCAAGCAGGGCGTCCGCATGGTGACGTGGACATTTGATCCGCTATTGGCGCTCAACGCACACTTGAACATCCGTAAGCTCGGCGCGATCAGCCACCGTTACCTGGAAGATTATTATGGTACATCCGATGATGGCGGCCTTGCGACCTTAGGCTCATCCGACCGGCTTCAGGTCGAGTGGTGGATCACCAACCGGCGTGTTGAAGAGCGATTGAACGGTACACGGCGCGATCTCAATCTTCAGCAATATCTGGATGCCAATACATTGATTGCGAACGCGACCACTGCCGATACGCACGGTGTACCCTGGCCGGCGGAAAAGATCGCCTTGCCTTCCGGGTCACTCGTCTTGGTGGAAATTCCGGTACAATATCCACCCATCGTCACTAACGATCCGGTGCTGGCACGCGCCTGGCGTTTGCACACACGCGATTTATTCAAACAACTGCTGCCAAAAGGCTACGTCGTGACGGATTTTCTCCGTACCCACCATGAAGGGCGCGAACGTGCTTTTTATTTACTCAGTCACATGGGAACCCCGTTCGAGCAGGTGGACTTTAGCCGAAATTAAGGATGAGGGGGCGTCGTGGGGTCAATCACCGTCAAAAATATTCATCTCTATCCGATAGCCATGACGCTGGTGGAGCGCCTGCGCACCAGCTTTGGCGAGGAGCCGTACAAAGCTGGAATCCTGGTTGAACTGGAAACCGATCAAGGCGTTACTGGCTGGGGTGAGTGTTCGGCAGAAATCAATCCCGGCTACAGCTACGAGACGCTTGGCACGGCTTTGCATGTCCTCAACGAGTTTTTGCTACCGGCGCTGCTGGGCAAAACCATCACCGATGCCACCGAAGTGCCGGGGCTGTTAGCCGAGGTGCGCGGCCATCCGCTGGCGAAACACGCCCTCGAAGCGGCGGTCTGGGACGCGCTGGCGAAGGCCAACGAACAATCCCTGGCACAGGCGTTTGCAGCTCATCTATCGCCCGGACATCAACCCAAGGGCTACGCGACCGTCGGCGTGAGCATCGGCATCCAGCCAACGGTTGAGGAAACCCTCGCTATTATCGCCAAGCGTTTAGGGCAGGGCTACGGGCGCATCAAGCTCAAGATCAAGCCCGGTTGGGATGTCGAGTTGGCGCGCGGCGTGCGGGCGGTCTATCCCGACATCAGCCTGATGCTCGACGCCAACAGCGCCTACACCCTGGATGATGCGCTGCTCCTGGCGCAGGTAGACCCATTTAACCTGCTCATGTTGGAACAGCCGCTCGGCCACGACGATATTTACCAGCATAGCAAACTGCAACCGCAGCTCAAGACT
>Ga0187894_10006425_pt1 | contig 11538 bp, 5 predicted proteins | sample GBC1701081metaG_FD_136650 | JGI IMG/M metagenome (GOLD analysis project Ga0187894, IMG submission 136650) | White microbial mat communities from a lava cave in the Kipuka Kanohina Cave System on the Island of Hawaii, USA - GBC170108-1 metaG ...
ATTATCCGCTCACCCGCACCATTGATAATCACATCGCCAAACTGCGCCACAAAATCGAGCCTGCGCCAGCGGAGCCGCGCTACATCATCACTGTTCACCGCATCGGATACAGGTTCCTCGGTTAATCTTATGCCAAGTCGAAGAGAGATTACGGAAAAGACGGAAATAACGGAACAAACAGAAAAAACCGGAAAATTTTCCGTTTGTTCCGTTATTTCCGTCTTTTCCGTAATCTCTCTGGTTGGTCTGGAGCAGCCGAAACGACGATCAGAGCCTGGCTCGGCTCACAGAACCTGTAACACAACCAGTGTTTGGTCATCCTGTGGTTGAGCCGTTCCCAGGAACTCCGCGACGTCGGCCATCACCGCGTCGCGCGACTGCTCGGCGTTCAAACCGTTGGTTCTCTCGGCCATGGCCATCAATCGCTCTTCTCCGTATTCGTCTCTCTTCGCGTTCATCGCCTCGGTGATTCCGTCCGAGTAGAAGAAGAGCTTGTCGCCTTGTTCGAGGCGCACGGTCTCGACCTTGAGGGACTGATCGAAGATTCTGCCGCTGTTCAGGCCCAGCCCCATGCCCGGCGATTTCAACATCCAGGTTTTGCGCTCCGACGCGCGATGAATGACCGTCGGATTATGACCACCCCTGGCATAACTGAGCGTTCTTCTTCCCGGATCGATCACGCCAAGGAACATGGTCACGAAAGTTTTCCTGCGGCAGACATCGTAAAGGTGGCGATTGACCTCGCGCAGAATCTCTCCGGGATCGGTCTTGTATTCGGCGATGGAATCGAGCAGGCCTTTGGTCAGGGTCATGTAGAGCGACGCCGGAACGCCTTTGCCTGAAACGTCGGCGACCACGATGCCCACCTTGTCTTCGGGCAGCGCCAGGAAATCATACAGGTCGCCGCCGACATCCTTCGACGGCAGGCAAACGGCTGAAATGGCGATGCCGGGCACAGAGGGTGGAGCGTCAGGCAGCATGTGTTCTTGCGCCCTGCGCGCGACGCTGAACTCGGCCTGCAATCGCTCGCGCTCGACGCGATTCTCGACAGGCTGTTTGACCGCAATCTCCTCTTCTTTGGCTTCGCTCGATCTCCAGAGTCCGACCAGAGCGGCGACGAGCGCCACTCCCAGACCGATCATCGCGTGTCGCCCGGATGCTTGGAGGGATGTTGAAGGCTGAGCCAGCAATGCCGCCGAATTGACGGCAGCTTGTGAAGCCATTGCCGAAATTATTACCGCCAGCAGGCCGAAATTGTGATAGAGCCAGATGAGCAGGTAAGCTTGCAGCAGACCCGCCAGCGCCAGCGCCGGCGCCGAAGTGTGAAACGATTCCAGGCCGGCCAGGGTCACGAATGCGATGACGAAAGCGAGAACCCGCGCCACCCACGTCCGCTTCACGAAGGCCTCCACGACCGGAATCAGAAACGCGAAAGTTATAAAGATAGGGAACTGATTGCCGTCAAAAAATGCGCCTACCGCCGGGCCTCTGGCGACGAAGACATCTTCCAATCCTTCAGAATTGATCAGGGCAGCGTTGATCGAAGCTCCGCTAAAAACACCAATCGCGGCGACGGTGTGCGCGATCATCGCCAGTAAGCCCCCGGCCAATATTCCCGCGACAATGCCGCCGGTTACCGGACGCCTGAGCAACTTGCCTTTCAGGAGCAGCTCCAGGTCTATAGCGCTGCGGTTTGGGGTTCTGCGACTGGCTGAGCCGGCGGAGAGCGCAAGCCCGGGCGCCAGGAACAGATAGAGCAAAGCGGCTATGAAGAGATTGATAACAGCGAAGATCGTCCATTTAATCGCCGCCTCGACGCTATACGACAGCGGGGTGTTGCTGATGCGAAAGTCATAGTTTAATTCGTCGGCAAAGCTTCCGAACGAGTTGGCTACCAGCAGAAGCAGGAAGCTACAGGCCAGAAAAACCAGTGTCTTGCGATGGTCAATCCGCCGCCGGGCCAGGCTGACAAAATAGAAGATGATCACCGGGATGATCGCGGGCCAGGTCAACAGGTTCTCCCCGCTCGACAGAGCCTCTATCGCCCCGCTGCGCTGAGCCCTGAATTCCGTCTGGAATTTCGGCGTGAGATTGGATTGCAGCCAGACTTCTCTGACTTTCCCTTCGCGAACAATGACATCGGCTAAGACTCTGGCTCCGTCATCCGACGCCGCCCAGGAAAACTTTCTGTCTTCCTTGCCGGCGTTCGAGCCTGAAAGGAAAGAGAATTTGCCGTACCGGTCGCCCATGAACTGTTTTAAGGCCTCATCGGCGATCCTCTGGTCGCCGGCGAGCGCCTCAGCCGACGGCGTCTGCTGAGGCGCGTCTTCCGTCTGCTCTTTTTTAGTTGATCGCTCGCGCCGGCGGTACCCCAACAATTCGCCGCGCGAATTCAGCCGCGCTTCAAAACCCAAACCCGATTTCGCGTCGGCCAGCCGGACTCGTACCGTCAGCGGGGTGAAGAGCGAATTGAGTAGCGGACTGGATTGCCGGGAGAGGTAGTATTCATCGGCGCGTTGGTAATCAACGCGAACGGTTCCCGCCTGGCTGAGCGTGGTGTGGCCGTAAGAGGCCGCCACCGCTTTCGCTCTTTCAATCGCCGCGGCGCGATCCAACTCGAAGTTCCACCGCGACGCCGGGTTGGTCTTGGGAAACAGAAAGAACAGGCCGCAGTAGCCGATCAGAGCGAGAAGAGACAACGTCACTAGCCGGCGATTAGTCATCCGTTATTCTCCTCTATCATTTTTGTCGTTATGCCAGCATCGTCGAAGCGTTCAGCGCCTCGACGCCGACCAGCGTGCGGTTGTGGTAGTCAAACACAAGTCCGTTCTCTAAATCGTCGGTCGTGCGGTTCGCTTTCAGGTCTTCGCGGAATTTCAGATAGAGCGTGTCGGTTTCAGGGTCGTAGTTGAGACGCGCCGGCAAAGCCGGCAGTTCAAATCGCCGCGCCGCGTTGATCAGCATCGCGCTGGGGTTGATTTTTACTCGTCGCTTGCTCGCCATGTAACCAGTCTTCGATTGTATGAACGGAACCACTCCCGATCAACACTCGTGGCTCTCTTCACCCGAAGTCAGTTTGATGATGACCACAGTCAGATCGTCATCCAATTCCTGTTTTCTCGCCCGTTTAGAACATTCTTTGACACTTTTGTCCAACGCCTCCTGCAACGCGCCCGAATCTTTCCGGCGCGCGTTGATCAAAACCTTCGACAGCTCGGCGCCGGGACTGGTCTTGTTGCTCTTCCAATTTTTGACGATGCCATCGGTGAGCAGCGCCACGCTGTCGCCATCGCCGAGCGCGCAGGTTCCTTCGATCACTGAAATGTCCGTATCGGCGCGCCTATCGGATTTGAATTTGATCTCCCGCTCTTCGGGAAGCAATAACTGGCCGGGCGATTTTTCGTTGGCGATCATGATTACCGGATGAGGCCCGACGCGCGAATAGCGCAACGTCCCGTCGCTCGAGTCAATCACCACGTAGGCGAGTCCGACGCCCGCCTCGTCATCGAGCATTGCGGCGAGGCGATCCTGCAAACCGCGCATGACTGCGGTGGGCGAATTGTCCGCCTGGCCGTTCCCCAGAATCTTCGGCATCAGAAAGCCCTTGGCGAAGGCGATTGAGAGCGCCGAACCGAGTCCCTTGCCGCCTCCTTCGGCGATCAGGATTCCCAGCTTGTCCGGCTCCAGCTCGAAGACATCGTAAAAATCGCCGCCCACTTCGTAAGCCGGATGACAGCAGGCCGCGATGGAGAAATTACGAAGACGGGGCAGGCTCTCAGGCATCAATCTCTTTTGAGCTTCACGCGCGGCCGTCGCCTCGGCCTGCATTGAAATTCGTTCGGCCAGGTGTTTGGCGTAAACCGGCCTCACCTCGTCCTCTCGATAGAACCTGCCTTTGAACGCGAAGATGAACGCGATCAGGAGCGAGATCGCCGTGATGAGCAGGGAGAGGAAACCGGAGTTGTGGATCTCTTCGGATGGTTGCGCGATCATCTCCAGAATGATTGACCAGACGGTCGGCGCCGCGATACACACAATCGCCGTGAGCAGATCGAAATAGAAGAACGCGAGCAGAAAGAAGGCAGCTCTCGCGGCCGCCATCAACATGATCGCCGTCCACGGACGAAAACCCAGATAGGGGCCCGCGCAAGCCAGCCAGACAAAGATCGCCGACAAGGAGATGATCACGCGGCGCGAACGGAATCGGCGGTGTAGGAATGGCAGCGGGATCAGCAGGCCAATGACGGTGACCAGAATGACATCCATCGGCCCTACCATCAGAGCGGACATCCAGGGCAAATACCCGAACCAGGGATCGAATGGCCCGAATTCCTCGCCATAACCCGGCTTGCCTTGCCAGGGTAAGAAGACCTCGTTGCTGAGCAGTAACACCCATCCGCCCAGCGCGCATCCGATCAGAAACGCGCGGCTGACGTTTTTGGAGAAGATCCTGCCGGTGACCAGAGCGTCGAGCGATGTGAGCTTGCCGGGATAGGATTCACGTATGTCACCCTCGCCGCTCCCGTAGGCAAGCCCCATAAACAATCCAATCACGACATAACTCATCGTGGCCGAAAAGGTGATTATCAGGGTGAACAGCCAATCGGGAATCGGAATGTCGGGTTGACTGGTGGCCTCGTAGACGGCTACGTCTGTCAACAGAATGAAAAGCGACATGACGGCGGCGAAAACGACCGTCACCAGCGCAATGCGCGAATAAGAGATCTCCTTCTGTTTGACGCGCTGAACGAACCGGTAGAAGCTGAAGATCAGGACGACGGCGATCAGTATCGCGTAAGCGACGCCGAATACAATCTTCAATACTGATTTGCTGTTTAGACTACTTCTGGCGAATTCGGAATCAACGTCGGCTTCGATTGTGTCGCTGACTAAAACCCCGCCTCGAAATGAGAGTTCACTACTGACGGTCAATTCGGGAATGGTTGCGAGCGGCCACTTCCAGGTGTATTTCCTGATGATGACGCCGGCGTCGGAGCTTTCCTCCAGCTTCAGATCCACATCGGAGGAGGCGCCATGCTGCGCGAGTTTTGACTTCGCGGCTTCAAGAGCAATTTGGCGCGTTGCAGGCTCGGCGATGGTTCCCAATTCGCGCTGCCTGGAGATTTTTCGCGTGTATCCGAGCGGGCGTCCGTCGGGGCCAAGCTCGACTTCCAAACTTTCCGAACGGTCGGGCGATTTGAAACGGACGCCGACTACTACTTCGGGAGCAATCCGTCTCGCGATTTCACCCTCTTTGCCTTTGTCCAAACGGTAATAGAAGAGCAGGTCGTTCGTGGTATTGACGCGGCACAGGCTGCCCCATCCGGTCACGTCAATCCCTTTCGACGCGGCGAAGCGCGCGGCGGCTTCTATCGCCGATTGCCTGTCAATCGTGAACCCGACTTTGAGGTTCGGGTCATACTTGAAAAGCAGTGACGACCCCGCCACATACGCCAGCGGAGAGAGCGCAAGCATCGCTATCCAGACCCATCGGGTCTTTTTGATGAGAATTGTTCTAGGTAGCATATGGTGAGAGTTCTAAATTTTCCGCGAGACGCAGGCAGGATAGAAGTGAGGGAATGATGTGTCAAGGAAACAAAAGTATGCTGAAGAAGAAGAGAATTTTCCATTTTCCAATTGAGATTTGTCATTTGTCATTGTCGCAATAATCGCTCGATTTCATCGGAAATGACGGGGTTGATCTTTGGCGATAACAAATGACAAATCTCAAAGCGTACGGCCAAACCCGATGACGAAGGCGAATTTCCTTTCAGGCGCAAGCAGTGTGGACGGGGGCGGATTATTTTGAGCGTTCGGGTTGTAGGCGAAGATCAGGCGCAGCGGCAGATTGGCGACAGGGACCATGACGCGCAGTTCGACGCCGAGCGAGACACGGTAATTCGGGATCTGATCAGCGATGTCTCCCAGCGGGCCCACCACGGTAACCAGGGAGGCGTCGGCGACCGGCGGGGTCAGTTGCACCGGGCTGATGAATCGCTGCTCTTTCAGGCCGCGCGCGTTGAACGAGGAGCCGACGTCGACAAAGGCCGCCACCGACAATCTGCGCAGAATCGGCGCGCGGTATTCCGCGTTGGCGATCATCTGTGTGTCGCCACCGACAGGCTGCACGTCGCTGCTGATGAGCGCGGGCGGATTGTTCCCGATGACCAGAAACCGTTCCACGCGCGCCAGCGGCGCAATCGAATTGATCGGGAAACCTCGCACCTCCGACACTCCGCCCACAAAGAACCGGTTGAAGATCGGCACGCCGTCAATCACCGAAAGCGTGGTCGCGTCGAAAGGCCTGCCGTATGCGGCGATGTAAGCGCCCCGCAGGCGATAGCCGAAGGCGTTCCGTTCGCCGCGGAGCAACCCCTGATTGAGCGGGACGAACTGCCGGAAATCAACCCACGGCCTGACCGTGTTGATGTTGGCTCCGAGCGCGCGCCCGACCACTTCGACGCCGGTCGTCAGCCGCAGCCCGCGCAGCGGGTCGAAATCGCGTTCCAGCGTGTCGTGCGCCAACGCCGGCGTCAGCGAAGCCAGACGGATGTTGCTCCGCTGAACGTCCGTCACATTGGCCGCGCGCGCGGCGACCAGATCTTCAAGCGAGTTGAAATTCAGAGAATAAAATAGACTGGCGCGCGTCGCCGCGGCCAGGCTGTTGCGCCCTCTGGCCACCGGGACAGTCGCGCCCGCGGTCAATCCCCCCGAGGTCTGAATGTAGAGCGGTTCCCGGTTGGCTTCCTGGGTCCGCGCATCAACGAAAATGAAGCGCTGAAAGGAGCCTGAAAAGCTCAACGTGACCGGCCTCGTCGTGAGCAACGTGAGGCCGTATCGCCCCGAAGCCGTTTGCTCGAGGTTGCCCAGGCGCGTCTGCGCGGCGAAGCTGTCAAGCCGCCCTGTCAGGTTGCTGTTCGAATAATCCAATCCCAGGTTGAACGCGCCGTAGGTGCCGGCGCCTCCGCTCAGATCGATGCGCTGGACGTCGCGTTCGGTCAGACGCAATTCGACGTTGGCGGTCCCGCGCGCCTGGTCGAAGGTGATGACCACGTCGCCGGGCCTGATCGGGTCGAACAGGCCCGTGCGGTTGAGCCTCTCAATCCCGTTCTCCAACCTCCCGTAATCGAAATAATCGCCCTCGTCGAGCGGGATCATGCGCCGCAACGGCAGGTCCAGAGTCCGGCGATTGCCGCTGAATTCCAACCGCCCCAGCGTGAAACGCTTCCCCTCGTTGAGCGTGATCGTGATGTCGGTCACCGATTCGTTGTTGACGGCGCCGGCGAATTTGAAATCGATCGTCGGGGCAAATTGCAGGTATCCCAGCCGGCCATAAAGGTCGCGCAGGCGGGCCAATACGTCTTCCATCAGTCCCGCGTTGATTACGTCGCCCGTTTTGACGGGGAACTGCGCGCGCGCCTGTTCGGGGCTGAGCACGGCGCCGTCGCGAACCTCCAGTTTGCCGAGCTTGTGCAGAGGGCCTTCGGTGATGGGAATGATCAGGCGTATGGGGACATTGCCCGTGGTCCGCGCGGCGTCGGCGGTGTTGATGAATCGTATCTTCGGTTCGCCGATCGAGGCTCTGAGGTAACCCCGGTCGGTCATGTACTTCAACAAACGCACGGCGTCTTCTTGAAACCGCTCGCGCGTGTAAGTGTTACGGCGCCCGAACCGCCTTAGGAATACGTCCGCGCCGACAAGACGCAACTGACGGCCCAATTCCGCGCTTGAGAAAACGCTGGCGCCTTCAAAAATAACTTCTTCGATAACCAGGGTCGGGCCCTGTTTGTCCTGGGCGGGAGCGGGAGGCTGTTTGTCCTGGGCGGGAGGAGCGGGCGGTTTGTTCTGAGGGAGAGGATTCTGCCCGGCAAGCGAGAGTAATATTGTCGCGACGAGCAACACCGCTTTCATCGATTAGCCCTCAAGTATTACTCCTACTAATAGCCGTTTTGCGCCGCCACCTTGCGTCGCAACGACATTCGGGAACGAAACCAAAACAGGTCTACTGAACGATAACTATGAAGAGAGCTTGCAATGAAAGTCTTTTCCCGCCGCCGCAGATCGCTAAGTACATTTAACCGTGGAGAGCGTTATTCCGGGCCGAAGGGAGAGTACGGATCCCAGATAACAGTTCGACATTGAGCTTTTTTCAACACAAAGGGACAAAGGGTCAAAGGTTCAAAGAAGACGAACCAAACCAAGCCTGTAACTCTTCTTTGACCCTTTGTCCCTTTGTGTTGAAACTGTTATCTATTTTTGCCTCTTTTGCCCTTGTTGCTTCCCTTCAACCCTCGATGCATTTCTGACAGTGAGTACTAAGTCGGTTCGCCCCGCCGTCGCCCTTTCTCTCTCGGCTCAATGTAGAAGATCACTGGCCTTGCGGGAGCTTGACGCCCAACTTGCCGGCTATGTCGCGCGCCATCTTCAAGTGGTCGCGCAACATTGGCAGCGCCTGGGACGCGAACTGCTTGACTTCGGGATTGGTCGCCTGGCTGGCGGCGCGCTCAAATTCCGGTATGTCTTTCATGTGATCGTCAATCATCATCTTCATGTATTCGCTGTCGAACGCCTTGCCTGAAAGGTTCTGCAACCGGCTGATCATGTTCCGCTGTTCCGGCTCCAACTCTTGCGGCAGTTCGACGTTCAGAGCCGCCGCCAGGCGCCGCAGCGTCTGACTCATCTGGCTGTGATCCGTGGCCACGCGCTGCCCGAACTGCTTCACCTCATTGCTCGCCGCCGAGCGCGCCGCCGCATTGCCCAATTGGACCTCTACCATGCCGCCACGCGCCGCGTCCGTCATAAATTCCTTGTCGAATGGGCTGAGCGCCGCCGCCGGGCTTACGACCGGCGCCGGCGTCGGAATCATCGTCGCCGCCGGGCTGGGAGCGGTCACTCCGCCGCCATTATGACGCTCTGGTTGAGTGTCACAAGCTGTAACGATCAAGGCGCCAAAACTCAGTGTCAGAAAAAACGCGGTCATACCTCTGCTGTTAGACATAAAATCTTCTCCTTCTCCTGCAAATTGAATCGAAATCAACGCTGATTGTGAACGAGCGCGCCCGCGCCCTGTTCCGGCTTGTCTTCTTCATCAAGTTAAAAGATGTGTGAATAGGGGAGAAAGGAAGCTTATTTCGGCGGGCGCTTTCAGTCCGTCCGCAATCGCACGGAGCCGGAAAGGCTTCAAGAAAAACCTTCGGTGGCTGAATTATCTGAAATTGCCGATTAGCACCACATCGCTGTTAACCACGCCGCGCGACAAGGCGAGTTGTTTACCGTCGCGTGACCAGGCGAAATCGAATATGAGCTGGTCTTTGAAGTCGGTCAGCTGGCGCGGCGGTCCGCCATCGAGAGGCTGGGTCCAAATATTTGAGACACTGCCCAAGGTGATGGGGTAGGCCACCCCACGTCCATCGGGCGTCCAACGAATGGCCCGATAAATCGAAGAACTCGGGACATTAAAAATCTTGTGAGGAGATCCTCCTTCGAACCGAATGACTGCGATTCGCCACTGCCCACTCGCCTCATCCAGCCGGTTAAAGGCGACCCATTTCCCGTCCAGCGCAATGGCCGGCCTCGATGATAGCCCGCCGGTCAGTTGCGTTGGGGCGCCGCCGTCTGTTGGCGTCTTCCACAGTGAATAACCCATGGCCTGGTAAACCAACCATTTTCCATCGGGCGTGTACTCCGGCTGCCATTCGTTGCTACCACTGGTTAATTGTCTGGGGTTAGCTCCGTCAATATCCATCCGCCAGATGTGGCGGCGGCCCGTGGGGCTGGAACTCCAGACGATGTAACGGCCGTCGGGCGAAACCGCCGGGTCAAAATGTTCGTTGCCGTCAACGGAGAGTTGCTTGCCCCCAGTACCATCGGCGCCCATGATCCGGAGTTGAGGAACGTCGCCCGCCATTGAGCGATAGATGATTCTGCCATCGGGCGTCCAGGTAAGGCCGCGTATTCCGTCCTCACGTCCGGCCCCCGCGGTGATGGATTTCGCGCGGCCGGCGTTCCCATCAGGCGCGACCCAGATGTTGACCAGCCGATCGGCCCGTACAGCGGCCAGAGTCTTGGAATCGGCTGTCAGGCTGAGGTCGGCATAGTCATTCAAGTCGTTGACTACTCTTTGCGCTTCATTGCCGGGATAGGAAAGGCGCCAGATCTGATTCAGGCCCCTGCTGTACTCCGCTCCGATCACCAGAATACCGCTGCCATCTGTCAGCCACGCCAACCGTCTCGTGACGCCATACCAATGCTTGGAACCAATCGGCTTTTCCGCTCCATCCGCGACGCTGATTCCAACAACCCCTCTGTATGGCCTGTCAGAGGTAAAATTGTTGGTGGCGCACGCGATAATCTTGCCATCAGGCGACCAGGCTGGTCCCGCGGGAAGAAAATTGTCAGGGAACTTGCGTGTGGCGAGTTCTTTCTCCTCGGCGCCGTCCGCCTTGGCCAACATCAGCGCGGATTTTCCCTGATTCGGATACTGGCGCACAAAAGCGAGCCAGGCGCCGTCAGGAGAAAGAGTAATGTGGCCGTCTACGTTTTCAATCAGCTTCTTCTCGGCCTTTCCCAGGGCGGGCATTTTGTAGAGAGTTCCCCTTTCACCGAAACTCCCCTCTCTGAGATCGCGCTGCCGCCCCCTGACATAATAAATAAAGTTACCATCAGGCGAGAAAGTGATTCCGATATAAGTGACCTCAGCGGGCGGCGCGATCTGTATCTCGCTGGAGGTGGCCACCTGTCTGAGCCAGAGACTTTGTTTATCGGATTCCTCGATCACATGCACTACATACATGCCATCAGGCGAAATAGCGGCGCGCGCCGCCTTGCCCGTGTGCGTAAGCCGGGCGACCGTCATCGCAGTGAGAGGCGCCTTCGGCTGATTCAGGCCGATCAATTTGCTCAGTCCGAATGCGACGCCTGCAATTACCGCCATAAGCGTCGCCAGGACGAGGAGCGCGCCTCGCTTATGGCGCCCGATCCTGCTCAATGGAGGCTCGGCGCTCAATGTTGCGGTCTGTCCGCTCACACTCTCTAATTTGGGCGGTTTCTGGACGACCGGATCGAGGCTCTCCTCCGCCACTTCCTTCACGCTGGCCACAAAGCGGTAGCCGCGCCGCGGCACGGTCTCGATGTATTGCGGCTCATCAGGTCTCTCACCCAGCAGCTTCCTGAGCATCGAGATATTCTGTGTGAGATTGCCTTCCTCAACGAAAGTATCCGGCCAGACGAACTTCATTAACTCATCCTTGCTCACCACTTTCCCGTTGCGCTCGACCAGCGCCAGGAGCGTGTCAAAGAGCTTCGGCGTCAGCGGCGCCACCTTGCCGTCGTGTAAGAGAACTCGCTCTTCCGGGTCAATGCGGAAGTCGGAGAACTCGTAGAAGTGCTTCAACTGCTGATTCATTGCGCTTTGATAACTATCTTTGAGCGAGATTTGAGCGTTTATTGAGGATTTCCCTTGACCGTCACTGGTATAGTCGCGGCGAAATGAGCGGGTGTTGCGCTGGCTCACTTCAAAAAAACCGACCAAACTCATTA
>Ga0187894_10006426_pt1 | contig 11537 bp, 11 predicted proteins | sample GBC1701081metaG_FD_136650 | JGI IMG/M metagenome (GOLD analysis project Ga0187894, IMG submission 136650) | White microbial mat communities from a lava cave in the Kipuka Kanohina Cave System on the Island of Hawaii, USA - GBC170108-1 metaG ...
ATCAAAAGCCCCCGCAAGGCGGGGGCTTCGACAGGATCCGGTCGTCGGATGGGGCTAGTAGCCCTCGCGCTCCATGCGCTTGCGCATCAGCTTGCGCACGCGGCGCACGGCTTCGGCGCGCTCGCGCGCCCGGCGCTCCGACGGCTTCTCGTAGTTCCGGCGCAGCTTCATCTCGCGGAAGACGCCTTCGCGCTGGAGCTTCTTCTTCAGCACGCGCAGCGCTTGATCGACGTTGTTGTCGCGAACCAGGACCTGCACTTGTTCTCACACTCCTCTCTGGAATCGGGACGTCTGCCCGGCGCAGCCGCCGGACATCGGAGGCGGGGGTGGTATCACAGCTTGCACGGGATGGGAAGCCTGACCGCCGCCTGCCGGATTGCACTGAAGTGACCGCATTTTGACACTGCTCCGGGCCTGCGAAATGCCGGAAAGTTCCTATATCCTGAACCGGTTAGGCAGGAGCCCCGACATGGACGAGAAGCAAGCCGCCGGCGAGGGTCTCAGGGACCGGGTCCTGGACGCCGTTCTCTTCAACGCCGCCTTCGACGGCTGGGGGCCATCGGGGGTGCGGGCCGCTGTCCGTGATGGCGCCATCACGGCCGAGGAGGCGGCGCTGGCCTTCCCCGGCGGCGCACCTGACATGATCGAGTATCACAGCCTGCGGGCTGACCGCCGCCTGGTCGAGGAGCTGGAACGGCGTGGCGTGGCCAGCCTCAAGATCCGCGAGCGCATCACGCTCGCCATCCGGGTGCGCCTGGAGCAGAACGCGGCGCACCGGGAGGCGATCCGCCGCGCGCTGGCGATCCTGGCCATGCCCCTGCATGCGCCGCTGGCCGCCCGGCTGTTGTACCGCACGGTCGATGCCATGTGGTACGCCACCGGCGACCGCTCGGCCGATTTCAGTTTCTACACCAAGCGCGCCACTCTCTCGGCCGTCTATTCCGCCACCGTGCTGTACTGGCTCAACGACCGCTCCGAGGGGTCGTCGGCGACCTGGGCCTTCCTCGACCGGCGCATCGAGGACGTGATGCGCTTCGAAAAGCTGAAGACGCAACTCCGCGAGTTCGGCGAACGCTGGCGCGCCCGGCCGGCGCGCTGACGCCGATCAGCACCGCCCGCCGATTCCGCCGCGGGAACCGCAGGCGGGGGGACCAAAGCCGGTTGATCGGGATGGTGTCGGACCCTGCGCCGATGGGGCGGGCGCGGCAGGCCTGCCGATGGATGCCGAAGGGGGATTGTTGACGGGAGCTGGTCTCGGTCTTGTCCCCTGCGTCGCACCGGTTGGGGGCGGGGTTGGACCAATCGCCGCCGGTGGAGTGCTGCCTTGCGGCGCCGTGCGGGATGACCCCACCACCTGAGGCTGGCGCGGCGACGATGTCGCTGGCCCGGTAGCGGGTGGGGTGGTGGGGGTCGGCGGCCTCTCGGTTCGAGGCGGCGGGGTTGGCCCGATCGCATTGGGCGGGCCTGACCGACAGGTGCCGGGAGATACGATCTGCCCCTGCTCGCAAACGGGCAGATCGTGGTGTCGCCGCCGATCGCCTACCCGGCGCCGGTGCTCCCAGCGCAGCAGCCGATGGCGCCGCCAGTAGAAGTCGTTGTCGTACCAGACCGTGGTCGAGGCGGAGGCGTCGTCGGGTGGCGCGGAGGTGCCGACCGCCGGAGCGGGACCATCGCTGGATGGCGCACCGGAACCCCTCAGCACTGTTGGGCCAGTGGGGATGCTGATCGGGGTGAGGGCAAGCGCGCAGGTCTGCACCGCGCCCCCGGCCAGCGGCATGGCACGGCCGCTGGCCGTCAGTGAGCGAACGGACACCGTCCCACTGAAGTTGGACAGGATCGGCTGGCCGTCCGGGCCGGTGCCGCGCCCGCCCACTGTCACGGTGCCGTCGGCACCGATGGTACCGTTCAGCACCATGTCGCTGGCGTCGGCCGCACGCGACAGCTTGATTCGGGCGCCGCTGATGGTCGCGATTGCCGGCGAAGTGGACGCACCGGCGCCGTCGGTGGCCTCGCATCGCCACGTGCCCTCCCAGTCGCCGTCAAGGCTCGTGGTCTGGGCGGTTGCCATGGGCACGGCCAGCGTCACGGAGAGCAGCAGTGTCAGAACCTGTTTCGGCGCGGTGTGCATGACGGGTGACGTTCCCGGTGACCAGAACTCGACGCAGGGCAGACTCGATAGCTGGGAGGTCTTTGCGACGCAATCAAGGAGATCCGGCTTTACCCCAATTGATCCCCGGGGATCACGTGACCAGCCGGTTGACGTGTCCCATCTTGCGGCCCGGGCGCGCCTGAAGCTTGCCATAGAGGTGCAGTTTGGCACCCGCCTCCGCGACGATCGCGCGCCACTGGCCTGCCTCATCGCCGATCAGGTTGGTCATCACCACCTGGCGCGCACGCAGCTCGACGGGTCCCAGGGGCAGGCCGCAGATGGCGCGCACGAACTGCTCGAATTGGCTGGTGGCACAGGCGTCCTGGGTCCAGTGGCCGGAATTGTGCGGCCGCGGCGCCATCTCGTTGGCCAGCACGCGTCCATCCCGCCTGACGAACAGCTCGACGCAGAGCACGCCGACCAGCCCGACCGCCTCGGCCACGCGATGCCCGATGGCCTCGGCCTGGCGCAGCAGCGTCTCGTCGAAGCCAGTGGGCACCGTGGTGGTGTGCAGGATGCCGGCACGATGCACGTTGCGGCCGATCGGAAAGCAGCGGGTCGTGCCGTCCAGGCCGCGTGCGGCGATCACCGATGCCTCGGCCACGAAATCGACCAGGCCTTCGACGATCAGCTCGCGACCGCCCAGGGAGGTCCATACGGCCGCCAGATCGGCACCGGCCTCCAGCCGCGCCTGCCCTTTGCCGTCATAACCTTCGGTCGTGGTCTTGGCGATGGACGGCACGCCGACCTGCGCCGCGGCGGCGGCGAGCTCGGCCTCGCTGGCTGCCAGCGCCCAGGGCGCGACCGGCACGCCGATGCGCTCGAAGAACGCCTTCTCCCGGCCGCGGTGCTGTGCCACGCGCAACAGCTCGGCGCCCGGGCGCACCGGCACCAGGGTTCCGAGGAATTCGACGCAGGCCACCGGCACGTTCTCGAACTCGTATGTGGCAACGTCGATCTTCGCCGCGAAATCGCGCAGCGCGTCCCGGTCATCGTAGGCTGCCTGTGTCCAGCCGGCCGAGACCAGCGCCGCCGGCGATTGCGCGTCCGGCTCGAAGACATGGCAGCGATAGCCGAGGTTGGCCGCGGCCAGCGCCGTCATGCGCCCGAGCTGTCCGCCGCCGAGGATGCCGATGGTCGATCCCGGTGCGAGCACGGCGGGCTGACTCACGTTTCCTTCTCGCTCACGGGGTGCTCGGCGATGGCCTGCGTCTGGCGCGCGCGCCACGCTTCGACCGCGGCCATGATCTTCGCGTCCGACAGGCCGACGATGCTGGCCGCCAGCAGGCCGGCATTGGTGGCGCCGGCCTTGCCGATCGCCAGGGTGCCGACGGGTATGCCGCCCGGCATCTGCACGATGCTCATCAGGCTGTCCATGCCCTTGAGCGCCTGGCTCTCGACCGGCACGCCCAGCACCGGCAGGGGAGTCATCGACGCCGTCATCCCAGGCAGGTGCGCCGCGCCGCCGGCCCCGGCCACGATCACCTGCAGGCCGCGCTCCCGGGCTGTCGTCGCGTACTCCATCATCCGCCGTGGCGTGCGGTGCGCCGAGATGATGCGCGTCTCGAACGGTACGCCCAGCGCCGCCAGGGTGTCGGCGGCATGGCGCATCGTGCTCCAGTCGGATTGGCTTCCCATGATGACGCCGACCAGCGGTCGCGTCTCTTTGCCGGCTTTTCTTTTCGCCATGCCCCGTCCCGTGCCGCCCGGCCGCAGGGTGCGCCGAGGGAGCGGCGAGTATATGAACGAACGTTCCGGCCGCAAGCCTCATGGTTCGGACCTCATGGTTCGGACCGCGCGCGTCCACGCGCGCATTCGCCCGCAGCGCCAGCGAAGGGCGAAATCATGGAAGTCGGCGCTTCGCGCCGATGCGGGCGTGGACGCCCGCGGTCCGAAATGAAGTCAAGGGCTCTGCGATCCGACAGCCCGCGTGCTGTGCCCGGTCCCGAGATATGCCGCGATGACCCGAGGGTCGGCGAGCACCTGTGCCGAGGCGCCGTCGGCGAGCTTCTCGCCGAAGTCCAGCACGACGATCCGGTCGGCGAGGTCGGCGACCATCTGCATGTCGTGCTCGACCCAGACCATGGTGACCCCGAGCTCATGCTTGATGCGCAGGATGAAGCGCGCCACGTCCTCCTTCTCCTCGCGCGTCAGCCCGGCGGTGGGCTCGTCCAGCAGCAACAGGCGCGGCCGCGCCGCCAGCGCCCGCGCGAAACCCACGATCTTCTGCATCCCGAACGGCAGGCTGCCGACGAGGCGGCCGCGATAGCGCTCCAACTCGACGAACTCGATAACGGCCTCGACCGCTTCGCGCTCGGCGATCTCCCGCCGCCGCGCCGCGCCCAGGAACAGGCCGTCGGCCAGCACGCTGCCGCGCGTCTGGGCGTGGCGGGCCACCAGCAGGTTCTCCACGACGTTGAGCTGTCGGAACAGCTCGCCATGCTGGAACGTGCGCGCGATTCCAGCAGCGGCCCGATGGTGTGGACGCAGGGACGTGATGTCGCGCCCGTCGAACCGGATCCGGCCAGCCGAAGGCCGGTAGACGCCGCTGACGCAGTTCAGCGCGCTGGTCTTGCCGGCACCGTTGGGGCCGATCACCGCCAGCAGTTCGCCTGGCGCTGCGTCAAAGCTGATGCCGCGCAGCACCGACAACCCGCCGAAGGCGAGCGCGATGCCCTCGACCTCGAGGCGGGCACCGTCAGCCATACCAGCGCCGGCTCCGGCGATACTGCTTGACGTCGCGGTAGCTGCGCCGGTCGCCACGCGCGACGTTGCCGAGGTAGAATTCCTGCAGGTCGGGGTGTGCGCGAAGCCGCTCGGGCGTGCCGTCGAGCACGACGCGGCCATTCTCCATGACATAGGCATGGTCGACCATGTCGAGCGCCACGGCGGCGCTCTGCTCGACAACCAGCAGCGCGACGCCGAAGGCGCGCCGCACCTCCATCAACGTGGCCACGAGGGTCTCGACAACCACCGGCGCCAGGCCCAACGACAGCTCGTCGATCAGCAGCAGGCGCGGCCGCATCATCAGCGCCGCGCCGATGGCCAGCATCTGGCGTTCGCCACCGCTGAGGTAGCCGGCCTGCCGGTCCAGCAACGCGCCCAGCGCCGGGAAGCCCTGCAGCACCCTGTCGAGCGCCGTGCGCTTTTCGGCGGCGTTGCGGGTGGCGGCGCCAATCACGAGGTTCTCGCGTACGCTCAGCAGCTCGAACACCTTCTCGCGCTCCGGCACCAGGGCGATGCCGCGGGCCACCGCCAGGTGCGGCGGTTCGTTCTGCACCTCGGCGCCGTCGAACAGGATTCGCCCGCTGCTGACGCGTGCGCGGTCCAGCCCGATGAAGCCCGAGATGGCGCGCAAGGTCGTCGTCTTGCCGGCGCCGTTGGACCCGATCAGTCCCACCGCCTGGCCTTCGTCCACCTTGAGGCTCACGCCTTGAACGGCGGTCATGACGTCGTGGTAGACGACCTCGATCTGCTCGACCGCCAGCATCTGGCGCGCCATGTCAGCGCCCCCGCGCCAGCGGCGTGGCGCGGAACGGCCACAACAGGAAGTAGTCACGCACCCGGCGCCAGATGCCTGCCAACCCCTCCGGCTCGACGGCGAGGAAGAAGATCATGGCGATGCCGAAGCAGGCGTAGTTGATGGCGAAGACATAGCCCGACAACGCGCCTTCGAGGCCGACGAGGCGCACGACGGCCTCGATCGCGTAGGGCAGCAGCGTGACGAACACCGCGCCGAGGATTGCACCGAGGATCGAGCCCAGCCCGCCGATGATCACCATGGCAACGTACTGGATGGTGAGGAACATGCTGAAGGCCTCCGTGGCGACGAAGCCGCGGTAGTAGGCGAACAGCCCGCCGGCGAAGGCCGTCAGGGTCGAGCTCACGACGAAGGCCGAGAGCTTGGCGCGATAGACCGGCACGCCGAGCGCCTCGGCAACCACGTCGCGGTCATGGATGGCGCGCCAGGCACGGCCGGTACGGGTGCGCAGCAGGTTCAGCGCGAAGATCACCACCAGCACGGCGGCGGCCAGCAGCACGGCGTACCAGGTGCCGGGCCGGTAGATCTCGATGCCGAACACGCGCGGCGGATCGATGGTGACGCCGCTGGAGAAGCCGCGACGCGATTCGTACTCGTGGCCCAGGAACGTGACCACGAAATGCAGCGCCAGCGTGCTGATGCCGAGATAGAGGCCCTTCAGCCGCAACGACGGCAGTCCGAAAACGATGCCCAGCGCGGCGCCCATGATCGCAGACGCCGGCAGCGTGATCCAGAACGGCGCGCCGGTCTCGCGTGTCAGCACGCCCACCGTCAACGCGCCGGCGGCCAGCAGGCCGGCATGGCCCAGGGACACCTGGCCGGCGACACCGGTCAGCAGCATCAGCGCCACCGAGCCGATGACGGCCAGGAACACCTGGTTGGCGAGGTCGATCACGAAGCCGCCGGCGACCAGCGGCAGCAGGACGAGCAGCAGCGCGAGCGTGGCCAGCCAGGCTTTCTGCGTCCGGGTTTCGAGCAGCGCGATCTGCTGCGCGTAGCCCGTCTTGTAGTAGCCGCTGGCGCGCGCCATGACTCAGACCCGGTCGATCTCTTCGCGGGCGCCGAACAAGCCCCACGGCCGCACCATCAGCATGGCGATCAGCACCAGGAAGGGCGCCACCTCGCTGACCAGCGGGTCGATATAGTGGATGGCCAGCGCTTCGGCGGCGGCGACGATCAGCGCGCCGGCCAGGGCGCCCAGCAGGCTGTCGAGCCCGCCCACGAGCACCACCGGGAACGTCTTCAGCCCGACGATCGCCACCGAGGCATCGAGACCCTGGTCGAGGGACAGCAGCATGCCGGCCAGCCCGCCGGTGAACGCCGCCAGCGCCCAGGCGATCACATGCGCGCTGGCCGGCGCGACGCCGCGCTGCGCCGCCAGCCGCGGGTTCTCGCCCACCGCGCGCAGGCGCTGGCCCCAGCGCGTGTAGCGCAGCGCGGCGAACAGGGCGGCATAGACCACCACCGTGGCCACGACGGTGAACGCCGCGGCGCTGGAGACGGCGGCGCCGCCCGGCAGGTGGACCGGCGCGTTCTTCCAACCGACGAACTGGGCGGGGTGGTGCAGCTGGCCGGTCCACAACAGCGTCGCCAGACCTCGCAGAAGGATGCCGAGCGCGATGGTCATCAGCACGGCGGCGAACACCGCCTCGCCCGACATGCGCCGCATCAGGACGACGTAGACCGCGACACCGGTCAGCACGCTGGCGGCAAGCGCCAGTGGCAACGCCAGGGCGGGTGGCCCGCCGGCGATCGTCCCGGTGGTGAGCAGCAGGTAGGCGCCGATCATCATGATCTCGCCGTGTGCCAGGTTCAGCACCCGGCTCACCCGGTAGACCACGACATAGCCGCTGGCGATCAGGGCATAGAGCGCCGCCAGCGTGACGATGTTGGCGATCAGCTGCATCGAGCGGCTATTTCACGTCGAACGTCGTCCAGTCGGTCACGCGGATGACCTTGCCCTGGGCGCTGTCCCAGCGGTAGACGCGATACGCCACCGAAGTGCGGAAGTGGTTGTCGTCCGTCCAGGCGATCGGCGCGCCGCGCAATCCCTGCATGTCGACCTTCAGCGCATTCATCGCCTTGCTGACACTGGCGCGCGTCGGGTTGGCGCCGGCCTGCTTGAGGATCGCCTCCAGCGCCATGGCGGCCACCCAGCCTTCGCCGAGTTGCGTCACCGGGTACGACGCGCCGGTGGCCCTTGCCTTGATCGCCTGGTGAATCGGCAGGTCGTCCTGGAAAAAAGCGTTGGTGCCGAACACGAACAGCTTGTCGTCCTTCAGCCGGACCAGCTCGTCCTCGGCGTTGAGATGCGCATAGGCGATATAGCTTCCCTGCCAGCCCAGCGTGCGCAGCGCCTCCAGGGTCTTCACCTGCATGCCCCATGGCGCCCAGGAATAGACCCAGTTGGCGTCCGCCTCCTTGAGCTTGGTGGCGTGCGGCGTGTAGTTCGCGGTCGGCGGCGGAATCACCTCCTTGCCGGCGGCCGTGAAGCCGAGCGACGGCAGTTGCTGTTCGGCGAAGTCGATCTCGGCACGCGAGATCGGGATTGCCATGGCGGCAAGGCCCAGCTTCACCGGTTCCTTCGCCGTCTTCCTGATGAAGTCCAGTGCGAAGCGGCTGTCGTACTGCGCGGCGAACGCCGTCGTGCAGTAGAGGAACGCGTCCGCCTTGGGATAGACCTCCCTGGGGCACACGCTGCCGGCAAACAGCAGCGGCGTCTCCGCCCGCTTGGCCTCGGCCACCATCGGGGCATAGGTGCTGGACAGGCTGATGTTCAGCAGCAGCAGGGCGTTGTCCTGCAGCAGGAATTTCTTGGCGTCCGCTGCCGCCTTGGACGCGTCAGCCTGGTTGTCGGAGATCAGCAGCTTCACCTGCTTGCCGTTGATTCCGCCCGCCTTGTTGACGTTGTCGAAGTAGAGCCGCATGGCCTCGACTACCGGCGCGTACGTGCCGGCGGACGGCCCGGTCATCAGCGCGCTGACGCCGACGACAAGATCCTGAGCCCCGGCCGGCGGCGCGCAGGCGAGCGCTCCGACAACCGCCAATGAAGCAACGATACGACGCATGGTGTTCCTCCCTTTATTTGGTCAGGTCAGTGACGGCGGTGCTGGCGACGGCCGGGACCGCGCCGCTCCAGCGGCGCTCATGATCCGGCGCTGCGCGCCGGTGCGTCGCTGGAGCGACGCGGTCCGACCCGCCACCAGCGAGATTGTCAGCTGATTCCACCCATCCCCTCAGGCTCGACCTCCCTACGCCCGCTGCAGGAGGTCGCCGACCTCCCGCGCCACGCGCTCCTCCTCGTCGCGATCGTACATCTGCTCGATAATGTCCCTGAACCGTTCGTACATCTGCCGGCGCTTGACCTTGCGGGTCGGCGTGACCGGCTCGCCTTCCTCCTCGGGATCCAGCTCCTTGGGCAGGATGCGGAACCGTTTCACCTGCTCGACCCGCGCCAGCTCGCCGTTGGCGCGCGCGATCTCGCCGTCGATCAGGCGCACCACATCGGGATGCCGCGCCAGCTCCGTGAAACCGGCATGCGGCAGGTTGCGGGCGCGCGCCCATTGTTCGACCGTGTCGCGGTCGATCTCGACCAGCGCCGTGACGTACTTGCGGTCATGGCCGAACACGACCGCCTCGGATACGTACGGGCTGGCGCGCAGGGCGTTCTCGATCGCCGTCGGGCTCAGCGTCTTGCCGCCCGATGTAACGATGAAATCGCGCGCCCGGTCGACGATGCGCAGGCAACCGGCTTGCCATTGCCCGACATCGCCGGTCCGCAGCCGGCCGTGTGCGTCGAATGTCGCGCGCGTCGCGGCCTCGTCGCGCCAGTAGCCGTCGAACAGGTCGGGGGCTTCGACGGTGATCTCCGAGCCGTCGTCCGGCACGACCCGCCAGCCGGCGGGTGCCGTGCCGACATTGCCGGGCCTTGGGAAGGGAGACTCCTGGCCCGTGATGATGCCGCCCGCGGTCTCGGTCTGGCCGTAGACCTCGACGACGTTGATGCCCCAGATCTGCCACAGCGCTGCGATCCCCGGCGGCAGCGAAGAGCCGCCGCACATCACGAGCTGCAGCCGGTCGAGGCCAAGGCGGCTGAGGATGGGCCGAAACACCGACGCCCGCAGCATGCCGGCCGCCGCATCGCGCATGCCGCCGGCTCTTCCGTCCCATCGTCGCGCTGCGACGGCGCGGCCCGCCGCCAGTGCCCGGCCATAGGCCCAGCGTTTCGCGGGACTCGTCTCCTCGATCCCGACTAGGACCGTCGAGGCGAATTTCTGCAGATAGCGCGGCACCGTGAACAGGATCGTCGGCGCCACCTCGTGCAGGGTCGTGCCGAAATCCTCGACGCTCTCGCCATAGTGCGGCACGAGATCGGTCAGCAACGGCAGCGTGATTGCGGCATCGCGGCCCAGCACGTGGCACGGCGGCAGGTAGACCACCGAGCGGTGAGCCCCGGTTGCCAGCACGGGATAGTGGACAGCGATGTTGTACGCCGCCGCCAGGTGCTTGCCGTGCGACACCACCGCGCCTTTCGGCGGGCCGGTCGTGCCGGACGTATAGACAATGAAGGCCGGGTCGTTGGGACCCGGTGCGGCCGCCGCCTCGTCGAAGGATCCCGTGGTGGCCGCATGCCCCTGGGCGATCAGTTCGGCGTAGCTGCGCAGCTTGTCGTGGGCATAGGCGAACAAGGCGGTCGTGTCGTGGACGACGACGGCCCGCAGATCGGGCAGCTGATCCGCCAACGGCAGGATCTTGTCGACGTACTCCTGGTCCTCGGCGAAGAACACGCTGACGCCGGCATGCTTCACCTGGTAGGCCACCTCCGACGGCGAGGCGGTGGGATAGATGCCGACGGTGATGCCGCCCAGCGTCTGGCAGGCGAGGTCGGCGACGGCCCATTGGGCGAAGGGATCGCCCATGATCGCTAGGCGTTCACCGCGCTGGAATCCCAGCGCCCGCAGGCCCCGCGCCAGCGCCCACACCTCGTCGGCCAGCGTCGCCCAGGTCGTTTCGCGGTAGATGCCCCGGACCTTGGCCCGCAGCGCCACTTTCGACGGCGTCGCGCGGGCGCGCATCGCCAGCACCGCCGGCGCCGTCGTGCCGCGCAGCGCCGCGTAGGCGGCCTCGGCCTTGTCCGGTGCCCAGGGCAGGGTCATCGCGGCCCTACGCGCTGCCCCAGACATCCCGCGCCACCCGCACGACCAGGTCGAGCTTGCGGCGCTCGTCGTCGACGGTGATGGGGTTGCCGCCGATGGTGCTGGAGAAGCCGCATTGCGGGCTGACCGCGAGGTTGTCGAGCGGCGCGAAAGTGGCCGCCTCGTCGATGCGGCGCTTCAGTGCGTCGGCCTCCTCCAGAAGCGGCGACTTGGTGGTGACGATGCCCAGCACGGCGTGCTTGTGCCGCGGCAGGAACCGCAGCGGCGCGAAGGTGCCGGCGCGCTCGTTGTCGTACTCGAGGAAGAACGCCTTGACGTTCGTCTCGCCGAACATCACCTCGGCAACGCTGTCGTAACCGCCTTCCGACAGCCAGCGGCCCTTGAAGTTGCCGCGGCACAGATGCAGGCCCAGGGTCACCTCCGGCGGCGTGCCGGCAACGCACTCGTTGATCAGCTTCACGTAGCGCCCGGTGAGCCGTGCGGGATCGTTGCCGCGGCCCGCGATGACGCCGCGCACGCCGCCATCGCACAGCATGGCCAACGGCACTTCGTCTATCTGGATGTAGCGCGCGCCGCGGCGCGCCAGGTCGGCGATCTCGGCCCGGTACACGGCGGCGAGATCGGCGAAGAAAGCTTCCTCGTCGCCGTAGCTGCCCGGCGCCAGGCTGTCGCGGCCGCGCCAGAAGTGCAT
>Ga0187894_10006427_pt1 | contig 11537 bp, 11 predicted proteins | sample GBC1701081metaG_FD_136650 | JGI IMG/M metagenome (GOLD analysis project Ga0187894, IMG submission 136650) | White microbial mat communities from a lava cave in the Kipuka Kanohina Cave System on the Island of Hawaii, USA - GBC170108-1 metaG ...
TCCTATTTTTCTTCCTTTGCGTTCTTTGCGGCTTTGCGTGAAAAAAATTCTTTTATCTCACGCAAAGACGCAAAGAACGCTAAGAAATCACAAAGAAGAAAGAAGAAGAAAAATCATTACTCTGTTCTAATGCTTAATCTGGGATGAAATATTATCATAACAGCAGTTTCGATCATTCGCAGTCATCCCATAATCGGTATTCGCACATCATTCTTCTTGGCAAACTCGATCGCCTCTTCGTATCCTGCGTCGACGTGGCGGATGATGCCCATTCCGGGGTCGGTGGTGAGAACTCTCTCAATTCTTTTTGCGGCTTCGGGCGTGCCGTCGGCGACGACGACCTGGCCGGCGTGAAGCGAATAGCCGATGCCGACGCCGCCTCCGTGATGAAGCGAGACCCAAGTTGCACCGCCGGCGACGTTGATCATTGCGTTGAGATAGACCCAGTCGGCGATGGCATCTGAGCCGTCGAGCATCGCTTCGGTCTCGCGGTTTGGCGAAGCGACGCTGCCGCAGTCGAGATGATCACGGCCGATGACGATCGGGGCTTTTAGCTCGCCGGAGGCGACCATTTCGTTGAGTTTGAGGCCTGCTTTCGCGCGTTCGCCGTAGCCCAGCCAGCAAATGCGCGCGGGCAAACCTTGAAATTCCACTTGCTCCTGCGCCATCGTCAGCCAGCGCGCGAGATGATCGTTCTCGGGGAAAAGATTCATTATCGCTTCGTCGGTTTTGTAGATGTCTTCTTTGTCGCCGCTCAGCGCGACCCAGCGAAACGGCCCTTTGCCCTCACAGAACAGCGGGCGAATATACGCCGGCACAAAACCGGGATAATCGAACGCGTTTGCAACGCCGTTATCTAACGCACGCTGTCGCAGGTTGTTGCCGTAATCAAAAACTATCGAGCCTCGCTTTTGAAATTCCAACATCGCTTCGACGTGCTTCGCCATCGAGTCCATCGCGGCTTGTTCGTAAGCATCTTGGTCGCGTTTGCGAAATTCAGCGGCTTCTTCGACGCTGTAGCCAACTGGAATGTAACCCATCAGCACATCGTGCGCGCTCGTTTGATCGGTGACAACGTCGGGAACGATGCCGCGTTCGATGAGCTGCCAAAGAACCTCAGCAGCGTTGCCGCAAAACGCGATCGACCTTGCTTCTTTGTTCTCAATCGCCTCGTTCGCCAATTCGATCGCGATGTCGAGCGTGTCGGCGGCCATATCGACTTGTTTCAACTGCAAACGCCGCTCGATGCGCCACGGATCGACATCAACGAGCAAACCGACGCCGCCGTTGAAAGTTATCGCCTGCGCCTGAGCTCCGCCCATTTCACCGAGACCTGCGGTCAGCACGAGTTTGCCTGCGAGCGTTCCCCAGCCGTGCTGACGCGCGAGCGAGCCGAACGTCTCATACGTCCCTTGCAAAATGCCTTGCGTGCCGATATAGATCCACGAGCCCGCCGTCATCTGGCCATACATCATCAGCCCTTCGCGTTCGTATTTGTCGAACTGCTCCTGCGTCGCCCAGTGCGGCACGATGTTCGAATTCGCAAGCAAAACACGCGGTGCATCCGCGTGAGATTTAAAAACGCCGACCGGTTTGCCCGATTGAATCAGCAGCGTCTCGTCCTCATTCAACTCGCGCAAGCTCTTAAGGATCGCGTCGTAACATTCCCAATTTCGCGCCGCCCGCCCGCGTCCGCCATAGACGATCAGATTCTCCGGGTCGAACGCGACCTCGGCGTCAAGATTGTTCTGTATCATCCGATACGCCGCTTCGATCAGCCAGTTTTTGCAAGTCAGTTCGCTGCCGGTCGGTGCTTTAACATTTCTCGTCATACGGTTTTAAAACATCATAACGGCAAACTGACGCACGCGTGAAACGTGCTAATATTTTTCGCAGGTACAAGGGAGCGAAAAAATATGAAATTGATTTGTATAAGCATGATCTTGTTCTGTGCGGGCATTGCGGCGTTTGGACAGACCACCGTGAAACCGAAAAACCCGAAATACGACGCGGAACTTGCGAAACGGCTTGGCGGTGATGCGATGGGATTGCGTAGTTATGTGCTTGCGATTCTAAAAACGGGGCCAAAGGACGCTGAGATTCCGGCTGCAGACAAGCCAAAGATATTTCAAGGTCATTTCGCGAATATGCAGCGTCTCGCCAAAGAGGGTTCGCTCGTCGTCGCCGGCCCGTTTGCCGATCCCGAAAGAAAATTTCGCGGCCTCTTCATCCTGAACGTAAAAACTGTCGAGGAAGCACGCAAGCTCGTCGAAACCGATCCGGTGATCAAATCTGGGATGATGATCGCGGAATTAGTGCCGTGGTACGGCTCGGCTGCTCTGTTGGAAGTTAACAACATTCACGAACGCATCGCGCAGGAAAATCCGTAGATGGAAAATCTAAAACGTCAGTTCGGGCCATGGACGGCGATCGCCATGATCGTCGGTCAGGTGATCGGCGTCGGAATATTTTTGACGCCTGCGGGAATGGCACGCTCGGTCGGTTCGCCTGCGGTTTTGTTTGCGATCTGGCTGGTTATCGGATTTATTACGTTGTGCGGTGCGTTGTGTTTTGGTGAACTCGCGGCGCGTTTTCCGAACGCCGGCGGCATCTACGTTTATCTTCGCGAAGCCTTCGGTCGCGTGCCTGCGTTTCTTTACGGCTGGATGGTTTTGCTTGTGCTCGATCCTGGACTGACTGCGGTTTTCGGCGTCGCCGTGGCAGCGTATGCGGGATTTTTGATTCCGCTCAACCCATCGACGCAAACGGCTTTGGCGATCGGGCTGATCTTACTTTTCGGCATCATCAACATACTTGGCGTGCGTCTGGGAGCGCAGATTTTAAAAATCCTCACGCTGCTAAAAGTTACTACATTGCTCTTTATTATCATTTACGGTTTCGGTGGCGGCTTAGGCAGCTTCGAAAATTTTAAGCCGTTCTTTGCCGTACCAAATGACATATTCGGAGCGCTTGCGGGCGGAACGGTAGGCGCATTTTTCGCGTTCGCCGGCTGGTGGGAAGTCACGCGAATAGCCGGCGAGATAAAAGAGCCCGAACGCAATGTGCCGCGTGCGCTGATCAGCGGTGTCGCAATTCTGACGCTTATCTATCTGCTGACGAGCGCCGCGTTTATGTATCTCGTGCCGGTGGCCGCAGTCATAAGCGACGAAACTTTTGCGGCACAGGCCGGCGAAGCTATGTTCGGCGCGATCGGAGGGCCGATCTTTGCAGATGTCGTCGTGTTATCGGTATCGGGCACGTTGTTCGCGTATCTTATGGCATGTCCGCGTGTCTATTATGCGATGGCGAATGACGGTTTGTTCTTTTCTACATTCGGCAAGCTGCATCCGCGTTTTGGGACGCCGCATCGGGCGACGCTTATCCAAATGACAGTCGGCAGCTTGCTCATTCTTACCGGAAGTTTTAACGAGATCATTTCGTACTTCTTTTTTGTTGTTGTTTTGTTTGTGGCGGTAACCATTCTCGGTTTGTTTCGGATTCGGAAACAAGAGTTCGACGGCTACAAAACTCCGATGTTTCCCGCGACACCGATAATTTTTATCGCCTTGGTGTCGGTCGTCCTGTTTTTTATTGCCATGAGCTCTCCGCTGCAATCCGGTATCGGCGTCGCGGTTGTGCTGTTTGGCATACCTTTCTATTATTTCATCGGAGGGATTCGGAATAGATAAAAGATGGTAGATGATAGATTATAGATCTCTCATCTTTCATCTATCAGTTATCATCTATTTCGAAAAAAATAATTATGAGTGAAAGTATCTTACAGGAAAAGTCTTATAAATTTGCTTTGAGAATCGTAAAGTTAAGTCAGTATCTGAATGATGAAAAGCGTGAATATGTCTTATCTAAAAAAATTCTCGATTCAGGAACTTCAGTTGGCGTTTTAGTTGAAGAAGCGCGTCAAGGGCACGATCGCGGCGACTTTTCTCAAAGACTTTCCGTTGCGAACAAGGAAGCCTTTAAAACAAACTATTGGCTGCGCTTGTTGCGGGACAGCGACCATATAACAGGGCAGCAAGCTGATTCACTTTTACACGACTGTGCAGAGCTGCAGAAAATGCTGATCTCATCTTTGAAAACCACCCGAAGCACACAATAATCTATGGCCTGGATAAAGACCATTAAATTCGAGGACGCAGATGAAAATCTGCAAAAGATCCTTAACGAGACTCGCATGAATTATCCGCTGGAATACGCCACGCCTGCACCCAACGCGAGCGGCATCAACGAATCGATCGTCGATTCGCACACGCTGATTCCCGATGCATTGTTTCACGCGTTCTCGACATTCAGCGCGCTTTTGTCGTCCGAGCTGCCGCTTGAAAGGCGGCAGCACGAGATGATCGCGACGATGGTTTCAGTGACCAACGATTGCTTTTACTGAGTGGAATCTCACGCAGAGTTTCTGCGTCGCGTAACTTTAGATGATGATTTGATCGCGTCCCTGCGGGACGATTACAAAACCGCGCCGATCACTGACGCCGAAAGAGCGATGCTCGATTATGTCGTGCAGCTAACAAAAGATGCGGTGAAGATAACGCCCGCGCATCACGAGAAACTTCGAGCGGCTGGATTTGACGACACGGCAATTTTGCAGATTACGCTGATCGCGTCGTGGTTCAATTACATCAATCGCGTAGCCGACGCGCTCGGTATCGGAAGAGAGAATGAAAGCTGATCTGATCGTTCACAATGCGACGCTCGTCACGTGTGCTTCGGGTGGAAAACCGAAACGCAGTGACGACATGCGTGACGTTGGCATCATCGAAAACGGCGCCGTTGCAATAGCCGATGGTAAATTCACTGCGGTCGGAAACAGCGATGAAATCATCCGTGCATTCGTGGCTAATGAGAACATCAACGCCGAGAGCAATGTCGTCTGCCCAGGCTTTGTCGATCCACACACGCACATCGTTTATGCGGGCGATCGGCTCGATGAATTTGAATTGAAGATAAAAGGTGCCGATTATCTTGAGATATTGGCAAGCGGCGGCGGTATTCTTTCAACGGTTCGTCATACGCGCGAAGCAAGCGTTGAAACATTGGTCGAGCAGGGAATTTCGCGGCTAAACAAGATGCTCAAGTGCGGAACGACAACTGTTGAAATAAAAACTGGTTACGGTCTCGACATTGAAACAGAATTAAAGATGCTTGCCGTCATCGAGTCGCTCGACAACGCACATGTCGCGACGATCGTGCCGACCTTTCTGGCCGCTCACACCGTGCCACCAGAGTTCAAAGAAAACGCCAACGGCTACGTCGATCTGATTTGTAACGAGATGTTGCCGCTTGCCTGGAAATGGTATGAGCAGTCGCACTTTGCCGCAAATGGCACGCCGTTTTTTTGCGACGTGTTTACTGAAAAGAGCGCGTTCGACAACGAACAATCAAAACGCATTTTGCAAACCGCAATATCGCTCGGCTTTGGCACAAAAGCTCACGTCGATCAATTTACAAATCTCGGCGGCAGCAATTTGGGAATCGAGCTAAATGCTATTTCAGTCGATCATCTCGACACGATCTCAGACGGTGAGATTGCTCAGCTTGCGACAAGCGAAACCGTCGGAGTCATCATACCGACTGAGAATTTCAACGCCGGAAAAACACAATTCGCCCCTGCGCGTAAGTTGATAGACGAGGGCTGCGCCGTCGCGATCTCGACAGATTACAATCCGGGTTCGGCACCGTGTCCTTCGCAGCCGATGGCCATGGCAATAGCTTGTCGTTATCAAAAACTCTTGCCGTCCGAAGCGATGAACGCCGCGACGATAAACGCTGCGTTTGCAATTGATTTGGGTGAAACGCACGGCTCGATAGAGGTTGGGAAGAAAGCTGATCTGCTTATTTTAGATTGCAAAGATTATCGTCAGATCGCATACGAATTTGGCGGTAACTTCGTCAGGAACGTGATAAGTAAGTGTCAGTATCCCGCACGTAAGTAAGGGTTTGAAGTATACGTAATCAATGTATAATGAACCCATGATTGATTCGGTTCTATTAGAACGCATTGCGCTTGATCCCAAGGTCCTTGCTGGAAAGCCGGCGATCAGAGGCACGCGCCTGTCGGTCGAATTTATTATCGGGTTGTTGGCTCATGGATCGACCGTAGATGAGATTTTAACCGAGTACAAAAGTTTGACTGAGGAAGATATTCAAGCTTGTCTTCTCTTTGCAGGTGAGTCACTCCGTAGAACGGATTTTATGCCGCTCATAGTTGAGACGGCCTGATGCGATTTTTGGTAGATGAGTGCACAGGTCCTACAGTCGCCGAATGGCTTCGTGTTAATAATCACGAAGTCTTTTCTGTGTTCGATGACGCCGCCGGAATGTCTGATGAGGACGTTTTGGATAAGGCATTTATAGAAGAGTGGATACTTATAACCATTGATAAGGATTTCGGTGAGCTTATTTTTCGCGAACAGAAATCACATCGAGGCGTCGTACTTCTCAGGCTTGATGACGAACGATCGAAGAATAAAATCGAAGTTCTAAATCACCTACTGAAGAATTATTCGGACAAATTAGCGGATCATTTTGTAACCGTGACCGAGACAAAAGTGAGAATTATTTAATCCAATTATCGATGAACAAAATCTTCCTTGACGGCGAGAGCCTGACATTCGAACAAGTTATTGCCGTCGCGTATGGCAAGCCGGGCGAACCGCGCGTTGAGCTCGCCGATGCCGCGAAGGAAAAAGTAAACCGCTGTGCGGCGGCGGTGCAGACTTTGCTTGATCGCGGTGAGATCGCGTATGGCATTACGACGGGTTTTGGCGCGTTCAAGGACAAGATCATCAGCCGCGAAGAGGTTGAGCAACTGCAGCGAAATGTTGTCGTGAGTCACGCGGTCGGCGTTGGCAAAGCGTTCGACACGCCGACGGTTCGGGCGATCATGCTCATACGTGCGAATACGCTCGCACGCGGCTTTTCGGGCATCAGGCTTGAAACTCTCGAATTGATTCTCGAATGTCTGAATCGCGGCGTTCATCCCGTGATTCCTGAAAAGGGAAGTCTCGGTGCAAGCGGCGATCTCGCACCGCTCGCGCATTTTGCGTGTGTTTTGATCGGCGAGGGCGAAGCAGAATACAACGGCGAGCGATTAAACGGCGGCGGGGCGCTAAAACGAGCGCGATTGTCGCCGGTGACGCTCGCTGCGAAAGAGGGACTTGCATTGACCAACGGCACGACGGTGATGACAGCCATAGGCTTGCTCGAAACCGTGCGTGCGAGACGGCTCGCCGAACTTGCCGATGTGTCGGGTTGTCTGACACTCGAAGCGCTGCACGGCACCGTCTCCGCATTTGACGAACGCATTCACGCATTGCGTCCGCATCCGCGTCAGATCGAGTGTGCCGCAAATCTGCGCGCGATTCTCGATGGCAGCGAGTTTGTACGCGAATTCGATCCGACAAATGTTCAGGACGCGTACACGCTTCGGTGCATGCCGCAGGTTCACGGCGCGTGTCGCGACGCTGTGTTATATGCCGAATGGCTGTTGAAACTAGAATTGAATGCCGTCACTGACAACCCGTTGATTTTTGTTTCAGGCTTCCCTCCTTACGAAGGAGGGGTGGCAGCCGCTTCGGCTGACGGGGTGGTTCTTACGTCGCCTGACACACTCGATCAAGCAAATCCCTCAACTAAAAATTTCCCCGTCGGCGAAACGCCGCCACCCTTTGAAATCGAAGTCATTAGCGGCGGCAATTTTCACGGCGAACCTCTCGCTCTCGCCTTCGATTATTTGTCGATCGCGCTTGCTGAGCTCGGAAACATCAGCGAGCGGCGGATAATGCGACTCACTGACGAAGCATCGAATGCACATGTGCTGCCGGCTTTTCTGACCGAACACGGCGGGTTGAATTCGGGTTTTATGATCGTGCAATACACGGCAGCGGCGCTTTGCACCGAGAATAAAATTCTCGCGCATCCGGCGAGTGTCGATACGATTCCGAGTTCGGCAAATGTTGAAGATCACGTGTCGATGGGTTTAACGGCTGCGCTAAAGTTGCGACAGATCGCAGAGAATTTTAAGACGACACTCGCACTCGAATTATTATGTGCGGCGCAAGGCATCGATTTTCGTCGGCGCAAGATCGGCGGAGAAAAACGTTTGGGCAAAGGGACCGCGCCGGTTTACGACGAAATGCGCAAACGAATTCCATTTATCGAAAAAGACGAATACATGAAGCCGCATATCGATGCAGCGATCGGTGCGGTTGATAGTTGGTTGACAGAGGTTTGATCATGAGCGGAGCGAATGTATCGCTATTTACAAGGTTTGCACGCACGGCTGCCAATATCACCGGTCGTCCGATCACATTCATAATTGCGGTTGCGTTCATCATCGGTTGGGCGGTGTCGGGGCCGCTTTTTGGTTTTAGCGACACGTGGCAGCTTGTGATAAATACCGGCACGACGATCGTGACATTCTTAATGGTGTTCTTAATTCAGAACACACAAAATCGCGACACCGAAGCTTTGCAGATAAAACTCGACGAACTCATTCGTGCAAATTCACGTGCGCGAAATGCGCTTCTCGATCTCGAAGAGATGGATGAAAGCGAGCTAAATGCAATCCGCCTCGAGTATTTGGACCTTGCAGAAAAAACCCGAAAGCATCTCGAAAAACGAAAGAAATAGTCAGTGAAAGATTACTAGGGTCGGGATTTGAAATTTCAAATTTGAGATCTGAGGATCGGGATTTGAAATTTCAAATTTGAGATCTGAGCGAAGCGGTACACCCTACAGGACTCAAACCTGCGACCTTCTGATCCGAAGGTCGCCTTGACGAAACTTCATAAAAGCATAAAACTGAAATCGACCCTGACAAGCCATGCAGCAGCGGATGAACCTCTTGCGTTTCTGGGCGAAAACGTCGCACGTGCCTGACGACGAGCGATACAAGAACGCCTATCATCCCTTGATCTGTCACATGATCGATGTCGCTTGCGTCGCCCGGGCGATGTGGGACGCGGTGCTGCCTCTCGCAACCAAAAAACGCCTGGCCGTCGCTCTCGGCATGACGTGCGAGGATATCACTTGTCCGCACAACGACGATCATTGTTCCATTTCTCAGGCCGACAGATTTATCTCCTTCCTCGCCGGACTCCACGACCTCGGCAAATGTTCGCCGCCATTTGCTCTTCGCGGATTAGGCGAAAATAAAAACGGACAAACCGCTCGTCTTTTGGCTCTTTATAAATCAACTCCGTTTGATATGCCCGCAGTTAATAAAACGAAAGAAGCACCGCACGGCTACGTTACAACGGTTGAACTTCCCGCGATTCTCTCGTCCGACAGGTTCAATTTCAATCCGAATATTTCCAAACACATCTCGACTTTGATCGGAGGTCATCACGGAGTTTTTCCGTCAACGGGAAAACTTTCGGCTATCGTAGATGCGAGAGAAAAATCAGTCGGTAACGAATACTGGAAAGATGCGAGAATCGAATTAGTCGAAACGCTTGCCCGATTGCTTAAGGTCGAACCGCTCAAAAATAACGAAAATCAAAAACTCGACAACGGAACGGTTATGATCCTAGCCGGCCTCGTTTCGGTGGCTGATTGGATCGGCTCGGATGGGAATTATTTCGGGTGCGCCGTCGAAAGTTCGTTTGCCGAAGAAATACAGTTGGGGCAAGGAAGCCTCGCTGAATATCTGAAACACGCCGAGAAACAAGCAGAGGCGGCATTGAAACAATTAGGCTGGATAGCGCGCAATAGAGAAACTTTCGCAGAAAAATTCGCGATAGACCAACCGTCGGAAGAAAAATTTAAAAAACTTTTTCCCTTTATAAAGAATCGCCGTCATTTACAAGATATGGCGATGGAAATTTCCGAAGAATTAAAAACGCCCGGCATCGCTGTAATCGAAGCACCGACGGGCGAAGGTAAAACCGAAGCGGCGATGTTTCTGGCGGACGCTTGGAACACGGCACTCGATCAAAACGGCTATTATTTTGCTCTACCGACGCAGGCGACGAGCAATCAGATGTTCATTCGTGCCGGCAATTTCCTTAAAAACCGTTTCCCTGAACGTGATGTTCAACTACAGCTACTACACGGACACGCCTCGCTTTCGGCGGAGTTTGAAACGCTCAAAGAAGAATTCAGAAAAATCCGGGATGTTTTCGACGACCAATGCGAAGGCGACGAATGCGTTCCGTCAGTAGTCGCGGCGGAATGGTTCACCTACCGCAAACGCGGACTGCTCGCCCCGTTCGGAGTCGGGACGGTAGATCAGGCGTTGATGGCGGTTTTGCAGACCAAGCACGTTTTCGTCCGCCTGTTCGGACTCGCGCACAAAACCGTCATCATAGACGAAGTTCACGCCTACGACGCATATATGTCCACGCTTCTGGAACGCCTGCTCGAATGGCTCGCCGCTTTAGGTTCGCCCGTCATTCTTCTCTCAGCGACTCTGCCCGCCGAACGCCGGAATAAATTGATCGAGGCTTATCAACGCGGACTTCCGGCAGAAACACGCGATGCAGAAACACGCACGTCAGTAAGTGTGTCCGACAAACAAGAAGTATCCGTATCGAACAAAAATGACCAAGGCAAATATCCGCGAATTTCCTACGCGACCGATTCGGAAATAAAAATCCGGCACATCGAATCTTCTGAAAAAAGCCGAACTCTTTATCTTGAAAAAGTTGATGATGATTTTCTCGCAAAACTAAAAACAAAACTCGAAAAAGACGGCGGCTGTGCGGCAATCATCTGCAACACGGTTCAGCGTTCGCAGGACGTTTTCGACGAACTCAAAAAAGACGATTTTTTTAAAGGAGTAGCAAGCGACGGATTACCGAAACTCGATCTGCTGCACGCCCGTTTTCGCTTCGTTGACCGCGAAAAACGAGAAGAACGGGTTTTAGAAAGATTCGGCAAACCCGACGAAAACGGCGAAAGCCCGCATCGCCCAAAATGCGCCGTTCTCATCGCCACACAAATCATTGAACAATCGCTTGATCTCGATTTCGACCTGATGATCTCCGACCTCGCTCCTGTTGATCTGCTCTTACAGCGTGCGGGCAGACTCCAACGCCACGAACGCCCGCGAAGTGATGAATTTAAATTGCCGACATTATGGATTATCGAACCGAAAATTAAAGATGACGGCTTACCGAATTTTGAAGAAAACAGTTTCGTTTATGACAACCATATTTTGCTTCGCACTTGGTTAGTTTTACAAAAAAAGGAAAAAATCGAAATACCGAACGAAGTCGAAAATTTAATTGAAGCGGTTTATGACGCGGAAAAATCTTTTGATGATTTAAATGAAAATTTGAAAGAATTTTGGCGGACAAGTTTGGCTGACTGGCTTAAAGCGAATGAAGAAGATGATGAGCAAGCGAACTATCGTCTTATCAAACGTCCGATTTACAGCCGACACATCAGCGGAATTTTTGCGGGCAATCTGGAAGAAGATTCGCCGGAAATCCACGAAACACTGCGAGCCGTAACCCGTCTGACCCAACCGACGGCAAACGTGATTTGCTTGTGGGAAAAAGACGGCA
>Ga0187894_10006428_pt1 | contig 11534 bp, 11 predicted proteins | sample GBC1701081metaG_FD_136650 | JGI IMG/M metagenome (GOLD analysis project Ga0187894, IMG submission 136650) | White microbial mat communities from a lava cave in the Kipuka Kanohina Cave System on the Island of Hawaii, USA - GBC170108-1 metaG ...
AGTCCTGACCCATATGCGATGTGACGACCGCGAGATTCAGGCGGGGCTGGATGCGCTTCGCATCACGATGGCGAAACATTGGCAGGCGGGCGCGCCGTGGCGCGCCCGGGATGCGCTGGATGTGATTGCGACCCTGGACCTGCTGGCCTGGGCCGTACTGCTAGCGCTGATTGACGAATGTCCGGCGCTGCACGCAGGCGCCCGAGCGTCACAGGACTCACGAACGCTCTCTGTCAGCGCCACTGACTTCGAGTTCATTTCGGAGAACAGCCAGATCGCGTCCGCCCGCGAATTCATGCAGTCGCTGCCGGAAACACTGCTTTGCTGACCGGCAGTATCCAGCTCATCGAAATCTCACAATCAATAGCAAATCCTTGTGGCGCCGCCTAAGGCTTGTGTTCGGCGGTATTGCGCGTTAGTTCATCTTACCGGGCCTCAAACTAAGGCCGCATCAGCTCGTCAATGAGTCTATCCTTCATTCTCAACAATTGTTCCGCTTCTGCGGATCTGCTGGCGATCTCAAGCAAGGTTAAAAGCTTTACGTTGCTCTCGACCTCAATCCGTTCGGCCATCCTGAACGCGCTATTATCATCACCGAGAATCAGGTAGCTCACAGCGATGTCGCTGAAGATCAGTCCTTTGTTAGTAGGGTCTTTGATCGCATCGAGAACTCCAGCGGCCACCGCGAGAAACAACTTTGCGCGCGCTCTCTTCCCGATGGCCTTATAAGCATTGGCGACTTCTACAATTTCTCTGGCTTGAAAATATGTTCCGCTTGAAAAGCTCGTTAACTGGTAAGCCTCCGACAAAAGTTTTTCCGCCGCCTCGTTTTTTCCTGTATTAGCGAACACAGACGCAAGCTGAGTCAAAAGCCTCAGTTTAGGCGCCTGGGCGTCAGTCTCTTTTACGATCTGGAGAGCCTGGTCATACTGCCCGGCTTTAGCCAGAAGCAGCGCAACGTCAGATCGCGCAAACTGCTGCAGATTTAACGCAGTTACTCGCATTGACGCGCCAGAAGCCTTGCGCAGTAACGCTATGGCCTTTTCTCTTTCCCCGCGATCCAAATACTGATTCGCGACAAAAACCAAAATATCCGGCTTGAAATTGGTTGTCTCAATCCGGTCGTTTATCGCCAGGGCGCGATCAAACTGTCCCGCTTCCGCGTATTTCCTGGCAATCGCAATCAGCGCATGATCTTTGAAAGGGCCTTTCCCCATCGTGTCCGCAACGCGCATTGCGCATTCGAGTCGCCCAAGCAGGGCATACCTTTTAGCGCATTCTTCCAACGCTACGGATCGGTCAATTTCATCATCTATTGTTTTGGCAAGCTCAAAGGCCTCGTCCAATAATTGCAGAGCGCGTTCGGTATTTCCTATTCCGGCAAATACCGAAGCTAGCCCTGCTAACAGTCGTCCGTGATTGTCCGCCTGCTGTTGCTCATATATACGGACAAGTTGCTCCAGCATTTCCAGAGCCTGGTCTGTATGCCCGGCCTGAGCGTGATCTATTGCCAGCAGGATTCGGAAGAACTCTTTATTAGGACACTCGTAGCAATCCTTTGTAAGATCGTCATCCTCTTCGATCAATAGCCTTGAGCGCGTCAACAATGCCTCGCCTTTTTCTTTCTCTCCCAATTTTCCATACACGATTGCCAATGAAGCGAGCAACTCCGCTCTGATCGCGGAATGACGTTCGGCCTCGGCTAATTGCGCGGCCTGGTCGAGGGCCTTTATAGCCCTTTCTTTCCGCTCTATTGTTATCTGCCCAACAGCCTTTGCGCTAAAGGTGGCTAAAATCAAAATGATCAATATGGTCAGATATTTCATAGGGCATGTCGTGTATAGGGAATTACTTTATGTCACCGCATCTGATGTTTGTGATGCTTCGATTGGCGATATAGTTCAGGGTTCCGACACATCCGAGGACTGTCCCAAGCAGGGCGCCGGCCAGAATGGAGAGATAACCGACAGCCATCCCTCGAGCACAGGCCTCGCTAGCCTGCATCGGGTCTATTGGGACGCCACTGTAGACCATTTGGTAAATCACGCCAGAGAGGAAATAAACGATCACTGCTCCAGAGATCATGCCCCCAAAGGTTCCAAACAAGACCAAACCGATTTTTACGAAGATGCCCGTAATTCGATTCATTCCATAGCCCCCCATTATTTGAGATTGATGGCAGCCACAGTTTTTTGAGCAACAGCTATTCCATAACAATAACCGCTCCGGGGATTGAAGATACTGAAAGTCAGAGTCGGACAGAGATAAAGAGAGCGCCATCAAATTAAGACGATCGTCCGATATTTAAGCCGCTTGATTGCATGAGGCCTCACCCCTTCATCGCGCCCGAAACGCGCAAGGAAGGCGGTGAGCTTTCGCTATTATGGTTTGAGGTATACGGGTAGGAACAAATGAGTGGGACGCATCAAGTAGACATCAGTCTCTGATGCCGTCAATTAGGCGATGCGCCCGCGCCAGTTTCCGTTTGAGTGTCTTACGATCCAGTCCCAGGAAACGAGCCGCCTTTGAATGATTACCTTTACTAAAAGCAATCCCGATCCTGTACATAACCAATAACCATTCGGCGAGACACTCCATAGCCGGTTCTCCGAGACGCCAGGTGAATGTATACTGGGCAGTCGTATCTGTCTTTTCAAGTCCTATTTCCTCTCGCACCAGTTCAATGCTGATCACCTCTTTGCCTGCCGCCCGCAGCTTTATCCGCCTGATTATCGCCATCAACTCTCTGACGTTTCCCGGCCAGTGGTAGCAGCACAGTAATTCTATTCCGCCTTTCTCGAACTTTGTCGGACCGAGATAATGTTCTATCAAAAGCGGGATATCGGATGGATGTTCCCGGAGCGCTGGCATGCGAATCGGAAACTCATTCAGGCGGTCATAGAGATCCGCTCTAAAGCGCCCCTCTTCGACCGCTTGCTTCAGATCGCAATTGGTCGCGGCGATCACTCGCACGTCCACGCTCTTCTCAAGGCGAGCGCCGACGGGGCGTATTTTGCGCTCCTGTAGGACGCGAAGCAGCCGTACCTGCGCCGCTAGAGGCGCTTCGCCGATCTCGTCGAGGAAAATGGTCCCTCCGTTCGCCGCTTCGAATAGCCCCTTACAGTCCGAGACCGCTCCGGTGAAGGCCCCTTTAACATAACCGAAGAGCTCCGATTCGAGCAGTGATTCTGGGAAGGCGCCGCAATTGGTCTTGACAAAGGGACCTCTCGCTCGCCCGCTCAAGTGATGAATCGCTTGGGCGGCGCTCTCCTTGCCAGCTCCCCGTTCTCCGGTGATCAGCACAGTGATATTGTCCGGCGCGGCGATAAGAATATCCTCCGCGACCTTTGCCATTTGCGGCGAGTCTCCGATCAACCAGCGCTTGATTCCGCAACCGGGGGCCGAGCGCGCGGCGATCAGATGAGTGGCGCCGGGGCGATGATTTCTCGATGAAGACATGGCAGCATCCTGTAGAAACTCCAAGAACGCCAGTCCACCGGATCCGTATCTGACACCATTTGGAATAATGCGAGTCTGGGTGAACCTCGGCCCGCGGAATGGAAATCGTGAGCGAGCTCGGGTGACTGTTTATAAATTGAATATTTGTCTGACGGTGAAAGATTACACCAAGATTTCAAAGCCGTCTGTCAGGGATTGACTCTGTCAGTCGCTGACACAACGCATGACGAACCAAGGAGTTTAGCGTCTGGCTGATGCGTTATCGGCGACCAATCAGGTCAGGAAAGAAATCCAGCAGGAGTCGCTTCAGTTCGGCCATCATGTCGTTCCAGGCCGGCAGTTCGGGCACAAAATCTTTTATCGGGCCAGGACGAGAGCCGATGCAATATTGTTATGCAAGTCCGTGAACGGCGGCGCAGCCTGTTGCAGGAAGCATCTGTCAGGGAGTGACTCTGTCAGCCGCAGACCGGTAATCAGGCGGTAGCGAAGAGTTCATCGCCCGGCTAAGGATTCCGTAGCATTCGCAAGATAAATCTTCAAGTCCTTCGGGACTGAGAAGCGTGATCCGGCCGCGAGCATAATGGATCAATCCCTTCGTTTGTAGTTGTCCCGCCGCCGAGCTGACGCTGCTGCGCGAAACACCCAATATCTGCGCCATCATCTCGTGTGTGATATTGAAAGCGCCGTTGCGTGTACTGTTATGCGCGAGGAGCAGCCAGCGGGTTAACCTTTGATCTATATTGTGAAAACGGTGGCAGACGACCGCCTGCGCAATCTGTTCGTTCAGAATGTGGGTAAGGTCGAGTAGCGGAAGGTAAATATGACTCTCTCGCTTTATCGCCGCTTGCAAAACCCTCGCGCTAATCCGAAGCGCTTCGCCAGCAATCTGCACCTGAGCGCAGAATGCGGCCTCGTTTTTTCTCACGAGTCCTGGAAATCCGATCACACTGTCGGGACCAGCCATGGCGACTTCAACAGAATTGCCGGATTCTGTGGCGCCAAGCAATGAGACGATCCCTCTGGTGATAAACCAGGCATAATCGACCGGAACGCCAGCTTCAAAAAGGACACTGCCTGCTTCGAGGCGTACTCTTTGAAGGTGGGGCCCCAATCGTTCATAAATGATTGGTGGGAGCGCGGACAACAGCCCATTTGCGCTTATAAACCGCATAAGCGTGCAAACCTACTTTTCAATCAAGCCTACGTCATTGACCGCTTTCTTGGATTTTTCAAGACTGTCGCGCGGAATGAAGCAGTACGTGAATGAAAGCTGAGAGTGGACCGAAACTGTAACTTCTCTTACCCATCATCACCAGATTCGCGCAACCGGACGGCGTTGCTGAGAAACAACAGGAGCGGTTTCTTCCTATTCATGTTCATGCCGTTTTTCTCTTCTTGGGCTTTTGGGAACGGGGCTTTTCAGCTTTAGCAAGTTTCGGGTAATGACGCTCAAAGACGCGTCCGCGAGCTTCCGGTAGCGAGGACAGCAATTCAGTCTCCGTCACTCCATGGCTGGTGAAGATATCGACGATCCGGTCACGCAACTGGCGGAATCGCGTCTGCTCAGGAATCAACAGCAACCCCGTGCCCAGTCGAGGCGCAGCTATCGGCGTCCCATTTTCTAGCTTCAGCGCATCGCGGTATCTCTTTGGGAGAGTCACTTGCACCTTCTCACCCATCTGATGGTAGTCAGGAATTCAACGGGCATTATCGCTTCCACTGATATAGGCGGTGCCTCCGGGAGAAAGTCACAATCGAAAGTGTCGTTGAAAGTGTCGTAAAAAAGGAAATGGCTTCCATCTGGAAGCCATAACTTATTGATTTTAAAAGTCGGGGCGATAGGATTTGAACCTACGACCTCTCGGTCCCGAACCGAGCGCTCTACCAGGCTGAGCCACGCCCCGTTAATTGCTGTTGACGTTCATATCCTGCCCGTCAAAAACGAAGGCGCATCTTACTGGTCAGTATCTGGCTTGTCAACCAATGCACACCCACCCACACACCCAGCGCTATAACGGCTCACGCTCAATCGAAAGCTCAAAACTCGAAATCGGCGGCGACTACCTGCTCGCAAATCTCTTTGGCGCGCTCGATTACGGGCAGGTGGCTTTCGTGCTTTGCATAACGATCGAGCGCGGCCAGGTCGTCGTAACTCGTCACCAGAGCCAGGTCGAACGAGCGCGGCGCGCGCACCACGTCAAAGCCAGCCTCGAAGCTTTTGATTTCGGAAATCTTCGACGGCATAGCCCGAAGCATTTCGAGGAAAGCCTCGCGGTCTGATTGCGGAGTCTCGGTCTTAAAACGAAACAGGATGATATGTCTGATCATTGGCGCCTCCCTCGGTTGAACATTCTGTCAGCGTTTGAATCACTCGACCAGGATTGCGGGAACAACTTACCCGACCGCCGCGTCAACAATTCTCAATTGACAATTTTCACGGCCGTTCCACTTGTTGATCTCCGGACGGCACATCAGGCCGATCTCGCTTGCCCCGGCGAATTTCGGCTTGTGTTCGGCGGCGTTCCACCAGAGAGCTTCGATCTCGGTCTTCTCTCTTCCAATCAGAAACTTCAGGTGCTTCTCTTTGAGCGTCTGGACGGAGCGCACCGGCAATCGCCGCAACAGGAAAAGCGGCTGCGGATTGCCTATGCCGTGCGGCTCAAGCCGGGCAAGCGCTCTGACGAGATCAACCGTCGCATCTTCAAGCCCAATCTCAGCGTCCGCGCTCAAAGCCCGTCCGATGTCGTCTTCACCAAGGATTTCCGACGCGTGACGGTTGAGCCGGTAGCGCATCTCTTCGATCTTGGCGGACGCGACGGTGAATCCAGCCGCCATCGGGTGTCCGCCGTATTTGATCAGCGTGTCCGAAATCGCGTCCAGGGCTTCGACCAGATGGAACCCGTTGATCGAACGCGCGCTGCCGTGTGCGACTCCCTCTTTGTTACCCTCTTCACTTCCCTCTTTGCTTATGGAGCAGATGAAAGTCGGACGCCCGGTCATATCGACTATTTTTGAACAGGCTATGCCGATCACGCCACGATGAAACCCTTCGGCCTCGGCGCCGGCGAAGACCAGCACACGATCAAGCTCCGATCCGGGGCTTTCGATCAGCCCTTTCAACTTGTCGAGCAGGACGTGCTGGAGGTGTTGGCGCTGGGCGTTCATCGCGTCGAGCTTGAATGCGATCTTCATCGCCTCGTCGTCGGTCTTCGCGTCAAACAGGGCCAGGACCGAATCGGCGTGAGCGATGCGGCCCGCGGCGTTGATCCGCGGCCCGATCTTGAATCCCACGTCGAAGGCCGTGACGGGAGAATTGACCTGGGAGAGTTTCAGCAAGGCGCGGAGGCCGGGATTGTTGCTGCGCTGATTCAAAGCTTTCAATCCATGAGCCACGATGGCGCGGTTTTCGCTCGCCGACAGGTCAACCATGTCGGCGATGGTTCCGATGGCGGTGAGTTTGGCCAGCGAGGCCAGAATCGCGTCGCGCTTTTCGTGTCCATCCAACAACGCGTCGGCCAGTTTCAGCGAGACTCCGCAGGCCGCCAGATGCTTGTTCGGGTAATCAACCCCTGAAGAGCCTTTCGGGCACAACACAGCGAAGGCTTCGGCGGGGACGTCTTCGCCATCCGGCAGGTGATGATCGCAGATAATCAGGTCAATTCCGAGTTCGCGCGCTATTCTGGCTTCGGCGTGCGATTTGATCCCGATGTCGGCGGTGACGATGATCTGAAATCCGTCGGCCGCGGCGCGCTCGACGATCCCGCGCGAGAGCCCGTAACCTTCGGTGAACCTGTCGGGGATGTAACACGAGATCAGATCGCCCGCGCCCAGCAGTCTCAACGTGTGCGACAAGATCACGCTTGAAGTCGTACCGTCCACGTCAAAGTCGGTGACGATCATAATCCGCTCGCGGTCGCGGATGGCTCGGCGCAATCTTTCAGCGGCGCGCTCCATATCCCGCAGCAGAAATGGTGAATGAATATGATTAACAAATTTGGGCGCGAGGAACTTTTGAACATCGTCCACGCTTGAAAGACCGCGATTGAGCAGGCAGCGGAGCAGTATCCGGCTCTCGCCCGTTTCCGATTGCAGGCGATCCAATACTGTCGTCGCCGCCAATGGATCGTGATTGATCACCTGCCAGCGCGCGCCAGTAATCCCGCGCGTGATTTTGGTCAGAGATGGCGTCATTGAATCTTTACGGGGCGCCTTCTGTTTGAAAGCGCCCGCAAGTATGCTGGCGCGATAGCTAAATAACAAGCAATACTGACATTTGCAGTGACAAAGCGGGCGCCTTTAAAACCGCCGAACCATGCTTTTCCGTATTCTATATCGCCACTCCATTATGATCTTTGAGACGGAAAATATTTCGTATGTTCCGTACTCCTCTTCGCCCCCGTCTGTAGCTACGAAAAATTTTTTCCCGAAATTTCTGGAACCGGGTTTCCTTAGGAGCGTTAAAGGGGCGTGTGTGTAGTTTGTGTGAGGTGATCAGCCACGCTGGAGCGGGAGGGTCACCTCGATTTTTTTGTTCGCACATCCGCAGTTCCGGTTCGGCCTCCAAACGCTGTTTTGCCAGTCTGACCTTTAATGCTATAGTCTGGCTTCGCTCGTCGCCCTACTCCTCAGTTCCGCTGCGAACTATCAAATAGTATAGGCAAAAGCATGGGCACGAAAGTACAAGCGCAATTATGAGACCTCTTGTTAATTTATCGAGTCAACCCTTTCGCAACCGCCGCATGTTCTGGCTGGCGATCCTTCTGCTTTTCGTCGCCCCGTCCTATTTCGGTCTTCAGGCGATTGATACGCTGGCCCAGCGCGAGGCTGAAATCCAGAAACGCGACACCGTGATCCAAAAGCTGCAAGGAGATCTCAAAAAGACCGAGAAACCCGCCGACACCAATGTTACGGTCTCGACAGACCAGAACAGCCAGCTTCTGGCGGCCAGCGAATTGGTCGCGCGCCGCGCTTTCTCCTGGTCACAGCTTTTGAACGACATCGAGCGCAATCTGCCGGCGGGCGTCCGAGTGTTGCGCGTCACCGTGGCGCAGATCCAACCTGGCGAACGCGACGGCGCCATTGGCGGTAACGAAAACGCAGCGACTCTGGGGATGAACGTCATCGGCAAAAGCGGGAATGAAGTGACCGTGATGATCAACAAATTCCACGAATCGGGCCGGTTTAAAGTCTTTCCTATCTCGAAGAAAACAATTGAAGGAACCGAGGAGGTTGAATTCGAGTTGAAGGTCGAATACTTTCCGCCTATGCCCACTTCACGCGCCAGCCTGAGCAACCAGATTGCGGAGAAAAAACAATGAGTTTGAAAACCAGCCTTTCCGAGACTTTTGGCGGATTGCGTGACGTCATTGGCCGCGCGCGTCTGAGCGTCGTCGAAATCGTTTTCCTGGGCGCCGCGCTTCTCTTCGCCGGGTTTGTCGCGTTCTTCTATTTCAACAATGTTCAGCCGCTCGGCTCAGCGCTCGCGGCGCGTGAGCAACAGATAAAGGACCTGAAGGCGCGGATCGAAAAATTGAACACCGAACAGAAAAAGCGTTTAACCCAGGCGGCCAACGCCGAAAAGATTCTGGAAAGCCTGAGAAGTTTCGAGAGCTATCTGAAATCCGACGAGCGTGGAATGACGCAGCTCATCAACGAGATTGACGCCCTGGGCAAAACGCACAAGATAATCACCGGCGACTCCAGCTATCGTGTGGAAGAGGCTGACGAGCCTCTGCTCGATGAAAATGGCAATCCGAAGCCGCAGCCGGTGAACAAGGACAAGAACCCCAAAATCTATCCCAACCTCGGAATTGAAACGATGGTGATTGGCGATTATTCGAACCTTCGCCGTTTCCTTTCAGACCTCGAACGCAGCAAACAGTTTCTGATCATCAACGCGCTGATCTTCCAGGGCGGCGACGACAAGATTGCCCGCCAACTCGCAAAAACCGGCAAGCAGATTTTGAGCAGCCCTGAAGCCATCCCGGTTTCGCTCAAAATCGAACTGGACACTTACTTCCAGCCTCCTACCGTGGCAGCCGCGTCAACCGCAACGGTTGCGGCAAAGGACGCGCGATAGCGGATAATGAGGTTTAAGTTTCGTGTTTTGAAATTTGGAATCGGACAATGAGTCAGGAAAATTCGACATCGGAAAAGACACAAGAGACCAGGAAGAGGCTGTTTCTCGGCGGACTGCTGGTCGTGTTTGCGGGCGTGGTCTATTTTCAATTCTTCTCGGGAAGCGATGCGCCAAGCCCCGCGCCCAGGGTGGCTTCGGCTAACGCCACGACAACGCCGGCAACGCCGCAGCGCCCAACGGCGCCGCGCGCCGGCGGGACACCTGAGCCGATAGTTTCACAGCCGCTCGATCTGGCTTCGATGCAGGGCAGAGATAATTCAAGCAGTGGAACCGGGCGCAACATCTTCGTTTATCCGACACCAACGCCGCTGCCGCCACCGACGCCAGCGCCGCCGGTTCCCACACCGCCCCCACCGCCAATCGACCTGCGTTCAATCAATCCGGCCGGCGTGATCGCGCGGACGGGCGAGTTCACTATGACGCTCTTCGGCGAGAAGATACCGCAGGACGCGCAGGGCTTCTTTGACGGACGCGCGTATCCGACAACTTTCATCAGCGGCGCCGAGATCAAAATCAAGATTCCGGCCGAAGCGATCAGGGCGCCCGGTAACATCAGCGTGATGATTCGCAGCCAAAGCGACGCGAAGCTCTACTCCAACTCGGCTTCGCTCAATGTCGCCCAGCCGCCCGACCCGCCGTATAAGTACATCGGCCTGATTGTCACCAAGAACGGCCCGACGGCGGTGCTGAAATCCACTAGCGACGACGATGTTCACAATGTGAAAAAGGGCGAGAGGGTCGGCGGCAGCCATTGGAGGATAATCAACATCACGCCCCAAAAGATCGAAATCGAAGACACCAACATCAGGATTTCGCACATCATCAATTATTCCGGCGAAACCGGCTGAGCGCCGCCCGGGAAATTTTTAACTCCTCGCCCCCAACAACTCTTCCGTGAGGTCATCAGAGGTCATCATATGAATACTAACGATCAGATGAATAAAAATCAGAGGAACACGAATAAACGAACTGATCCGAGAAAAAGAAACGAGAGGGGCTATGCGCTGATCGGCCTGATGGCCGTGATGATGTTCGCAATGATCCTGACGACGGCGACCGCGCCCACGCTCAGGCAGGAAATGCAACGCGAGAAAGAAGAGGAGATGCTCTGGCGCGGCCAGCAGGTCGCCTACGCGATAAAACGTTACCGCGACATTCCAGGTCGAAACAGAACGTTCCCGACCGACCTCAATGAACTGGTTAAAGGCATTGATCTGGGCGGGAAGAAAATCCATCTGCTGCGGCCTTCGGCGATGTGCGACCCGATGACGCCCTGTGTGGGCGAAACCAACTGGCGGATGGTTCATCCCGGCGATCCGCTTCCCAAAGAGTTACTGGACGGCATCCTCTCCACCCAGGATAAGAGTCCGATGACTGTCAACCCTCAGGGTATTATGGAACTCACAAAGTTCGCTCAGATGGGATCGGTAAAGCTTCCGGGGCAACCCGCCGACACTCAGCTTGATGGCAATATCGGCCCTGTTGACAACCAGGGCGCCGATTCGGGCTCCGGCTCTGACGACAAGACGAAGAAATTGCCAATCATCGGCGTGGTCAGCAGGAAGAGTGACAAGATGTTCCGGTCCTATTACGGCATTGAAGAATACGATCACGCTCTCTTCTTCTCGGAGGTCCCCGTAATGGCTGGCGGTTTCATCAATCCGTTTGCGCTTGGCTCTACGGTTGTCGCCGGCGGCGCAGGCGGCGGCAGAGATTCCCGGTGCCCAAATGGTGGTTTGTTCGTGGATGGGAAGTGCTATGGCACACTGCTTCCCGGGCAATATTGCCGTGGAAAAGGCGGGAAAACCGTCCTTTGTGCGGATTTGAATAAATAGCGCAACTACGGCTAAACGCCCCCCTTGAAAACCAAGGGAACGGCGGCGCATTTAAGTGTGATCACGAAGAGGCGCGAAAGGCGCGCGACGTTTTATGTCCA
>Ga0187894_10006429_pt1 | contig 11534 bp, 10 predicted proteins | sample GBC1701081metaG_FD_136650 | JGI IMG/M metagenome (GOLD analysis project Ga0187894, IMG submission 136650) | White microbial mat communities from a lava cave in the Kipuka Kanohina Cave System on the Island of Hawaii, USA - GBC170108-1 metaG ...
AGGAGGCGATGTTGAACGGCACGCCGATGAAGATGTCGGCGGAGCGCTGATAGAGCTGGCACGACAATCTGCCGTTGGCGACATAGAACTGGAACAAGCAGTGGCAGGGCGGCAGCGCCATCTTGTCGACATCGGCCGGATTCCATGCCGTCACGATGAGGCGGCGCGAATCCGGGTTCTTGCGGATGCGGGCAATGACATCGGCGATCTGGTCGATGGTCTTGCCGTCGCGCGTGGGCCACGACCGCCACTGCGCGCCATAGACCGGACCGAGATTGCCGTCCTTGTCCGCCCATTCGTCCCAGATGGTGACGCCATGGTCGCGCAGATATTTGACATTGGTGTCGCCCTTCAGGAACCACAGCAATTCGTGGATGATCGAGCGCAGATGCAGCTTCTTGGTGGTGAGGACCGGGAAGCCGCGCGCCAGGTCGAAGCGCATCTGATGGCCGAAAACCGAGAGCGTGCCGGTTCCGGTGCGGTCGTCCTTGCGGGCGCCGTGGTCGCGCACATGGCGCATGAGGTCGAGATATTGCTGCATGGCGCAAATCTAGCCGATTCCGCCCTCCGACCTCAATGGAGACGGCAAGGTGGAAAACTCTGCCGTCAACAACCAGCGCATGATCCGGAAAAGTGGATGCCGGTTTTCCGAAAAGATCATGCGCAAACAAAAAGATAAAGCGTGATGGCGACGCGAGCCATCGCGCTTTTGGATCAGGCGAGCTTGCCCAGGGTTCCGGTATGCTCGGCCACCAGGTAGTAGACTGTGACCCGGTGCTTGGTCTTGTCGGCCTTCATCTTCTCGCCGACCGCCTTCACGGCGGATTCCGCCGCCTTGGCGTCGAGGCCGAGCTTCTTGGCGCAAAAGCCGTCGACGACCCGCTTGACCTCGGCGGGGTCGGTTACCGACACCCACTGGGAATCGGCGCCGCGCAGCGCGATGCCGCAGAATTTCACGATCGATGCGACCGCCTTGTCATCGACATTGGCGGTATATTTGCGGATATCGGCAGCATAATCGGTGCTCATTTTCTGTCCCCGTGACTGGTTCGGTACCGCACCGCGCGGCACTTTAGCCAGTTGGGTTCCGATTCATGGCTATTTTGCGGATAAATCGCCATTACATCGCGTAAGGGGTGCCCTTTTCTTCCGCGATCCACCCGCCTATATTGGGGTCGCCTCCCCGCAAGGGGCGGCTATGGCGATAAACGGCCATCGTAATAAACCCATCGGACCCGGGGGCGGTACCCGGCGCCTCCACCACAGACTGCGGAGTCATGGCCCGCGGCCTGTGCTGGGGGCGAAATAGGATCGACGAGGGCGTAAAAGGTGAGCTTTTGCCCGAGATGGTACCGACGTAACGGGCCATTCAATAGTTGCCAATGACAACTATGCTCCGGCCGCTCTCGCTGCTTAATGCAGTGCGATAAGCCGAAATTAAAGTCCTTGGCCTTTGCCGGCTAAGGCGGGGTTCGCAGGCACCTGGCAACAGAAGCCTGCACTTCCTCCCTCATTTTAATGACTTCTACCCTTGGCGCTCTAGTATTATAGCGAGTGAATCGTTGGCTTCGGGGACTGGACATGGCTGAAGATTTGATGCGCTACGATCTCCTCGCGCAGGAAGCGCTCAGAGGTGTTGTGCGCGCGTCGCTGCGCAAGATCGTCAAGACCGGCCTCCCCGGCGACCATCATTTCTATATCGCCTTCGACACGCGCTATCCGAGCGTCAGGCTCTCCGAGCGGCTCGACAAGAAATATCCGCGCGAGATGACCATCGTGCTGCAGCATCAATATTGGAACCTGCAGGTGCGCGAGGACGAATTCGAGGTCGAACTTTCTTTCGACAACATTCCGGAAAAGCTTGTCGTGCCCTTCAACGCGATCAAAGGCTTTCTCGACCCTCATGTCCAGTTCGGCCTGCAGTTCGAGACCGTGAAAGTGGAAGCCCCGGCCAAGGAGCCAGAAGCCTTGGCGAAACCCGCCGTGCTTGAACCTGCCGTAACCGCCGCTGAGCCTGCCGCCGCCGAAGCGGACACCGGCCGTGTCGTCTCCCTCGATTCATTCAGAAAGAAGTGAAGCTGTGCACAGGTTAGCTGCAATTCTCCTGGTCCTGCTCCTCTCGCCTCTGTCTGCCGCCGCGCAAGACACGGACCCGATCCCAGCCGCCGATTCATCGACGCTCGCGGCGATCGCCAATCAGGCGATCAACGACATCCCCGCCAAGAAGCTGTTCGGCGCCCAGAAGACGCCGGCCAGCATGGCGGCCCGCTCCTTCGGCACCTATGCCAGGGGATGCCTTGCCGGCGGCAAGGCGCTGCCGGTGAACGGACCGGCCTGGCAAGTGATGCGCCTGTCGCGCAACCGCAATTGGGGCCATCCCAAGCTCATCGCCCTGCTCGAGCACCTGGCCGAGGATGCCCGTGAGAAGGACGGCTGGAACGGCTTGCTGGTCGGCGACATATCGCAGCCGCGCGGCGGACCCATGCTGACCGGCCATGCCAGCCACCAGATCGGCCTCGACGCCGATATCTGGCTGACCCCGATGCCCGACCGCATCCTGACGCGCGCCGAGCGCGAGAACATCAGCGCCAGGCTGGTGGTCAAGGACCGCAAGACGATGGACTATAGCGTGTGGACCGAGGCGCATGCGCGTCTCATCAAGCGCGCGGCGTCCTATTCCGACGTCGCCCGCATCTTCGTCCATCCGCCGATCAAGAAGGAGCTGTGCCGCTGGGCGACCGGCGACCGTTCATGGCTCGCCAAGGTGCGCCCCTATTACGGGCACAATTATCACTTCCACATCCGCATCAAATGCCAGAATGGCGGCTGCAAGGATCAGTGGGCGCCCAATCCCAAGGACGGAACGGGCTGCGGCGAAGAGCTCGCTTACTGGTATAGCGATGCGCCCTGGCGGGCGCCCAAGCGCGATCCCAATGCCAAGCCGCCCAAGCCGCCCAAGCCCTTGACGATTACAGGCCTTCCTGCTGAATGCCGCTCCGTCGTAACGGTGGAGTAGCCGGGCGGTGAAGCCAGCCCGGCCGAAGCATGAGTGACAGCCCATCCAAGCCTGCCGCCAATGAGGCGTCGCGCGCGGACTTCCGCCGCAAGCTGAAGCTCGCTTTCGCCAGCATCGGCGTGGTCTTCGGCGATATCGGCACGTCGCCCCTTTATGCGATGCGCGAGTCCCTCGCCCATGTGGCGGGCGCCGGCGGCAATGTGCATGAGGACGTGCTTGCCGTCGTATCCTTGCTGATCTGGGCGCTCATCCTCATCGTCACCATCAAATATGTGCTGATCCTGATGCGCGCCGACAACAAGGGCGAAGGCGGCATCCTGACGCTTGTGGTTCTTGCCGAGCAGGCTTTGCGGCAGAGACGCAGTTTCGTCCTCATCCTCGGTGTCATTGGCGCGGCCTTCTTCTTCGGCGATGCGATGATCACGCCAGCCATCTCGGTCCTCTCCGCGGTCGAGGGGTTGACCGTCATCAATCCCGGTTTCGATCCCTATGTCGTGCCGGTCACTCTCGCCATCCTGGCGACCCTCTTCGCTTTCCAGTACCGCGGTACCGGCAATGTGGCCTCGTTCTTCGCGCCGATCACGACACTCTGGTTTGTCACCATCGCCGTGCTCGGCCTCCTGCATATCGGTGACGATCCCAGCATCTTCCTGGCGCTCAATCCGGTCTATGCCGTCAAGTTCGTCCTTTTCAATCCGGGCATGGGCCTTGTCATCTTCGCCGGCGTCTTCCTCGCGGTGACGGGCGGCGAGGCGCTCTATGCCGATCTCGGGCATTTCGGCCGCACCCCCATTCGCATGGGCTGGGTTTTCATCGTGCTGCCGGCGCTGATCCTGAACTATCTGGGCCAGGGCGCCTTCGTGCACGCCAATCCGCAGGCGGTCACCAATCCGTTCTTCTTGATGGCGCCGTCCTGGGCGCTGATCCCGCTCGTCGTGCTGGCTACCATGGTCACGGTGATCGCGAGCCAGGCGGTCATCACCGGCGCCTTCTCGATCGCCCAGCAGGCCATCTCGCTGGGCCTCCTGCCGCGCATGAACATCACCCATACCAGCGACACCGAGCAGGGCCAGATCTATATCGGCCAGATCAACTGGCTGGTCTTTGCGGGTGTCATCCTGCTCGTCCTTCTGTTCGAATCTTCCGCCAATCTCGCTTCCGCCTATGGCATCGCCGTCAACATCTCGATGATCATCGACACCGCGCTGGCGCTCATCGTCTTCTGGCACGCCCGCCATTTCCCGCCAGCGATCGTGCTGCCTATTCTCGGTGTCATCCTGCTGATCGAACTCACCTTCCTTACCGCCAACAGCGCCAAGCTCATCGCCGGCGGCTATGTCCCGCTGCTGATCGGCTTCGTCATCATCGTGATCATGCTCACCTGGCTGCGCGGCCGCTCGCTGCTCGCCGAGAAGCTGCGCCGCGACAGTGTCGAGCTCGAAGGGTTGCTCGCGACGCTCGAGCGCCGCCCGCCCACGCGGGTCGCGGGCGCGGCGGTCTTCCTGCAGACCGATCCCCTCTATGCGCCGAGCGCGCTCATGCACAATCTCAAGCACAATCGCGTGCTGCATGACATCCTCGTCTTCATCTCGGTCGAGACGATGGAAGTGCCGCGTGTGCCGCGCGACGAACGGATCGAAGTGAAGAAGCTGCCGCTCGGCGCCTTCCTGGTCGAGGCCCGTTTCGGCTACATGGAACAGCCCGACGTGCCCGCGGCGCTTCGCATGTGCGAGCCGTATGGGCTGTCGATCGACCCGCGCCAGGCCTCCTATTTCCTCGGCCGCCGCGCCATCCGCACCTCGCCCAAGGCGCGCATGCCGTTCTGGCAACAGCGGCTGTTCATCCTGCTGGCCAACCAGTCGGCGCGCGCCATCGAGTTCTTCCGCATCCCGCCGGAACGCGTCGTCGAACTCGGCATGCAGATGTCGGTTTAGCGATCAGGTCTTTCGATGAAATCGTCCACCAGCCTCATCGATAGGCGCTCATGGAACGGGTGCAATTCTTCATCGACCGCGCGCGACAGCGAGTCGCTCAATATGGCGAGCGGCAATTCATAGTGCCGACTCTTGATGAACCTGATGCGCGATGCGGTCGGCGGATGCGCTGAATCGATCCGTGAACTTTCCTGTTCGTCGGCCCGCCGGACACGCTCCATCTCGCGTTCCGGCACCGTCTCCACAAATGCCCGGAAGGCATCGATGACCGACCGGCCGTCGGTATCGCCGGCATAATAGGCCCGCTCGGCGACGGCTTTCAGGTTGCGGTCGAGACCGAGCTTTCCCAAAAGTTTCACCTTCGCCACAGGTCCGGCGATCCTCGCCGCCAGATGATCGGCCAGATATTCGGCGCGCTGGCTGTCGAGGAAGAGGAGACTGGCGAGCAGCTTGCGCAGCCCGGCTATCGCGCCGCCAAGGAGGCGCAGCAGAAGATGCATCACGACATCCATCAGGTTTCGCACCCGTTGGTCCGTCGGAACCATGAGATAGAGCCAGCGGTCGAGCGCCGACAGCCCCCAGCCGATCACTGTGCTGCGGGCGGGATCGTGATTGGCGCGATGGGCCAGCTCATGCGCGATCAAGGCGATTCTCTCCTGACCGTTGAGGATTGCCCACAAAGGCAATCCGATAGTCAGTACGGGTGTCCTGGCGAGGCCCACCTCGGCCATCGATGCATTAAAATTGTGATCGACCCTGATATGCGCGATGGGCGTCACCGACAATTGCCCGGCAATACCGTCGACCATGCTGAAAAGATTGGGAAACTCACTTCGCTGCAGGCAGTCTTCGGGCACCGCGCCGAATTGCGGCCGCAGGAACCAGCCGGCGGCGAGGAGCACCAGGCCGCCCATGATGAACATGACATGCGGCCATCCCCACACGATCAGGGCCAGGCCCGTCAGCCCGACAATGATGTTGGCGATGAGGATCAGGACCGAAATGACGAGAGCCGCCAATCTGGCCACCGTCAAGCGAGGCCGCAGCTTGCGCTCTGAGGCCGTTATGACCTGATCCAGGAGCCACGCGCCATGAAGCTTGCCCAAGGCATCGATTCTCTTATCGATGACGTTACGGTAGGGCTGCGGGTCACTGAGGTTCCATCCGCAACCATCACACCAGGTGCGCACTAGGTCATAGACCGGCATTTTGCTGCCGCAAGCTTCGCAGTCGCGCCATTCCTCGGTGGTACCGTTCATGCATCCGTACAAATTACGTATGGTTATAATCATATTATGCATATTGAGCGGGAATTGCGAATAAGATAGCGAGAAACCCTTAATTTGAGGGGTCCATGGTCGACTTATCGCCTTTCTCGCTCCCGGGCCGGTTCTGGCGCGGCAATCTCCACACCCACTCCACCTTGTCCGACGGCGCCCTGGCGCCGGACAAGGTCGTCGAGGCCTATAAGGACGTGGGCTACGACTTCATGATGCTGTCCGATCACTTCATCGGCCACTACGACTGGCCGGTCGCCGACACCCGCAACTTTCGCTCCAACAGCTTCACCACCATCATCGGCTCCGAATTGCATGCGCCCGAAACCTCGGCCGGCGAGCTCTGGCATATCGTGGCGGCCGGTCTGCCGCTCGATTTCGAGCCTTGCGCGCCGGAAGAGACCGGGGCGCAGGTGGCGCGTCGCGCCGCCGCGGCCGGCGCTTTCATCGGCATCGCGCACCCAGCCTGGTCGCAGCTCACCATCGAGGACGGGCGCGCCATCGACGTCGCCCATGCGGTCGAGATCTACAATCACGGCTGCGCGGTCGAATGCGATCGCGGCGAAGGTTTTTATCTGCTCGACCAGTTGCTGAACGAAGGCAAGAGGCTCTCCGCTTTCGCCACCGACGATGCGCATTTCCATCACGATGATCATTTCGGCGGCTGGGTGCATGTGAAGGCCGAGGCGAACGACCCCGACGCGCTGCTCGATGCCTTGAAGAAGGGACACTATTATTCGAGCCAGGGCCCGCTCATTCACGAACTGTCCCTTGACGGCCCTGAGCTCACCGTCACCTCCTCGCCGGTCAACACCATCGTCGTGGTCTGCGGCCATTCGCGCACCGTCATGCGCATCGGCAAGTCCATCACCTCCGCCACCCTCGATCTCAGCAAGCTGGAGAAAGGCTGGCTCCTCAGCAGGCCAAGCCCATGGTTCCGCGTGGTCGTCATCGATCAGGCCGGCAAGCGCGCCTGGACCAATCCGATCTGGAAAGATGAACTTTAGGAAGAGCATCGGCCCGAAAAGCTCGTGGCCGGGTTAAACCCGGCCATCCCGGTTTTCGGATAAGCCGATGCGAAGAAAATATTGCCTCTCTGGCGCGTCATCACGGCTCTCGGCATCACCCAGATCATCGGCTGGGGCACGACCTATTACGCCCTGGGCGCCCTCTCCATGGATATCGCGGCCGACCGCCACTGGTCGAAGTTTCTCATCTTCGGCGCCTTTTCCGCCGCCCTGCTGATCAGCGGCTTCATCTCCCGTGCCGCCGGCCGGGCCATCGACACCTATGGCGGCCAACGCATCATGGCGATGGGCTCAGGCCTTGCGGCACTCGGCTGCCTGATCCTGTCATTCGCGACCGAGCCCTGGATCTATGTCCTGGGCTGGCTGGTGCTCGGCCCCGCGATGCGCCTCATCCTTTATGACGCGGCCTTTCCGGCCCTCGCCCAGGTGGCGCGCGAGAAGTCGCGCCGCTCGATTTCCTATCTCACTTTGTTCGGCGGCCTCGCCTCGACCGTCTTCTGGCCGGTCTCGCATGTCCTCTCGCAGGAAATCGGCTGGCGCAACGCCTTCCTGGTCTATGCCTTGCTGCATCTCGTCTTGTGCCTGCCGCTGCATCTTTTGGTCCTCGGCCAGGGCGACGAGCGGCAGGTCCCCGCCGATCAGGAGGCGCCGCCGCCGGTGACGGCACCGGTCCTGACCGGCGCGGACCGTAACCGCGCCATGATCGCCTTTGCCGCTGTCCTCGCCCTGAACGGCATCGTCTTCTCCTCGATCTCCGCCCATGTGGTGCCGCTCTTCGAAGGCCTGGGCTTCACCGCGGCCGCTGCCGTGACGCTCGCTGCCCTTATCGGCCCGTCCCAGGTCGCAAGCCGCATCTGCGACATCCTCGCCGGCCACTGGGTGAAGACGATGACCTTGGGCCTCATCGCCGTCGGACTCCTGCCTCTGGCGCTCGTCATTTTCACCGGCGGCCACTTCGCTCTATGGGCGGCGCTCACCTTCGCTTTGCTGTACGGCATGTCCAACGGCCTCATGTCGATCATCAAGGGCATCGTCCCCTTGAGCCTCTTCGGGCGTCAGGGCTATGGCCTGGTGATCGGCACCCTCACCACGCCGCAACTGATCCTCAACGCTATCGCGCCGACACTGTTCGCCATCGTTCTCGATCAGTTTGGTCCTGGCAACGGCCTCACCATCGCCATCTTCTTCGCCCTCGCCTCCTTCGCCGCGATGGTCTGGCTGGCGCGCAAATATCCACGTTGATTGAGAGCTGCTGTTCACCGCACCGTAATCTTCGCGTCACACGGCGTCACCATCGTTTCCCCACAGCGGACCTGCGGCTCCTTGAGTCGCTTGCCGCTCTTCACAGGGAAAACCAAACATGACGCGGACAATTCTCATGGTTTGCGCGGCTGCGGTCGCGCTCATTTCAGATCCGGCGATGGCTCTCGAGAAGACCCTGGACGGCAAGCCGCCTTTGGTCACCGGCCATCGCGGCGCCCCGGGCTATCTCCCCGAGCACACGCTCGAAGGCTACAAGCTGGCGATCGAGGCGGGTGTCGATTTCATCGAGCCCGATCTCGTGATCACCAAGGACGGTGTCCTGATCGTTCGCCACGAGCCGTTGCTCAGCGGCACCACCGATGTCGCCGACCATCCGGAATTCGCCGACCGCAAGGTGAAGCGCAATCTCGACGGCGTCGAGGTCGAGGACTGGTTCGCCGGCGATTTCACCTTGGCCGAAATCAAGACCCTCAAGGCGAAGCAGGCCATGGCCGATCGCGACCAGTCGCATAACGGCAAATACGCGATCCCGACGCTTCAGGAAGTGATCGATCTCGCCAAGGCCGAATCGGCGGCGCGCGGACGCGTCATCGGCATTTATCCCGAGACCAAGCATCCCACATATCACGCACAGCTCGGCATGCCGCTCGAGGACAAGCTGCTCGGCGCGCTCAAGGCGGCCGGCTGGACGGAGAAGACCTCGCCGGTGATCATCCAGAGCTTTGAGGTCGGCAATCTCAAATATCTGCATGGCAAGACCAATGTGCGCCTGGTGCAGCTCGTCGATGCCGACGGCCTCGACAAGGACGGCAACATCACCCTCGCCGTGCCCTCGGCCCAGCCTTATGATTTCGTCGTCGCCGGCGACAAGCGCACCTACAAGGACCTCGTGAGCAAGGCCGGCCTTGCCGAGATCAAGACCTATGCCGACGGTGTCGCGCCCTGGAAGCCCTATATCCAGCCCTCGAAGCAGGTCGACGCCAATAATGACGGCCAACCCGACGACCTCAATGGCGACGGCAAGATGGACGAGCGCGACCGCGTGCTGATCGAGCCGACCTCGGTGGTGAAGGATGCCCATGAAGCGGGTCTCTTCGTCCACAGCTGGACCTTCCGCAGCGAGCCTTATCGCCTTGCGTCCGACTACAAGAACGATCCGTCCGCCGAATACAAGATCTTCTACGACCTCGGCATCGACGGCCTGTTCAGCGATTTCCCGGATGCCGCCGTGAAGGCGCGCTCGGCGTCCTACTGAGCTGTTGCGAACAACAGTCGGCGCGCGGTCCCGGATCGCGCGCCTATCTGACCTGGCTCAACAGGTCTTCCTTGACCGATCTCGGCAGGTCGTTCCAGTGCACGCCGCGGATCGCGCCTTCGAGCGAATAGAGATAGTAGCAGACGGGGATGGTCTTCTCGGGATAGCGCTCGCGGATGCGCCGGTGGCCGGCCACAGCACCGATGCGCTTGAGATCTCCCTTGCTATGGACGCCGATCTCGTTCAGCCGCCGGATGATGGTAGGCCCGAGATTCTTCAATCCCTTGAGCGGCGTCGTGTCGCGCATGGCTGGACTGTAGCACACCCTCGAGCTTCATCCCAGCCGCCCTGCCCGATGCATCTGGCAGCCTGCCGTGAGCCATGCTAGACCGCGCTCGCAATTCTCAAGGCAGGAACCGATGACCAAGACCCGCACCGAAACCGACACTTTTGGCCCCATCGAGGTCAGAGCCGACCGCTATTGGGGGGCGCAGGCGGAGCGGTCCTTGGGCAATTTCAAGATCGGCTGGGAGAAGCAGCCGAAGCCCATCGTGCGGGCGCTCGGCGTTGTCAAGCTCGCCGCGGCGGAAGTGAACATGTCGCTGGGCAAGCTCGACCGCAAGATCGGCAAGGCCATCGTCGCCGCGTCGCGCGAAGTGATGGAGGGCAAGCTCGACGACCATTTCCCGCTCACCGTCTGGCAGACGGGCTCCGGCACCCAGTCCAACATGAATGCCAATGAGGTGATCTCCAACCGCGCCATCGAGATGATGGGCGGCAAGCTCGGCTCCAAATCGCCGGTCCATCCCAATGATCACGTCAATATGAGCCAGTCGTCGAACGACACCTATCCGACCGCCATGCACATCGCCTGCGCCGAGCAGATCCACCACGATCTCCTGCCCGCGCTCCGTCACCTGCACAAGGCGCTCGCCAGGAAGGCGAAGCTCTGGGCCAAGATCATCAAGATCGGCCGTACCCATACGCAGGACGCCACACCGCTCACTCTCGGCCAGGAATTCTCAGGCTACGCCCAGCAGGTCAAGAACGGCATCGCCCGAGTCGAAAGCACGCTGCCCTCTCTCATGGAGCTGGCCCAGGGCGGAACCGCCGTCGGCACCGGCCTCAACGCGCCCAAGGGTTTTGACCGGAAAGTGGCGGCGCGCATTGCCTCCATCACCGGCTTGCCCTTCACCTCGGCACCCAACAAGTTCGAGGCGCTCGCCGCCCATGATGCGATGGTGATGAGCCATGGCGCCATCAACACGGTGGCCGTTTCGCTGTTCAAGATCGCCAATGACATCCGCCTTCTGGGCTCGGGTCCGCGCTCGGGGCTGGGTGAGCTCTCCTTGCCCGAGAACGAGCCTGGCTCCTCGATCATGCCGGGCAAGGTCAATCCGACCCAATGCGAGGCCTTGACCATGGTGTGCACCCAGGTCTTCGGCAATCAGGCGACCGTCTCCTTCGCCGGAAGCCAAGGCCATTTCGAGCTCAATGTCTTCAACCCAGTGATGGCCTATAATTTCCTGCAATCGGTAAGGCTTCTCGCCGATGCGGCGGTGAGCTTCACCGATCATTGCGTCACCGGCATCATCGCGCGTGAAGACAACATCAAGGCCGCCCTCGACCGTTCGCTGATGCTGGTCACGGCCTTGGCGCCCAAGATCGGCTATGACAAGGCGGCCGAGATCGCCAAGACCGCGCATAAGCGCGGCACCACCTTGCGCGAGGAAGCGCTGCGCCTCAAATATGTGACGGCCG
>Ga0187894_10006430_pt1 | contig 11534 bp, 9 predicted proteins | sample GBC1701081metaG_FD_136650 | JGI IMG/M metagenome (GOLD analysis project Ga0187894, IMG submission 136650) | White microbial mat communities from a lava cave in the Kipuka Kanohina Cave System on the Island of Hawaii, USA - GBC170108-1 metaG ...
GGCACGGTGCAGCATGCCGGGACACGCATGAGGGTCAACGTCAATCTGATCGAGACGACCGATGGCGTGCAGGAATGGAGCGATCGTTTCGATCACGACGTGGACGACGTGTTCGCCCTTCAGGACCTGATCGTCACCGGCATCGTGACCGGGCTCGAGCCGGGACTGCAGCGCGCCGAGATCGAGCGCCTGCAACGGCGCCCGACGGAGTCGCCAAGCGCCTATGCCGCTTATCGGCGTGCCATTGCCTGCATGGCGCCGTTCACGCGCGACAACTGCGCCAAGGCGCTGGCCCTGCTCGAGCAGGCGCTGGCGATGGACCCGGACTATGCGCTGGCGCTGGTCGGGGCAGCCCGGTGCCGCCTGTGGCGCGTATCGCAACGCTTCGTCGAGGATCCGCTCGCCGAAGCGGCCGAGGCGATCCGCCTGCTCGAGGCAGCGCTGGCGGTGGCGCGCGACGATCCGCACGTGCTGGCCCAGGTCGGTTTCATCTTCGGCTACCTGGGCCACCGACGCGATACCGCCCTGGCGATGGTCAACCGGGCCGTGGACCTCTATCCGAATGCCTCGTGCACGCGCGCGACGGCCGGGTGGGTCCACATCTACCAGGACGATCCGGCGACGGCGATGGCGCACTTCGAGGAAGCGCTGCGTGTCGACCCGGTCGATCCGGAAGCCGGTGGCTGGCTGGCAGGCCTGTCCGCCGCGCAGCTCATGCTGGGCCACCACGACGACGCCGTGCGCTGGGGCGAGCGCGCCATCGCGGCCAGCCCGGAGATCCTGACGGCCCACCTGGCCCATGCGGCCGCCCTGGGCATCGCCGGCCGGCCCGCCGAGTCCGCTGTCGCGGAACTGCTCGGCATCGATCCGCGGTTCAACCTTGCCGACTACAGCAAGCTGCGCAGCCAGTGGTCACACGGCCGCTGGTTCCCCCAGCTCGTCGAAGGCCTGCGCCGCGCCGGTGTTCCGCAGCAGCCAGCCGCGGACAAGACGACAGCACTCAAGCTCGTGCGCCGCTGAGAACAAACTGCGCAGACCGCGCCGTGGCTCGGATACCAGCAGGCCTGATGCACTGAAAATCGTCACGCGGTCTTCCCGTTGTCCTGAGCGAAGGCCCCTGCAGTGGCGCTTCAAGAAGACGAATGACGCTGGTGATCATCATCGCCGGTGGTGTCCGACGCCGGTACCGCAAGATCCTTCGCTGCGCTCAGGATGACGGCGGCCCACCCTCGTATATCCAATGAGATGTGCTCCAGATGGGCCTGATGGCGACGGCGCCGGGGCACCGGCGGTTTGCAAGGTGCTGATGGCGTGCTACACGCCGCGCCGCCATGTTTCATATCAACGAACTCGTGTACCGCATTGCCGGGCGCACCCTCTTCGATCGCGCCACGGTGGCTGTCGCCGACGGCCACCGTGTCGGCCTGGTCGGCCGCAACGGCACCGGCAAGTCGACCTTGCTGCGGCTGATCCGCGGCGAAACCGCCATCGACGGCGGCGCCATCTCGATGCGCGCCAATGCCCGCGTCGGCGAAGTGTCGCAGGAGGCGCCCGGCGGGGCGCGCAGCGTGCTCGACACCGTGCTGGAGGCCGACCGCGAACGCACCGCGCTGCTGGCCGAAGCCGAGACCGCGACCGACCCGCACCGCGTCGCCGAGATCCACACCCGGCTGGCCGACATCGGCGCCCACGCCGCGCCGGCGCGCGCCGGCACCATCCTCAGCGGACTGGGCTTCGATCACGAGGCGCAGGGCCGCTCCTGCGACACGTTCTCCGGCGGCTGGCGCATGCGCGTGGCGCTGGCGCAGGCGCTGTTTGCCGAGCCCGACCTCTTGCTGCTGGACGAGCCCAGCAACCACCTCGACATCGAGGCCCGGCTGTGGCTGGCCGACTACCTGCGCACCTACCGCTACACGCTGCTGCTGGTGAGCCACGACCGCGAGCTCTTGAACGCGGTGTGCAACCAGATCATCCACATCGACCAGGGCAAGCTGGTCGCCTACGCCGGCAACTACGATCGGTTCGAGCGCACGCGGCGCGAGCGCGCCGAACGCCAGGCAGCATTGCAGACGCGCCAGATCGCCGAGCGCAAGCGCATCCAGGCTTTCGTCGACCGCTTCCGCGCCAAGGCCAGCAAGGCACGCCAGGCGCAGTCGCGCATCAAGCTGCTGGAGAAGATGGAACCGATCGTGCCGATCGCCGAGGAGGTGCCGGTCGAGTTCGCCTTCCCCAGCCCCGACAAGCTGCCACCGCCGCTGATCACCATGGACCGCGCGTCGGTCGGCTATGCCGCCGACAAGCCGGTGCTGCAGAAGCTCGACCTGCGCATCGACATGGACGATCGCATCGCGCTCCTGGGCCAGAACGGCAACGGCAAGTCGACCTTCATCCGGCTGGTCGCCGACCGGCTGAAGCCGCTCGGCGGCACCGTGCGCAAGTCGGGCAAGCTGCGCGTCGGCTATTTCTCGCAGCAGCAGGAAGAGGAGCTCGATCTCGACGGCACGCCGTTCGAGCACATGCGCCGCCTGATGCCCGACGCGCCGCCGACCAAGGTGCGCGCCCAGCTCGGGCGCTTCATGTTCTCCGGCCCCAAGGCCGACCAGACCGTGCGCTCACTGTCGGGCGGCGAGAAGACGCGCCTGCTGTTCGCGCTGATGACGCGCGATGCGCCGCACGTGCTGCTGCTCGACGAGCCCACCAACCATCTCGACATGGACTCGCGCACCGCGCTGGTCGAGGCGCTCAACGAGTATGAAGGCGCCGTGATCCTGGTCAGCCACGATGCGCATCTCGTGCGCCTGGTGGCCGACCGGCTGTGGCTGATCGCGGGCGGCACCTGCACGCCGTTCGAGGGCGACCTCGACGATTACGAGCAGCAGTTGCTGAGCGAGCGCGGCAGCGGCCGCGGCGGCAACGGCGGCGAGCAAACCAGCGGCGCCACGGCCGAGCAGCGCAAGGAGCAGCGCCGCCAGGCCGCCGGCCTGCGCCAGAAGCTGGCGCCGCTGCGCAAGGCGATCGACCGCGCCGAGAAGGAACTCACCACGCTGACGGCCAAGCGCGATACGCTGCAGGAGCGGCTCAATGATCCGGCCCTGTATAACGGCAACCAGGACGCCGTGGCCGAATTGCAGATCGAGCTCGGCGACATCGTGCGCCGTATCGCGGCAGCGGAAGAGACCTGGCTGGAGAGCCAGCAGGCGCTGGAGCAGGCGCAGAGCGTCGATGCGGCGTGACGCGCCCCATGGCGCGGCCTTTGCTGCAGTCACCTGCATGATTGCATCGCACTGACGCTGATTACTGGACGCCGGTCGCGTCGAGGCCATAACATCCTGTTGCCGCGGGGGTGTCCTCAAGCGTGCCAACGGGCGCGACAAAATTGCGATCACAGAACGCGGCGCCTGCCTTCAACGTGTTGGGACATCGACATCCGTTTCCCATGAAGCCAGGAGGCTCCCATGCGACTGTTCTTTGCTGCCGTCGTCCTGACGAGCGCGCTTTCCGGCACGATCGCGCAGGCCCAGATGCGTACCGACCTCACCCAGGCGTGCTCGGCCGAAGCGCGCCGCCAGACCCTGTCGGGCGATGCCCTGACCGGCTTCATGAACAGGTGCCTCGCCGGCGAGATCAATGTGCCATCGGCCACGGCCAGCCCGACGCAGAGATGCGAGGATCAGGCCGCGCAACTGAGCGGCGAGCAAAAGGCCAGGTTCGTGCGCAATTGTATGGCCGGTAAATAAGCATCGGCGGCGCTGACGGCCTGTGCCGCCCTCACGCCTGGAAGCTGGAACGGTAGCGCTGCGGGCTGGTGTCGAGACGGACGCGGAAATGGTGGCGCAAGGCGTCCGCCGAACCGAAGCCGGTGCTGGTCGCCACCCGCTCGATCGACAAGGCGGTTGCTTCCAGCAGGCCACGGGCGCGCGCCAGGCGCGCCTGCAGGACCCATTCGCCGGGTGACACGCCCGTCGTCTCTTCGAACCGCCGGATGAAGGTGCGGCGGCTCATGCGTGCCTTGGCTGCCAGCGTGACGATCGTCAGGTCGCTGTCGAGGTGCCGCTGTGCCCAGGCTAGCAGTGCCGTCAGCGGATCGCCTTCCGCCTGGACCGGTCGCGGGATGAACTGGGCCTGTCCGCCATCGCGGTGCGGCGCGACCACCAGGCGCCGCGCCACGTCGTTGGCGATCTCGGTCCCGAAGTCGCGCCGCACGATGTGCAGGCAGAGATCGAGCCCGGCCGCAAGCCCGGCCGAACTCAGGATGTCGCCGTCGTCGACATAGAGCACGTTGGCATCGACGCGCAGGTGCGGGTACATCCGCATCAGAGCGTCAGCATTCGCCCAGTGTGCCGCGACACGCCGTCCTGTCAGGAGGCCTGCGGCGGCCAGCACGAACACACCTGAACAGATCGATGCGATCCGCACGCCGCGTCGATGGGCGCGACGCAGCGCCTCGAGCAACGGTTCGGGCGGCAACGTGTCGATGTCCTCCCAGCCGGGCACGATGATGGTGCCCACCCGCGCCAAGGCGGACAGCCCGGCATCGGCCACGATCTTGACGCCGCCGCGGGCCGGCAGAAGCCGCCCAGGCCGGTCGGCGCAGACCATGATGCGGTACCAGTCCGGTCCCATGTTCGGCCGGCCGAACACCTCGATGGCGATGCCGAGCTCGAACGTACAGACCCCGTCGTAGACCAGGATGCCGACGCCGTTGTTGCGCGCCGCCCGGCGCCGATCGTTTGGCATGATCTTCACGATAACTGTCATTCGTGCCAATGGTCAATGCCGCATCGGCGACCCCATGCTGGCGACGATCAGGGGTGTCGTGCGATCGACGCCCCTGCATTCTCCGGCAAGGACACGCCATGAAAGTCACGGTTTGCGAATTTCCCGACGATGCGGCAGCCATCGCACGGGCCTGGGATCACCTCGCCGCGACACTGGCGGCGGCGCCGACCGATCTGCTGGTGCTGCCGGAGCTGGTCGCCACGCGCAGCTTCTGGACGCAGCCTGTCTTCGACGCTGCGGTCTGGTCCGATGCGGTCGCCCGCCATGCGGCACTGCCGGACCAGTTCAAGCGCCTGGCCGCGCATCGCGTGCTGGGCACGCGCGCCATCGAGAGCAACGGGCGGCGCCTGAACGAAAGCTTCCTGTGGACGGCCGCGCGCGGGCTGGTGCCCGGCCGGGCCAAGGCATGGCTGCCGCAGATGGAGGGCGGTTGGGAAGCGACATGGTTCGACCGCGCCGCGCCGGACGTGGGTGTCGTGGAAGATAACGGGCTGCGCTTCGCCATGCTGATCTGCACCGAAATCCAGGTCAGCGCCGCGCCGCGCGCCCTGGGCCAAGACGGCGTGCAGCTGATCGCCGTGCCGCGCGCCACCGGCGGACATCACCGGTGGGAGATCGCCACCCGCATGGCCGCGATCTCGGCCGGCGCCTTTGTCGCCAGCACCAACCGCCGCGGCGGCACCCACGCCGGTGCCAGCTGGATCGTCGGCCCCGACGGCGACGAACTGGCCCGCACCGACGCGGCCCATCCGGTAGTGACCGTCGATATCGACCTGGCCGCCGCCGACGCCGCGAAATTGACTTATCCACGCACGATCGAAGATTGAGGTATGCGCCGAACGGGCGGTGGTGAAAGAAGGTCCCAGTCATGGCCCGGATCACAGGCAACACCACCGACCTGGTTTGCGACGTGCTGGCGCTGCTCGCGGCGCAGGCGGTTCATTGCGATCTGTTCGGCGGCTGGGCCGAGGAGCTTCTCGGCCTGCGACAGCCCGGCCCGCACGCCGACGTCGATCTGGTCTATCGTGCCGACAGTTTTGCCGCGGTCGATGCCGTCATTCGGCGGGCGTCTGTTCGGGAGATCCCGGAAAAGCGCTTTAGCCACAAGCGCGCGATCATCCATCGCGGCATCCTGTGCGAGTTGCTCCTGGTTCAGGATCGGGATCGCGCCCCGTTCACCTTGTTCTGGAGTGACGTGAGATTTCGATGGAACACGCCGTTCCTTTATCCGGGCACCATCATGTTGAACGGCCAAGCGATATCGGTGGTCAGCGAAACCAACCTGATCCTCTATCGCGCGGAGCACCGCTCGACACAACCGCACCGATGGCGCCATCCGTCATCCCGCCTCACAACGATGTTGATGGACCGAGCCATTCGGTGATGAAGACATCGTTCTCGTGGATGTCGATCATCTCGAGGATGTCGGGCCCCGGGTTCCAGAACGCATGCGCCACGCCGGCAGGAACGACAACGATCTGGCCGTCCCTGCATGCCAGGGTCTGCGCATCAATGCTGAACACGACGGCACCCTTCTGGATGACGAAGGTCTCGGCGTAAGGATGCCGGTGCAGATCAGCCCCTTCGCCGCTCTTCATGTGGTTGGCGATGACGCTGATGCGGGAGCCGCTGGCGCGGCCCTGCCATTCGCCGGACAAGCGCCCGACAACGCTCAGCCAAGACTCGGGCTCGGTGATGATCGCCGGTATGGTTGCAGACGGGTGCTCTGCTATTGTCGCTGGCCGCGTTGATCCATGATGCCGCAACTGTAGGAAGATCGGCTCCCTCCGGCAATACCGTCAGCGCGCTTTGGGGCTAGAGACTATCGGCCAGCGCCCGGCCGCGGCGCCAATAGCCCATCAGGTTCAGCGAGCGGCGATCCATGCCGCGTTCCGTGACCAGGTGATGGCGAATCGCCAGCACGGATGCCGCCTCGCCGGCGATCCAGGCATAGAAACCGGCGTCGTCAGGCGCCGCCAGGTCCCACAGGATCTGCGACTCGATGTCGACATCAGGCAACGCGTTGGTCGCCGCCGCGGCCTTCGTTGCCGGCAGCCGGGCACGATGAAGGGCGGCCACCATCGGCGGCCTGCCGTCCGTGCTCTGGCTACGCGGCAGCCACGCGAGATCCAGCTGCGGCCATGTCGGCAGGTCCATGATGTCGTCAGTGTCACCGACCTCGATGAAAGCCTGCGTGGACGGCGGCGACGGTTGCATCGCCAACGACTCCAGGATGCCGCTCACGGCCGGCAGGGCGGTCTCGTCGGCGATCAGCAGGACGTGCCGGGTTCCCGTCGTGGGCTTCCATTCGTAGCCGCCGACCTCGCCGACATGAGCGCGATTGGGAGCGACGAACTGCACCGGATCGCCCGGCCGAGCACGGATCGCCCAGCGCGATGCCGGCCCCGCCTCGCCGTGCAGCACGAAGTCGATGTCGACCTCGCCCGCCTGCGGCCGCAAGTGGCGGATGGTGTAGGTGCGCATCACCGGCCGCGTCTGCGGCGGCATCGCGCGGTAGACGGCGTACCAGTCGGGCCGGTCAGGCAAGGCCGCCGGCCGTCCCGCCGCGTCGGGGAAGAAGATCTTGATCCGCTGGTCCGGTGCGTGCGTCGCCATCTGGCTGACATCCGGGCCATGGAAGGTCAGCCGACTGAGGCTGTGCGTGAGTTCGCATAGCCGCACGAGTGCCAGATCGAACAGCCGGTAGGGACTTGCCGCGTGTGCCATGCCGGCAAACATAGTATATTGCGAATGATTCGCAAGTGCATTGAAGCTCCCGCGCCGGGCGCGCATGCATTGCCGACGCGAATCAGGCAGTCTGCCGATCGATGAATCGGAGACAGACAGGCATGCTCACGCGCAGAGACGTTGCGACGATGACGATCGCGAGTGCCGCCGCGTCGTTTCTGCCCGTCACGGGCGGCGCAGGCGCGCAAGAGGCTCCCTCGAGTTTCAAGCTACCCAGCCCTCGCGGCCGCGCCGACCAGACCATGGATGTGTTTTACCATCGCCCGGCCGGCGTATCCGCTAACGCGCCCGTTCTCTTCGTCCTGCACGGCAACGGGCGCAATGCCCAGAGCTATCTCAGCGCCTTCACCCGGCTGGCCGATCGTGCCGGTGTCGTGCTGCTGGCACCGCATTTCAGCCACGCGCTGTTCCCGAAATCACGCGACTACAATCAAGGCGAGATGTTCGATGCCGCCGGCAATCCCAAGCCGCGCGAGACCTGGTCGTTCGCTGTCATCGAGCAGGCCTTCGATGCCTACAAGGGCCGGTTCGAGTCGAGCCGGTCACGCTACATGATCTATGGCCATTCGGCCGGCGCGCAGTTCGTGCACCGCTTCATGCTCTTCATGCCCGACGCTCGGGTCGACCGCGCCGTCGCGGCGAACGCGGGCTATTACATGATGCCTGATCGATCGCAGGCCTATCCGTACGGGCTCAAGGGCACAGCGGCGACCGACACCGACTACAGCGCCTGGTTCGGCCGTCCCCTGACGATCCTGCTCGGCGACCAGGACATCGATCCGCAGCATGTCGACCTCGTGCGCACGCCCGAAGCCAACCTGCAGGGCCCCTACCGGCTGGCGCGTGGTGAAAACTTCTTCGCCACGGCACAGCGCGAAGCGACCCGGATCGCCACCAAGTTCAGCTGGACCCAACAGATCGTCCCGGGCGTCGCCCACGAGAACAGCCGCATGGCCCCGGCGGCGGCGGCGCTGCTGTTCGGGTGAGGATCGGGCCTCAGCTTCCTTTGCCGCCGAGGACGGCAAGGTCGGTGGAGATCGACAGCAGGAAGGTGCGCGGCGCACCCTGCATCAGGCCGCTATAGCTGCTGGCGACACCGGACCAGTACCCCTTGTCGAAGACGTTCTTGACCGTGGCGCGCAGCGTCACCGGCGTGCCGGCGATCGTCGTGCCGTAGCGGGCACCGAGATCGACGGTCGCCCAAGCCGGAATCCGCTGGGTGTTGGCGACGTTGACGTACTCGCTGCCGGTATAGATGAGACTGCCGGCCAGCGTCAGTCCGGGTACGAAGGAAACATCCCACTCGGCCGAAAGATTGGCCTGCATCTTGGGCACGCCGACCGGTCGATTGCCCTTGGTCGCGCTGCTGTTCGTCTTGGTCAACGCCGCATCAAGAACCGTCACGCCGCCGAACAGGCGAACGCCGTCAACCACTTCGCCGAACAGACTGAACTCGAGGCCACGGTTTCGCTGTCGTCCGCCGGCGCTGAAGACATTGTTGACGAGTTGTCCGAACGGCTTCTCGATCTGGAAGGCGCTGACCACAGCCACCAGCCGACCGAAGTCAGCCTTGACGCCGACCTCGTATTGCTTTGCCACGTAGGGATCGAGCGCTTCGCCGGCATTGGCGGCGGTGGCCGGCGCAATGTCGCCCCGGCTCAGTCCCTGGACGTAGTTGGCATAGACGGACACGTTCTTCCACGGCTTGACGACGAGTCCCACCATCGGCGTCAGCGCACTTTTCTCGGAGGATGTCGTGATGCGCCCGGTGTTGGCATCGAAATTATCCGACGCGATCAGTTGATAGCGCCCGCCCAGAGTCAGCTGGACGCGATTGTCGAGAAACGACACCGTATCGGCGAAGGCAAATCCCGCGAGATCGCTCTGCGAGACCTTGGGCACGCGGGTGGGTTGCGACAGGTTCACGCGTGCGATGTCGGCCGGCCTGTAGATGTTCGACAACACCGGTTGCGCTGCCGCCGTGGAGCCGCGGAACAGCAGTTCGTGATAGAAGCCGAACTGCGCCGTGGCGGTATGATGCAGGGCCCCGGTGTCGAACGAGGCGCGCGCACCGGCTTCGGCGGTCAGCCGCTTGACCTCGAACTTGAAGTACATGGGAACAGCGCTGGTGTCCCCTGCGGTATTGAGGATCGTCGGTAGCTGTTGCGACAACCGGTCCACGGTCGTGTTGGCCCAGCCGCCGCTGGCGAACACCGTGACGCTGTCGCTGATGTCGTATTCGAGCTGTAGCAGCGTCGACCGCTCGACGTTCTTGGATCGCTCCCACGAGTCGGTGATGTTGCGCCGACCGCTCGGCGCCTGCGGCACCGACACGCCAGGCGCCACGACGAACGGCCGCGCTGGCGCATCGAATTTCTCCACCTGGCTGATGAAATCCAGCGAGGCCCTGAACCGTTCACCCCGATAGTCGAGCGCCAGGGCGCCGACGAATGCCTGGCGCGACTGCTTGTCCATCGGCGTGGCGCCATCGTGATAGCCGAGATTCAGGCGGACGCCGAATTCCTTGTTGTCGCCGAAGCGCCGGCCGAAATCGATGCTGCCGCCAAACTGCGCGTCCGAGCTGTAGCTCGTGGTCAGTCGGGTCAGATCCTCGTCGGTGGCGCGCTTGGGCACGATGTTGATGGTCCCCCCAACACTGCTGTTGGGCGACATGCCGTACAGCAGCGCGGTGGGCCCTTTGACCACCTCGATCCGTTCGGCATAGTCGGTGAGCACCCGATAGTTGGGCGCCACGCCGAACACGCCGTTCAAGGCGATTTCGCCGGCGTTGCCTTCGCCGATCGCAAACCCGCGGACGAAGAACGCGTCGAGAATGCCGCCGCTGGAATGGGCGGATCGGATCGACGGGTCCCTCTGCACCACGTCGGCCGTTGTAACCGCCTGCTGGTCCTGCACCGTCTTGGCCGTGAAGCTCGTCGTGCTGAACGGCGTATCCATGATGTCGCGATTACCCAGCAGGCCGATCCGCCCGCCGCGCGCCACCTGCCCGCCGGCATAGGCGGGCGGCAGGTTGCCGATCTGCCCTGTCTTCGGCGCAGCCCCCTGCTCCGACACCACGACCGGTTCCAGCTGCTGCACGTCGCTCGTCCCGGCCGCAGCCCGCTGCACCGTCACCGCGCCAGCAGCGCTGAACTGAAACGTCACGCCGGTGCCGGCGAGCAGCCGCTGCAAGGCGGCCGCCGGCGTCCACTCACCGGCGATGCCGGGTGATTGCAGACCGGAGACTTCCACCGTCCGGGTGACGGCAACACCGGCCTGTTCGGCAAAGCGGTCGAGCGCCGCAGACAGAGGCTGCGGCTGAATCGAAAAGCGCCGCGTGTCGCCCTGCACGGCGCCCGGGCGCGACTGCGCCGACGCGGGCGACGTTGCCACCAGCGAGCAACCGCCGAGAAACGCCATCACGGCCGCGCGAGCCAACGATGGAAAGCGCCGACGCCACCCTTGCGACCGACAATGACTGTGTTCAACGCGTGTGCTTGCGCAGAGATCGCGGTCGCATCCCCTCATCCCGACAGCCCCAACCGTTCAGCTTGGATAGTGATTGCAAATGATTTGCAGTCGCATTATTGGTAAAGGAGAACGTGCCCGACCGCAAGATCAAGACGCGGCGATGTGCACGCGTCCTGCTGCCACACGGCGCCCTCAGGTGGCACCGCGCAGAGGATTGGCCAGGGTGTGCTGCACCCGGTAATTGCTGTACTGCATCATGTGCATTCTGAGCAGCGAGCGGGTCGGCCACGGCGCTTCGAGGAAGGCGCGCCGTTCGGTGCGCCACAGCACGCTCTCGGTTCGCGCCGACACCGCCGCGAACGCTGCCTCGGTTTCTTCCCTCAGAATCTCCCACAGGCGTGGCGCCTGAAAGTCATACGCGTTGGACAGGGCGAGCGCGACCTCGTGGAGATGGCTGACAAAGGCAGCGTCGATCACGAACATACGGACCGGCTCGATGTCGTCGGTGAAGACCGTGGGCAGGATGCCGGGATGCA
>Ga0187894_10006431_pt1 | contig 11534 bp, 10 predicted proteins | sample GBC1701081metaG_FD_136650 | JGI IMG/M metagenome (GOLD analysis project Ga0187894, IMG submission 136650) | White microbial mat communities from a lava cave in the Kipuka Kanohina Cave System on the Island of Hawaii, USA - GBC170108-1 metaG ...
AGTGTATCGCCGGCGCGGACGGTATACGTGCCGTTCGCCGCAGCACGTCCGGCGTAGCGGTCGAACTGGCAGGTCAGGCCACTCGTGTCCTCCCCACTCGTGTCAGCGCCGCCGCCCCCGCCCTGGCAGTTGGCGGCGATCAACAACTGTTGGCCGACATAGATCAAATCCGGGTTGGCGATGCGGTTTGCCCGCACCAGGCAGGCCAGGGTCACGCTGTAGGCCTCGGCAATCTTCGCTAAACGGTCGCCCGCCACGACAATATAGGTTTGATCCTGGACGATGGCCGGCGTCGGAGTCGCGCTGGCCGCCGGGGTCGTGACCATCGATTCAGCGGTGGGAGTCTCGGCCAGGACTTCCGCCCCGCCCCCCGCGTCCAGGAAGGGGCTGCAATCGTCGGGGATGAACAACTGCTGCCCGATTTTCAAAAGCGGCAGCGGTTCCAGGTCGTTCGCCAGCCGGATGCAGGCCGCTGGCTTGTCAAACCGCGCCGCCACGCTGAGAATAGTCTCGCCTGCCTCGCGCACTTCATAGGTCGTCCCGGCGGCGTCCCCCTGCTGGGCGACGGCCACCAGCACATTCAACAGGATAAATAGTAAACACAGTGGCAGTAATTTTTGGATGGCGTTCGCCCGGCGCATCGCAATTTCCTTTCGTATGAAAAAATAAACAGGCTGCTCTAAGTATAGCCGGAATGCCGGTTTTGGTCGCAATTGCAAGCGTTTTGGAATTGACACTATAGTATCTATCCTAACGGGACATCATCACTTGATAACTGTTTGATCGGCGATTTTTCTTGTGTATTGAATATGCCTGTATCCAACGCGAAACCCGACTAAATTATACAGGGCGGAAGCGGCCTCAAGGCTGCTATTGTAAGGCATATAGGTCGTAACCATACCCTGTGCTTTCAGCCGCCCTAGTCCGGCGTACAGCAGGGCGCGCCCGAACCCCTTGCGTTGAAAGTCAGGGTGCGTGCCAACATCCTCAAACATACCGATTTTGTTCTTCTCATCCAGCATGAGATAACAAAAGGAAGCGAAGCGGCCATCCGGTGCAACAATGACGAGCGGCTCTGCCAGTTCATTGGCGGGCGATTGCATCACCTGAAGGTAGTCTTCAAGCGTCCAACTCCAGCCAAAACTGGCATTCTGAGCCTCAATCAGTTTATCCGCTTCGTGCAATCCCTCAACTGGACGAACACTGAAACCCTGGGGGAGCGACACATCCGGTATTGGCTCGTCCAGGGAACGAACGCCAATGACATGGTGCTGCTCACCACGAACGTAGCCCCGCTGTTCCAACGCAGTGATACGGTTTACATCCTCCGCAAAAACGTCAAGGCTAATAGGCGACTCGGCGCGATCTTCTTTTTGCATCCAAGCCAGAACGGCTTGTTCACACCCATCGAGCAATTGGCCTTCCAGTTCATCGCCGCGATGCGCTGGATGCAGCAGCGCGTCATAGCTGTTCCAACGGGGGTAGATGATACTCCATCCGAGCAAGCTGCCATCCTCAGCTTCCCACAGCCGGACGATTTCATGCGGGTTGTAACGGCGCATTCCGTTAAACAGCCGCAGCGCAAGATCGCCGACATGCAGGTAGCCACAAAATCCGGCACTGGCGATCCAATCAGCCGTCGCCGCTTGTATTTTGTGGAGGTCATCTCGGTTATTGTAGGGTCGGGATGCGATAGCCATCAATGTTGTCCTTTTGTGGACATCGTTTCGTTTCGGTTAGCCCTGCACGAAATAACGCCGCCGCAGCGGACGCGCGCCCAACCGCGTTGCCAAGGCCCCACCCAACCCGGCAGACCCCAACGCTGCCATCATCAGTAGACTGACCACCCCGCCGAACGGGATCAGCGCCAGAATATGCCACAGGCCGAACAGCAGCAGGCTGCCCAGCGTGACGGCAATCGCCGGTGGCAGTGTGCTGTGGGCGACATGCCGTAGCGTGAAATCGCCGAGCAGCAGCGCCAGCGTGATCCAGCCACACACCACCAGCACCAGCAGCGCCAATAACACCAGCAGCCCAATTGGGAACAGAATCACGCCAGTCACGGGCAGCCATGTCCACAGCGCGGTCATCCCACCCGCCAGCCCGACGAGCAGCAACAGCGCCATCACACCCAGGGCCGCCAGGCTGCGCGGATTATACACGATGGCTTCCTGCATCAGGCTGAAGCGGCGCGGGAAGACCATCACCGCCAGCGCCGATAGGCCGGTGAGCAGCAGCGAGGCCGCCAGCCCGAACCAGATGCTCAACCCGTTCATCGCGCCCGGCAGCGCTCGCTGCGACAGGTCTAACCCCTGACTCAAGCCCTGGAGCAGCCCGAAGACGGCCAGCAGCGCGGCCTCGTCGTGGCACGGCTTGACCGGCGGCGTGTTCGTGCGCTGGTCGGTGAGCGTTCCGACACAGGCGACGATTGCCCCGGCAAGCTGCGCGCCTGGTTGGATCAGCAGCGAATCGCCGATTACTGTGACCTTGCCCGCGACGCTGCCCGCCAGCCTGATGTCCGATCCCATCGCCAACAGGTCGCCGCGCACGATGCCGCTTTCGCCCACCGCCAGCGCATCGCCCACCAACGTCACGCTACCCTCCACGAGGCCGTCTACCGTCGTTCGTTCGCTGCCGACCAGCGCCGCAGCGCCGGTCACGCGGCTTTCCACCCTTAAAGTGACCGTATCCGCGACCACCGCCAGCGCATCGGCATAGTCACCTGCCAACTCGTAGTCTTCGGTGAAGATGACATTATTTTTTTGCGGGGTGGGGTGGCTTGCAATCCAGGTGCGGGCGGTGAACGCCAGCCCAATCATAGCGGCGACCGCCAGAAAGAGGATGTGGATTCGACGAGGGTGACGCATGGTTAATTCATTCGAAAAGGCTTATCCCCTCTCTATGTACAGGGGGGGTTGAGGGAAGGAGTTCGTATTTACAGCCGCTTCCAGAGGTAAACGGTCGCCACGCTGCCCAATACAATGATGACGAGCGACTGGATAATGCTCAGGATCGACAGCAGCCAGCCCGGTTGAAACAGGATCGCCGCGCCGACCAGCAGGATGACGACCACCAGCCACGTCCGATCAAACCACTTCATCACCGATGATTCTCCTTATCTTGCTCATATTGATCCTGGGCGAACTTCAGCATCCAGTAGCCGGTGAGCGGGATCAGCGCCAGCAGCAGGGCGGGCGCTTGAGAATTGGACATCACATCCTGCGCACCCTGCATGAATACTTCCAGCATCGACATCACGGCTGCCAGCAGATTGATGATCTGGTACAGCACTGCGCTCAAGGCTGCCGCGCTGCCCGCCGCGTACAGGAACAGGCCGATGGCCGAGACCAAGAGCGGCACGGCCACCAGCATCACCAGTGATAAGCCCAACGCCAGCGCCAACCCGGAGGTGCGCGATAGGTTCTCCGGCTTCATCGCCTCGGCCAGCCGCGCCATGATTTGCAGCGCCAGATGGCGCGGCGCGCGCTCGTAGGGTGCTTCTTTCAGCATCTTATCAACCTGCTTGAGCCGGTTGAATTCTGCGCTCTCATTCGGGTTTTCGTCCAGGCGCCGGCGCAGAGCATGATAGGCTTCGGCTGAGAGGTTGGCGTCTAACGCATCCTGCATCAGTTGTCTGAGTTGTTCGTTCGCCATGTTACGACCCCTCCAGTATCGGATTAATCAGCCGCGCTGAGGCTGCATTGTTATCCAGTTTGTCCGCTAGCGCCTGGCGCGCCCGGAACAGGCGGCTTTTCACCGCGCTCTCGGTGGTATCCATAATGTCCGCAATGTCCGCATAAGAATAATCGTACCAGTAACGCAGCACCACCGCCGCACGATAATCCGGGCTAAGGTCACTCAACAACGCCTGGATCGCCTTGCTGTGTTCCCGCAGCAGCGCCGCCGGTTCGGGTTCCGGGTCGTCGCTGCTCAATGCCAGGTGATCCGAAGTCCCTTCGTCATCCAGCGACAGCCATTGCAAGCGTCTGCGCCGCAGCCGGTCGATGCAGTAATTCGACGCGATGCTGAGTATCCAGGTCTTGAACGAGCGCGCCGGATCGTAGCGTTTCAGGTTCAGGTAGGCGCGTAAGAAGGCCTCTTGCGCCGCGTCTTCTGCCTCGGTGCGCTCACCCAACATGCGGTAGCACAGGTTGTAGACCGCATCTTGATAGGCATACACAATTTCTGCGAAGGCATCCTGGTCGCCTTCCAGCGCGGCGTTCACCCAGTCCAACGTTGTGGGATCAGACATAAATTGCTTCCCAACACTTCCTCTGCCCCAACCGCTCACTGGCCTGTGCCGGGGTCAGGTTCTTTCTCCCTATACGCAGCGCAACCTGGAGAGTTGCGCGGGTTTCATCGAGAAGGGTTTCTCAATCCGTTACCTCTAAAGCATACCGCTTTTGTCCTCAGCCTGCCTACGCCAAAAGATGTATTTTACGCTGGCCGACGGTCACACGACAGGCTACTACCTGTACATAGGTACTGAGCGGGCTATATGTCCTATACGTTTTTCACAAATGGAATGCAATAGTGGAAGTGTTCTTTTATAGGTGTGTTCGACAAACCGGCGGTCAGCCGGTTTATTGTGTGAGGAAGATTATGTTCCGAACCCAATATTTTAAGATTAGCGTGCTGGTGCTAGGCTGCGCGCTGCTGTTCGGCCTCGCCCGCTACGTCCCGGTCGAAGCGGCAGCGAAGACTTATTATGTGGCGACCACTGGCAGTGACAGTAATCCCGGCACGGAAGCGTTACCCTTCGCCACGCTGCAAAAAGCGGTTGACACGATGGTCGCGGGCGACACCACGCTGGTGAAAAACGGCACGTATACCAAGCAAACCGACAGGGGCGCGTTTGTCCGCTTCACCCGTTCCGGCACAGCCGATGCCTGGATCACCCTGAAAGCCTATCCGGGACACCTGCCGAAAATCGTGTCTACGGTCTTAAACGCGGTGCTGATGGAGCGAGTGAGTTATGTGGAAGTGAGCGGCTTCCAGTTTCAAGGGGTTAGCACCACCATCAGCAAAGACGCTGGCAATGGCTTTAACGCCAAATATTCGCACCACATCGTCTTTCGCAACAATGATGTCTACGATTTTCCTGGCGGTGGCATCGGCACGGGTTGGTCAGATTACATCGTGGTCGAGAACAACAAAGTCCACAACACCTCCAAACTCTCGACCTATGCCACCAGCGCAATTTCACTATATCAACTCACGAATGTGGATACGGCGTCAGGTTATCATAACATCATTCGCGGCAATATTGTTTACGACAATGCCAACACGATCGGCAAAATTACGGATGGCAACTGTATCATCATTGACAGTTCGCGCCATCCTGATGCCAACAATGTTCCGATCAATCCCTATACCGGGCGTACCCTGATCGAGAACAATGTCTGCTTCAACAATGGCGGACGCGGTATCCATGTGTTCCGTTCCGATTATGCTTACGTCACCCACAACACGTTGTATATGAACCAGTACACCACCGGCATGGACGGCTCGGAGCTGTCGGCGTTGTATTCAGGCAACTCGGAATTTTACAACAATATCGTTTATACCCGACCGGGGAAGATCGCCAATAACGCCTGGAAAGCCAACAATGTCCAATTTGGGGGCAACCTGTATTTCAACGCTGCCGGCGTGAACCCGCGTGCCGCCAATGACATTGTGGGCGTTGATCCGCAGTTCGTCGCCGCTTCGACCAACCCGGCGACCGCTAACTTCCGGCTGAAATCGACCAGTCCAGCGATCAATAAATCCATCGGCGCGTATTTCCCGGTGCTTGATCTTGACAAAAATACCCGTCCGTCCGGCTCGGCGGCAGACCTGGGCGCATATGAATTTTTGAGTGTCGGGCCAGCCGCCTCGACAGCGACGCCCACGCCCCAGCCGTCTACGCCGCAGCCGCCCACACCGACCCCCCCGCCTACGCCAACCGGCCCGGCCTTGCTGCTGAATGTTTCCCCGGCCAATGCCGCCGTCGGGCAGGCGGTCACGGTCAACCTTCAAATGAAGGCGGTCGCCAATGTGTATGGCCTGGACGTGAAATGCAGCGTCAATCCTGCTGTGTTGAGCGGCGGTGCGCGGACGGATGGCGCGATCTTCAAAGCCAACAACAGCTTCTTTGTGGATGGCGGATACAAAACGGATGGCTGGTGGGCGGTGGCGGCCAGCCTGCTCAACCCGGCCCCCGCTTTCAGCGGCGATGGCGTGGCCTTCACGCTGGGGTACATAGTGGCGGGCGCAGGCATGAGCGAGGTCGCCTGTAACGCGGTGGGCGTAGACCGCGATGGTCGTTCGCTGGCGCTGACGGTGGTGAAAGGCGCGTTCAGCAGCGGTACGATGGTTGCCCCGCGCGACGCGCTCCCGGCGATGGAACCCGTCGCAGCCGAGATTGTGCCGATGGATAGCGCTTCCGACCCGGCTGCCTTGATCGCGCCCGCCGCGCCGGTGACGATTCCGGCCAGTGTGTCCGGCCTGGCGGCCTATCAAAACCGCGCTGCCCAGAGCGGGATCATCGTGCGCCTGTTCTCCGGCGAGACGGCGCTGGCGGAATTGGTGACGAACGCTGACGGCGGTTTCAACTTCACCGATGTGCCGGACGGCACCTACTCGCTCCACATTTCCGCACCGGGCAGCCTGACAGCGGTGGCGAACGTGACCATCAGCGGCGGGCAAGCGGTGGGGCTGCCAGTGGTGTCACTGCCGAGCGGGGACGCTGACGGCAGCAGCCTGATTGACCTGTCGGACGCGGCGCTGATCGGGGCGAACTTCCGTCTGACCGTGCCGCCCGCGCCGGCCAGCGCCGACTTGAACGGGGACGGGGAGATCAACATCGCCGACCTGGTGCTGGTGGGCAGCAATTACGGCAGCGCCGGGCCGGTGACGGTGGCGACCCCGTAAGCGTCTTCAATCGTATCTGTTGGATAAGGGGTGATCCGTCGGGTCGCCCCTTTTTTGTGTTAGAAAAGTACCGAGTACTGATTTAGAAGATAGTGCAAATGAAAGCCCCCTGTTATTGCGCTATAGTTAACAACCATGTCCCACTCAGGACGCGCGAATACCCGCGAATAAGTTTTCTGATTTGAGGGATTTGCCATGAATCTTTTCGTGCTTTTCTTCACTATCAATGCGATCTTGGTGGTGATATTTGTTATCCGCGATAACCGCCGTCCGGTCTCGACGATCGCCTGGATACTAATGCTCAGCGCGTTTCCGCTGGTAGGGTTAGTGGTGTACACCTTTTTCGGGCGCACCTATAAAGCCTTTAGCCGCCAGCGCAAGCTTTTGAAGCAGGTGATCGGCACCGAACTGACCGAGGAACTCGCGCCGTTGGTTGCCGAGCACCGCGCAAATTTGGAGAAGTTACGCGAACAATCTCCGGCCTATGTAGGCGGCCTGGCGCAAATGGCTCTGCAAAATTCGCGTTCCCTACTTACCACGAACAACAGCCTGCAAATTTTACAGAATGCCAGCGAAAAATATCCCCGCCTGCTGGAAGACTTGCGGCACGCAAAACAATCGATCCACCTGGAATATTACGTGTGGGAGACAGATGCGTTCACGGAAAAAGTGAAGGCGATCCTGGTGGAAAAGGCGCGCGCGGGTGTTGTAGTCTGCATCTTGTATGATGCGTTCGGGTGCTTCGGCGTGCTGACGGAGGCCTACAAGCAAGAACTGCGGGAAGCTGGCGTTGAAATCCATCCGTACTTGTTCGCCTTTTCGATGCACAATATTGCCTATCGCAACCACCGTAAGCTGGTGGTGATCGACGGCAAGATCGGGTATATGGGTGGGCTGAACTTGAGCCAGGAACATCTGGACGGCGGCAAGTATTTCGACCACTGGCGCGATACCCATTTGCGGGTGGTGGGTGAGGCGGCGCGTGTCTTGCAGGGTACGTTTCTGGTGAGCTGGTATAACACCACCGGGCAGAATATTGCGGCGTCCCGCTTCTTCCCGCCCGTTGAAGAAACCGGGCAGTGGATGCCGCTTCAGATTGTGTCATCCGGCCCGGACTCGCGTTGGGAGGCGATCCGCCAGCTATACTTTTCGATGATTACAGTCGCCCAGCATCACATCTATTTGCAATCACCCTTCTTCATCCTGGATGAATCGATTGGGGAAGCACTTAAAAAGGCGGCGCTCAGTGGAGTTGATGTGCGTGCGATGATCCAACCGCGTGGGCGCAACTGGTTAGCATCCTTTCCCTACCGTGCCGGATACACTTATTGCGAGGATATGGCGCGGGCGGGTGTGCGTGTCTTCCTATACGAGGGAGGGTATTTCCATTCGAAAACCATTAGCATCGACGGCCAAATCTGTTCCATCGGCAGCGCGAATATGGACATCCGCAGCTTCAGCCTGAACTACGAAATCAACGCGATGATTTACGAGCCGCGCATCGCGCAAGAACTGGAAGCCGATTTTATGAAAGACCAGCAGGCGTGCAGCGAATTTACGCTGGACGGGTATCGACAAACCAATCCCATCATCCGGTTTTATGATTCGGTGGCGCGCCTGGCGTCGCCACTCATTTAGGAGGCGCTTTTGCCTGGCTTACCGCCAGATGGGCTGCGCCTGCGGGCGATGACGTTTAATACCGCCAATGATTTTATTCAGCCGATCCACTTGATTACACTGCTGCGGGAGTCGAAGGCCGACGTGGTCGGTTTACAAGAACTCAGCCCGCGCAACGCCGAGGCGCTCGAAGCCAGCCTATTGGAAGCGTACCCGTACCGCGTGCTGCAAGGTAAGCGTTTTGACGGGAAAGGCCTGCTCAGCCGCCATCCTATCGACATGCACGAGTTTTTTACCCTGTTGACCCCGCGCCCGTATATCCAGGCACGGCTCACGCTCGAAGGGCAAACGATCACCGTCTTTGTTGTCCATACACCCGCGCCCAATTACCGCCAACTTGAACTCCTGAGCGCCTACTGCGAACCTGACGTGCAATCCCTGATTGAGCGCGGCGATTTTGACCAGCCCACGATCTATATGGGCGATTTCAATTTTATCGACCAGAGCGCGGCCTATCGAATGATGCTGCGGGCAGGACTATCCGATACCTTCCGCGCGGCGGGCCGGGGGAGAGGGCTTACTTTCCCGACACGCTTTCAATACCTGCCCATTCGAATGCCGCTGATGCTGCGGATTGACTACATTTGGACAACCCGGCATTTTAAGGTGCTGTCGAGCGAGGTTGGGCTAGGCTATGGCTCAGACCATTTGCCGGTCATTTCGGATTTGGTGCTAGAACAAGCCAGCGCAATCGGGGCAGATACGTAAAACCGCCAGGGAGTCCCATGCTAGGGCTTCGCTGGCGGTAATTGCCTGTGTGTTCATGTTTGACTACCGACTATAGGCTAATACACGGCGTAGGCTTCTTCAAGCTCCTCGCGCAGGCTGAGATAGCTCTGGTAACGGCTGCGGGCGATCTCCCCACGCTCGGCGGCGGCGCGCACGGCGCAGCCCAGCGCGTGATGGTGGTCGCAGTCGTTGAACTTGCACTGGTTGACAAAGGGAGCGATGTCGCGGTAATAGCCGTCCAATTCTTCCGGCTCGACATCCCATAAGGTGAGCGAACGCATCCCCGGCGTGTCGGCGACGTGGCCGCCCATGTCTAGCTTAATCAGCACGCTGTCGCGGGTGGTGTGCATCCCTTCGGCGCGGCGCTGGCTGACGGCTTTGACCTTGCGCCCCAAGCCGGGCTGCACTGCGTTGAGCAGGCTGGTCTTGCCGACGCCCGACGGGCCGGTGAAGACCGACAGGTGATCTTTGAGGATCGCTTTGAGTTCGTCGATGCCCAGGCCGTCGCGCGCGCTGGTGTACAGGACGCGGTAATTCATCTTCTCGTAAGGGGCGAAGCGGGCTTGGATGGCCGAATTGTCTTCCAGGTCGATCTTGTTCACGACGATGAACATCCGCTCGATGTCGGCCTTTTCACCCGTGACCAGGAAGCGATCCAGCATCTTGTGATTCGGGGCAGGCTGTGCGGCGGCGAATACGAACAACGCCTGGTCGGCATTGGCGATGATGACCTGTTCGCGCTCGGAATCGCCTGCGCCGCGTTTGCCCTCGGTACGCATCGCACGCGAGAGGACGCTAGTGCGCGGCAGCACTTCCTCAATCGTGCCACTGCCATCCGTCAATAGTTGAATTTTCACTTTATCGCCGATAGCCGCGATGTCGGAAGACTGGGCTTCCTCCATCAAGCGCCCCCGTAAACGACAGGTAATAAGTCCTTTTTCCGGCACTTCAACCCCGAAGAAACCGCTCTGGTCGCTCACGACCAACCCCTCGAACACCTGCGCCCCCGCTTCACTCAAAGGCAATTCTCCTTATTGAACTGATAGAGGTCATCATTTCGCTTCTCCGCCAACCTTGTTCCCCCTCTCTACGAAGTGGGGAGGGTGTCCGACCCCGTCGGTCAGGGGGTGGGGATTGGCATCAGAGTCAATCATTCCTGGGATAGCACACTGTCCAGCCCCAATCGGTACAACTATTTTGGATTGTAAAGGAATTTGACCTAACCCCGTCTATAGGCTATTGTACCTGAAATTCGCAAATTTAGCGTTGGATAAATCGCCTGAATTGGGGATAGACCATCGCGCGCCTTCGTAATACTATGGATTTGTCCGTTTGTGATGAGGTTTTGTCGTGGAAACACCGATCACCCAACCGAATCTGACCGATAGCCTGTCCGCTGCTGAGGGTTTCGTCCCCGTCGCCCAACCGGAGACGGCCTACGCCGCACCCAGCGCGGTGCTGGTGATCCCGCGTGTGGTGTTCAACTATGTCATCATCGGCATCGTGTTTTTCTTGTTGGGCGTGGTGATCGGCGGCGCGGGTGTGAACGCGCTGTTCAACGCCAACAACAGCGAGAATCAGGCCTTGATTGACTCAGCGGTTAGCGCGGCGGTGGCCGAGACCGGCACGGGGCAGGCGCGCGCCGGACTCCAGGCCGGGCAGAAATACGATGTGACGGTGAACGAAACCGACCCGGTGCTGGGTGCGCCCGATGCGCCGATCACGATTGTCGAGTTCAGCGATTTCAAATGCCCATACTGCGGGCGCTTCGTGAGCGAAACAATGGATTCGATCATGATGAATTTTGACGGTAAGGTCAAGTTCGTGTTCCGCCACTATCCGATCCTGGGGCAGGGGTCGGTGCTGGCGGCGCTGGCGAGCGGCTGCGCCAAAGACCAGGGTAAATTCTGGGAGTTCCACGACCTGACATTCGCCAACCAGGCGGATTTGACCAAAGAAGCCTTCGTCAAATATGCCACCGAACTCGACCTGGATGAGGCGACTTTCACCACCTGTTTTGACGAGCAGCAGCACATGGCCGACATCCAGGCCAACTACACCTACGCCCAGAACTTAGGCATCACCGGCACGCCCGCCTTCTTCATCAACGGCAGCTATGTGAGCGGCGCGCAGCCTTACTCCGTGTTCGCCGATGTGATTAATAAGGAACTCGGCGCGCTGGAAGGCTCGACCCCGGCGGACACGACCTCGTAGCG
>Ga0187894_10006433_pt1 | contig 11533 bp, 13 predicted proteins | sample GBC1701081metaG_FD_136650 | JGI IMG/M metagenome (GOLD analysis project Ga0187894, IMG submission 136650) | White microbial mat communities from a lava cave in the Kipuka Kanohina Cave System on the Island of Hawaii, USA - GBC170108-1 metaG ...
GCTGGGCTCGCTGCCGATCGCCACCTCGTCGCCGCCCAAGACCGCACTCAGGCCATCGACGATCGGGTTGCGATTCTCTTCGTGCTTCTCGCCGAAGCGGAGCCGCAGAGTGCGCACGCTCTCCACTTCCTGGCCGCTTTGACTGCGCATGGTCAGCTTGATCTGCGCCGGGTATCCGCCCTCGCAGTCGAGCACGTCCGGCTGGTCAGGGGCGCCGGCAACCGAGCGGCATACGCGGTCGAGCAGCGCCGGATCGAGCGTGTGCTCGAACACCGCCGTCGGGTCGCTGCCGAGATCATATGGCGGAATGTCCTCGACCGACCCGCCGCCGAGCTGAGCCAGCTCTTCTTCGGTCACCAGGCACGGGTAGCCGTCGCTGGCCGCCCCCGGGAACGGGCACCAACTCCAGCTCACGCTGGCCACCGCATCTCCGGGCGGAAAATAGACGAGCGACGACAGCGTCGTGCTCTCGCTGGGTCCCGGCGCCGCCGGTTCGCTCTTGATGGCGAGTATGCGCGGGCCGACCAGACGGTTGTAGGGATCGAAGCCCTCCGAGCAGCCGGCCGCGGCCACCGCCGCGGCGAGCGCGACCAGTGCCAGAACCAGAGAGCGTCCAGGGCGACGAGAGAGGATATCGGGGTGGAGGGGGCGTATGGTCACGGTGGGGGTCGTACGGTCACGGGTTGATGGTGAAGCGGTACGTGTAGCCGAGCGATACGGCGTCGAGGGACGCGTCACGCGTCGTGCGGTCACGGGTTGTCGATGGTGAAGCGGTACGTGTAGCTGAGCGTATACGGGATCGCCGTTCCGTCGCGCGTGGCCGGCTCGAACGACTCCTTCCACGCGGTCTTCACCGCTGCCTCGTCGAACTCGGGAAAGGCGGCCGACCGGATGATCTTCACGTTGGTGACCTTGCCGGTCGCGTCCAAACTGACCATGACGGTCACCGCCGCCTCGATTCCCTGCGTGAGGAGCTGTTTGGGGTACGGCGGTTTGATCGGCCGCTTGCGCTTGGGCAGGACGTATTTGGCTCCGCTGGTCGGGATGCGGCTCGCCTTCTGGTTGGGGGAGGGCGGCGGCTGTGGTTTGCGGTCGACCGATTTCGGATCGACCGCACGGCGAGCGGTTTCGCCGCGCCGCGTGTTGCCGACGGCGAATGAGCCGCTGCCGGAGTCGCTGGTCGACTCGAAGTTGAGGCCCGTGACGCGCGGGGGCGGCTTGTTGGTCGGTTCGGGCGGCGGCTTGTCGGGCGGCGGCGGCTCGGCCTTGCGCCGCTCCGGGCGCGGCTTTTCGATCCGCTCCGGCTCGGGCGGCGGCGGCGGTGGGGGCGGCGGTTCCGGCTCGCGCACGGGCTCGCGCATCTCGATCGCGACCACCTTGCGCTTGTCGAGATCCGTGCGGCCGTCGCCGAACCAGGACCCAAAGCCGTATACGCCGCCGTGCACGAGACCCGAGATGGCGACCGCGCCGACGGCGATGAGGAGCTTGTAGCCGAACGCGAGGCGCCCGCGCGCCATCGGATCGAAAGCGCGCTGCTCGACCGAAGGCGGCAGGAGTGGGCGCGCCGCGATGCGCGCGCGCGCGGCGCGGCGCTCGGCCCACCGGCGCACGCTCAACGCGGCGCGCGGCGGCGCCGGCCGGCCAGCCGGCGCCGATCGGTCGATCGGCGGCGACCGCCCACTCTCGCGCTCGAACGGACCAGACGGCTTCATACAGCTCCTCCCGACCGGCGGTTCACGGCGTGCCCGGAGCGGCCGGGCGCCGCTCCACGTCGAGCGCGAAGGTCGAGACTCCGTTGTTTTTGACCATGTCGATCACATCGACCACGCGCTCGTAGTCGACTCGGCGATCGGCGGAGATGACCGCCTGGGTCTGCGGGTTGGCGCGCGCCTCCCTGCGCACGAACTGGGCCGCCTCGGCGAACGTGCTCTTCTTGCCGTTCAGCAGGAGCTCGCCGCTTTCGGTGTAGACCAGATTGATCGTCGACTCGACCGCGGCGCCGGCGCTGGCCGCCTTGGGCCGCTCCACCTTGAGCTGCGCCCGCATGATGGTCGCCGAGGTCAGCATGAAGATGACCAGGAGCACGAGGACGATGTCGACGAACGGGATGACGTTGATCGAGGCGAGGATGCCCTCGTCCTCGCTCGTCCGGCTGAGGGACTTCATCGATTCCTCGCTCGGTCAGCGGACCGGGCGGTCGGCGTCGACCGCCTTCAGGTTGGATAGGACGACGCGAGCCAACATCTCGCAGCCGGTGGTCGCATCTTTGACCCGCGCCTTGAACACGTTATAGGCGATGACCGCGGGGATGGCGACGAGCAGGCCGACCGCCGTGGCCAGGAGCGCCTCGGCGATGCCGGCCATGACCGCGTCGCTCGCCTCGGCCATGTTGGCCGATAGGTCGCGGAACGAGCGGATGATGCCGAGCACGGTGCCGAACAGGCCGATGTACGGCGCGTTGCTGGCCAAGGTGGCCAGAAACCCGAGGCGGCGCTCGTAGCGGGTCCGCTCGCGCCCGAGCGCTCCGGAGATGAGGTCTTCGACCGACTCCGGTCCCTTGTCGTAGGACAGGAGCCCGGCCAGGACCGCGTTGGTCTCGAGCGCATCGTGCCGCCGCAGCACCGCGGCCGCGGTGTGGAAGTCGCCTTTGTCGAGGTTGCGGCTGAGCTCCATGCGCACCGAATCGGTATTGAGCGCGTGGCGGCGATAGAAGACCACGCGCTCGACGATGACCGCGATCGACACCACCGAGAGGGCGAGGAGCAGCCACAGGACCCACTCGGACTCGAACACGGGCAGATCGAGCAGGGTCTGGACGAGAGTTCCAGTTTCGTTCACGAAAACGCCTCCATCGAGAAACTAGGACGCACGACTCGTGCGCGGGCGCCGGGCAGCCCGGCGGGGTTGACTCGGTTGACTGGATGGACCCGGTCGACTCGAACGCGGTTGGTCGTCGGCGGCGCCGCGGACGCCGTGAAAGAAGAGGTCGAGAATTCGCTCGGTCTCGTCGGCCAGCCGGCCGGCCGAACCGCCCTGCAGCCAGCGGAGCAAAAAGCCGTGACAGATTCCGAACAGAAAGTAGGCCGCCTCCTCCGGAGGGCAGCCGCCCAGGTCATCCGGCTTTTCTGCGGCCTGGCGCAGCCAGCGCGCCATCGCGGAGATGTGTCCGCGCGGGCCGGTATCCATGATCGGGGCATGGCCGGCCTGGCCGCGGCACGGCATCGCGTCGCCACCCGCGCGCAGCGCGACAAAGACGAGGAAGACGTCGCGCCGGCGATTCGCCCATTCCAGCTGGCGGCCGAGCAGAATCGACAGGCGGCGGCGAAAGGGTTGCCCGGCGGCCGGCGGTGGCTGAAAGGTGTCGGCCAGCTCGCGCTGGAGCAGGGCGCTGAGCTCGAAGAAGATCTCCTCCTTGCTCGGAAAGTAGGCATATAGGGCGGGCGCGGTGAACCCGACCTCCGCCGCGATGTCCTGCATCGACACCGAGCCGAAGCCGCTTCGACCGAGCGCGCGGGCCGCGGCGATGAGGATGTCCTCGCGAGTTCGCGCGAACTCCACATCGCGGCGGCGGAGCGGCGGCTTCGTGCGCATTCGAGTTGCTTTAACAGACATTCACTATACTGAATGAATATTAAATGAACTGAAATTCCCTGCAACGTTCGAATCGCATCCGGAGGTGGCAAAAGTCGGTAGCAAACTCGGCGTCGATAGAGGGAGATGCCGGCGACTGCGCTTTCGGCGTGTGGAGAAACACATTCGGCGCGAAAAAAAATGGAAGCCGGTCAGCCCGGCCGACGTCTGGGCGACTGACACAACACCGGAGCCACCGTGAAGCGACCCTCCAAACGAAGAGTGATCTGGATCATCGCCGGCTGTGCCGTGGCGGTAGCCGCTATCTGGGGTTATCGCACCTACCAGTCGGGCGGGGACGGACAGGTCCAGTATCAAACCGCCGCGGTCACCCGAGGCGACCTGGCCGCGCAGGTGACCGCGAGCGGCACGTTGTCGCCGCTCGTCACCGTCCAAGTCGGGAGCCAGGTGTCGGGACGCATCCAGGCCCTGCACGTCGATTTCAACTCGCGCGTCGAAAAGGGCCAGGTCATCGCCAAGATCGATCCGCAGCTGTTCGAATCGGATGTAGCCAAGGCGCGGGCCAACCTGACGGCCGGCCGGGCGCAAGTGACGCGCGCGGAGGCGGAGCTGGCCCAGGCGCGCCGCAACCACGAGCGCACCTCGGCGCTCGCCTCCAAGAAGCTGGTCGCCCAGGCCGACGCCGATACCGCGCTGGCCGCCTTCCAGACCGCCGAGGCGGGAGTCGCCGCTGCCAAGGCCAGCCTATCCCAGACGCGCGCGGCCCTCGAACAGGCCGAGATCAATTTGGCTTACACGACGATCGTCTCCCCCATCAACGGGATCGTCATCACGCGCAGCGTCGACGTCGGCCAGACCGTGGCCGCCTCGCTGCAGGCGCCCACGCTGTTCTCCATCGCCGAAGATCTGGCCAAGATGGAGGTGCACACCAGCGTGGCCGAATCGGATGTCGGCCGGCTCGCCCCGGGCATCGAGGTCGAGTTCACGGTCGACGCCTATCCGTCGGAGAAGTTCCACGCCTCGGTCAAGGAGGTGCGCTACTCGCCGACGACCGTGCAGAACGTCGTCACCTACGACGCCGTGGTCGCGGTCGACAACAGCGACTTGAAGCTGCGCCCCGGCATGACCGCCGACGTCACCTTCTTGACCGACAAGCGCGAGCAGGCGCTCATGGTCCCCAACGCCGCGCTGCGCTTCCGCCCGCCGCCCGAGGTGCTGGCCCAGATCGGCTGGAAACCGCCGGAAGCGGGCGGGGCGAACGGCCCGGGCCGAGCGGGCGGCGGCGGCTCCACGCGCGAGCGCAGGGCGCGAGCCGGCGCGGAGGCAAGTGCCGGGCGAGCGGCCGACGGTGCGCCGGCGGCCGCCGGCCAGGTGCCGGTGACAGGTGAAGCGCGCGGCGGCCCGACCGGGCTGCGCGAGCGAGGCGGCGGCCGCTCCGGCGGCGATCGCGCCAATCGCCGGCTGGTGTGGAAGATGGGGCCGAACGGACTGCCGCAGCCGGCCATGGTGCAGATCGGCATCAGCGACGGCCGCATGACCGAGATCGTGAAGGGCGTCGCCGAGGGCGAGACCATCTTGGTCGGCGTCGTCGGCGCGCCGACCGCGCCCGCCGAGCAGAGCCCAGGCGGACCGGGTGGAGCCGGCCGCGGAGGCCGCCGCGGCGGCGCGCGCATCTTCTAAGACAGCGATCAGGGACAACGATGCAGGGACGTGCGGCTGTGGCCGCAAACCAATGCGCTCCCGCGAGGTGACGTCATGGCGCTCATCGAGATCATCGACCTTCATAAGACCTACGACACCGGCGACGTGCAGGTGCACGCCCTGCGCGGCGTCACGATGTCCATCGAGACCGGCGAGTCGGTCGCGATCATGGGCAGCTCCGGCTCGGGCAAGTCGACCCTCATGAACATCCTCGGCTGCCTGGATCGGCCCAGCCGCGGCCGTTATCGCATGAACGGCGAAGAGGTAGGCGACCTGGACCGCAATCGACTGGCCGAGATCCGCAACCACACCCTCGGGTTCGTGTTCCAGAGCTTCAACCTGCTCTCGCGCACGAGCGCGCTCGAAAATGTCGAGCTGCCGCTGGTCTACGCCGGCGTGAGCGGACGCGAGCGGCGCCGCCGCGCCGCCGCCGCGCTCGAGCGGGTCGGCCTGGGCGAACGCCTCGACCATCATCCGAACCAGCTGTCGGGCGGGCAGCAGCAGCGGGTCGCGATCGCCCGCGCGTTGGTCGGAAAGCCGAAGGTCATCTTGGCCGACGAGCCGACCGGCAACCTCGATTCGCAGACCAGCGTGGAGATCATGAGCCTGTTCCAGGAGCTGGTCGCGGCCGGCATCACGCTCATCCTCGTCACCCACGAGGCCGACATCGCCGCCCACGCGTCGCGCGTGATCGAGATGCGCGACGGACAGATCCGGGCCGATCGCACACAAGACCCGGTATGGGCGTCGCCTTCGCCGGCACCGCCTTGGCCAGGAGCGTCGTCATGAATCCACTGCAGATCGCCTCCGTCGCGGCGCGCGCGCTCCTGCGCAACAAGCTGCGCTCGTTTCTGACCACGCTCGGGATCATCATCGGCGTCGGCGCGGTCATCGCCATGACCGCGATCGGCGAAGGGGCCAAGGCTCGGGTCGAGCAGTCCTTCGAGTCGATGGGCAGCCGGATGCTGGTGGTCCGATCCGGCTCGTCGCGCTCGGGCGGGGCGCGCGGCGGTTTCGGCAGCCAGCCGACCCTCACCTGGGAGGACCTGCGCGCGATCCGCGACGAGGTGCCGGCCGCCGAGCGGGTCGCCCCGCTGCTCCAGACCCGCGCCCAGGTCATGGCCGAGGGACAGAACTGGAACACCGCGATCCAGGGGACCACGCCCGAATATTTCGTCATCCGCGAGTGGCCGGCCGCCAGCGGGGTCATGTTTACCGACGCCGAGGTGGCGACCGGCGCCAAGGTGGCAGTGGTCGGCAAGACCGTCGTCGACAATCTGTTCGGGCCCTATGCCGATCCGGTCGGCCAGATCATCCGGGTCAAGAACGTGCCCTTCGAGATCATCGGGGTGGCGGCGTCGAAGGGACAGTCGGCGTTCGGCAACGACAACGACGACGTCGTGTTCGTGCCAGACAGCACGTTCCGCTCGAAGCTGCAGGGAGACCTGCGCCAGTACATCAACGGCAGCATCAACGTGCAGGCGGTCTCGAAGGCGCAGACCGAGGCGGCGCAGACGCAGATCGAGGAGCTCCTGCGCCGTCGCCACCGCATCGGGTCGGAGGCCGACGACGACTTCCAGGTCCGCAACCTATCCGACATCGCCCAGGCGCAGCAGGAGGGCGCCGAGACGATGACGTCGCTCCTGGCCGGGATCGCGCTGGTGAGCCTCCTGGTCGGCGGGATCGGCATCATGAACATCATGCTGGTCAGCGTCACCGAAAGGACGCGCGAGATCGGGCTGCGCATGGCCATCGGGGCCAAGCCGCGCAGCATCCTGACCCAATTCATGACCGAAGCGGTGACGCTCTCGATCATCGGCGGGCTGTTCGGCGTGGCCGCGGGCGTCGGCGCCGCCTCGTACCTGGTCTCGCGATTCGATTGGCCCATGCTGCTCCAGCCCGACATCATGATCATCGCGGTCGTCTTCAGCGGCCTGGTCGGCATCGGCTTCGGGCTGTATCCCGCGTACAAGGCGTCTCGCTTGGATCCGATCCAAGCCCTGAGGTACGAGTGACATGCTGCGACTACTGCTCTTGTTTCCCTTTCAGGTCGCCGGCGCGGCGCCGGCGAGCGCGGCGCCGCCCGCGCCAACGGTGACGCTCGAGGACGCCGTCGGCGCGGCGCTCACCAACCATCCCGATGCAACCGTGGCCGCCGCCCAGACCGATATCGCCGACGCGCAGGTGCGCCAGGCCCGCGCGCCGCTCCTGCCCGAGGTCGGCCTGACCGGGCGCTACGACTACGCGTGGAGCGATTCGCTGGCCGACGACGCGCCCGAGGCGAGCGGCGACGACTCCTACGGCGCGACGCTGTCGGGCAGCCTGCTCCTGTGGGACTTCGGCCGTAGCCGCAACCGGTGGCGCTCGGCCACGGCCGCCTTCGAGGCGGCCAAAGGAGACGCCGACGGGACCCGGCAGGCGATCGTGCTCGAGGCGCGGCTCGCCTACTTCGACGCGCTCGAGACGCGCGCGCTCATCCAGGTCGCACGCGAGTCGCTCGGCAACCAGGAGAGCCACCTGGCCCAAACCGAGGAGTTCGTGCGCACCGGCACCCGCGCGGAGATCGATCTCGCCCGACTGCGCACCGCCGTCGCACAGGCGCGCGCCGCCCTCATCCGAGCCGAGAACGATCACCGTATGGCCAAGGCTCGGCTCAACCGGGCCATGGGTGTGCGCGGCTCCATCGACTACGAGGTCGCGCCGCCTCCGCTGCCGCCGCTCGGCGACGAACAGCACGCCACCGCCGAGCTCTACGCGAGCGCGGTCGGGCACCGGCCGGAGCGCACGTCTCAGCTGGCGGCCATCCGCGGTCAAGAGGCCGGCGTGCGCGCGGCGCGCGCCTGGTTTCTCCCGTCGCTCCGCCTCGGCGCCGACGCGGGGTACACCGGCCAGGATTGGGGCGAGCCGACCATCTCGACCTCGGTCGGCGTGAGCTTGAACTGGACTCTATTCGACGGGCTCGCCTCGCCGGCCGCCGCCGACGCGGCCCGGGCCCAGCTGGTCGTCGAACAGGCGCGCTTGACCGGGGTGGAACAGCAAGTTTGGCAGGAGATCGAGCAGGCCCGCATCGCGGTCAGCTCGGCTCGCGCCGAGCTGGAATCGGCCGAGCTGGCCATCTCGTCGGCGCGCGAGCTCCTGCGCCTGGCCGAGGAGCGCTACGCGGCCGGGGTCGGCAACTCGCTCGAGCTGGCCGACGCTCAGCTCGAGCTGACCAACGCGGCCGCCGGGCGCGTGCGGGTGGAATACGACGCGGCGGCGGCGCGAGCTCAACTGCTCCGCGCGCTGGGAAGGAGGGACTGGCGATGAGAAGATGGCAGCCGACGAGGTCCCGCGGAGCGACAGGTGACACGCGAGGCGCTGCGAACGGCGAACCAGGAGAGCGAGGACCTCGCCGCGGTGGCCGTGCGTGCGCGCGCCGGCGAAGCGGAAGGGTTTCGCGAGCTGGTCGCGCTCAGCCTGCCGCGCATCTACCGGCTGGCTCGGCGCATCGTAGCCGACTCGGATGAGGCAGACGACGTGGTGCAGGAGACCTATATTCGCGCCTGGGCTCGGATCGGCGAGCTGCGCGACCCGACGGCGGCCGCCGCCTGGCTGTCGCGCATCGCGCGCAACGCGGCGCGCGACCGGCTGCGCTGGTGGAAGCGTCGCCCGCGGGCCGCGTTCGACGAAACCAGCCCGGCGCTGCTCGACCTGGTGGCGCAGGGCCAGCGCGGTCCGCTGCCCGACGAAGCCCTGGCCTCGGCGCAGGTGCGCGCCGAAGTCGCGGCTCACGTCGCCGCGCTGCCCGACAAACACCGCGTGGTCCTGCTCCTGCGCGAAGTGGATGGCATGAGCTACGAGGAGATCGCCGAGGCGTTGGGGATCGCGATCGGCACCGTCGAATCGCGCCTCCACCGGGCGCGCGCCGCGCTGGCGCGGCGGCTCGCGCGCCTCGCCAGAGAGGAGACCAGGCCATGAGCTGCAGAGAGTCGCAGCGGCTGTTCAGCCGATACCTCGACGAGCGAGCGAGCGAGCGCGAGCGCGCGGCGTTGGACGCCCATGTGGCCGGCTGCGCCCGCTGCCGAGCCGAGCTGGCCCGCTGGCTGGTGCCCTCTCGCGCGCTGCGCGCGCTCGGAGCGGCCCCACCGCCGGATGGATTGGCCGAAAACAGCTGGCGCGCGGCGTTTGCGGCGGCCAGTCGGGCGCCCTCGTTCGAGGAAGGCTTCGTGTGGGCGGCGCGCCGAATCGCCGCGGCCGGCGCCTTGACTGCGGCGCTGGTCTGGATCGGCCTGTTCTGGCGCGGGCCGGGGCTGGACTCGGATTCGGGTTCCAGCGCGGGCGACGCGGCCCTAGCGGAGCTGGCCTCGGCGCCGGATGTCACCGAGGTGGCCATGTCGCTGTGGGCGGCCGAGCCGGCGGCCGAAGCGGCGAGCGAGGCGATGCCGGAGAGAACCGTCGATGGCGAGTGAAGGAGAACCGAGAAGAAAGCGCTTCCTCGCGCTGGGCCTCGCCGCGCTTCTGTTCGCGTCGGGAGCGGCGGCGGGGATCGCGGTCGACCGCTGGGTCTTGCACGACGGGCGGAGGGGGCAGCCGTGGTGGGAGCGGCGACGGCCGGAGGCGCTGGCCCACAAATACCGCGAGGAGCTCGGCCTGGACCAGGCGCAGGCGCGCGCGGTCGAAGAAGTGCTGCGCCGCAGTTGGGCCGCTTCTCGACGGGCGATCAGCACGGTCGAACCGGAGATCGACCGTGCGCGCAAGCGCGGCGACGACGAGATCCGCGCCCTGCTCCGCCCCGAGCAGCGCCGGCGCTTCGACGAGATGACCGCGGAGCAGGAGCGCCGGCGCGCCGCCATGCGCAAGAGCTTCGATCTGCCCAGCCCGCCCCATCCGCCCCGGCAGACTCGATGACGCGCTTCGCCGGCCGTCTGGCATCCTATACGGCGTGAGCAGGAGAGAAGCGCAGGGCGGGCTCGAGGTCGAGATAGTCGGCGAAAAGGCGCACGCGCTCGGGCGGATCGCCAGCCGCATGGAGCGCGCGCTCGTCGAGTTGCGCGCGTTCGACGACCAGGAGGAGCCGGCCGCCGACGTCGCCCGCGACGACCTGGTCGCCGCGGCGGCCGAGTGGGTCTGGTACTACGTCGTGCAACGCGACGTGCTCGGCTGGCATCGTCACGAAGACGCCCTGCGCTTCTACCGCGTACCGGCGGAGGTGCTCGCGCGCATGGGACCGCGCCGGCGCTGACGCGGTGATCGGGCGATCACCACTCGCCGGTGTTCGGCATAGACGCCCACGGCTCGCGCGGCGGCAGAGCCGAGCCGGCCTGCAGCAGCTCGACCGAGACCTGATCGGGCGAACGCAAAAACGCCATGCGCCCGTCGCGCGGAGGGCGGTGGATGACGTAACCGAGATCGGCCATGCGCTGGCACGCGGCATAGATGTCGCCCACCTCGTAGGCGACGTGCCCGAAGTTGCGGCCGATCGTGTACGGCTCCTTCTGGTCCCAGTTGTAGGTGAGCTCTATCTGGGGCGAGTCGGCAGCCGGATCGAGGCCGAGGAAAACCAGGGTGTAGCGGCCGCGCTCGTCGTCGCGCCGGCGGATCTCGCGCAGACCCAGCCCCTCGCAGAAGAACCGAAGCGCGGCGTCGAGATCGCGCACCCGGACCATGGTGTGGAGATAACGCATCGTCAGTCCAGCGTGGGTCGCGGATGATCGACGTAGGCGCGCACCGACGGGCGGGCCCAGTTCGCCTCGGCGTACGCGCGGACCCCCGTCGGCACGGGGTCGCCGTTGGCGATCAGCCGGTGAAGCGCGATGGCCAGCTCGACGTCGCAGATGGTCCACTGCGCGAACATCGTGCTTTGGTCGGCCGGAACCAGGCGCTCGACGATGCGGATCAGCCGATCCGCGTCGGCCCGGGCCGGCTCGCTGAGCGGCGCGCTCACCGGCCTGAAGAAGATCGACTTGGTCGGGCGCTCGGGCCGAAGACGGTCGATCCCGCTGCGCAGCCAGCCGAGCACCTGGCGGGCACGCGCACGATCGGGGATCGTCGCCGGGAGGATGCGCGCGTAGTCGGGGTGCGGGAAGCTCTCTTCGAGATACTCGAGAATGGCGAGCGATTCGCTCAGCCAAAACCCGTCGTGCTCGAGCGTGGGCACCTTGGCGGTCAACGACGACGCGGCGAACGGCGGCTGCTTGTGCTCGCCCTTGTCGAGGTCGAGCACCTTCATCTCGAAATCGATGCCCTTCTCGCGGAGCGCGAC
>Ga0187894_10006434_pt1 | contig 11532 bp, 9 predicted proteins | sample GBC1701081metaG_FD_136650 | JGI IMG/M metagenome (GOLD analysis project Ga0187894, IMG submission 136650) | White microbial mat communities from a lava cave in the Kipuka Kanohina Cave System on the Island of Hawaii, USA - GBC170108-1 metaG ...
GAAGCTGGTGGCGAAGACGCCGGCGGGATCCATGCCTCAGACCCTCTCGATGGTCTTCCAGCCGAACATCCCGGTCGGTCGCACGAACAGGATGAACAGCATGATGACGAACGGGAAGACGGTACCGACGGCACCGCCCACCGCCGGATCGACATAGGCCGTGACCAGGCCCTGGATGATGCCCACGATCAGGCCGGCCAGCAGCACGCCCGCGATCGATTCGAAGCCGGCCAGCAGTGCCACCGGCAGGGCCGCCAACCCGATGTCGGAAGCGAGGAAGCTGAGCGACTTGCCGCTGAGATAGATGATGGCGCCCAGGGTTGACAGCAGGGAGCCCAGGATCCAGGCGAAGGCGATCGAACGCTTCACTGAGATGCCCAGCGACATTGCCACCTGATGGTCCTCCGCCACCGCCGTCATGCGCAGGCCGGGGCGGGTGCGGTTGAAGAACCACGACAGGCCGAGCCCGACGATGATGGTGAGGATGGCGCCGAACAGCAGCGAGCGCGGAATGAGGATGTCACCGAAGATCACCGGCTTCAGCGGGAAGATGATGGGGAACGGCCGCACCTGTGCGCCGAACAGCACCAGGATCAGGCCGCGGATCAGGATCAGCAGGCCGATGGTCACCATCACCATGGCGAACACCGACTCGCCCACCAGGCGCGAGAAGAAGATGCGCTCGATCAGCAGGCCGAACAGGGCGGCGGCCGCGAAGGCGAGCGGCAAGCCGATCACCAGCGGCAGGCCCATGGCCAGCACCATCCACCAGACAAGGAAGCCGCCGAACACGACCAGCTCGCCCTGCGCGAAGTTGAAGACCTTCGATGCGCGGTAGATGACGACGAAGCCCATCGCCACCAGGGCGTAGAGCAGGCCCACCAGGGCACCGTTGATGAGGTAGTTCAGGAAATCGATCATCCGACCGCTCGCAGTTTCTCGGCCGCGGGTTGCACACGCGCCGCGCCCGGATCGACATCATGGATGTCGACCCGCGCCACCAGCGCGCCGCGCCTGCCGTCCTGGTAGGTGACGGGGATCTCGACGGTGACCTTGTCGCCGCCGCCGTACAGCCCTTCGATCAGCGCACCGTAGCGCTCGATCAGGAACTCGCGCCGCAGCTTGCGCGTGCGCGTCAGCTCGCCCTCGTCGGGATCGAGCTCCTTGGGGAAGTTGGCGAAGCGGCGCACGCGCGCGGGCTCGGGCAGGAAGGTGTTGACGCGCGCGATCTCCTCGCGGATCAGCACCGCCACCTCGGGCTTCTGCGACAGGTCGGTGAAGGTCGAGAAGGCGATGTTGCGATCCTCGGCCCAGCGCGAGACGACGCTCATGTCGATGTTGATCAGGGCGCCGATATAGTCCCGCGTTTCGTCGCCCAGGGTCATGATGTCCTTGATGAACGGACTGAACCGCAGGCGCGTCTCGATGAACTGCGGCGGGAAACGCTCGCCCGAGCGCAGGGTGCGCAGATCGTCGATGCGCTCGAGGAAGACCAGCTCGCCGTTCTGCGTCATCGAGACGGCATCGCCGGTATGGTACCAGCCGTCGCTGATGCGCTCGGCGCTCTTATCCGGCTTCTTGTAGTAGCCCTGGAAGGCGCTGCCGCCGCGCACCAGCAGTTCACCGGCGTCGGAGAGCTTCCATTCCAGCTTGGCGCCGGCCTCGGGGTGTACATCGACCCAGTGGCCCACGGTCTCCAGGTCATAGCGCGCACCCTGGTGGATGGTGACGATGCCGATCTCGGTGGCGCCATAGAGGTTGCGCAGCGGCACGCCGATGGCGTGGAACAGCCGAAACACATCCGGCGCCATCGTCGAGCCGCCCGACAGCGCCACCGTGGCGCGCGTCAGTCCCAGCTTGTCGCGCAGCGGCTTCAGCACCAGCGCCTCGGCCAGCGGATAGGCGAGCTGTGCCGACAGCGGTACCGGCTTGCCGTCCAGCCGCGCGACGTTGACCTTGCGGCCGATCTCGACGCCCCAGCCGTAGATGCGCTGGCGCAGCTTGCCGGCATCGAGCATGCGCGCCTGGATCGTCGCCGCCAGGCTCTCCCACTGGCGCGGCGCGAACAGCAACATTCCGACGGCGAGCTCGCGCAGGTTGCTCAGCACCTCTTCCGGGCCCTCGGGGAAGTTCACCACCAGCGGCAGGACCATGCCGATGGTGATGCCGAACAGCTGCTCCGTGCCCCACGCCGGCGCGATGTAGGTGAGGTACTCCATGCCGGGCTTGGCGCCCGTGGCCGTGATCAGGCGATGGGCGTTGTCGATCAGGTAGCGGTGCGTGATCACCACGCCCTTGGGACGGCCGGTGGTGCCTGACGTGTAGGAAAGCACCGCGATGTCGTCGGGCTTGCCGGCCGCCACCAGGGTGGCGAACAGGTCCGGCTCGGCCGCGTGCCGCTGTCGTCCGTCGGCCTGGATGGCCTCGAACGTCGCCAGCACGTCCTGCCGGTAGGACCACATGCCGGTGTCGTCCCAGTAGATGAGGCGGCGCAGCGCCGGCACGCGCGGTAGGACGGCCAGGCCCTTGTCGACCTGCTCCTGGTCCTGCGCCAGCAGGTACACGGCCTCGCTGTCGCTCAGCAGGTACTCGACCTCGTCGGCCGTGAGGTCGGGGTACAGCGACACGACCTTGCCGCCCAGTGCCAGGGCCGCGAACTCGGCCCAGAAATGCTCGGGCTCGTTCTCGCCGATGATGGCAACGGTCTCGCCCGGCTTCAGCCCCAGCGCGTGCAGGCCCAGCGCAAAGGCGCGCACGTTGTCCAGGACGTCGGCGTACGTGTACTCGCGCCAGATGCCGCGATACTTGTGGCGCTCGATCAGGCGGCCAGGATTTTCGCCGGCGCGCTCCAGCAGGAGTTGCGGCAGGGTGCGCATCGGCAGCATCAGCGATCACCCTCGCCGAGATAGGCCTTCAGGACCGCCGGATCGGTCTGGATCTCGCGCGGTGTGCCCTCGGCGATCCTGCGCCCGAAGTCGAGCACCACAATGCGGTCAGCCAGATCCATCACCACGCCCATGTCGTGCTCGACCAGCACCACCGGAATGCCGCGCGCCTCGCGCACATCGAGCACGAAGCGGGCGAGGTCTTCCTTCTCCTCGGTGTTCATGCCCGCCATCGGCTCGTCCATCAGCAGGATCTTGGGTTCCTGCGCCAGCGCCCGGCCGAGATCGACGCGCTTGCGCAGGCCATAGCCCAGGCTGCCCACCGGCTGATGGCGGATCGATTGGATCTCCAGCAGCTCGATGATCTCCTCGACGACCTCGCGGTGGCGGACCTCCTCGCGCAGCGCCGGACCGAAATGCAGGAAGGCGGCCGGGATCGAACTCTTCATGTGGATGTGGCGGCCGACCATGATGTTCTCGATCACGGTCATGCCCGAGAAGATGTGCGTGCCCTGGAACGTGCGCGCCAGGCCCAGGCGCGCGATGTCGTGCACGCCCTTGCCGGTCAGCGTGGTGCCGTTGAAGCGCACCTCGCCTTTCTGCGGCCGGTAGAAGCCGCTGAGGCAGTTCATCAGCGACGTCTTGCCGGCGCCGTTGGGACCGATGACGGCGACCAGTTCGTCGGCACCGACGGTGACCGACACCTCGTCCAGCGCCACCACGCCGCCGAACGCCAGGCGGATACCCTGGGCGCTGAGAACGGGCGCCGTGGCGCGCGCCGTGCCGGACGCGGCTGCAGGGTCTGCAGATGCCGCGACGCTCACGATCCCTTCACCATGCGGGAAGCTGCACGCTTCATCGAACCTCCCTCTCGCCGGCTGCCGTTGTCCGGCAGCTTGTCACCCGGTGCGTCGTTGTCGACGTCTCTTTTTACTACTTGGCAGTATCCATTACTGATCGGTCAAATCCGGTCAAGTCGATTCCAGGACGCCGCGTGTTGCGCGTTCCGCTGATCGGTGTTCGGCTGCTTGCGGCGCTGGGATCAGGCGCGGGCGCGCGCGCGTGCGACCGGCTTGGCGGCGTGCGCCGGTGAGATCGCCTTGTCGAGCAGGTCGGCGAAATGCTGCGCGATTTCTTCGCCAGGCAGCGGACCATCGGGCCTGAACCAGCGCGTCATCCAGTTGATGGCGCCCATGAAGAAGAAGACCGTGAGCTTGGGGTCGACGGTCCGGATGCTGCCGTCGGCGATGCCGTCGCTGACCAGCCGGCGGAAGTGCCGGTCGAACTTGTCGCGGCGGCGGGCGATGATGGTGCGGTTCTCGGCGTCCAACGCATCGAACTCGCCCAGCACCGCAAACGAGCCCATCTCGCCGGTGATCAGCTCGATATACTTCCGGGCCAGCAGCAGGATCTTTTCGCGGCCGGAGCGGCCGTTCTGCTCGCTGTACTGCAGCGCCGTGTCGCCAAGGTCCTGCGCCTGCATATGGCACTCGAACAGGATCTCCTGCTTGTTCTTGACGTAGTAGTAGAGGGCCGCCTTGGTGACGCCGAGCGTCTTGGCGACGTCGTCGAGCGAGGTATCGTGATAGCCCTGGGCGCTGAAGGCGCGCCCGGCCTCGCGCAACAGCGCCGCCCGCTTCAGGGCGAACTGCTGGTCGCGGCTGAGGACGACATTTTTCCAGGCTGCTGAATGACGGCCACGCTGCACGGAAGACCTCTTGAATGCCGGCGACTAGGTACCGTCTTTTGACGAGCCGGTCAAATTCACCCATGTCGACGTCGCTTTTCTAACCGCCAGTCAAATACTCACAGGTTACGCGCGATGATCAGCTTCTGGATGTCGCTGGTGCCTTCGTAGATCTTGCACACGCGCACATCGCGGCAATAGCGCTCGACCGGGAAGTCGCGCAGGTAGCCGTAGCCGCCATGCACCTGCAGCGCGTCGGAGCACACGCGCTCGGCCATTTCGCTGGCGTAAAGCTTGGCGATGGCCGCTTCCTTGAAGCAGGGGGCGCCAGCCTCCAGCAGCCGCGCGGCGTGCAGGGTGTATTGCCGCGCCACATCGACCTGCATGGCCATCTCGGCGAGGCGGAAGGCCACCGCCTGCAGCTCGATGATGGGGCGGCCATAGGCTTCGCGCTCGCGGGCATAGCGCGTGGCGGCCTCCAGCGCGGCGCGGGCGATGCCGACGGCCTGGGCCGCGATGGCGATGCGGCCATCGGACAGTGCGGACATCACGGTGCCGTAGCCGCCGCCGATGCCGCCCAGCACGTTCTCTTCCGGCACCCGCAGATCCTCGAGCGCGATCTGCGCCACGTGGGCGGTGCGCTGGCCCATCTTGTCCTCGACCCGCGCCACGCGGTAGCCGGGTGCCTTGGGGTCGACGATGAAGATCGTGAAGCCGCGCTTGCCGGCCTCCTTGTCGGTCTGCGCCAGCACCAGGGCGGTGCCGGCCTCGCTGCCGTTGGAGATGAACTGCTTGGCGCCGCTCAGCACGAAGCCGTTGCCCTCGCGCCGGGCGCTGGCGCGGAACGCCGCCGTGTCGGAGCCGGCCTGCGGCTCGGTCAGCAGGAAGGCGCCGATGGCCTCGCCGCGCGCCATGGCCGGCAGGTAGCGCTGCTGCTGGACCGCGCTGCCATGGCGCAGGATCGAGGCGGCGCTGGTGTTGTGCACATGCGCGATGGTGCCGACGCCACCGTCGGCGGCCGAGATCTCCTCCAGCACCAGGCAATAGCCCACGAAGCCGATATCGGCGCCGCCATAGGTCTCGGGCAGCAGCATGCCCATGAAACCCAGCTCGGCCAGCGCCTTGAGCTCGGCCGTCGGCCAGGCGGCGTCGCGGTCGCGCGCGGCGGCCGTGGGCGCGATCACCTCGCTCGCCACCTGGCGGGCGAGATCGCGCACCGCGGTCTGCTGTTCGGTCAGGAACGACGCTGCGCCGTCCTGCTGGGCGTCGTCACGCCGCCTGGTCATCGCGTTCATCCCGGGTCGCCTTTTTACTGAAAGATCGTTTTATTGACGCAAGGGTTAATTCCAGATGCGGCGGGTGTCAACCGGCGTTCGGGAATTTCTTGGGATTCATCCGGCTCCGTGCCACAAGCAGGCACGATGGGAGCGAGAAGGAGGAGGGGATGGCGAGACGGATTCTCGGGCGACGCGCCGTGATCGCAGCAGGCGCCGCACTGTCGTTGCCGCTGTCGGCACGGGCGCAGGCGGCGTATCCCGACCACCCTGTCCGGCTGGTCGTGCCGTTTCCGCCCGGGCAGGCGGCCGACACGTTCGGCCGGCTGATGGCGGATCGATTGTCGCCGCTGTGGAAGCAGCAGATCGTGGTGGAGAACAAGGGTGGCGGCGCCGGCATACCGGCACTGGAGGGCGTGAAGAATGCGCCGGCCGACGGCTACACGTTGCTGGTCGGTACCAGCGGTACGCTCGGCGTCAATCCCGGTCTCTACGCCGGCAAGCTGCCGTACGATTCGGTGAACGATTTCGCGCCGTGCTCCAACATCTTCCTGGTGCCGCTGGTGATCACGGCGCATCCGTCGCTGCCCGCCAACAGCCTCGCCGAGCTGATCGCGCTCGCCAAGAAGGAGCCGGGGCAGCTCGGCTACGGTTCGCCGGGCGTCGGCAGCTCGCAGCACCTGTCGATGGAGCTGTTCAAGTACAAGGCCCAGGTCGACATCCGGAACATTCCCTACAAAGGCAGCGGGCCGGCGGTGAGCGACCTGCTGGGCGGCCACATCAAGCTGATGATGGACAGTGCGACATCGGCACTGCCGCATGTGCGCGATGGCCGCATCAAGGCCATCGCCGTGACGACGGCCAAGCGCATCCCGCAGATGCGTGATGTGCCGACGATCGGCGAAACCATCCCGGGGTTCGATGCCGCCGGCTGGTCCGGGATCGTGGCGCCAGCCAGGACGCCGCGCGCCATTGTCGAGAAGATCAGCGCCGACATCCGGGCCCAGATCGCGCTGCCCGAGGTCTCGCAGCGCATCATCGAGCTGGGCGGCATCCCCGATGCCAACACGCCCGACGAGTACCATGCCTTCATCAAGGCCGAGGTCGCGAAGTGGGCCGAGGTCGTGCGCGTTTCAGGGACGAAGGTGGATTAAGTTTTCCTCCCCAGCTTTGCTGGGGAGGTGCCCCGAAGGGGCGGAGGGGATCCAACGTGGTCTTGGTAACAATGATCTCGTCGGCTCCCCCTCCGGCCTTCGGCCACCTCCCCCAACTGCGTTGGGGGAGGGCTAACGCGGCAGCGCGAACGCAACCACCGTGTCGCCGATCTTGGTGCCCAGCGCCGAGTGGCCGCCGGCGGCGATGACGACGTACTGCCGGCCGCCGATCGCGTAGGTCATCGGCGTCGACTGGCCGCCGGCCGGCAGTTCGCCGGCCCACAACTCGGCGCCCGTCTGCAGGTCGAAGGCGCGCAGCATGTTGTCGGTGGTGGCGCCGATGAACACCAGGCCGCCGGCGGTGATGATCGGGCCGCCGAAATTGGGCGTGCCCCAGCGGAAGGAGAGGCCCAGAGGCACCAGGCCCTTGGTCGTGCCCAAGGTCTGTTCCCATGCCAGCGTGCCGCTCTGCAGGTCGATCGCCGTCAGCGCGCCCCACGGCGGCGGATTGCACGGCATGCCCAGCGGCGAGAGCATGACCTCGCGGCGGATTCCATAGGGCGCGCCGCGCTGGCGGGTTATTTCGACTCCGGGGTTGGCGCGCCGCGCCGCCTCGACCTGATCGGCGGGTATCAGCGTCAACAACTGCATGACCCGGTTGGTGTTCACCACCAGGCGATTGGTGCGGGGATCGACCGCGACGCCGCCCCAGTTCGCGCCACCGCCGCTCATCGGAAACTGGATGGTACCCTGCAGGCTGGGCGGCGTGAACGGTCCCTCGTTGCGTGCCCGCGCCATGGCACGCCGGCAGGCGCGGCGATCGAAGAAGAGGATCCCGAAGGCGTCGTCGGCCGCGATGTGGTGCGGCACGATCGCCGGCAGCCCGGTCGAGTAAGGCTGCGTCGGGTGCGTGCGTTCACCCGGCACGTCCGATGCCGGCACCGGTCGCTCCTCGACCGCGAACAGCGGCTCGCCGGTCTCGCGGTTCAGCACGAAGACGAAGCCCTTCTTGGTGGCGAACACCAGCGCCGGCACCGGTCGGCCCTCGCGCATCAGCGTGATCATGCTCGGCCCGGCCGGCACGTCGGCGTCCCACAGATCGTGATGCACGGTCTGGAAGCGCCAGACCACCGCGCCGGTACGGCCGCGCACGGCAACGACGCTGTTGGCGTCGCGGTTGGCGCCCAGCCGCATGCCGCCGTAGAAATCCGGGCTCGGACTGGAGGTCGGCAGGAACACGAGGTCACGCTCGACATCGACCGAGATCGGGCCCCAGACATTGGCCTGGCCGGTGCGTTCCGCGGAATCGCCTTCCCAGGTCGGGCTGGCGAGCGGATCGAAGCGGCGCGGTACCGGATCGAAGGTCCACAGCAAGGCGCCGCTGCGGGCATCGAAGGCGCGCACCATGCCGGACGGCGCATCGATGCGCCGGTTATCGGCGCTGGCCGAGCCCACGACCACGACATCGCCGACCACCGCCGGCGCCGACGTGATGTGCAGCTCCTCGGCATCCATCAGCGGCTTGTCCGGCACGATCGTGACAGTGCCATTGTTGCCGAAGCCGGGACAGGGACGCCCGGTGTGCGCATCGAGCGCGACCAGCCGCAGGTCGTTGGTCGCCGTCAGGATGCGCACGGCGCAGGGCGCGTCTGCGGCGGCCTGCCGATCGGTCCATTGCGCCACACCGCGACAGGCGATCGCCTTGCCGATCTGCGCGATCGTGGCGTCCGACAGAAGCGGGTCGTAGACCCAGCGCTCGGCGCCCGTGGCCGGGTCGAGAGCGATCACGCGATTGAACGGCGTGCACAGCACGAGATGGCCGGCGGCAAGGATCGGCGTCGCCTGGAACTTGGCGCGCCGCGCCGCGGCGCCCCGACGCTGCAACTCGCCGGTGCTGTAGGTCCAGGCCGGCGCCAGTTGCGTGACGTTGGCCGGCGTGATCTGCGCCAGCGCCGAATAGCGCGTGTGCCCCGGGTCGCTGCCGGTGTTGATCCACGACTGGTCATCGGCCACCGGTGCCCAGGACCCTGGCGGGGTGGCGACGCCCGCCTGTGGTGGCCGATATTGGAAGGCGAGCACGAAGGCGCCGGCGCCGAGCACGACGATGCCGACCACGATGGTGCTGATCCATACCCACATCCGGAACCTCTTCATGGCACAGCCCTCATCGTCCCGACGTTGCCAGCCGCAGCCGACGCTCGTCGGTACGCATCTTGAGGCCGAACAGGGGGCGCAGCAGGTCGACGCGACGGACGCCTTCGTAGAGCAGCCAGGTGCCGAGGAATGTCGCGCCTGCGGTGAGGAAGAACTTCAGGTCTGATGGCAGGTCGATCGCGGCCAGGTGATAGGCGACGATCACCGTCACGGTCTGGTGCAGGATGTAGAACGGATAGACCGCCTCGGTGGCATAGGCCAGCAGGGCCGAGCGGCGGGTCATGTGGCGCGTGAAGAAGCCGATGATGGCGTAGAGCCAGGCCAGCCCGTTGACGGCCGACAGCAGGATGAAGTCCAGCCGCTGCGCATTGGCCGACATCGGACCCAGCAGGCCGGAGAAGAAGACGGTGTACAGCGTCGCATAGGCCGCGATGCCGATCCCCAGCGCCGCCCAGCGCTGGCGCATCAGCGCCTGCAGCAGCGCGGGGCTGCGGAACAGCACGGCACCATAGAGCAGCAGCAGGGCGGCCATGGCGAGGCCGAGCCAGTCGCCGACCAGCCCGTTGCGGTTGGACGAGATCGGGCCCAGCCAGATCTGCGCGGCCGCCGGCGGCAGCGCCAGCAGCCACAGCGCTGCGCCATGGCGGGCGGCCCACTGGGAGAGTCGGTCGAGGCGGGCGGCGCCGGACGGGCTGCGCAGCCACAGGAACAATGGCAGCAACGCCAGGGTCAGGATCAGCACATAGGCCAGGAACCAGAGGTGGTGCCAGCTCATGTTGCCGGCCGGGTAGACGCCGGTGAACGCTTGCGGCAGGAAGTCCAGGAACGAGCCCTGGAACTCGCCGCGCTGCAGGCGCTCCAGGTAGACCTGCGGCGGCACGATCACCAGCATGCCGAAGGCCAGCGGCAGCAGCAGGCGCTGCAGGCGGTCGCGCACGAAGGCGCCCGGCGTGCGCCGGCCCAGCGCCAGCAGGATGGCGGCACCCGACACGAGGAATACCAGCGGCATGCGCCAGCGGTTCACGAAGCGCATCACGGTCTCCAGCCATTCGACCGGCTGGGGATCCTTCACGTGCCAGGGCCACGACGTATAGGCCATGCCGGCGTGATAGAGGATGAGCAGCGCAAACGCGCAGACCCGCAGCCAGTCGATGTCGGCGCGGCGGTCGGCGGGCGAGGTGACGGTCATGTGAACCCCTGTGGCGGTGCGGACCATCGGGTTCTCGCCGACAAGGAGCTGAATTCGCTGGGAAATGGGACGACCGGCACCGCCGGTGGGACGACCGGCGAGCAGGGTGGGACGAAAGGAACTCCCTCCCCCAACAAAGTTGGGGGAGGTGGCCGAAGGCCGGAGGGGGACCCGACGTGGTCCTTGTAACGGAGACCACGTCGGGTCCCCTCCGCCCCTCCGGGGCACCTCCCCACTGCGTGGGGAGGGTTACTCCTTCACGGCGCCCGTCAGGGACGAGACGTAATAGTCGACGAAGAACGAATAGAAGATCGCCACCGGCAGGGAGCCCAGCAGGGAGCCTGCCATCAGGGCACCCCACTGGTAGACGTCACCCGAGATCAGCTCGGTGATGATGGCCACCGGCACGGTCTTCTTTTCACTGCTCTGGATGAAGGCCAGCGAGTAGATGAACTCGTTCCAGGACAGCGTGAATGAAAAAATCCCGGCGCTGATCAAGCCGGGAACGGCCAACGGCAGGGTGATGCGGCGCAGGATCTGCAGGCGGGTGGCGCCGTCGATCAGGGCGCATTCCTCGAGCTCGTAGGGGATCGACTTGAAGTAGCCGATCAGCAGCCAGGTGCAGAACGGCACCAGGAAGGTCGGGAAGGTCAGGATCAGGGCGAAGGGCGTGTCGAACAGGCCGAGCTGGAACACCACCGTCGCCAGCGGGATGAACAGGATCGAAGGCGGCACCAGGTAGGCGAGATAGATCGCCAGCCCGACATACTGGCTGCCCTTGAAGCGCAGGCGCTGGATGGCATAGGCCGCCAGCACGCTGGCAAACAGTGACAGGATCGTCGAACACACTGCCACCGTCATCGTGGTCAGCAGCCACCTCGGGTACGCGGTCTGGAACAGCAGCTTGTAGATGTGGTCCAGCGTCGGGCTGCCGATCAGGAACGGATTGTAGGTCTTGTAGTCGTACAGCTCGGCGTTGGGTTTGAACGACGTCACCGTCATCCAGTAGAACGGGAACAGCAGGATCAGCACGAAGCACGCCAGCGGCACGTAGACCAGCACCACACGACGCGCGCGGTTGTCCCACGCCATCGCCTCGGGGACGACGGTCGCCGCGTTCTTGGTTTCGGCGGGTACGTCAGTCATTGCCTTCTCCCTGCTGCCACTTGCGCCGGGCCAGCGCGAAATA
>Ga0187894_10006435_pt1 | contig 11532 bp, 6 predicted proteins | sample GBC1701081metaG_FD_136650 | JGI IMG/M metagenome (GOLD analysis project Ga0187894, IMG submission 136650) | White microbial mat communities from a lava cave in the Kipuka Kanohina Cave System on the Island of Hawaii, USA - GBC170108-1 metaG ...
ATTACCGATTTGGCCACCAGACAAAAAAATGTAAGACAAAAAAATAAAAACTATCATTTTTTTGTCTTACATTTTTTTGTCTGGTGGCCGAAATGGAAGCGGCGTGTTACGGGGATGCGGCGGATCGCGCTCATTCGCACCTTAGCGCGACCATCGGATCCACTTTCGTCGCCCGCCGCGCCGGGATGTAGCTGGACAGAAATGCGACTGCGGCTAGAAGCGACACGAAGCCGATCAGGATGGCGTACTCCAGCGAGACTACGCCAAAAAGCAGGCTGGCCATCAGGCGGCTCAACCCCAAGGCCAGCGGCGCCCCGATCGCCAATCCGAGCGCCGCTGTCTTGATCCCCTGCCCGACGATCAACCACAGGACGTCGCGCGCCTCCGCGCCTAACGCCATGCGAACGCCTATTTCATGCGTGCGCTGCGCCACCCCGTACGACATCACGCCGTAAACGCCGACGGCCGCGAGCGCCAGAGCGATCGCGCCAAAGACCAGCATCAGCAAAGCGGCGAAGCGAAACGGGGACATCTCATCCACAAAGAGCCGCGCCAGCGTCTTGATGTCATCCACGGGCTGGTCTCGATCGACTGTGTGAATCTGAGAGCGCGCCGCCACAGCCAGGCTCATCGGGTCTATCGCCGTTCGCAGCATGAAGGTCATCTTTGGCCGCGGCGCCTGGCCGTACGGCAGATACAACGCCGGCCGGATTTCCCTGTCGAACCATCCTTGCCTGACATCGCTGGCGATGCCCACGATGGTCAGCCACGGCGCATCCGGATTTGAAGCGTCACGCTTGACGCGGCGGCCCAGCGGGTCCTCATTGGGCCAGTAACGACGCGCCGTCTGCTCGCTGATGATCGCGACTGGCGGCGCTTCCCGGCCGTCGCTTTCATTGAAATCGCGCCCCACCAACAACCGCGCGCCAATCGTGGCGAAGTAGCCGGGGCTGATGACCACCAGATCGGATGGCCGCCTCTCGCCGGGCTGCGGCGCCGGGCGTCCTTCGATGGTGAGTTCGACGCTTGGATTCGGACTGTTGTTAAGAGGCGTATTGCTGGCTGCGCTGACAGATTGCGCGCCAGGCAGAGTCGCCATACGCTGGAGGACTTCTTTGTAGAATTCCGCCACTTTTTGCGGGTCTTTGTATTTCGATTCCGGCAGCGGCGTTTGCAGCGTCAAGATGCTGTCCGGGTCAGCGCCTTCGAACGTATTCAGGATTCGCCAGAAGCCCTTGATCGTCAGCCCCGCGCCGACCAACAAGACCAGCGCCAGAGCCATTTCCAGCGCCACCAGGAAACCGCGGACGCGCCGTCCACGCGAGCTTGCGCCGAAGGATTTGCCGCCTTCCTTGAGCGTTTCATTGGCGTCCGGTCTGGAAGCCTGGAGCGCAGGTACGAGGCTGAACATGAGTGTGGTTAAAACCGCGACGCCCAACGTGAAAACGAACACCCGGCTATCAACCCCAATCTCTTTCCAGCCGGCCATGAATTTCGCGATGTCGGGCGGCAAGCTCGCTTTGATCAGATCAGCCGCCCACGTGGCCAGCAGCAATCCAATGGCTCCGGCCAAGCAAGAGGGCAGCAAACTTTCAGTTATCAACTGCCGCATCACCCGCCATCGGCTGGCCCCGAGCGCCGCGCGAACGGCGATCTCTCTTTGTCGTGTCGTGGCGCGAACGAGCAACAGGTTGGCCACGTTGGCGCAAGCGATGAGCAACAGGAAGCCTGCCATGCCAATGAGCACGGAGAGCAACGGCCGCGTGAAATCGCCTTGCAGGTCGCGCAGCGGAATGATCTGTACGCTGAGGCCGGTGTTCGTTTGCGGATATTGCCGCTCGATTCGTCTGGCGAGGGTGAGCATCTCCGCCCGCGCCTGCTCGACACTGACGCCCGGATTGAGGAGCGCCAGCGCTTGCAGATTGCGTGTGTCACGTTGATTGATCTGCTGCGGCGTGAGCGCCAGCGGCATCCATAGCTCCGAGCCAAAGGGAAAGTCGAAATCGGGCGGCATGACGCCGGCGACCGTAGTGGCGCGTCCATTGAGCGTTATGCTCGCGCCCAAAACATTCGGATCGCCCGCAAAACGGCGCTGCCACAGACCGTAGCCAAGCACGACAACCTGATCGCGTCCGGGTTGATCCTCATCGGGTAAGAGCGCGCGTCCTTTCGCCGCTTTTATTTCCAGCGCCGAAAAGAAGCCGGCCGAGACAAAAGCCCCGCGCGTCAATTCGGGGGCGTCATCGCCGGTGATGGTGATGTCCCGAACCCGATAAGCGGCCATTTCTCGAAAGACCGTATTCTGGCCGCGCCAATCGTGAAAGTCCGCCGGCGACACGGCAGTCGCCTTGAGTCCCTGATTGGGAAGGGTCTCGCGAATCGCCACCAGCCGGTCGAGATTCTCGAACGGCAGCGGCTTCAGCAACAGCGCATTGGCGACGCTGAAGATCGCGCTGTTTGCGCCTATGCCGAGCGCCAACGTCAGAACGGCGATCAACGTGAAGCCGGGATTTTTAAGTAACATTCGCGCGCCGTAGCGCAGGTCTTGCCAAAACGTTGTCATCGGTTCGCCTCCTTGATAGAGAATGTCTATATATCAGGTCCCCAGCGCCTCCTTCAGGAAACGCAATACCTTGGGCCAGGAGTCGGCTTGCGCTTTCGCGTTGGCCGCGGGCGCGCCGCCGAGCGCCATGCTGCCGCTGCCGATGGTGTGCGTCGTCGGCCAGTAACGATAGCCGATGGCGTGCCCGGCCCCTTCGTAAGAAAGGCTCTCGAATTTGTGTTTGTGTTTGCGCTCCTTCAGTCTAGCCACGATCATTTCCGCCATGACCGCCGACGGCCACAACTGATCATCCTTGCCGGAAATCAGCAACACCGGCCCGTTGATGCGCTCGACCGGAATTGACGCTTCGGCCACCGCCTCCTTGTTTTCCAGACCGGCCACGTAAAGGCGCCCGACCGTGAAGGGCTGGCCGGCCGCGACCTTTCCGTACGGAGCGTAAGGGAGCGGCTTCCCTTGATAAGACCACGACGATCCGTTTCCGCCGATGCCGGCCCAAACCACATTGCTCGGAACGTAGGCCACCACGGCTTTCAGCTCCGGGAAGTGAGCAGCCATCAGCAACGCCAACTCACCGCCTTTGGAACCGCCGAGCGCGCCGAGCCGACCCCGCGCGACGGTGTTTCGCTTGCCCATCCAATCAACCGCTTTCTTCAAGTAATCGAGCGGAACCTCGACCAGGTTTTTGGGCAGGCCCTCCATCCCGAAGTAAGCGACCGCCAACGCCGCGTAGCCGCGTGAAGCGAGGAATTGTTTTTTCATTTGATCTCTCCTGATTCGATACCGGAATTTACGCTTTCAGCGCCAACGAGGTTCTCAGCGGAGTGTAAGTTGTCGTCAAAAGTTGTGAATTATTTCGTTCCGATCACGATAGGGTTGCCGGTGCGCCGCTGACGCCAGCCGGGCGTGCTCCCTCGAGCCTGCGCATCGAGAAGATAATCCGTGCTCCAGCCGCACCAGCCGTCGGAATAGTTGCGGATGTTTTGATACCCCAGCAGCCATGCATAAAAGAACGCAAGGCTCGATCGCCAGCCGCTGCCGCAGTAAAAGATTACCTCGCGGTCGAACAACCTGCCGGCCTTTGTGGAGAGGATTCCATGCCGCCGCCACATCTCGCGAATCTCGTCGGGGCTGCGTAACGCGCCGTCGCGTTTTTTATAGAGGTACGCGTCGTCGTCCGCATCGCCTACCTGGATGGCCGAGGGAATGCGCCCTTTGAAATCCACGTAATCGTAACCGCTCTTGCTCCCCGCGAACTCCCGCTCGCTGCGCGCGTCGGCCAGCCACGCGCGCTGGCCGTCGGGCTTCCCGAGTTGGGCGCGAACGTAATCGGTCGTCGCCAGCAGGTTGGAACAAACGGGCGCGGCGAATGAGACAGGTTGTGGCGAATTGATCGTCGTCTCCCGCGGATACCCCACCACGTCCCACGCTTCAAACCCGCCGTCGAGTAGACGAGCGTCGGCGACTCCCGCGTACTTGAGCGCCCACCAGACGCGCGCCGCCGCGATCAATTGCTTCCCGTAAACCACGACCGTCGTCTGCGGCGTGACGCCGTGCTGGCCGATGACTTGTTGCAATTCCTCCACCGGACGCAGCCGCCATTGCGGATATCCGTTTTCCAGGTCGTCGGTGTTGAAATGAACCGCGCCGGGAATGTGGCCCTGCCGGTAATCTTTCGCCCCTTCGGTCTTGGCCCAACTCGCTTCGAGAATCACGAAGCGGTCGTTGCGGTAGGTCGCCGGGCGCGGTGTTCGGAAATTTGATTGGTGGAAATCCAGCAACGATTTCACCCAGGTCACTGAGACCAGGGCTTCGTAATTCGGCGCTTCGCGGGCCGGAAAGTCGGGCGGCGGCGCGGACCGCGTTTGCCGACAGCTCGTTGGGAAGCAGAGAGCCAGCACGAGCGCTCCGGCGCCGAGATGCGATTGAATCCATCTGATCATCTTGTTATTGACCATACTTATTTCAAGCCTATGCATAAATCAGATCGGCGAAGCCTTTGGAGTGCGCGTAGCTTGGTACCGATTTGGTAGTCCTTTGGATTTCGCGCCGAGTGTGGGTGACCAAGCCCACTGCGCCCTTTGCCTCGGAAGTCTCGGGAATCTGCAGATGACTACCAAAGCGGTACCAAGCTACGCGCACTCCAAAGGCTTCGCCGATCTGATTTGTGCAGGCTTCGTGGCAGAACTTTTCTATTGCATTGGAGCGCCGAAATCAACAGAATCGGGCCGTCGAGATGCTCCCCGGAATGACGCGACACTCGGTCGCTTCGTCACTCGGGGAAAATCAAAGCCACGCTTCAGCGGAGTCTTCATCTATGAACCCTGCGATCCTCGATCTCCACATCCATCCCGCAGCCGGCGATCGTTTCAGCCTGGAATTCGTTGCGCGCGGTTCGTCCGAGCCGCTTGCCCGCGCGGAGTTCGACTTTCCGATCTCCTCCACGACCGAATTCGAAATCGGCGCCCTCGATTTCAATCCGCGCAGCCCGCAGGGACGGATCGAGCGGTTGCGCGCGTTCGGCCAGCGGCTCTACCGGAAACTCTTCTCGCCCGACGTTGAAGCCGACGTTGAAGCCGTCTGGCGCGAATGGAAGACTCGCGAGGGATTGCCCACGCTCTGCGTCCGCATCGCGCCCGAAGCCGCGCGGCTCGAATCGCTGCCGTGGGAGGCGCTGCACGACGGCGAGGAGTTCCTGGCGGCGGGCGCGCGCACGACCCTGTCGCGATTGCCGCTCGACATCGCCCCGCGTCCCGATCCCGAACCGATTCCGTTCCCTCTGCGGATGCTGGCGCTGGTTTCGAGTCCGATTGACCTCGGCGACCAGGGGCGGTTGCAGATGGAGTTCGAGCAGGAGATTTTGCTGAAAGCTACCAACGATCCGGCGGCGCGGCAAAGGCTCTATCTGGAATTTGAAGACGAAGCCAAGCGCGAGGTGATCGAAGAGTCGTTCGACGCGCCCTGGCACATCCTGCATTACACCGGCCACGGTTACGCGACTTCAGATGAGAGCGGTCTGGTGCTCGAAGACGCCAACGGACACAGCCGCTACGTCAATGCCGAAGAGGTCGTCCAATCGCTCGAACGCGGCCTGGCCTCGATGCGGCTGGCCGTGCTCTCGGGATGCCAGACGGCCAAGACGCAACAGGGCTTCGGCGATCTGGCGCGGCGGATGGCGCGGCGCATCCCGGCCGTGATCGCGATGCAGTTTTCGATCTCGGACGACGGAGGATTGAAGCTGGCCGAAACGCTCTATCCCGCGCTGGTCGAAGGCGAGCCGCTCGAATCGTCCGTCCACACAGTGCGCCGCGCGCTGTGGCTATCGGAAGACCCGGTGTTGCAGGCCGACGCGCTGGCCATCGTGCTGATGACCGCAAGCGGAGCCTGTCTGCGCGGCGCGCACGGCGCCGGCGATCCCGCGTCCTCCGCCTCGCCCCGAATTGATTTCAGTTTCCACCTGCCGCTGGCCCAGCACGGCTACGGGTTTTACGGGCGGCGACGCGAATACCGCGAGATCCGCGACGGGCTGCTCCATCGCAACCAGCGCGCCGTCGTCATTCACGCGCTGGGCGGCATCGGCAAGACCTCGCTGGCCAGCCACGCGGCCCACCGGTTGCGCGAACATTTCCGCGGCGTCTATGCCTTCGATTGCCGGGGCGGCGCGCTCTCGCCCGAACGCATCGTGCTCGACCTGCACCGCTACCTGGCGCGCAACGGCGTCAACGCCCTGGAGCAATTGACCCATCAATCGCTGCTGCCGTCGTTCCAACCCGCCGAGCTGGCGCAGTACGTCGCGCAGGTGCTCAGCCAGTGGCCGATGCTGCTCGTCTTCGACAATTTCGAAGACCACCTGGAACGCGCCGAGACCGGCCACCGCATCCACTGCATCCGGGACCCCGGCTTGCGCGAGTTTCTGACGACGCTGGTCAAAACTACAGCCACGGGCACGCGATTCCTCTTCACGTCGCGATACCTGTTCGACGTGGACGAGAAACGGCTGGGCAATATTCAATCGCTCGCGCTTCGTGACCTGTATCATCGCGAAGCGATGATGTTGATGCAGAAACTGCCCAACCTCGCCGCCGCATCCTACTTCGACAAGCTCCGCGCCTATAAAAAGTTCGGTGGCCACCCCTACGCGCTGGTGACACTCGACCGGTTCTGCGCCCACGAACCGCTGGAACGCGCGCTCGACAACGTCAAACCGGTCGAAGACGAACTGCGCGCCTTCCTGGCCATCGAATTGAACTATGGCCGGATCAACGCCTTCAGCCGCGAACTGCTTAATCGTATCGCCGCCTTCCGCGAACCCGTGCTGCACGCGGCGGCGGAATGGGTGATGGGAACGAAGGTCAATTCCGAGAGTGAATCGCAGGAACGCCATCAATCCGAACCGCTTGATGCGCCGATTGCCGAGTTGATTGAGTGGGGATTGTTGATGCCGGTGGCTGAAGACGGGCAGGCACAATCGCTCTCGGTTCACAATCTGGTGCGCGATTTCTGCCGCGACCAACAGCCGGGTGAACCGTGGCGCGAACGGTTGCGTGAGGCGGCGGCCTTTTATATCAGCCGGACGAAGCTTCTCGGCGAGTACGACAAGACGCCGGCGGCGGTATGGAGCGAGATGGAGGCGTTTGAGTTGTTGATGGAAGCCGAAGAGTTCCGCAATGCCGCTAGTCTTTTGGGCGATGCTCATCCGCCGTTGGATCGCTGGGGATTCGGGCGGTATCTGGAAAACCAGTACCTCAGACTGCTGGATAAATTGGACGTGCGCGACTGCGATTGGATACTCCATAACCTGGCCGTGTTGATGCAGTATCGCGGAGAGTACGACGCGGCGCTGCGGCAGTATCAGCAGTCGCTGGCGATCTTCGAAGAACTCGGCAACCGCGCAGGCGTGGCATCCTCTCTCCACCAGATCGGGAATCTTTATTGTCTCCGTGGGGATTACGACGCAGCGCTGCGGCAGTATCAGCAGTCGCTGGCAATTGAGGAAGAACTCGGCGACCGCGCGGGAGTGGCTTCCTCGCTCCACCAGATCGGGGTGATTCATGAGTCTCGCGGGGAGTACGACGCGGCGCTGCAGCAGTATCAGCAGTCGCTGGCGATCTTCGAAGAACTCGGCGACCACAGAGGTATGGCTTCCTCGCTCCACCAGATCGGGAATCTTCAATATCTTCGTGGGGAGTACGACGCGGCGCTATGGCAGTATCAGCAATCGCTGGCGATCGAGGAAGAACTCGGCGACCGCGCGGGCGTGGCTTCCTCGCTCCACCAGATCGGGATGATTCATGAGTCTCGCGGGGAGTACGACGCGGCGCTATGGCAGTATCAGCAGTCGCTGGCGATCCGGGAAGAACTCGGCGACCGTGCGGGCGTTGCATCCTTGCTCCACGCGATCGGGAATCTTCAATATTTTCGTGGGGAATACGACGCGGCTCTACAGCAGTATCAGCAGTCGCTGGCGATCAAGGAAGGGCTCGGCGACCGCGCGGGAGTGGCTTCCTCGCTCCACCAGATGGGGATGATTCATGAGTCTCGCGGGGAGTACGACGCGGCGCTGCGGCAGTATCAGCAGTCGCTGGCGATCAAGGAAGGGATCGGCGACCACAGAGGTATGGCTTCCTCGCTCCACCAGATCGGGAATCTTCAATATCTTCGTGGGGAGTACGACGCGGCGCTATGGCAGTATCAGCAGTCACTGGCGATCTTCGAAGAACTCGGCGACCGCGCGGGCGTGGCTTCCTCGCTCCACCAGATCGGGATGATTCATCAGAGTCGCGGGGAGTACGACGCGGCGCTGCGGCAGTATCAGCAGTCGCTGGCGATCCGGGAGGGACTCGGCGACTGCGCGGGTATGGCATCCTCGCTCCACCAGATGGGGATGATTCATCAGAGTCGTGGGGAGTACGACGCGGCGCTATGGCAGTATCAGCAATCGCTGGCGATCTTCGAAGAACTCGGCGCCCGCGCGGGCATGGCTTCCTCGCACGGGCAGATCGGGAATCTTCAATATCTTCGTGGGGAGTACGACGCGGCGCTATGGCAGTATCAGCAGTCACTGGCGATCTTCGAAGAACTCGGCGGCCGCGTGGGCGCAGCAAGTTCGCACGGGCAGATCGGGAAATTGCTCACTAAGTTAGGGAAATACCGGGAAGCACTCGACCATCTGCTCTTCGCGCTAGCCGCATTTGCGGAACTACAATCGCCGTATGCACGACTTGCCGTAAATGATCTGAAGACGTTGCGCACTGTCTGGGGCGCGCAAGGATTCGATGCTGCCTGGCGGGAGGCGGCGAATTCGGAGCCGCCTGACTGGTTGCAGTAACGATTCGGAAGGCGCGAGCCGCGGCGGAAGGAACCGCTGGCCGCTTTCCTCGACCCTGTGTGTTGTGGTTCAATGCCCGCCGAACCGCAACCGCCACAACTTCGACCGTGACTTATGGCAAAGATCATCAAAGTGAAATGCGCGGGGCAGGACGCCCACGTCAACGAGATTGACCTCGACGCGCTGTTGCGTCCAACGGTCGTGGTCCGAGGAGGCGGCGCGCCCGCGCCGACGGAGCCGGAGATCGAGGAACGATACGCCGTCCCGTGCCGGCGCTGTTCCGCCCGCGTCGTGATCACACGGGAGATGGCGCGGAAGGCGTTGGGCTTGGACACTCGCTGAGCAACCACGGGGAACGCAGAGCAGCGAAGCCGCAACCGAAATTCACCACGGATTTGGACGGATGCGACGGATTTTTACGGATCAACAATCCGTCTTGATCCGTCGCATCCGTGATGATCCGTGGTGCCTTGAGACGAAATTTCTTCAGGACGGCAATGGCCACACCCACCAACCAACCCGACGAGATTTTCGAGAGCGCGCCGCCCGCGCCGGACGACGACCTGTGGCTGGAATACGGCCGGAAGCAATTGACCGAATCGCCCGCCGCCGTCCGCAGCGCCGCGAGCGCCCTGTTGACAGGCCTCGGCGCGATGCAGGGCATCTACCTGGGCGTGCTCGGCTTCTCCAAATTCATTCCCGAAGATATTGCGCTGGTCAAAAAAGCCGTCTTCGTCGCGCCGCTGCTGCTCTGGATGATCGCGGTCTACCATTGCTTGCAAGCGCTCAAGACCGACCTGTCGCCGATCAATCTGCATTCGCCCAGCCAGATCCGCGACGGCCACGAAACCTGGGTGCGCGAGAAACAGGGGCGGCTCGACCATGCCTTCTGGTGGATGTTCGGCGGGATGGTGGCGGCGATCGCGCTGGTCGTCTTCCGGTTGAAAATCTGAATCACCGCGCATCGAATCGGCTACAAGTTCACCGGGCGCCCAGCCCTAATCAGGTTCAAGCAAACCTTCGTTTATTCAAGACACACAGAAGGTCATGTGAAAGCATCATGCCTTTCACTCTACCCGGAGGAACAATATGTCGAGAATAAGATTCATCGCCGCATTAGTCATCGCGCTGGCGTTCGCGCAATCGTCGGACCTGATCCCACAGGCGGGCGCGCGGGCGCAGGAGCCGCCGCCACAAATCAACCCCGCGCCGAACCGGGCGCCTGAAGAGGGCCGGGGGCCGTTCAGGACCCTGGTCATCCGCAACGCCATCCTGATTGACGGGACCGGCGCGCCGCCTCAAGGCCCCGTAGACATCGTCATCGAAAACAACCGCATCCGCAGCGTCCGCGGCGCCGGTACGCCGGGATTGCCGCCGCGCCAGAATCGCCAACCGCAGAACGCCGACCACGAGATTGACGCCGCCGGGATGTACGTATTGCCGGGGTTCATTGACAGCCACGCGCACGCGGGAGGCGCGCCCAAGAACCCCGACGCGGAATATCCCTACAAACTCTGGCTGGCGCACGGCGTGACGACCGTGCGCGGCGTTCCGCTCGCCTCGAATCAGTTCACCGTGAAAGAGAAGGAGCGCAGCGCCCGTAACGAGATCGTCGCGCCGCGCATCTTCAACTACCAGCGACCGGGCAGCGGTTGGGACAAAGGCCCCGTCGACACGCCCGAAGCCGCGCGCGAGTGGGTGCGCTGGGCGGCCAACAATGGCGTTGACGGGTTGAAACTGAACTCACACCGGCCGGAGATCATGGCGGCGCTGCTCGATGAGGCCAAGAAGCTGGGGCTTGGCTCGACGGCGCATCTGGCCCAGACCGGAGTCGCGCAGATGAACGCGCTCAAGGCCGCTCAACTGGGCCTCGGCACGGTGACCCACTTCTACGGCCACTTCGAGGCGCTGCTCAAGGATTATGCGGTGCAGCCCTGGCCGGTGGATCAGAACTACAACGACGAGCAGATGCGCTTCGGCCAGGTGGCGCGGCTGTGGGACAAGATTCATCCGCCCGGCAGCCCCGAATGGAACGAGTACCTCAAAGCTCACCTGAAGCTGGGCACGACCTTCGACCCGACGATGACCGCCTACGCCGCTGGCCGCGACCTCATGCGGATGCGCAACGCCGATTGGCACAACAAATACTCACTGCCCTCGCTGATGGATTTCTACGCGCCGAGTCGCGCCAACCACGGCTCCTATTTTTACTACTGGACGTTGCACGACGAGGTCGCGTGGCGGAACTTCTATCAGGTCTGGTTCCGGCTGCTGAACGATTACAAGAAGATGGGAGGGCGCGTCACGGCCAGCGCCGACGCGGCCTTCATCTACAACACGTATGGCTTCGGCAACATCCACGAGATGGAACTGTTGCAGGAGGCCGGCTTCCATCCACTGGAGGTCATCCAGGCGGCGACGATGAATCCGGCGATGACGCTGCACGAGCCGAAGGGCAAGCCCATTGAGTTCGGCGTCGTGAGGCCGGGGTTGCTGGCCGACCTGGTGATCGTTGACCAGAACCCGCTGGAGAATTTGAAAGTCCTTTACGGAACCGGCGCGCTCAAGCTCAACGACAAGACCGGCAAGGCCGAGTGGGTCGGCGGCGTTAAGTGGACAATCAAGGACGGGATCGTCTACGACG
>Ga0187894_10006436_pt1 | contig 11531 bp, 8 predicted proteins | sample GBC1701081metaG_FD_136650 | JGI IMG/M metagenome (GOLD analysis project Ga0187894, IMG submission 136650) | White microbial mat communities from a lava cave in the Kipuka Kanohina Cave System on the Island of Hawaii, USA - GBC170108-1 metaG ...
CCGCGTACCTTTTGCGCCACCGCGCGCGGGTCGATCGCGATGCGCCGCACCGCGACGTCCATGAGGAAGAGTCCTAACGCAATCTTGAGCAGCAGGCTCCAGATCGCCGACCGCGAAATCGCCCGCGGCAGATTGTGTTCGAAAACACTCGCATGCTCCGGCGCCACATCCAGCATCCGTCCGGCGGACGACACTTGTGACAACTGCTGCAACAGCGGCTCGTTGGCCCCCAGTTCCCGGAATTCCTGAGAGTATGGAACTGTTGCTCCGGTGCGAATCAGCGCCGGCGCCTCGTTTCCACCGCTCGCCTGCACGCTCACGAGGTAGGTCCCCGACTCATCGGCGGGATAGTCCGCTTCGTAACGACCCGGGCCGGTCTGCGTCAGTTCGAGCGGCGCGGGCTTTCCGTCCGGCCCGAGCACGACGCCGCGCATCTGGAGAAAATTGAGGTACCCGCTCTCCTTGTTGAGCGCCTCGATCACCACCTTGCCCCGTCCCCCCTCTATGCGCGACACCACCTCATAGTTCGCCGCGCTTCCCTGCGCCATGCACCAGCGAACCGACTGCGCCCAGAGCTTGCTGAACGCCCCCCAGCCGGGCCAGTCGGGTCCCCAGCGCGGCCACCAGCCGCTCGTGAATGCGACGGCGCGCCCGAGGCCGCACTGCCAGCAGGCCAGAATCGGATCGCCTTTGTCCGACGTGAGTGGAATCTCAATCTCCGACGGAGATCGCGCGGTGGTGACGACGTGGCCGAGCAGCGCGGGAAGCTGTCGATCGATTCCTTCCATTAATTCCGACTGGCCGGACGCGGCGCGCGGCACGAATCGCTGTTCGCGGATCAAAGGCCGCCGCACGATGCGCGCCTCCTTGATGAAGATCTGGGGCAATCGCTTCTCGTCTCCGGCCTGGTGCAATGGGTAGTAACGGCCGCTGCACTGCCGGGCGATTTCGCGCATGGTCCCGATCTCCATGCCACCGTGCGGAAAGATGGAAACCGTCGTAACGGTGATCTTGTCTCTCTTGAAGAGCGCGAGGGTCGCGGGGGAGGGCGCGGCCGGATCGCCGTCGGAGACGACGATGACGTGGCGCTGAGCCGCGTCGCGCCGCGACATCAACTGCTTGTGGATCATTCGCATCGGCTGATCGAAGTCACCCATATCGCCGTTGGCCATCTGGCGGATACGACGCTCAATGCCCCGCTTGTCATCCGCGAGCCGAAGCGGCACGGCCCAGTCGAAGCCCGACATGCCCCAGTTGATCACGCCGAAATAATCGAGCCGGCTGAGCGTCTTCATCGCCGAGATGCAGACTTCGATTCCCCACATGTTTCCCTGCGGAGCCTCGCAGGAGTGCATGAGCACCGCCAGCGCCCCGCGCGGGATCTCCTTCTTCTCGTCGACGTCGAAACGGACCGGCGAGACGTCCTCCACCGGTGATCCCTGCCAGCCGCCCGCGCCGAAGGACTCGTCGCCGCCGACCAGCACCAGCCCGCCGCCGAGGTCCCGCACATAGGAGGCCAGCGCCGACTGCTGCCGGTCCGACAGCGCCTCGGCGGGCACGTTGCAGAGCACGATCGCCGAGTATTGCTGGAGCGAGACCGGGTCCAGCTCGGCATCGCCCGCGGGCGCGGCGACGACGTCGATCTGTTCTTTCTCCAGCGCTGCCAGCAGCGGCCGGTCATCCTCCGGGCGGTGCGTTGCATCCGGCTCATGCTGAAGCAGCAGAACGGTCTGCTTGCCCTCGACGTTGGTAAAGGCGGTCGCGACGTTGTTGTTGGAGACTTCGTCTTCCGCCGGACTGTCCGGCTCAAAGCGCGCCTCAAAGCGGTGCGCGCCAACGTGGTTCAACGTCAGCCGGACCGTCAGCGGATTGATCCCCGGCTGAAGCGACACGCGCTGTCCGGCGCCCGGCGCGGCGGGATCAAGGTCGACCGGCTTGCCGTCGTGATACAGGGTGATCGTGCCGCTCGTAGCCTGCTCGCTTCGCAGCAGCAGCCGCAGGCCGGCCTGGTCATGCAGCGCCGCATAGGAAGGCGCCACCATCTTTTCGACCATGACTTCGTTGCGGTGCTGGTAGCGCAGGGGAACCACGTCGATGGCGACGCCCGCGGCGGCGGCGCTGCGAGCCTCGGTCAAGACGTCTCCCTGCGTCTGGTTGCCGTCGGTCAGCATGACGATGCGCCGGGCGGAATCTTCGGGGAACATCGCCATCGCCATGCGCAGCGCGATCGAGAGGTCGCTGTGATCGGGATCGAGCGGCGGAGAAAGCCGATCGATGTGGAGTCCCCCTTCCGGCCCTGGTTTCTGTGGAAGCTGTTCGATGTATGTCTGCCGGTCGAACCCCACCACGGCGACGCGATCCTCGCGCGGGACGGATCGCGAGGATTTGCGCAGAAACTCCCATGCGTAATCCGCGAGCGCCCTGGGAATGCTGCGGGTCACGTCAACGAGATAGATCACGGTCATCGCGTCGCTGCGGCGCACCCATTGCATGCCAGCCAGCGCCATCACCAGCAGCAACAGGACGCAGATGCGGACGAGAATCGCGGTCCAGCGCCGCGCGGTCGACAGCCCGGAGAGCGAACGGCGCGCCAGCAGGAAGGTGATCCCCGTCAGCGGAAGGATCAACCAGAGCCAGGCGGGCTGTTCGAACGACACCGGCATCGCGGTCACCATCGAATCAGTTGAACGCGGCTGTTCCAGGAGTCGAGAATGTACAGGATGCCGTTTCCGGCCAGCGCCAGGCTCCAGGCGTGACGAAGCTCGCCCGGCTCACGACCCATGCGTCCCCAGCTTCCGAGGAATCGACCGTCCGGTCCCAGCCGAACGACCCGATTGTTGCCGTAATCGCTGACATAGACCGCGCGATCGGGCGCGATCGCCAGGCTGTAGGGGTAGTTGAACTCGTCCGGCCCTTCGCCGAGCCTGCCAACCGCGCCAAGAAACGCACCGTCGCGCGAATAACGGCAGATCCGGTGGTGTGCCGAATCAGCCACCCATACGACGCCGGACGCGTCGATGGCGATCGACTGCGGACGCGAGGTGCCCCCCTGCTCCAGATCGCCGGACGCGAAGCTGCCGCGATAGGCCAGGTCGGCGCTGAAGCGGCTGATGCGGTCGTTGCCGCCATACTCGCCCACCAGCACCGATCCGTCGGATTCGTCGATGGCGATGTTGGTCGGCCAGATGAATTCGCCCGGACCGCGGCCGGTGCGTCCGAAGCGTTTCAGCTCATTCCCGTCGCGATCAAAAAGCATGACGCGCGAGTAATGGGTGTCGGCGACCCAGACGCGATTGTGCCGATCGACGCAAAGACCGGTGGGCTTGCCTTGTTCGAATTCGGGCATGCGCCATTCCGTTTCATAATTGCCCCTGGGGCTGAATCGTTGAATGCGCGCCGCCTTGTCCACGATGAAGACGCAGCCATCCACGGGCGAAAGCGTCAGGCCGCGCGGGTAGGAGAATTCGCCGCGGCCCATTCCGATGCCGCCGAAGATCGCGACAACGCCGGAACCGTCCGCCCCTTCGTGATTGCAGCCGCAGAGCAGGAAGAGCAGGAGGCTCGCCGCCTGAACGGAGATGAAGCGCGTCCCACGCCGGCTCATCGAGCGCCTCCCGGATTAGACGAATCGGAGGCAATCCGGGTTCGACGAGAAGTGCCGCCGCTGTCGGAAGGCAGCAGGATCGGCGCCAGGGCCGCGCCGATCAGGGCCGGTATGGACAGCAGGAGGCACATGGCGATCACGTTGGTCTGCCGTCCGAAATGGACCTGCTGATCGACGCTGACCGCCACGCTTCCTCCGAACCGCGGCGGGATGAGCATGGAGGAGACCTGCAGTTCCGAGAGCGCCAGACAAAAAACGAGGATTCCTCCCGCCAGCAGCGGCCCCGCCAATTCCGGGACGCGAATGCGCGCGAGGATGGTCAGCCCCGACGCGCCATCGAGCCGCGCCTGATCCGCCGCGTCCTCGACACAGCCGCGCCGCGCCGAGAGCGCAATCACCATCGGCACAAAGCCGAATCGCGCGATCATGCCAAGAATCCAGGCAAACGGCGTGTCGTCATAGGGATGCCAGTGCCAGTCGCGCGGAATTCCCATCGGCCGGTCCAGCAGGTCGATCAAACCGCGCCCGACGGTGGGCGCGGGCAGCAGCGCAAGCAGGATCATCGCTCCCAGCGCCCATGCGGTCACGCGGTGACGCCAGCGCCGCTCGAATCGCTCGCGAATCGAGGCGAGGCCGATGCCGATCGCCGCCAGGCCGCAGATGCCCGCGACCAGCAGCGATGCCTTCGCGTCATCGAAGAACAGATAACCGGCCCATGAGAAGGCTTTGGACAGCGAGTCAGGTGATTGTCGCAGCTCCGAGATGAAAACCGCCGTCGGAAAGAGCACCAGCACTGTTACAAAGATCGCTGCGAGCGCGACCGAGTATCGCGACGCGGTGTTGCCGCTTCCCGAATCGTCGGTTTCCGCGGCAGGCGCATCGCCAAAGAGTCTGGCGAGCGGACGCATGAGGACCGCCACCAGCGCCGCCACGAGCAGAATCATGGGCCAGGATCGCCAGAGCAGATATCCCGCGCCGGGATCAAGCTGCGCGGCGCGTGCGACCTCGGTATTCATCTCACCGGTCCAGACGTGGGCGAGGATGAGCGGCGCGATGGTCATGTCGCCGAGGGAGAGCATGGCCACCAGCGCGGCCGCGGCAGCGACCGATCCCGCCATCGCAGGCAACGCAGCCTGCATGAAGGCGGTATGCGGCGGAACATCCAGCAGCGCCAGTCGCAGCGCGGGGCGTCCCTGCCGGCGATAGGCGATCGAGAGAATCAGCGCTGGAATCGGCCAGAGCCAGTTGGCCTGCATCCATGCCGCCCAGAGCGGAGCGAGCGTCGCGCTGTTCCAACCGATGGCGGCGAGCGCCCGCCCGGGCCAGGTGGATTGGGTCGCCAGCAGGGTCCATGAATAGCCCATGATGCAGGGGGGCGCGAGGAGAGGCCACGCCACGAGCGCCAGCATCGCGCGGCGCAGATGGATCGAGCGCGACAGGCCGACGGCATAGGTCGCGGGAATCGCCAGCAGGAAGCTGAACGCCGTCGCCAGCAACCCGATCAGCGCGGTGCGCCCGAGCACCCCCCACTGCCGGGCGGAGATGGAGAGCACTTCGACCAGTTCGGGAGCGACGTCGGAAGGATTGCGTGAAACGGGACGCAATCCCATGATCGCGCTGTATCCCAGAATCAGCAGCAGCGGCAGCGCCGTGACGCCCAGCGCCGCCGCACCCACGCCGCGAAGGAGTTGTACGACGGCGTTGCGCATAGGCTGCGATGCTACACCGGCTACTTCAACAGCAGCGCGCGGGAGAGCTCGTCCGATTTCGAGAGCCGGGCCGCGCCTGCACGGTAATCCGGCGCCTGCACGATCAGCTCCGAGCCGGGTCCGCCGCGCCGAAGTTCGGGCCGCACTGGAACGTTGCCCGATTCGGACGCCTCGAGTCCCCCTTCCGTATCGGCCGATGCGAGGAACTCTACCAGCCGGCGACCGCCGTCGGGATTGGATCCACCCGCCACCAGTCCGACGGAATTGGGAATCCAGAGGGCGGCTTGCGGCGATCCCTCATCTCCAACCGTCGGCAGCAGAAAATCGATCGACGCGCCCCCTGCCTTTGCCACTCGAATGTCATCCGTGTCGGTCATGGCGAGGTCGACCTGCCCCGCGATCAACATGCGGACCGAGTGAGCATTCCCATCGGCCAGGCGCACGCCGTTGGCCGCCAGCGCGGTGAGATAGGCGCGAAACCGCTCCTCGCCCCATGCCGCCAGGAGCTGCGCCATCTGGCCGCGCGTGGTTCCGTAGAGCGGGTTGGCCATCGCGATGCGGCCGCGCCAGGCAGGATCGGCGAGCAGTTCCCAGCGAAGCGGAACCTTTTCGCGCGGCGTCCGCGAGGGATCGAATGCGAGCGCGCGACCGCGCAGGCCGAAGGCGGTCCAGCGACGATCGGCATCGCGAAACTGGGTGGGGATGTCCGACGCCGTCGCGGGATCGAACGGAACCAGAAGGCCGTCGCCGGCGAGCAGCAGCGTGCCGTAGATTTCGCTCGACCACCAGACGTCGGCGATCGGCCGGCGCCGTTCGGCGCGAAGCCGCTCAATCAGGCCGGTGGTCTTGCCTGCCTCGGTATCGAATACGGGCCGCACCTGGATCCCGGTGCGCGACGTGAATTCCGCCAGCAGCGGGCGGGCAAATTGTTCATCGGCGGAGCAATAGAGAACGACGGGGCGGGATGCCGAAGGAGCGGACGACGAGCCGGAGAGACCGCGGTCGCACGCCCCGCAGAGTGCCGCGAGCAGCCCTGCGACCGTAACCGCGCTCCGCGCCGCGGCGCCGCGCAGAATCACTTGCCGGCCTTTGGCGCTGTACCTGCGGCATTTCCCGGCGGAGGCGTCTCCGGGGTCTCTTTCCCGATATTGCCGAAACGGTCGAAATAGGACTTCACCGCGCGATGATAGCTGCGCGGCACACGATCGTTATCCAGCGCGTCCGTCGCTTCGCGCTCGGCGGCCTCCGCGGCTTCGGAGTATTCCGCCTTCGCCTCGCCCCGCAGCATTTCACCCTTGATGTATTGCGTTCCGATCAGGCTGCCTTTGCCGATCGGCGTCTTGGCCTTTTTGCGAGCGAAGGCGACGGGCCCTTCCGGCGCGCGATCGCGCAAACCGTAGCCGCGACCGCGCCCTTTCGCATGATCGCCTTTGCCGCTTCCCCTTCCATCTCCCTCTCCGTTTCCTTCTCCCTCTCCGCCCCCCTTGCACTCCTTGCAGCCTTTACCGCCGCATTTGTCGCAGGAGTTGGAGAGGTCCTCCTTCATCTGTTCCATCTCGGCGGCCTGAGATTCGAGCTGATTCATCTCCTCCGCCATCATTTCCATTTCGGAGAGCTGCTCACCAACATCGCCCATCTCACCCTGGGCATCCTCCTGCTTGCCATTCTGCATCGCCTTGGCCGCGCCCGAAAGCTTTTTGGCCAGATCCTTGCACTGCTGCATGGCCTGCTGGTCATTCTTCATCTGTTGCATCAGCTTGTTGGCTTTTTCAGCCAACTGCTTCGCCTGCGAAGGAGACATGCCGTTTTTCTGCAGCTTCTCGCCGAGTTCCTTGGCGAGCTGCTCAAGCTGTTTGCTATCCTTCTTGGAGAGGGAGTCCAGCACGCGGCGAATGTCCTTTTCGGACATGCCCATTTCTTTCAGCTTTTCCGCCGAGGGGGCGTTTGACTGAAGCTGATCCAGTTGATTCGCCAGTTCCTCGAGCTGCTTCTTGATTTCCTGCGCCTTGGCGGCATCCGCGGCGGAGTGGTCGCGCCGGGCAAGCTGCTCCTTCATTTCCGAGAGTGTTTCGCGAGCCGCCTTGAAATCCTGCTGCTTCATCGCGTCCAGCAAGGGGCTGGTGAGGGACTGCTTTGCGGCGTTCTGGCCCAGTTGCGACATCATCTGCTTCATCGCGTCGAGCATGTCATACTTGTCGGAGTCGAGCTTGTCTCGCAGTTCCTCGCTGAGGCGGTCTAGCTTCTTGATCGCCTCGATGCGCATCTTGTCGGCGGGGACTTCCGCTTTTTCCCCCTTCAGCATTTCCATCAGATCGCTCGCGTCGCGGGCCGCATCAAGTTCTGGATGCGCCTCGGCGACAGCCTTCATCGCCTCAATCGGCTTGGCGAGCGACTCGCGCACGATCTGTTTCTGCTCGCCGCGCTTCAGCGCATCCGCGCGGGCCGCGGCGCGGCCGAGCAGGTCGTAGGTGGGAAGCAGCCAGAAGAGCATCGCGCCGGCCAGAAAGGCGCCGAGGGCGTATCCCATCGACCGCGAACCGCGAACGGGAACCAGGCGGCCGATCGCCATGCCGGTCAGTACGCGGCGGGCATCCTCGACCACCGCGGCGGCGAAGGGATCATCCTGCGACGTACAGAAAAAACTGGTTGAGACGCGCTCTTTCAGGCCGGCCGAAGCGTCGATCGCGGCGGCCGCCTCGGTGACCGATTCGTGTTTCGTCAACAGACTGATAAGAGAGGCGATCAGCGCGACGGCCGCGAATGCGCCGCCGATCATCGCCAGCGGCCACTCCAGCGCGCAGATTCGAGCAACGGCGACGAGCAGACACCAGGCCGCTCCAGCCGCGGCGAGGCTCCACCCGGCCAGGGTAAACCAGCGGTTCAGCCATAGCCGGCGCTGGGCGGTGCGGACTTTCCTGCGAATGTCCGTCATATAGGGCGCCCCTATAAAAAACGGATTTTAGATCGGGGATCACACGTCCACAATGAAACAGCACGACCCGCCGGCCGACCGGCCAAAAACTAGGTCGCGCCAACTTATGTCGGGCCGCCCGCGGATCGATCTGCGCGGCAGCCATGCTCGTGCATGGCGCGGCCGCCGGCAGGGATCGCCACGGGTCAGCCGCACAGGGAGGATCGCACAGGTTTCGACCTGCCCGCTTCGCGCGAGGTCGCCGCGATGCTCCGACGAATACTCATCCCGGTCGCCCCGGCGGCCCTGTTGACGCTGACCCTCTCCTGGCCGAACACGCTCTTGATCGGTCACCGGGGATCGGACCCCGACCCGCAGGGATCCGCATTGCTCGGCCATGCGTTAGACGTCTCCGACGGGGTGGCGGTTCCGCAGATCCCCTCGATTTGTACACCGACGAATCCGCCCGCCCAGTGGGAGGATTCCAACCCGAATCTGCCCAGTTTCGCCGAAGATTACGATCGCCGCCCCTCCACCTGGCGTCCCAAGCGGGTGCGGCGATATGCCTGACCGGTGCGGTGCTCCGCTCAACCGACTGCAACCGCAGCACCGATGATAGGTAAGATCATTCTGGGAGGGCGGCCTGCGCACATGGATACCACCGATGTCCCTTTTCGCAATGAAGTACTGGACGGGCTGTTCAACCTGTTCGTGACGACGATGACCACGGCGATCACCTTCGGCTTTCAGCTCCTTCAGGTGCTGTTTCAGGTGGTCGTGCAGGCGATTCTGCAGAATAACGGCATCAATCCCCTCGGCGGCGGGCTGGGAATCTGAGTTTCCCGCGCGCCGGCAGACGCGCCCCCCGATCACGGAATCCCGTCATTGCGCCCGTCGAGCCGCTTGCCGCGGCTGTCATAAAGACTGAGGTCGACGTCCCGAAGCGCCTTGGTCGCCCAGATGATCTGTCCGGTGTGAAAGGCGAAGTGCTCCACGACGTGAAAGACCGCCGCCACCACCGTCGTTCGGTATCCCTGGATCGTCAACTCGTTCGAGAATTCCGCATCCCCCAGGCGACTGATGCGCTCGCAGGCCAGCCGCACGGTATTGCCTAGGGCCTCGACCATCGGCTCGACGGGCAGCGGCGTACGCTGCGCAAACTCGGCGGGACGATCGCGCACGGCCGAACAACCCTCCAGCCCGTCGACGATCCACTGACTCAGATTGCCGCGCAGGTGAAGCAGGAGATTGCCAACGGCGTTGCTCCGTTCGTTCGGTCGATGCCACGCCTGTTCGAGCGTCAGCAGCGCGGCGCAACGCGAGATCTGGCTCATGAACTCGTTGAGTTTCACGCAGGCGTAACGGCGAAGCTGTTCCGGGAGCGCGGTGGAGGGGTTCATCGTCGCAATCTCCAGGCCGGGGTCAGGTTCGTCGGCCGCCGGTAGTTTATTAGTCCGGCAGATCGTGGGCGCGGGTGCGCCAGAAATCACCGGGCTGGTGGATCTCGTCGCGACGGTCGATCTGTCGCAGGCCGGTACGGCTCATGTAGCCGACCTTGGCGTCGATCAGCCGCTTCGCAAACGGCGCCGCGGGGTTCGGCCGCCACGGATAGAACCAGAATTGAGCCGTCGCACAGATCACACCGCCGCACAGAACGGCCGTCGCCCGGCGCGGCCACTTCGACGCGACTCCCACTCCTAGCAGCAGCCAGAGCGGCGCGAGATGCCAGATCGCATGTCCCGGCTCTGTCATGTGGATCAGAAGATTGAACAATAGCGCCGGCAGCAGCCAGATGAGGAGGAACATCGCATCGTCGCGACGATGGCGGCAGAGGTCGCGCGCGGCGGTCCACCAGAGCCAGGGAGCGACCAGGGCGGCCATCCCCAGCGTCCAGACAAGGTAGGCTGCGGTTTTCACTCCGTTGCGAAGCAATCCGTCCCAAAGGCCCAGTTGAAATACCGACGTCGCGAGCAGCATGCGGCCGGTATGCGCCAGAGCGCCGGACGAATCGACACCACTGCCATAAAGTCCGAACCGAATCAATACCGCCCAGCCACCGATTAAAATCAACATGAGACTGATCGCCCGCACCCTGCCGACAGGCGTCGCGCTGCGGGCGCACCAGAGCAGCAGCGGTCCCACCCAGAGGGGAAGGTCCGGCCGGACGCCCGTTCCGATCCCGCAGAGCAACGCCGCTGCCAGCAAACGTCGATCCGCCCCGCGCGGCGCGGGAGATTTCAACGCCGAGTCGCAGAGAAAGGCGACGGCCGTGGCGAATGCCGAGCCGGCCGTGTAGGTGAGCGCCGTCACGGAATGGAACCAGTAGAGCGGAGAGCAGCCCAGCAACAGGGCCAGCCACCAAGCCGCCCGCGCGCCGATCCAGCGCGCGGCCAGAGGGACGAACAATATCGGTTCGGCGATCGAAGCAAGCGTGGCCGCGAGCTTGAACGAGGTGTAAGGATCCCACTTCAATAATACCTTGCCTGCAACACCGAGGGCGATCCAGAGAGGATATCCCGGCGGATGGACGGGATTGGGGCCATCCGTGGCTCCGAGCATGTGGTCAACGCCGGCGACGAATCGTTCCTCATCTCCATGAACCGGCTCGGGATGGGGCCAGACCAGCGCGCGAGTCGCCGCGAGTATGAGGGCCAGGAGGAGCAGGCTCAGTTTGCTGCTGCGCGTCGCGATATGTGGCGTCGGCGATGGATTGGGAACCGGAACCGTCGAGGGTGTCGGCACGAAGCCATGCTAAAGCACTTCCCGATGGAGTGCTCCCGTCCGGTCACCCGCGCCGGGCGGTGAGGCTACATGCATGCATGAATCGCTCTAAACTGACGCGCCATGAGCGCGATGGGCGGCGTCAAAATCCTCTACGCCTCCGACCTGCATGGTCAGCCGGAGCGATATGAAGGGCTGACCGAAATCTGCCGCGCGCTGCGACCCGACGCGCTGATTCTCGGCGGCGATCTCTTTCTCGACGAAGGGACGCTCCGGCCCGAGCGCGCCGGCCGCGAGCAGCCTGAGTTCGTCCGCACTTATTTCCGCGACTGGCTTGAATCGCTCCTCGCGGAGCTGCCGGCGCTGGTGACGGGCGTCATATTCGGCAACCACGACTGGCTGACCAGCGCGCGGGTCGTCGAGTCGCTCTGCGACGAGCTGCCGCTCCACGTGCTGGATCGCTGGTCGCGCCCTCAATCCGATCCCGCGAAACGCGGCGTTCTCTCGCTCGGTGATCTGCATGTCGTCGGACTCTCGCACGCGCCACCGTCGCCCTGGTATGTCAAGGATTTCGAGCGCCGCGACG
>Ga0187894_10006437_pt1 | contig 11531 bp, 9 predicted proteins | sample GBC1701081metaG_FD_136650 | JGI IMG/M metagenome (GOLD analysis project Ga0187894, IMG submission 136650) | White microbial mat communities from a lava cave in the Kipuka Kanohina Cave System on the Island of Hawaii, USA - GBC170108-1 metaG ...
GCCGGGTCGTTTGGCATTGAAAACGCTGCTAGCAGTTCAGGCATATATCCTGTGCCGCCCCACTCGTTATAAGCCAGGAGTTCGACGGGTTTGGCCTCTTGCGCTATGACTGTTCCGTTCTGTTCGACGGTAACGGAGACGAAGCCCCGCATGGAGTCGGCCAGATTGAGAAGAAAGCTTCCATCCAGCTCGACATCTCGGTCCTTGATCGAAACCATTCCCTCAGGCGCGACCCGATCTAGCCGCCAGAGTTTGGGTTTCAGAAAAGATGGGTTCGACGACAGCGTGACAAGCACGTTATCCAGATGGGATTCAGGATCTTTGCTCTCTATCCGCAAATCCCTCAGGAAGGCGAATGCGCTCTGGTGGCAAGCGAAATTCAGTTTCGCTGCTGTCTCGCTATGTATGCTTACTAATACCGCCTCCTCTGGTGTCATCAGTCGCTCCTCGCATTATTCTTCCTCAATCACAGAGTCTCCATGAAACATAACAGCCCGCCTCAGCCGCTACGGCCCAGCCGTAGCCGTTCACGTTCGGTTAGAACCGCTCGCGGGCTGCGGTTGGCCTGGAGGCAGTAGTGAGAAAAAGTCTTCACGCCGCATAGCGCAGCACTTCGAGTTCGGCTGTGCTATCCGTGCGTGCGAGCATCTGGTCAATCCGCGCCATGACCACATCCTCGATCAGATACTCGCGGCAGGTCTCGCATTGCAAAACCGGCAGTTGCTTTAAGATGACAATACGCTCCTCCGAGAGCTTAAAAGGTAGATCCGTGGTAATGGAGCGCATACGTGCGCCGCAGACCGTGCATTTCATTTGGGTCTCCTTGTCTTGAGATCCGTTTCCCAGTCTTCTTGGCTTGGGTAGTAAGCCGTAACGATTCGTACATTTTGACCATCTACATCGGCGCCAAATAGGGCATGGAAAACTTCCTCGCCTACGTGGCCCAGCAAGAGATAGCTCGGGAAGTATTTGTCCTCCGGGTACGCTTCGACCACTTCATAACTCTCGGCAGCGTTAATGATAGTCTCGCGCGAGAGGAATCGTTGCCCCAATCGCATGTTGACATGGTACGTCCAGAGGATCTGGCCGCTGCGAAGACACTCACGGATAAACGCGACAGGATCATCAGGAAGCTTTCGTTCAGCCATGACTCATGTATAGCTGGGGTTGTTCGGGGCGTCTAACGATGCCAGTCACCGTTTACCGCCCGACCTGAGACATTTCACCTTCAGTCGGAACCGCAACCGGGCGGTAATACGGTGCAATGGTTTGTTGGTCAGTCTTCCGTTAAGTTATGCTTGAGCCTCCGGTGAAGTCAGGCTCTGTTGATTGCCCGTATTGATTTGAATACTGGTCAATCCCGTAACAGCCTTGCCGAGCTGCGCCCTCATATCATCCCGCGAGTTGCCAAGCATCGTAATAGCTCGAGAAAGTCGGCCTTCCAACTCATCCTGTAAAGACTTCACACTATCCTGAACGCCGTGCAAGTAACCCTCAAGCCGCTGAAGATCTATCGAAGCGCCAGTCTTCAATACAGTCTGAAAGACGAGCAGGAGGTAGGGGACAAACATGCTGTAGCTGATTATGACGACATTCATCTTGAACGCTTCAGAATGACACTCGGAGCACAGGTCGTATACTGCGTCCGGTACAGCGGCAACACCAAATGTCATAGTCAAATTCGGATCGACATACTTCCTGACCTCTCGTGCCTTATTCAGGACTGCCTTGCTGATCTCGTTTTTGATTCGTTGCTGCTCTTGTACGTCTTCGCAGTTAGCGAACTGCTCCAGCAGATTTGTCGCCGCCCACTTGCTATCAATAGGGAGAACCAGATTGTTCGGTAGACGTAATCCAAATTCGACATATTTGTCCCCAACGCGAAAGTTTCTCACCTGCCATTCGTTAGGAAGTTTGGAGAAGACGTGCTCTAAGATGTTCTCACCCGCTGCGCCTTTGGTCTGAGTACCTGCGATGATAGTTTCAAGCCTCTTCACGGCGTCTGAGGTCTGTTGCTCGACTTCTTGCTTTGCTTTCACAAGAGTTTGAATAGCCACAAGATCACTCTTGGTGTTAGACAATTGGGTTTTTATCGCTTCCGCAGCTTCGGCGATGGATCTCGTCAACACGTCAGTTTTTGCCAGTCCGCTGCCGAGGGAGGAAAGGTTCTGACTGGTCTGATTTTGTGCCCGCTCCACTTTCTCTACACGCTCTGACATACCCTTAATCTCCGCGTCAGCCCTTGCTAACCCAGCCGATAGCGAGGAGATGCCCTGGTTGGCCTGAGTTTGGTTCTGCTCGACACTCTGCACCTTCTCCGATAGCCCCTTGAGTTCAATCCGCACGTTCGTCAGAGCTTCTGAAAACTCATTAAGGCCGGGCAATTGTGGGGGTTTACGGAAAAGGGAGAATGCTACGAGAGCAATGAGGAGGACAACCAACAGCACTAAAATGCTCAGAAGATCCACAATTGCCTCTCCTTCCAAGTAAGCAGGCTAGCGCTTGAGTATACTACCACCCCCGCAGCGGGATATCCCACTGAGCGGAAGTGGTCAAAAACGAGAAAACTCCGGGCAATATCGCTTGCCTCTGTCCATTCTGTCAAGGCTTTTCCTTACGAAGATCGCAGCCGCCTTCGAGTAAACGAGGGAACCAGGAAAGCCTCTCGGCTCTTGCTCCGTTCCCTGCAATTGCGCTAGACCAGGAGGCACGGGTTCATCACGGAGAGAAACGATGTCATTGCAACCGAAGTCTCTTTACACCCCGGAAGAATATTTGGCGCTTGAGCGTAAGGCCGAATACAAAAGCGAATACCTCGCCGGTGAAATCTTCGCCATGTCCGGCGCGAGCGAGCGGCATAAATTGCGGGACATGTCTTTGCCACATTGCATGCCCAATTGAGAAATCGCCCATGTAGAGTCTATATGAGCGATATACGCGTGAAGGTGCGCCCAACCGGCTTGTACACCTATCCAGATATTGTCGCGCTGTGCGGCGAACCCCAGTTTGATGACGAACAGAAGGATACTTTGCTCAATCCGATTGTCATTGTTGAAGTGCTGTCTCCTTCCACCGAAGCCTACGATCGGGGGGAAAAGTTTGCGCACTATCGCAAACTCGTCTTCGTGGCTGAGTATGTATTGATCTCGCAGGAGAAGCCTCACGTGGAGCACTTCGTGCGCCAGCCGGACAACCAGTGGCTGCTCTCCGAGGCCAGTGATCTGCACGACACCGTTCAGTTACCCTCGATCAACTGTGCCCTGGCGTTGAGCGATGTCTACGAGAAGGTGGAAGGCTAAAGTTTGTCCCGAATCCTGAAAGAGGGCGGTCGCGCCTTGCCTTCTTTGATACATTCCACACCGGGCTAAGACTTCGTCAACACCAAACTCCCATACTCATCCCGGCTGACGGCCCAGCCTGGTGGCACGACGACCGTGGTGTCGGGCTCTTCCACGATGAGCGGTCCGTTTTTTACGTCAGTGATGTCGATCCTGTGGAACACGGCGGTTCTCCAGAGACCGTGCCGCGGGCCGAAGAACGCTTCTCGCGGCTCGCTGCGGGTAATCGTATCAGACGACGCCATCGTCTTGGCGGCCAGGTCCGAGAATCTCATATCTCCAATCGTGGCTAACGCCCTCAACCGGAGGCTGACGAGTTCGATGGGATCGTCGGTATTGTAACCAAAGGCTTGTTCATGAGCGGCGCGAAACCGTGCCGCCAGATTTCCCAACAAGTTTTCCGAGTCGCTGCTGGCGAAGAATGGAATACTTAATTCCTGGAGTTGGTAGCCATATTTGAGATCGACGTAGTGCTCGAAACGTACCCTCTCGCCTGGCACGCCCTCCCTGCGCATGGTGTCTCGCGCAATCTGTTGCATCTCTTCATAGTGCTCCAGGATTGTGGCCGGGTTGAGCGCCGCCAGCGGAGTGACGACACTACGGATGTAGTCATGACGATAATCCGCCAATAACAGTCCCAAAGCACTGAACAAGCCCGGAAACACCGGGACCACTACTCTGGAAATCTCCATATCTTCCGCCAGGGCGGCTGCATGGATTGGTCCCGCGCCACCGAAGGACACCAGCGTAAAATCCCGTGGGTCACGTCCGCGTTCGGTCGAGACGGCACGCAGGGCACGCATCATGGCGGAGTTGGCAATCTGGGTGATGCCGTACGCGGCTTCATGAGTTTCCAAACCGAGGGGATCGGCAATGTGACTTTTGATGGCATTCCATGCCGCCTCGCGGTCGATGCGCATCGCCGCACCCCCTATCGCGCGCGGATTCATATAACCGTTGATGACGTTGGCATCGGTTACCGTTGGTCTTGTCCCGCCGCGCGCATAGCACACCGGCCCAGGCTCGGCACCGGCGCTGTGCGGTCCGACGCGTAGTGCGCCGCCGTCGTCGATCCAGGCAATACTGCCGCCGCCGGCTCCCACCTCGACGATATCCAGAGATGGCACCCGGAGCGCATGTCCCCCTCTATAGAATTGGTGGGTCGTGACGTTCGCACCGCCGCCGATTTCACCGGCAGCTTTTTCGGACGGCAGGCCGTTCTCGATGAGACACGCTTTGGCCGTTGTTCCTCCCATGTCGAAGGAAAGTACCTTGTCCAATCCCGTTTCCTTGGCCAGCCGTGCCGCGGCTAACACACCGGCGGCCGGGCCTGATTCGATCATGTACGCCGGTTTTTGTCGCGCGACCTCCGACGACATGATGCCACCGTTCGATTGCATCACCAGCAGCCGGTTGCTGTACGCCGACAAATGTCGTTCGAGCTGATCGAGATAGCGATCCACCACCGGGATCAGCGACGCATTGATCACTGTCGTGCTGGCTCTCTCGTACTCGCGGATTTGCGGATAAATATCCGAAGAGACACACACCACGACCTTGGACCCCACCTCGGTACGAATCAGTTTCGCTACTTCACGCTCATGCGCCGGATTCAGGTAGGCATTGATCAGACATACCGCGATTGCCTCGACATGCTGCGCAGCCAACGTGCGGATAACCTGGCGCGTCTCCGCGACGTCCACCGCTCGTTCGATCGTGCCATCTCCGAGGATACGTTCGCTCAATTCCAAACGCAGCTGGCGTGGGACGAGCGGACGGCTGCGGACCCAATTAGGGTCTTGGAGGTTGGGACGCCGCTCTCCGCGCATCTCCAAATCGTCGCGGAAGCCGCGCGTGGTAATATAGCCCGTGGGCGCGGTCGTACCTTCAATGACCGCATTGGAAGCGATAGTGGTGCCGTGCACGAAATTATCGATGCGTTCGGAGGCTCCCGATTGGCGAATACAGACAACGATGTCCTCGCCGACCCGGTCGAGTAGAGAGAGTACCTTGGCCGTCTCTATCTTCCCGTCATCTCTGAGTACGATGACGTCGGTAAAGGTTCCACCGATATCGAATCCGACACGCATGATTCTGTCCCCTCTCCTTTGTGTTGCTTTTCAGTCCGCCGCCGCGGCCAGAGGCTGCTTCATCCTATTTCTCAAGGCCAGCGTCCCTTCGCGGTCGAGAGTCAAGTGCTCGGGATGGATCACGACTCCGTAGACTTCGTGCGCTCGGGCGACCGAGATTTTCCCTTCGGCAACATCGCGTGCGACCAATTCAGGGTCGCGTTCATAAGGGTCGCCGTAGCCGCCGGAGCCGTGGACTTTGTGGTAAACGCGATCGCCCGGCTGCACCTCAAGGTGGACATGCGCCTGAGGGGTGAGGACAGTCTCACGCTCGCCTGACCGATGAATGTTTACCGCGTCACCGCCGCGTCCGCCGCCAGCCAAGCCCTCGGCGCCGCGCAGGCCGACCGTGCGCAGCAGCACTTCGGCCGGCTGGCGAAAGCGCCACTCACGATAGACTGACACCGAGCCGCGATGCCGGCCCGCTCCTTCGGTGTCGGGCACGAACCCGAATCCCTCGATAACGACCGGATACTCGCGTTCCAACAGTTCCGCCGGCATCGAACCGTATCCGCCGCCCATCACCATGGGTGACGCCCCATCAACGCCGTCCGCCTGCGGCCGTCCACCCCAGCCACCGAAGAACACGTCCATGAAAGACTGATACTTGCCGCCGCTGTGGCAGTTGAAATGCAGCATATCAGCCCCCTCCCCAACTCCGCCAAGTCTTCCCGGCAGGGCCTTGGCGATGGCCCGATAGACCATGCCGCTCAGGCTCATCATCAGCGAGGCCCGACCGCCTACCGCGGCAGGGTAGCGTGGATTCAGCAAAGTCCCGGGCGGCACGATGACATCAATCGCGCGGGCGAAACCGATATTCGTCAGCGCATCACCCGGCACGAGGGCCTTGAACGGCGCTCGCGTCACGGCTTTGGTCGAGACCAGCGGTGCGTTGATCGACGCGTTGACCTGCGGTGGGCTGTCGGACAAATCGACCGTGGCGTGATCGTCGTCAATGCGGATAACCGCTTTCAGCAACACCGGTCCGCCTGTCACCTCGTTTTCATCCTCGAACAACATCTCTTCCCGATACTCACCCGAGGGGATTTGGCGAATCGCCGCGCGGGTGACGCGTTCCGCGTAGTCGATAATGTAGTCGCACGTCGCATTGAATTGCTCCAGGCCGTACTTATCGAGGAGCTTGGCGAGTTGCTCCTGGCCTTTCCAACAACTGGCGACCTTGGCGTCAACGTCACCAACCCACTCTTCGGGGGTGCGCACGTTGGCGACGATCACCTCAAGCAGCGCAGTATTCCGCCGCCCCTCGTCATACAGCTTCAGCATCGGAATGCGGACGCCCTCCTCAAAGCTGGATTGACAGAGGCTGGAAATGCCTCCGGCGAAGCGGCCGCCGATGTCGGTGTGGTGCGAATAGGAGATCAGAAAGCCGACGAGTTGGTCTTGCCAGAAGGCCGGCGCGATCAACGTGATGTCCGGCATGTGGGAAATGCCACAGTAGGGATCGTTCGCAATGATGATGTCGCCGGGTTTGAGTGCGCCCCCGTGCTTTGCCAAGACATTTTCCATGGTGTCGATAAAGACGCACATCTGATAGGGAGAACCACCTTCGCCGATGATACGCCCCTGGCGATCACAGACGGCGGTGGCGAAATCGCCGACTTTGCACATGCCCGAGCGACCGGTGCGGTAGACGGTGAGCGTCATCTCCTCGGTAATCGCCGCAATCTGGTTTCTAATCACTTCGACGAGAATCGGATCGAACGGTCGCTTCATAACAGCCTCCGTGGCGCAATGGATTTTCTCTCTCCCGGAAATGTGAGAAGGCAAGACAAGACTCTAAACGAGTTGCACACGTGCTGTCAAACGGACACCGCGGCTCTGGTCGAGATGCTCCGGCTTCCGGCTTGCGCCGTGCCGTGGTAGGTACAGGATCATCTATGGATTCACTTGCCACCGTCCTGAGACGCATCCCACTCTTTGCCGATTTACCACCCGGTAGTTTTGCGAAGATCATTGCCGACCTGCGAGAGGAGCATCATCTCCCCGGCACGGTCATTTGTTACGAAGGAGAAGAGGCGCGTGACTTTTATATTATCAAGTCCGGTCAGGTCGAGGTCCTGATTAGTCGCGGCGGCAACGAACGGGCGTTAGTAGCGGTCAACGGGCCGCATGATTGGTTCGGCGAACGAGCGCTCTTTTCCGACCGGCCACGCTCAGCCACCGTGGTTACCCGGACGGAGGTGGAATTGTGGCGACTCCCGCAGGAAAAGTTCCTTGGCTTGATCGAGGAGAATCCTTGGCTGATTCTCCTCTTCACTCAGGTCATTAGTGACCGCCTTTACCTCACTAATCAGGAGTTGTCGAAGAAACAGGCGGCTTTCAATTTTCAGATAGAATCCCTCTTTCGCGCGCAACCTCTGGAGTCCCGGAAGCTGCTGACTCACGCGGCCATCCTGACTACCCTTGACCCCGCCATCGTCTGTGAACTGCTCGATCTTCGTGATGCCGCTTCCACGGCGGCGACCTTCGAGGCAGACCAGCTGTTCGTCGCGCGAGACAACGGTGTCTTGAGCTATCCCGAAGCGGTGCGCGAGTTCCTACTCAAGCGCCTGGCCGATGAAGTCGGTGTGGATGGAATCCGCAGCCTGCACGCACGCGCGGCGTTGCTGTACGAGAAAGCGGGACAATGGGACCATGCCATCGACCATTATCTGGAGGCCGAGGATTTTTCCGCCGCCGCGCGCTTACTAGCTGGTCACGCTGACGAAACTTTTCGTGATGGTCGGCTTGATCTCTTACGCAAGTGGCTGGACCGAGTGCCTGTGGAGATCCTTCAGGATGGGCTTGCGCCGGTGAACGAAAAGTTGGAAAAGCACCTGCGCCCGGCTGAGACTGGTGGTACGCCCGCCCCGCCTCGCAGTCGATTCAACAAAAGCCGGGTGTCAGGATGGTTGAAGCGGTGGGGCGGTTTTGTCGGCGGTCTTGCCGCCGGCCTTGCCATCTGGGCCGCGCCTCAGATCGAGGGCCTGAGCGCCCAGAGCATGCACATGCTTGCGCTCCTCACGTGGGCGGTGATCTTCTGGGCGTTCGACGTACTGCCGGACTATGTTGTCGGCCTGGGACTCATCGTCGGTTGGATCTTGTTCGCGATCGTTCCGCCGGAAGTTGCCGTTTCAGGTTTTACCACAAGCCCGTTTTTTCTCATCATTGGCGTGCTGGGCATCACGGCTTCACTGCAAAGCTCGGGGCTCCTCTTCCGTCTCGCTTTGTATATTCTGCGCTGCTTTCCCCTGAGCTACCGTGGTCAAGCCACCGGTCTCTCTCTCAGCGGCACAGCCATTACCACCTTTATTCCTGATTCGACTTCGGCGACGGCGATCGCCGGACCGATCGTTCTGGCACTCTCCGACTCGTTGGGCTATGCGCGTCGTAGCAGCGGGTCGGCAGGACTGGCAATGGCCGCGCTCCTCGGTTTCGGCCAGATGGGTTCTTTCTTCCTGACTGGTGCCGCCGAGAATCTCCTAGCCTGGGGGTTGCTGTCGGAGGCTGCACGAACACAGATCACGTGGGGAAGTTGGGCACTGGCGGCGTTGCCATTAGCCATAGTCACATTCGGTGTTGCGTTCACCTTAATCATGGTTTCTTTTCCGCCCGAATTCCAACCGACCATTTCGCGCGGCCTGATCGAAACTCAGATCGAGGCCCTGGGTCCGCCCTCGCCTGCCGAGATCATCAACGGCGTGGTGCTCGTCGGCGCCATGGTGGGCTGGATCACGGCTCCGTATCATGGGATTGACGTGGCCTGGATCGCCATGAGCGGTTTGGCGCTGTTGCTGGCCATGAATCTGCTGGACCGCACGACCTTTCGCGCCGGGATCAACTGGGACTTCCTCTTCTATCTGGGAGCGGTGTTGAGTCTCACCAGCGTCGTGCGGCAACTGCACATTGATGCCTGGTTGATCGAGCTATTTACCCCGGTGCTGGAACCATTGGCCGAGCGCCCTACCTTGTTTCTCATGGTCATGGCGCTGGCGGTGTTCGCTGCCCGTTTCATTTTGCCTAGTCTTCCGCTGGTGTCGTTGTTCACCATTACCATCGTGCCGATTGCCGCCAACGCCGGAATCCATCCGCTCGCCTTCGTGCTGGTCCTTTGCATGGCCGTAACCGTGTGGTTCCTCCCCTACCAGAGTACCTGCTATCTGGCTCTCTATTTCGGCACCAAAGAGAAAGCGTTCTCTCACGCGCAGGTGCGATTGCTCGCCTGGAGCTACGCGGCGATTTACCTTCTGGCGATCCTCGTCGCTATTCCTTATTGGTGGATGCTGGGATTGATTCCGTGAACAAGAACGTTGATGCGGCTTCTCTGTGATGGCTGTCTATATGAATGTTCGCCCTTCGACAGGCTCAGGGCGAGCGGGCAGAGGCATCGCCGCAAAAGAAAACCCGTTCGTGCTGAGCTTGTCGAAGCATGAACGGCTCCTAGAGTAATGGCTGGCCGGATTAGCTTTCAGCGGGAAGGGCTGCCGGCGTCCACACCCGATACGGTCCTAGACGAGTCATCAAGCCCGCGGCGATGAGGGACGCCAGGACGAATGTCCCTAACACTAAACGGTATGAGCCGGTAGAGTCGAAACCCATGCCCATCAGGAGCGGGCCGACTACTCCCCCTAGAGTAAACGCGGCGAAAGCGTAGCCATAAATCTCGCCAAAGGCGCGGAGGCCGAAGTAGCGGCTCACCAGATAGGCGATAATGTCGCCTTCCGCCCCCATGCCCAAGCCCACGAGAAAGGCGGCGGCGAATGCCAACCCGCCGGTTGCGCCACCCCATAAGAGGATGAACCCTACCGCGGCGCCGCAGAAAAAACAGAGAGCCACCGCCGAGGCGAAAAAATGATCCAACAAATAACCGGCCCCCACCCGCCCCAGCAGCAAAGCCGCGCCGAGTAACGAAGTCGCAAGCGCCGCATTTTGGTGAGAGACGCCATGATCGGTCAACAACGGCACGAGATGAATCAGACAACCGTGGACACTGGCTGACATGAGAAAAAAGGCGCTCACCATGAGCCAAAACGTGCCGGTCTGCCGGGCTTCGTCGCTGCTCATTCCTTCTGGTCGAGCGGTAGGATTGCGTGCTTCCTCTCTCACCTCTTCCCCGTCAGGGGCGAGTCCGAGCATTTGTGGGGTTTCTTTGAGAAACAGCCCGACCACTGGAATAGCAACGACCATCACCATCAGACCGATGAAGATATAGGCTTGACGCCAACCCCGCTCCGTGATCAGGGCGTGCGCCAGAGACGGCATGACGAACGTGCTTACTCCCAGGCCGACCATTGTGACCCCGAGAGCTAGCCCTCGCTGCTTGTCGAACCAGTGAGAAATCACGTTCGAGTACGGGACCGGTGCGGTGCCACCGCCAACGATCCCCAGGAGCAGATAGATGGTGTACAAATGCCAGAGCTGAGCCGACAGCGTGGAGAAGGAGATCAGGCCGAGACCAAAGAGCAAGACCGATGGCACGATCACCTTGCGCGCGCCGAAGCGGTCCACCAGCCGGCCAATGAGCGGGAACACGCAACTCATAATCAACAGAGAGAGAGAAAACGCCCAGGAGATCTGCGTGCGGTTCCAGCCGAATTCCTGGCTGAGGGGCTTGAAGAACACACCGAAAGTGAAGGTCACAATCGGACCATAGCTCATCGACAACCCGAGCGCCGCCACCAACACAATCCACCAGCCGTGGAAGATCGCGCTGCCGCTTTTTTCTGTTTTCATTGTATCTCGCCCTCGATCAGTTTCCCTGTCCCCTGCTCTGCAATAGCATTCAGTTAGTGATTGTTTGCGGTAGAGCGCGCCCTTCGACTCCGCTCCGCTCAGGACGAGCGGAGCAGAGGTGCAAACGTCGAGCAATGTCCGCTCATGCTGAGCGTAGCCGCGTGAGCGGCGAAGTCGAAGCACGGGGCCGCTTCCTTAACTTCATACCATTGATCTGCCCTGTGGCGAGGGTGTAGCCCAGGTCACGTGTTCAACTCTTCTAACAACGCCTGGGCTTCCCGCAAATCCGCCGTCTCGAATCCTTCGGTAAACCAGTCATAAATCTCGGCCA
>Ga0187894_10006438_pt1 | contig 11527 bp, 12 predicted proteins | sample GBC1701081metaG_FD_136650 | JGI IMG/M metagenome (GOLD analysis project Ga0187894, IMG submission 136650) | White microbial mat communities from a lava cave in the Kipuka Kanohina Cave System on the Island of Hawaii, USA - GBC170108-1 metaG ...
CGACCGCGACGGCGCGCTTGGCGTTGCGTTGGCCGACGATGTAGCGGTCGAGCTCGGAGACGATCTCGCGCGGCGTCATCTGGCTCACGAGATCTCCTCCATCACCAGCTGGTCGTTGGTGTAGATGCAGATCCCGGCCGCGATTCCCATCGCCTCGCGCGCGATGCTCTTGGCGTCGAGATTCGTGTGCGCGAGCAGGGCCCGCGCCGCGGCGAGCGCATAGGCGCCGCCCGAGCCGATGGCGAGCGCGTCGCCGTCGGGCTCGATGATGTCGCCGCTGCCGGAGAGCAGCAGCATGGTGTCGCGATTGGCGACGATCATCAGTGCTTCGAGGCGGCGTAGAATGCGGTCGCCGCGCCAATCTTTGCCGAGCTCGACCGCGGCGCGTTGCAGCTGTCCGCCGAACTGCTCGAGCTTCTGCTCGAACTTCTCGAACAGCGTCATGGCGTCCGCCGTCGAGCCCGCGAAGCCGGCGATCACCTTCCCCTGGTACAAACGGCGGACCTTGCGGGCGCTCCCCTTCATCACCGTGGCGCCGACCGTGACCTGCCCGTCGCCGGCGAGGACGGTGACGCCCTCGCGCCGCACGCCGAGAATGGTGGTGGCGTGAAAGGCCGCCGTCGCGGCGGACGTGTCGGGAGACCGCTCAGGCACGGGGGTGTGCCTTGTCGTAGACCTGCATCAGATGGTCGAGGTTCAGATGCGTGTACTTCTGCGTCGTCGACAGACTCGCGTGGCCGAGCAGCTCCTGGATGGCGCGCAGGTCGGCCCCCTGCCCGAGGAGATGCGTGGCGAAGCTGTGTCGCAGCGCGTGCGGTGTCGCCTTGGTCGCGATGCCCTGTTCGCGGATGTAGGCGTCGACCAGGCGGGCGACGCTGCGGGTGGTCAGACGTGTGCCGGCGCGATTGAGAAAAACGGCGCGCTCGTCGCGCAGGCGCCGGCGACAGAGCTGGGGAAGCCTGGCGCGATAGACGGCGAGCGCGGCCAGAGCCTTCGTGCCGACGGGGACGATGCGCTCCTTGTTCCCCTTGCCTTGCACGCGCACCACCTGCACGTTGCCGTCGACGTCGTCCCAGTCGAGGCCGACCAACTCGCTGACGCGGATCCCGGTCGAGTAGATCGTCTCCAGGATGGCGCGATCGCGCGCGCCCGCCGGCGTATCGGCGTCCGGCGCTTCGATCAGGCGAAAGACGTCGTCGACGGTCAGATGCGTCGGCAACTTCTTCTCGCGCTTCGGCGTCGACACGCCGTCGGTGGGATCGGTCGCGACTGCGCGCTCGCGGCGAAGGTAGCGCCAGAAGCTCTTCAACGTGGAGATCTTTCTCCCGACCGAGCTCTTGCGGTGCCCCTCGAGCAGCCAGGCGACATAGGCGCGCACCGCGAGACTGTCGACGCGCGCGACGTCGATCTCCTTGCCGCCGGCAGCGAGTCCGAGACGGCGCTCGAGGAGGAAGCGTCGCAGCTGACGCAGATCGCTGGCGTAGTTGCGCGCCGTGTGCGGCGACGCGTTGCGCTCCACACGGAGCATGTCCGCGAAGGCTTCGATGGCTGCGAGCATCGCCTCACCGCGTATAGCAGCATTTGATCGCCGGGCAAGCGAAGCGGCACCTTCCCTACAACTCCGGCGAACGCGCTGGTATAGGGTCAGCGATGCCGACTTGCCACGCGTGCGGCGCGCCGCTGCCGCGCACCGAGCGCATCGGAAGACGCGAGACCTGCGTGCGCTGCGGCGCCGACCTGCACTGCTGCCTCAACTGCCGCTTCTATGCCCCCGGCCTGCACAACGACTGCGCTGAGAATCAGGCGGAGCGCGTCGTCGACAAGGCCAGCGGCAACTTCTGCGAGTACTTCTCGCCCGGGAAAGCGGCGCGGCCGGCCCCGTCGAGCGCCGGAGCCCGGGCGCAGCTCGACAGTCTCTTCAAGAAAGGAACCCGATGAAGCTCGTCGTCGTTGTCGCGGCGCTCGCCGTTTTCGCCGGTTGTCAGAAGCAGGACGAAGCGCAACAAGCGGCGCAGGGCTTCGTCGACCAGCACTACGTGCACATCGATCTGGTCGCGGCGAAGAAGTTCACGACGGGACTGGCGACCGCCAAGATCGAGGAAGAGGAGAAGCTGATCGCGGGAGTGACGCAGGAGGAAGGCACCGCGAAGCCGCGCGTCCACTACGAGCTGCTCGAGCGCCGACCGGAAGGGGAAGATCGCGTCACCTTTCTCTACAAGGGCGAGGCGCGCGGCGAAGACGCGAACGACGTCTTCACGCGCAAATGGCTGGTGACGGTGAAACGCGACAGCGGTGACTGGAAGGTGTCGAACTTTCACGAGTTCGACTGACCGCAGTCGCTCTGGTGAAGGCCGTCCCGAGCGTGCTCCGCGGGGAGATCATCTCCCTTTGAAGTGCGGCTCCCGCTTCTCCATCACGGCGCGGATTCCCTCGCGCGCATCCTCGGTGCTGAAGGTGATTCCCTGGTTGATCGACTCGTAGTCGAGCATCTCGTCGAGGGTGTGGGTGACGCCCCGATAGATCGACTTCTTCAGCATGCGATTGACGATCGGCGCGGCGGCGGCGATCTCTCGCGCCAGGCTCTGCACCGCGGCGGGAAACTCGTCGCGCGATAGGGCGCGACTCACGATTCCCAGTCGCTCCGCCTCGGTGGCATCGATGACGCGGCCGGTGAAGAACAGCTCGGCCGCGCGTGCGGTGCCGATCAGGCGAGGCAGGCTCCAAGTGCCGCCCATGCCGGGATGGATGCCGAGGCGGGTGAAGGTCATGCCCATCTTCGCGTCGCTGACTGCGATGCGCAGATCACAGGCGAGGGCGATGCAGAGTCCGGCGCCGATCGCGTGGCCGTTGATCGCCGCGATCGTCGGCATCGGCAGCTGTCGGACGGTGAGATACTGATTGTAGAAGTCGCGCGGCGAGCCGCCCATCGAGCTGCCCTCCTGGCTGACGCCGGCGTCGCGCGCGAGCATCGAGAGATCGCCACCGGAGCTGAAGGCCTTGCCGGCGCCGGTGAGCACGACGACGCGTGCCTCGCGGTCGGCGGAGATCTCCTTCACGGCGCGGATGACCTCGTCGCCCATCGCCGGCGTCATCGAATTGCGCGACTCCGGGCGGTTGAAGGTGAGGGTGACAACGCCGTCCTCGCGCGTGAGCGCAATGTGTTCGTAAGCCATGGCGTCCTTGTATAGCTTTGGCTCTTTTGGTGCCACGCCCAATCCCATGTAGAACCGCCGACCCGGCACATGTTAAGGGGCGAACATGCGGTTGCGGTGGTTCGCCGTTTCTCTTCTGGCGCTGGTCGCGGCGGCAGTTGTGGGGGTGCTGATCTTCGCCGGCAGGCTCGTCGACGCCAATCGCGATCGGATCCAGAGCTCATTCGAGACCGCCATCGGGCGCCCGGTGCATATCGGCTCGATCGGCGTGCGCCTCATCGGTCGCCCCGGGGTGACCCTGACGGATGTTTCGGTGGCGGAAGACCCTGCCTTCGGCAACCAGCCGTTTCTCGCGGCGCAGGAAGCGGCCGTGCTGCTGAAGGTCCGGCCATTGTTTCACGGCCGGCTCGAGATCGGGCGCATCGAGCTCGATCAGCCTCTCGTGCGCATTGTGCGCAACGCCGACGGACGATTCAACTACCAGACCCTCGGAGTGCCGGAGCGGCAAGCCCAGACGTCGGGGGCGACCTCGGCGCCGCCGGCCGACGGCGGCTTCGGCTGGGCCGTCGCGCTCTTCGACATCGAGGACGGCGCCGTCGAGTTCCTCGACAACGGAGTCTCACCGCCGAAAACGACGGAGATCCGCAAGATCTCGTTGCGCGCGTCCGACATTGCACTCGACGAGGCGATCCAATTCAAGCTCAGCGCCGCGGCCGATGCACCGACCGAGAACGTGGCCTTGTCCGGCTCATTCGGCCCGGTGCAGTCGGCCGATGGTGTGCCATTCGAGGTGCAAGGCAACTTTGGTCCGTTCGAGCGGTTGCCGCTCCGGGTCGAGTCGCTCGACGCGAGCGGAAAGGCACGCCCCGCGGGGATCGAGATCGCCGCGGCCTCGGTCACGGCCTTCGGCGGCGAGTTCACCGCCCACGGCACGCTGCCGCTCGTCGCCGCAGGCCCGTTCTCGTTCATCGGCAAGGGCAGCGACATCGAGCTGCAGAAGTTGCTGCCGGTGGTGGCGCCGAAGGCGAAGCAGGAGATCGAGGGAGTCGCGTCGATCGACGTCGCGCTCAACGGCGTCGGCAATACCGAGGCCTCACTGCGCGCCAGCATGCGCGGTCAGGTGACCGTTTGGATCCGCGATGGCGTTCTGCGCCACTTCAACTTGCCGAGCGAGGTCGTGAACCGCATTCCCTCCCTGCCGGGTCTGAGCCAACTGCTCTCCGACAACGTGAAGCCGAAGTACGCGGCGGTGCTCAATCGACCCGACACGCAGTTCGAGTCGCTCGAGGCGCGTCTGGACGTCGCCCCCGGCGTCACGCAGGTCGAAACGTTCAAGCTCGTCGGCGACGACTTCGGTGCCGAGGCCACAGGCACGATTCGCCCCGTCCTGCAGGCCGATCTGCGCGGCGAGGTCTCGCTGTCGCGGCGCTTCTCGGCCGACGTCGCCGCGGACGTGAAAGAGGCGCGACTCCTCTACAATGCCGACGACGAAATCGCCGTGCCTTTCATCTTCCGAGGCGAGATCGGTCGCGCCCGGCCCCAGCCCGATGTCGAGCGTCTCACCAGCTCGATTCTGAGCGCCCGCGGCAGCGATATTCTCAAAGAGGTCGGGAAGGGTCTGAACAAGCTGTTCCGCCGCTGAAACTCGGGCGGTCTACCTGCGCGCGTTCAACTCGCGCACGACCGCGGCGATGTCGCGGCTGAGGTCGGCCAGAGTCAGGCTGAGGGCTTCGACGCCGGCGGCCATGTCGGACGAAGTGGCGGCGTGTGTCGACTGCGTCTCGCGGCTGACGCTGGGCTCCTTGGCCTTCGACTTCGTGTCGCGCACCTGCCAGCGCGCTTGCAGTGTCGCGGTGTTCTGCGCGTCGAGGTCGAAGCGCACCACGTTGATCTCGATCATGTAGTCGGCCCGAACGATCTCGAGCGACGGATAGACGGCGATGCGATCGGTGCCCACGAAGCGGGCGAGGTTCTCGGCCAGCACGCGGACGACGCCGCCCTCCAGCCCACCGGCCCAGCGGTCGATTGGCGAGGGGCGAATTTCGGTTGGTCCGGTGCGGCACACGATCTCCTGTCGTCGCAAGTAGTCGGGCAGCCGCACCGGCCCGAGTCCGAGCGACACGTTCGAAAGAGGCGGGTCCGACGGTACGTCCGTCGCCGTGGTCAGGACGTAGAAGCGAGACGGGTCGGGCACCGGCTCGAGTAAAGAACAGCTCGACAGCAGAGTCGCGAAAGCGAAGCAGCCCAAGCGTTTCGTCCGGCGAGTCACTATTGCCTCCGTTCGGTGTTGCGCCCGCGCAGGAGCATACTGGGATCTCGCTCGAGCGCATCGGCGAGGGCGCGCACGCTGCGTGCGGCCTGCGAAAGATTCTCCAACGTGTCGACCACCTGGTAGGCGAGGGGGGAGTCGGGCGCGATCAGCGTCCGTGTTGAGGTCAGAGTCGCCTCGAGCTCGACCATCGTCTTTTGCGCGCGGTCGGACGTGGCGAGGAAGCTCTTCACCGCCGGCCCCATGTCGGCGCTGAGTTGCTTGCTGAGCACCTCGATGCTCTCCATCGTGTTGTGAAGCGCCACGATGGTCTCCTTCAGCTCCGGCGAGTTGACCAGCTTTTCCACCGCTTCGACGGTGCTCTCGATGCTGCGCCCGAGGCGGTCGAGGTCGAAGTGCTCGAGCTTGTCGAGCAGGCGCCGAACGACGAGCTGGATCTGTTCGAGCGCCGTCGGCAGAGTTGGAATCTCCGGTGTCTCGTGTGCCACGCCGACGAACTTCGCCGCCGTATTCGGCTGGAAGTCGAGCTGCACGAAAAGCAGCCCGGTCAGCAGGCTCTCGGTCTGGAGCTGTGCCCGCAAGCCGCGCTCGACGGCAGCCTGGATGCGCTCGGGCGACAGATCCGCCCAGCCGCCGGCACTGCTGACCTTGTTGGCATCGAGGTTGATGAAGACCGGAATGTGGCGATCCTCCGGCGGCTGGTCGTAATGCAGCATGATCTTGGTGACGTTGCCGATCTCTACGCCTTTGAAGCGAACCGGCGCGCCGACATGCAGCCCGTCGACCTCTCCCGGGAAGTAGAGAACGAACGGATAGGTTCGCGCGAACCAGCGGCCCGAGCCGATGATCGCGATCGCGGCGATCGTGAGGGCGACGCCGCCGACGACGAAGGCTCCGATCAGCGTCGGGCTGACTCTCTTCACTGCGGCGCCTCGCTCACTTCTTTGCCGTTCTCCTGCCCGCGCGTCAGGAAGCGGCGAACGCGTGGGTACTTGCTGCGCGCCAGCAGCTCCTTCGGGTGGCCCTGGGCGATCATCGTGCGCGCGCCTGCGTCGAGAAGAACGCTGTTGTCGCCGATGGTGAAGATGCTGGCGAGCTCGTGGGTGACGACGACGACGGTCGCGCCGAGGCTGTCGCGCAGCTGCAGGATGAGCTCGTCGAGCAGGCGTGAGCTGATCGGGTCGAGCCCTGCCGACGGCTCGTCGAAGAACAGCACCTCGGGGTCGAGCGCCATGGCGCGCGCCAGACCGGCACGCTTCTGCATGCCGCCGCTGATCTGGTTCGGGTAGTATTCCTCGAAGCCGCGCAGGCCGACGAGCGACAGCTTGAGCCGCGCGATCTCGTGGATCTCGCTGCGCCCGAGATCAGTGTATTCCTCGAGCGGCACGCCGATGTTCTCGGCCAAGGTCATCGAGCTCCAGAGCGCCCCCTTCTGATAGAGGACGCCAAAGCTCTGGAGCATCTGACGCCGCTCCTCCGGGTCGGCGCGGGTGAAGCTCTTGCCATGGTAGAGCACCTCGCCCTTGGCCGGCTCGATGAGGCCGATCATGTGGCGCAGCAGAGTGCTCTTGCCGCACCCGCTGCCGCCCATGATGATGAAGATGTCGCCTTTGCCGATGGTGAAGTTCAGGTCGCGCATGACGACGAAGTCGCCGTACGCCATCGTCAGGTTGCGAATCTCGATGTGCGGCTCGCGCTTCGGCGTCGTGGGAATTTCTTCGACCACGTTCAGATCCCCAGGATATTGCAGACGACGGCGAAGATGCCGTCGGTTACGATCAGCAACACGATCGCGGTGACCACCGCCGAGGTCGCCGCATCGCCGACGGCCGAGGCGCTATTGCCGCACTGCATACCTCGCAGGCAGCCGGCGATGGCGATGAGGATGCCGAAGACGCCGCTCTTGAAGATGCCGAGAAGGAAGTCTTTCAGCGCGATGGCGTCGACGGTCTCGCGAAAGAACTCGGTGGCGGAGAGATCGAGCATGCCGACGCCGACGACGGCGCCGCCGAGGATGCCGACGAGATCGGCGTAGACGCACAACAGCGGCATCATCGCGAGCAGCGCGATCAAGCGCGGCAGCACCAGAAACTCCATCGGCGAGATGCCCATCGTCGTCAGCGCATCGATCTCCTCGGTTACCTTCATGGTGCCGAGTTGGGCTGCGAAGGCGGCACCGGTGCGCCCGGACATGATGATGCCGGTCATCACCGCGCCCATCTCACGCGCCATCGCCAGGCCGACGAGGTCGGCGACGTAGATCGAGGCGCCGAACTGGCGCAGCTGCACGGCGCCCATGAACGCCAGGATGAGGCCGAAGAGGAAGCTGATCAAGGTGACGATCGGCAGCGCTTGCGCGCCGCACTCCTGGATGTAGAGAAACAGGTCGACGGCGCGAAACCGGGCGCGAAACGTGATCAAGCGCCAGCCCGCGATCGCGGCGCTGCCGAGGAAGTCGAGAAACTCGCGTACCTCCTCCACGCCGCCCAAGGTCGCCAGGCCGATGCGCTCGAGCAGGGGTACGCGCCGCTCCTTCGCGCGCGCGCCCTCTTTCTCCGGGACGGCTTCGGCGAGGCGGAGCAGGGCTTGAACTCCCTCCGGCAGGCCGCTGCGATCGGTTTCGAGTTGGTGCGCCTTGCAGAACTCGAGGAGCTGGACAAGGAAGGTCAGAATGGCGCTGTCCCAAGCATCAAGGGCTTGCGTGTCGAAGGCGACTTTGCGCACAGCATCGCGCGTGATTTCCCCCTCCACCTGTGTCGCCGCAGGCTTCTCGCCGCGCAGCACCCAGGCGCCGGCCAGGTGTATGACCAACGTCCCGTCAGGTGCCCGGCTGGAAGAGACCTCGCCGCGGGGAAGATCCGAACTTGGCGGCGTTCGACCCATGGGCAGGCGACGGTTCTTACATTCTCCCGGCCGAGTCAAGCGAGCCTCATGCGGGTCCGCGGCGCCTGCGGGTTCATGCTAGAGCGGCTTGCGATGAACAGGCGGATCGCCATCGCGGCCGTGCTCTGCCTGCACGCCGGTCTCGCATTCTCGCAGGCGACGCCGCCACTCGAGGTGGCGCCGACGGGACTCGAGGACACGTTCCGCTTGTCCGCGCAGGAGCAGCGCGCTCAGATCGAGACGCTGAAGGGGGAGCTGCAGGACGCCGAAGCGCGTTCGCAGCAGTTCCACGAGTATCTGCGCCGCATGCAATCGGATGCGGTGGCGCAGAAGGCACTGATCGCTCTCGGCCGCATGCGCCCTTACGAAGTGAGCCGTGCCGAGCGCAATTGGGAGAGCTGGCGGGGTGTGGCCACGGTGCGGCTACAGGAGGCCAAAGCGCTGGTCGCGAGTGTGACCGCGAGGCGGCACGAGCGAGAAGAACGCGCGCAGCTCTTCGCGGACGAAGCGGTCGCCGATCTGCCGAGCGACTCGAGCCAGGCTTATCAGGAGGCGAAGGCGGCCGAGAAGCAAGTCCTCGTGCTCCTCGGCCGACTCGAGGGAATCGGCGAGGCGAGCCAGCTCGACGCTCAGGCCGCCGTGGCGTTGTGCGACGACATCCTGGCGCAGCTCGCGCGCAGCGTCGAGCACATGCGCGAGCGGTTCTACTGGGAGCGGGCGGGACTCGGCGCGGTGCGGACCGCCGGCGAGGACCTGCGCAAGGACCTGGCGGCGATGTCCGGCCCAGTTTCGGAGCTCTTCCTTGCCCAGAACTGGCGCGGCACGCTGGCCGAAGCGCTGAAGGCCAATGCGCAAGAGATTCTCTTCGGCGCTCTGCTTTTGGCGCTCTCCATCTGGCGCGTCCGGCGACTGACGGGACGACTACAACGAGCGCTGGCGGAGTCGTCGTCGTTCTCGGCTCGGCTGGCGGTGGTGGTGCTGGTGACGCTGCGCCGCATCGCACCCTTCGGGATCAGCTGGGCTGTCTGTTTGATCTCGGTGACCGCGGTCGGTGCCGCGGCACCGAACTGGCTGCAACTGCTGCTGCTGTTCCTGCGCAACCTGTTCGTCTGGCGCCTGATCGTGAACTTCGCGCGCGTCGCCTTCAATCCCGAAGACGCGCGCCTTCGCCTATTCGCACTGACGCCCGAGCAGTGCGCTCTCGTCCGCCGCCGCCTCGAGCTCTTCGGCGGCTGGCTCTTCGTCGGACTCTATTTGTCCGAGTTGGTGGGCTACCTGGGCTTGGTCTCGGCGCCGCTGATGTTGGCCCTTCTCGTCGTGCAGCTCTTCGCGCTGAGGTTCCTCGACACGTCGCTTGCCCCGGAGCGGGTCGAAGGGGTGGGTTTCCCCGAGAACTGGAAGCGAAACCTTGGGCACTGGCAAGGGCTGGTGCGCACCGTCATCGTCCTGTCGATCGTCACCGCCGGCTTCGGGTTCATCGATCTGGCTTGGGTTGCCGCTTGGGCGGCGTTCAAGCTGAGCGCGCTGACGCTCGTCGCTCTTCTCGTCTGGCGCGCCGGAGTGCGCGCGGTCGACAGTTGGCTGGCGCCCTTCGACACGCGCGGGGGACCGCAGGTACAACGCTTGTGGGCGACGGTGGTGGTGGTCGTCGCGTTGCTGCTCGCGCCCAGCGTGGCCGGGATCCATCCGTTCGTCTTGAAATGGGGGCGCGAGCTGATGGAGTACGGCATTCCGATCGGCGAACGGACGATCACGCTCGGCAGCATGCTAGCGGCGGCGCTCTGCGTTTTCTCCGCATGGGCAATCGGCCGGCTGATCAACGCGTTCTTGACGCATCGGATCTTTCCGCACTCGGCCGTCGACGTGGGCATGCGCGAAGCCATCACCGCGACGATCGGCTATCTGCTCCTGGTCGGCGGCGTCCTGCTTGCAATCGTGCAACTCGGCTTCGACATCACCAGCCTCGCCATTGTCGCCGGTGCCTTGTCGGTCGGCGTCGGTTTCGGCATGCAGACCTTGGTGAGCAACTTCGTCAGCGGGCTGATCATCCTCTATGAGCGCCCCTTCCGGCTGGGAGACATTCTCGAGCACCAAGGCGTGATGGGCTCGGTAAAGCGCATCCGCACGCGCTCGACCATTATGCAGACCTTTGACGAGTCCGAGCTGGTGCTCCCCAATTCGGAGTTGCTGACCAAGCAGATCACGAACTGGACGCTGAGTAACTATCGCGCCCGGGCCACGATTTCGATCGGCGTGGCGTACGGGTCCAACGTCGAACTCGTGCGCGAGACGCTTGTCGAAACCGCGGCCGCCCATCCGCGCATGATCGAGGAGCCGCAGGTGTTCTTCACGCGCTTCGGCGACAGCTCGCTCGACTTTCAGCTGATGATCTGGGTCGACATACGGGAGAGGATGCAGGTCGTGAGCGACGTGCTCTTTGCCATCGACAAGGCCTTCCGCGAAAAGGGGATCGAGATCCCGTTTCCCCAGCGCGTCTTGCACGTGCGACCACAGGCCGGCGAGTGAGGACTGCGGTGCGACTGTTGCTCCTGCTCGCGGCGCTCGCGGCCGTACTGTTCGTCTTTCGCGGGCCACTCCTGCGGCGTCTGGGCGCCGCCCTCGTGGTGCACGATCCGGAAGCGACGTCTGATGCGATCGTGGTGCTCTCGGGCTCGCTGCCGGACCGAATTCTCCACGCCGTCGACCTGTACAAGGCGGGTCTGGCGCCGGTGATCGTGCTGACGCGCGAGTTCGAGCTGCCCGGGCTCGGCGAGCTGCGCGCGCGCGGCATCGAGATTCCGGAGCGCTACGAGCTGAACCGATCGATCGCGCGGCAACTCGGCGTACCGGACGACGCGATCGTCACGGTCGAGCCGCGAGTCGGCAGCACGATCACCGAGGTCGCGGCGCTGCTTCCCGAGCTGCGGCGGCGAAACCTGCATTCCATCCTGCTCGTCACCTCGAAGACGCACACGCGGCGCGCGGGGCTCATCTTCGCGACACTGGCCGGTGGCGACGTCACGCTGCGCGTTTCGCCGACGCCTTACGACCCCTTCTCGCCGGACGATTGGTGGAAGCGGCGAGAGCAGACTCGGCGCGTCCTCACCGAGTACGGCAAGTGGTTGAGCTTCTACGTCGCCGATCGCTGCCGCTCCCCACCGCGCGGGGAGCGTGGATGAGCGCCGGCATCGCCCCCCTCTCCGTGCGTCCCGACCCGCGCGAC
>Ga0187894_10006439_pt1 | contig 11526 bp, 4 predicted proteins | sample GBC1701081metaG_FD_136650 | JGI IMG/M metagenome (GOLD analysis project Ga0187894, IMG submission 136650) | White microbial mat communities from a lava cave in the Kipuka Kanohina Cave System on the Island of Hawaii, USA - GBC170108-1 metaG ...
GGCGCAATTATGATTGCCAGCGCCCCACATAAGCCGCCAACAAGTGGTATCCAGGATGATGTGCTTCTCCTTAGTATGAAGCCTTGCCAAAACACATAGCCATTCAGCAAAGCAAGCCAAATGAAGACTATTAGCAGCAGAATAGCCAATGCCCAAGTTAGCCAAATCATAAGAGTAGAGCAAACGCAGCAAGGAATGTCTGGTTCCCGTTAGTAAGATAGTCCTCTAGTTCCCTGATTCTACCTTGAGCCTGCGCCGGTGCTGATATATCATCGCGCCGTCTCGGACACTCGATAATTGACGCACGGTTGTCTTAACAGATACCATCATTCTGGAATATGAACGATCCTCGCCACATTACAGAGACAGCGCAAGAAATAGGGGAAAAGGCTCACGCTAACGGGCAGTCTGCTTCTTTCGATGCCCTCATCTCCAATGCGCTGACCCGCATCGCGCAAGGCGATCTCGGTTTTCCTGTCAATGGCGAATTGCAACACTTGAGCGGCGAAGATAAAGACCTGTTGTTGAATCTCGACGGGCTGGCGCGAAGACTGCGTTACATCGTCGGTCGCCTGCAACGCGCCGCCGATTCCATTGAAACGGTCGTCGGCGAAGTCCTGCGCGGCACACAAACACTCTCAGCCAGTGTGCTTGATGAAGCCAATTCGGTCGCCGAAACCTCTGTCTCTATCTCAGAAATTAATTCCTCAGTGCATTCTATCGGCGGCAACATTCAATCGCTTTCTGATTTAACCCAGACAACCTCAAATTCGATTATTCAGATGGCGGCTTCGATTGACCATGTTTCGCAGAACTCTGAAGAGTTGGCGCAGTTTGTCGAAGAGACCACTGCTTCAATTGAGCAGATGGCGGTGAGCATTCGCAAGGTCGCTGAATCTACAGAAGCCCTCGCGGAGTCTGCCGAAACCACGGCGCGTTCGATTGAAGCGATTGACAGTTCAACGCGCAGTATTGATGAATCGGTTAAAGAGACAACCGGCATTGCCGAAGAAGTCGCTCGCTCCGCCGATGCGGGTAGTCAACTCGTAGCCGAAACCGCCGCCAGTGTTACCAAAATTAAAGAAGCGATTGATGCCGCAACAGAAACCATTACGCGGCTCGGCAAACGCTATGAACAGATTGGCGAAGTGACGCACGTTATTGATGAGATTGCCGACCGCACTCATCTGCTGGCATTGAACGCGGCAATTCTGGCAGCACAGGCGGGCGCTCAAGGTCGCGGCTTCCGCATTGTTGCCGATGAGATTAAGGAACTCAGCGAACGCACCGCCGCTTCAACACGCGAAATCGAGCAGGTCATTAAAGCCGTCCGCGAAGATGTGATTGAAACCATCGAGCGCGTCGGCGTTGGCAGTCAACGCGCCGATGAAGGCGTTGATCTTGCCGCCCGTGCTTCCGATTTACTCAACGAAATTAAAGACAAAACCACTTCCTCATCTGACCGCATTCGTCAGATTGCCGATGCAACAGCGGTGCAGGCTGCCGAGAGCCATACGGTCTTTCAAGCGGCGGATTCCATGCGCCAGCAGGCACGCGATATAGAACGCGCTACCAGCGAACAGGCAGAGACTTCCAAACAGATTGGCGAACGCGCTCTGCACATGAGCGAACTGACGAAACAGGTGCAACGAGCCACCGGCGAACAGGCAAAAGTCTCGCGTTACATCGCCTCAGCAATGGAAGATTTGAGTCTGGTGGTTGAACAAATTCGGCTGGCGTCAGGCGAACAGGCGGCGGGCGTTGAACAGGTTGTGCGGGCGATTGAAACCATTAAAGAAGTCGTAGACAAAAATCAGGCGTCCATCTCTGGCATCAATAGCGCCGTTGACCTTCTGGTGCGCGAAGCCGAATTGTTGAACCGCGAAGTCGAAGCCTTCACGTTGCCGGAATCGCAACCGGGCGGGCATCTGCGCTTCGCGCTTCGTACCTCGCAATTGATGTTAGACCCGGCGACCGTCTCTTCGATTTCGCGCAATGAAGTGATCTCAAATATCTTTGAAGGTTTGGTACAATTTGGCGAACGCGCCGAAATTCGTCCGGCGCTGGCGGAACGCTGGGACATCTCGCCCGATGGCAAAACCTATACGTTCTACATTCGAGAAACCGCCCGCTTTCATAACGGGCGACGAGTACGCGCTGAGGATGTTAAATACTCCTTCGAGCGGCAACTACGGCAAAACGAAGATGCTGGCGCATGGGTCTTTCGTCCTTTGGTTGGCGCAGCAGAGTTTATGGCAGGCGAAGCGGAAACCGTCAGTGGTATCCGAGTGGTCAACGAGCGCATTCTCAAGCTCGAATTAGTGCAGCCAATCGCCTTCTTTCTTTCAACACTTTGCGTAGATTATGCCTATGTACTGCCACGCGAAGAGGTCGAAAAACCGACGCTCGATTTTGAGATGAAGCCAGTCGGTTCAGGTCCCTTCAAACTCCTTGAGCCGGTTACCGGGCGCGAAGTTCAGCTTGAACGATTCGCTAATTATTGGAATCCGTCGCTGCCGCTGGTTGACCGTTTAACCATTCAATTTGGCTTGAACGGCGAAGAGATTTTCGAGGCTTTTTTACGCGGCGAGATAGATTATGTCAGCGATTTACCGCTCACTTACCTGAATGAATTTAAGCGCCGCGCCGGAGAGATACATCTATTGGAAGCCTTACAGTTACAGACGCGGATGCTGGTTTTCGATTCGGAGCGCCCGCCTTTTGATGATAAGCGGGTGCGGCAGGCAGTCTGTTACGCCATCAACCGCCCGCGCTTCATTCAGGAGGTCTACGATGGCATGGCAGAACCGGCAACCGGCGCAATTCCACCGGGGCTGTTGGGTCATGACGCACATGAAAAAGGCTATGTCTATAACCCGGAACGGGCGTTGGAACTGCTGAAAGAAGCCGGCTACGATAACGGCTTTGAGACGGAAATCTGGTGGTCGGATTCGGTGACGCCAACGGTTGAAGTTCTCAAAGAAGACCTCGCCGCCATCGGCATTCAGGCTGAATTTCGTTATGTCGGCTTGACTGAATTGCAACGCGCTTTGCGAATGCGTGCTGCGCCGATTGTCGGACGCGATTGGTATGCGGACTACCCTGACCCCGACAATTTCACCTATGTACTGTTCAATTCGCGCAATCGGGATTTATTTATCGGCACGTATTCAAATGAAGAAGTAGACCGTTTGACCGATGAAGCGCGTTCCGTGCTAGACCGCGAACAGCGCGAAACGCTCTATAAAGAAGTGACCAGACTGCTACTTGAAGACGCGCCATGTGTCTTTCTGGCGCATCGTCGCAGTTTCGTTGCTCACCGCGCCGACCTTGAAGGCGTGACGCTGCATCTGCTCTCCCCCTTCGTTACGCCGAAAGATTTATGGTTCGCCAGACAAAGCGAAAAATAAGATAAGGATAATTGGCTTCGCTGTCCTTCATCATGTATCATCTCAGCGTTTTACCTATCATTATCATATTTTGAAAGGATTTTTTGTAATGTCAGATTTCAGACTCTTAGTTGGTAAATCGGCGATTGTTACCGGCTCCGGGCGCGGCATCGGCAAAGCCATCGCTCACTTGTTCGCGCAGCATGGCGCTTCGGTTGTCATTAACGATATTGACGCCGACGTTGCCGAAACGACGGCGAAAGAGATTACCGAAGCGGGCGGCACAGCGGTGGTCTGCGCCGGTAGCGTCACCGATGTTGAATTTCCCGAACGGGTTGTCAAGACCGCAGCAGAATCCTTCGGCGGCATTGATATTCTGGTCAATAACGCCGGATATACCTGGGACTCGGTGATTCAGAATATGACCGATGAACAATGGTACGCCATAATTGATGTCCACCTGACCGCGCCGTTCCGCATCATTCGCGCCGCCACGCCGTATATGCGTGAAGTTGCCAAAAAAGAGATTGAAGAAGGCAAGCAGGTGCATCGCAAAATCATCAACATTTCGTCAACATCGGGAGTGGCAGGCAACGCCGGACAAGTTAATTATTCAGCTGGAAAGATGGGCATTGTCGGCGTCACCAAGACGATGGCGAAAGAGTGGGGACGTTTTAATATCAACGTCAACGCCGTCGCTTATGGCTTTATTGAAACGCGGCTGACACAGGCAAAAGAGAAACAGGAAACCATTGAGCGTGAAGGCAAACAAGTAGCGTTAGGCATCCCGGAAGCCATGCGGCAGATGTCAGCAAAGTTTATTCCGCTTGGTCGCGGCGGCACACCGGCAGAAGCCGCCGGTCCGGTGCTGTTTCTAGCGTCACCGTTATCAGATTACGTGACCGGGCATTGCGTTCTGGTGACCGGCGGCTCTTACGTCTAAGCAACGATGACAACCGAGCAGAGCGTTACAGAAGAGCAGCGTTGTGATTGTGGCAGAGCCTTACCCGTTGCACAGGCGCAGCACGTTTATGATTGTCCATGCGGCAAATTATGGTTGCGTGCCGATTGCTCCGAAGTTTGCGAAGGCTGGGTTGAATACTGAGCGAAATTGCTTTTGACCGATTCAAGCGCGTCGTTTACAATAAGGTTTCGTTATCGGGGCGTGGCTCAGCTTGGTAGAGCGTTCGGTTTGGGACCGAAAGGTCGGAGGTTCAAATCCTCTCGCCCCGATCTTTGACAATGAAGCTGGCAAAAGTAAGAGCATTTTTACTTTTGTCACTTCTTCATGCGCCCGTAGCTCAGCCGGATAGAGCACCTGCCTTCAATAGGAGCCCATGCAGAGAACCGTAATCTGTATGGTGGAGGGTGCTGTATCGGTGAAACTCTAAAGAAGCGGACTCGCTTCCATGACAACACCGAGGAAACCTCATGGAAAATCGCTTGAATCATTTTGGCGTGAATAAGATTTATCTTCATCACACTAAAAATAAAGGCGATTTAGGGGTGGCAAAGGCTTACTGTGATCTCGTCGAAAAAGGGTACATTGTTTTATTCCCTGCGACGGAACACGCTCCATTTGATTTGGTTGCTTATGATGGCATTCGCTTTGTAAGAATTCAGGTCAAATACAGAAGAGTTGTGAACGGTGTCCTGCAAGTTAATCTGATTAACTGGTGGGCAGACAAAAACGGTTCTCACGGTAAGCGGGTTGATAAGAGTCAGGTTGATGTTCTCTGTGTCTACTCTCCTGAGCCAGACAAGTGTTATTACTTCAGAGCGGAGGAAATCAATACATCATTGACTCTTAGAATCACTGCTCCTAAAAATAATCAATCGAAGAACGTAAAGTTCGCTGATGACTACTTGAGGGTTCCGTAGAGGCCATACGCACCCGGGCTGAAATGCCCAAGATATGGTCCAGACTACAACACATATAAATTCGTTTGTATGTGGTCAGGGAAACCTGATGTGGTAAGCTAAGCAGGGGGTCGCACGTTCGAGTCGTGCCGGGCGTATTTTGCAATCAGGCAGCCAATTTCTGGCTGCCTTTTCTTTTTTCCTATAGGGTTTACCGGCAATCTGCATCCGTTACATCAACCTCATTTGTTCTGTATAAACTATTGTTCCTTAAACTATGGCTGTGATATTTTGATTACCCTGCAAAGGCGGATTGCATCCGGTTTTCTGGAGTATCATATCAATTCTTGAAAAGGATTACGGTTCCGTTCTTAAGTGAAACTGATTCATGCCACATATATTTGACAACATCGAACAACGCCTGCTACCGGCGTTAAAGACTTCGCTGGAAAGCGCCATACGCGCCGATTTCTGCGTTGGCTATTTCAATCTGCGCGGCTGGAAAGCCATTGATTCGCACATTGAATGCTGGGGCGGTGATGCCGAAGGCTGCTGCCGTTTGCTTGTCGGTATGCAACGCCTGCCACAGGAAGAGTTGCAGGAAGCCTTAACCTTCATCCGCAAAGATGAAGGCATGGACAATCAAACGGCGCTACGCCTGAAAAAGAAGCTGGCAGAAGAGTTTCGCAATCAACTTACCATTGGCGTTCCCACCAATGATGATGAGGCAGGCTTGCGCCGTCTCGCCGGACAAATTAAATCTAAGAAGGTAGTCGTTAAACTTTTCCTCAGACACCCCCTACACGCCAAGCTCTATCTGCTGTTCAGAGCCGACCGACTCTATCCAATGCTTGGCTATCTCGGCAGCAGCAATCTGACTTTTTCCGGTCTGTCGAAACAAGGTGAGTTGAACATTGATGTTCCCGATCAGGATACCTGTCACAAGCTGGCGAAGTGGTTTGAAGACCGTTGGAATGACCGCTGGTGCATTGATATTTCCAACGAACTGGTTGACATCATCGAAGAGAGTTGGGCAAGAGAAGACCTCATTCCGCCTTATCATATCTATGTCAAGATGGCGTATCACCTGTCGCAGGAAGCCCGCGCCGGACTGGCTGCATTTCGCATCCCGCGAGAGTTCAGCAAACTCTTCGATTTTCAGAAGGCTGCCGTAAAGATAGCGGCTCACTATCTGAACAAACGCGGCGGCGTGTTAATCGGCGATGTCGTCGGCTTGGGTAAAACCTTGATGGCGACGGCTCTGGCTCGCATCTTTGAAGAAGATTTCGGACTCAGTACCTTAATCATCTGTCCGAAGAATCTGGTTAAGATGTGGCAATCCTATGTTGACCAATACGGCTTGCGAGCGAAGGTCTTATCGCTCAGTCGGGTTATCCATGAATTGCCGAATGTCCCGGCACGATTCCGGCTTGTGCTGATTGATGAAAGTCATAATCTGAGGAATAGAGAGGGACGACGGTATCGCGCAATTCAGGAGTATATCGCTCAATACGAGGGCATAAAGTGCATCCTGTTGAGCGCCACGCCCTACAACAAGACCTATCTTGATCTATCCAATCAACTTCGCCTGTTTGTTCCAGAAGACAAAGATTTGGGCATTCGCCCCGAACAACTCTTACGGCAAATTGGCGAGACCGAATTTCTCAGCCGTTATCAAGCGCCGGTGCGTTCGATTGCGGCTTTCGAGAAGAGCGAATTTGCCGATGATTGGCGGGAATTGATGCGCCTTTACATGGTCAGGCGGACTCGTAGTTTCATTCAGGATAATTATGCAGAGATAGACCCTGATACGAATAGAAGATACCTCTTGCTTGAAGATGGCAGTCGCTCGTATTTCCCGCAACGAATTCCCAAAACCGTCAAGTTTAAAATAAGTGACGATGTGACGACTGACCCTTACGCTCGTTTGTATGATGATGGCGTGGTGGAAATCATTAACAAACTCAACCTGCCTCGCTACGGGTTGGGGAATTATGTAGCGGCAGCCCCGAAACAACCGCCGAATCCATCGGAAACCAGATTCCTGCAAGACCTCTCTCGTGCCGGAAAGCGGCTCATGGGATTTTGCCGAACCAATCTGTTTAAGAGACTGGAAAGCAGCGGACAGGCATTTCTGCAATCAATAGAGCGACACATTCTCCGCAATTATGTCTTTCTGCACGCTATAGAGAACGGCGATCCTTTGCCAATCGGCACACAAGACGCTGCCATGCTCGACACTCGCACCTATGACGCCGATGCCGATGCGATGGCTGCAACAGCAGATTTATTCAGCGATGAGGATACGGACGATGGCGATACGAAAACCACAGAGACTAACCATCTCCTGACAGAAGAAGATTTTCAGAGACGCGCTGCCGAAGGTTATGCTCACTATCAAACGGAGTACCGCAACCGCTTCAAATGGGTGCGGTCTGATCTCTTCCTGCAAGCCTTAGAAAAAGATTTGCGTAATGATGCGCGGGCGTTGCTCCAGGTTCTGCAAACCTCCGGCGACTGGCAAGCGGCAGCCGACGACAAACTGCAAACGCTGATTCGCTTGCTTGCCCGAAAACACGCCAAAGAGAAGGCGCTTATCTTCACGCAATTTGCCGACACGGTGCGCTATCTGGAATCTTCATTGAAGCGGTATTTTACGGCGGTCTCCGGCGTCTGCGGCGATTCCGCAGACCCTACAGGATTAGCGTGGCGATTTTCACCTGTCAGCAACAATAAGCGAAGCGAAATCAAACCCGAAGATGAGCTCCGCATCCTGATTGCCACAGATATATTAAGCGAAGGGCAGAACCTTCAAGATTGCTCAATCGTCATCAACTATGACTTGCCGTGGGCAATCATCCGGCTCATTCAACGGGCGGGGCGCGTTGATCGCATCGGGCAGCAGTCGGAGAAAATCTTGTGTTACTCATTCCTGCCAGCGCAAGGCGTAGATAAAATCATCCGGCTGAGAGAACGAGTACGCCAGCGATTGACGCAAAATGCCGAAGTAGTTGGCGCTGATGAAGCCTTCTTTGAAGATGATAAGGACAGCCGAATCATCATTGACCTCTACAACGAAAAGGCTGGCATACTCGATGGCGACGCTGACACCGAAGTTGACCTTGCCTCTTACGCTTATCAAATTTGGAAGAATGCCATAGATGACAATCCGGCATTGAAAAAGGCGATTGAATCTCTGCCTTCCGTAGTCTTTTCCACTCGCTCGTTTGCAGCAACCAAACAAGAGCCGGAAGGGGCGCTTATATACCTTCGCACAGCACAGGGGAATGACGCATTAGCCTGGATTGATAGAGATGGAAATAGCGTAACGGAGTCTCAATTCGCCATTCTGAAAGCGGCTGAATGTTTACCCGATACGGATGCCATACCGCGTTATGAAAAGCATCATGAATTAGTGAAGCGGGGAGTAGAGCTAATTGCTGAAGAAGAACGTTCAGTGGGCGGGCAGTTGGGCAAACGCACAGGGGCGCGTTACCGCACCTATGAACGGCTCAAAGGGTATGCAGAAGAGAGTAAAGGAACACTATTTGAGTCACCTGAATTGTTAAAAGCCCTTGATGAAATCTATCGCTATCCTCTACGGCAAACTGCCGCAGACATTTTGAATCGCCAGTTGAAAAGCGGTATTGCTGATAACCGGCTCGCGGAATTGGTCATTGCCTTGCGAGACGAAGACCGCCTTTCCCTGATACATGAAGAAGAACAATCACAGGAACCCCACATCATCTGTTCGTTAGGTCTGATGAATCCGGTTTCCGGCTGATGCGTAGGAAAGAGGAACCAGTAAGAACTTTCAGGAGCGGGGGTTAGAGTTCAACCTTCAGGTTGGTCGTAGCTTCAAATGCCGTCCTTACGGATTATGACGAAAGCTATCAACCGTAAAAAATGAGCAGCGCGAGGCTCACAGGAAGACAAATGTTTTGCCTCCTCACGCTACTGCCAAACTAAAGTTTGTACTCTAACACCTGTCGCTAAACGGTGCGTCAAGTAATCTGATTATTGCGCCATCAGTCAGAACGAGGAGCGGTAGCGACTCGGTTTGTCACCTACTCGCTACGGCTTGTGGTTCTGACCTGAGGTTAAGGAGTAAAGAAGCGTCTATGGGTAAGCTCAATGTAAAACGGACACGCGACCTTTTGCAGCAATTCAAATTTGATACTCTATTTATTGAAGAACTTGGCTGGTCGCAAGCTGTCAATCGCAAGCCGTTAGCGTTTCAGCTAAATGGGCAACAATTTGAGCGCAGCCAAACCGCCCAACTCTCAGGCGTAATCGTATTTGAGATTACAACCGACGATGGCAGCATTCCCGACAGTAAAACCCGTATCGCCATTCATAAGGAAATCGCCAAATCGCATTTTGAAAATCTGTTGATCTTCCTGAATAGAGAACGCACTCAGAGTCTCTGGTACTGGGTCAAACGCGAAGACGGCAAAACTCACCCGCGAGAGCATTGGTATTTTCAAGGGCAACCCGGTGACCTCTTTCTCAGCAAATTGAGCGCCATGGTGGTTGACCTTCAGGACTTTGACGAAGAGGGCAATGTTGCCGTCATTGAAGTTGCCAGTCGTTTGAAGCAAGCCTTGGATGTTGAGCGGGTCACGAAGAAATTTTATGCCGAATTTTATCAGGAGCATATGGCTTTTCTGGAACTCATCAAAGGCATTGACGATGAGCGTGACCGCCGCTGGTATGCTTCCATCATGCTGAACCGCTTGATGTTCATCTATTTCCTGCAACGCAAGCATTTCCTCGATAACGGCGATCTTCTTTATTTACAGAACAAATTGCAGGCGACAAAGCAGCAGGGCGACAACCACTATTACGAGTCGTTTTTGAAAACCCTGTTTTTCAAAGGCTTTGCCGTTGCCGAAGCCGAACGCGAGGCAAAAACCAACGCGCTGCTTGGCAAAATCAAATACCTGAATGGCGGACTCTTCATTCCGCACCCGATTGAAGAACGCTGGCAGAAGATCGAAATTCCTGACCGGGCTTTTGAAAACCTCTTCGCGCTCTTTGGGCGTTACTCCTGGAATCTGAACGACACTGCCGGCGGCGATGACAATGAGTTGAACCCGGACGTTCTCGGCTATATTTTTGAAAAGTACATCAACCAGAAAGCCTTTGGCGCATACTACACGCGACCGGAAATCACTGACTATCTCTGCGAACGCACCATTCATCAACTGATTTTAGATAGAGTCAATGCGCTGAATGCTCCCTTACAACTCAAGACTGAACAATCGAAGCTCTTTGGAGCCGAACAGAAGCACCTTAGCGGCAGGCAGTTCGGTTCAATGGCGGAAATGCTGATGAACCTCGATGCGCCGCTTTGCCGGACGTTATTGAATGACATTCTGCCGGAATTGTCGTTGCTTGACCCGGCTTGCGGTTCCGGGGCGTTTCTGGTTGCGGCAATGAAAACCCTCATCAATATCTACTCGGCAATCATCGGCAAAATCAAATTCCTCAACGACACGAATCTGACGAAATGGTTGCACGACACCGAACGCGACCATAAGAGCATCTCCTATTTCATTAAAAAGCGCATCATTACCGATAACCTCTACGGCGCGGACATCATGGAAGAGGCAACGGAAATCGCCAAATTGCGCCTGTTTCTGGCGCTGGTGGCTTCGGCGCAGACCGTTGCCCAGCTTGAGCCGTTGCCCAACATTGACTTCAATATTCTGGCGGGCAATTCACTCATCGGCATCCTCACGGTAAATGCCGAAAAGTTCAACAAAGTAGGCAGCGAATTTCAGGGCAGTTTCTTCGGGCAATGGGACGCCGCCGATTATCAACAGGTGTTGGAAGAGAAGAACCGTTCCATCGCGCTCTACAAAGAACACGCTTTTCTTGACGGCGAGCAACAAGGACTGGAACAGCACGTCCGCCTGCTGCAACTGCGCGAACATATCGAAAAAGTCCGCCAGTCGTCTTACAAGAAGATTAACACTTTACTGCTCGACGAATTTCATACTCTCGGCATCAAGTTTGAAGAAGCGACGTGGGATGATGCAAAGAAGAAAGAGGGCAAGCCGCAGAAACGCGCTTTACAGATTGACGATATAGAAGCGTTGCAGCCGTTCCATTGGGGCTACGAGTTCGACAAAATCATCAATCGCGGCGGCTTTGATGCGATTATCACCAATCCGCCTTGGGAAATTTTCAAGCCGCAAGCGAAGGAGTTTTTTGCCGAACATTCCGAACTTGTCACCAAAAACAAGATGACGATCAAGGATTTTGAGAAGGA
>Ga0187894_10006440_pt1 | contig 11520 bp, 8 predicted proteins | sample GBC1701081metaG_FD_136650 | JGI IMG/M metagenome (GOLD analysis project Ga0187894, IMG submission 136650) | White microbial mat communities from a lava cave in the Kipuka Kanohina Cave System on the Island of Hawaii, USA - GBC170108-1 metaG ...
CAGCACCTCCTGACGCTCTCGGTGGAACGGCACGGGGAATGGTTTACACTCGCGCGCTACCATGACTTCGATTGGGCCGAGAAAGGTCCAGAGGCGATCGCACGTTTCTTGAGTTTGTCTGTCGATGAAGTGTTCCCGGTCACCTACGACCTTCGACGATACGCAAAAGGTCACCCTGTTGCGCTCACGGGACAGGTTTTCAAAGAACCCCGAGAGCGCCTCTCCCGGGCGCAAATCATCGCGATGGCAGTCCCATGAAGACATGCGAAGTCATGCACCAACTTCCCGCCCGTGCGCAAGGCGCGCCCTCGCTTTCATTGTTGACGACGTCCGCGTGCTGGCCGTCACGCTCACCGCCGCCGGTTTCGGGGTCGTGGATGACGAGCCGCTGGAAGGCTACGCCCGGGTGTATGTCGATGACCCGTTCGGCAATCGCCTGGAAGTGATGGAACCCCTGCCATCGAATCCCTGAGGGGTGCGACACAAATTTCCGGTTTCGTACCGGTTGCGGCCGGTCGCGGCGCATGTATATAGGCCACATCGAGTTCCCGTTCCCGCCCGCCTTCGCTGAAGCTACGGCGGGCTCGGTGCAGTCCGCCGTAGCGCAAGCGAGGGCGAGCTGACGAGCGTTTCGCGTGCCTCAACGTCACGAGGCAAGGCCGTCGCGGGGTCGAGATACGGGCGCTTCGCTGACCCCGCGTCACAGGGTGAGGCCGTCGCCGGGTCGAGACGCGGGCGCTTCGCGGGCCTCACGTCACGAGGCAAGGCTGTCGCCGGGCTGATCGTCTCGGGCGCTTCGCTGGTTGCCGTCGTCAGGCAACACGCTGCCACAGTCATTGGGGTCGTCTCATGGCTGCCATATCCAGTGCGGTTGAGCCCTCGGCACAAGCCGCGTTACGACGGGATCGATGCGCGCCGCTGCCTGGCGACGCATCGCCGGACATGCCGCTCGTTCCGAGCCGTCGACGCCCATCGCGTACGGTTGACCTTGTGGCCTCCAGGTATGGAAGTCGGCGAACAACGGCCTGCACTTCCCGCACTTCCCGCACTTCCCGCACTTCCCGCACTTCCCGCACTTCCCGCACTTCCCGCACTCCGCCGCACGCCACCGCAGGCGATGCGCTCCTGGCCTACGCTCCTGTCCCGGCAGCGACTTTTCACTTTGCGCAGTTCCCGCACTTTCCGCAGGCAGTATCGGACTCCCGCTGTCGTGCGTCCGGCCTGCGACGCACACGCACGCGACAGGCGGCACTCAATCGGCCCTGCCGGGAGTTTCTGTCTATTTCTGTCCTATTTCTGTCGCCGCCGGAATCACCTGCCAAACCATTGAATCGCTTCCGGAAATGAATTTCTGTCATTTCTGTCAGGCCTGTCGGCGGTGGCAGTGCATTCGCATCGAATCTGTCATCCCGAGCGCAGCGAGGGATCCCACGTCGGCGCCTGGATCCCTCTCCTGAGCTTGTCGAAGGGGCGCTCGGGATGACAGACGGTGTGGCGGTGCAGTTCCGCGTCACATTCTGCACCGGGTCCCGGCGGCTCGCTGCACCATTGCCTGGCATTGATGCACGCCACGAAATCCTCTTCCGCGTATCGACTGCGGACCGGGCGCGCCGTTTGACTCACCCCATGAAAACTGTAAGCGTGACGTCAGGTGAGGAAACGCGCGGGGGCAACGACTCCCGCATTGGCCGCGACGACAAGGCCGCGCGCGACGGATGGCGCAGCGGTTGCCCCGGGACGGATGGTCGACACGCACTGGTGTGCGTGGCGGCGTGCCGTCTGGCGCATCGGGCCAGGGGGCGACGCATGGGACGGCAGATCCTGCACCGTCTGTTGATCTCGATTCCCGCCCTGCTGGGCGTGCTGTTCCTGTGCTTCTGCCTGCTGCAGGTGGTGCCGGCCGACCCGGCCATGATCATCGCCGGCCCCGACGCCAGGGCCGAGACCATCGCCGCCATCCGGCGCGACCTGGGTCTTGACCGGTCAATCCCGATCCAGTTCGCCGACTATATCGGCCGCGTCGTGCAGGGCGACCTCGGCCGCTCGATCATCTCCAACAAGATGGTGATCGAGGAGCTGGGCGACACCATTGGTCCCACGGTCGAGCTGATGCTGGGCGGCATGCTGCTGGCCGTGCCGTGCGGCCTGGCGCTGGGCACCTTGGCGGCCGTGAAGCGCGGCAGCATCGTCGACCGCATCATCATGGCCTTCTCGGTCGCCGGCGTCTCCATGCCGGTGTTCTTCATCGGCCTGCTGCTGATCCAGTATGTCGGCTTCAAGATGGCGCTGCTGCCGTTCACCGGCCGTACCGGCCCGGTGTGGGACGGCGGCCTGCCCAGCCTGATCTTGCCGGCGCTGACCCTGGGCAGCGTGCTGATCGGCCCCATCGCGCGGCTCACCCGCACGGCGGTGCTGGAGGTGCTGGGCGCCGACTTCGTGCGCACGGCCCGCGCCAAGGGCCTGCGCGAGACCGTGGTGATCGTGCACCACGCGCTGCGCAACGCGATGATCCCGGTCGTGACCCTGATCGGTTTGCAGGCCGCCTTCCTGCTGGGTGGCGCGGTGGTGACCGAGACGATGTTCTCCTGGCCCGGCGTCGGTCGGCTGGCCGTCGGCGCCATCGTGTCCAGCGATTTCCCCACCGCCCAGGGCGCCATCATGATCCTCGCGCTGGCGTTCCTGATGATCAACCTGATCGTCGACGTGCTCTACGTCTATCTCGACCCGAGGGTGCAGCGCGGATGACCGTCGATACCCCGCGCGCTGGCGCGACTGGACCGCGCGCCTCCCGGCGCGCTCATGGATGGCTGCGGGATGCCATGAGCGCGCCGGGAGGCGCGCGGTCCAGTTGCACCGGTGTGCGATCAAGGTTAGTGCCATGACCCTCGCCGCTACCTCGCCGTCCGTCACCGCCGCGGTCGAACCCAGCCTGCCCGGCCGCGCCGGCGTGGTGCGCCGCCTGGCGCGCGACCCGGTGGCGGCGATCGCCGCCATCGCGCTGGCGGTGATCGGTGGTGCCGCGGTGTTCGCGCCGTGGGTCGCCCCCTACGACCCCTACTACACCGACCTCAACAAGGTGATGCAGCCGCCCGGCGAGATGCACTGGCTCGGCACCGACAACACCGGCCGCGACATCCTCAGCCGCGTGATCTTCGGCACGCGCAACACGCTGATGCTGGGCCTGATCGGCGTCCTCATCGGCGGCTTCCTCGGCGGCCTGCTCGGCATCCTGGCGGCGTTCTACCGCCGGCTCGACGGCTGGATCATGCGCCTTGTCGACGTCATGCTGGCCTTCCCTGCGATCCTGATCGGCCTGGCCGTGGCCGCCATCTCCGGCGCCGGCCTCGGCGCCGTGATCATCGCCCTGGTGGTCGCCACCGTTCCCGACGTGGCGCGCGTCGCCCGCGGCGCCGCCGTCGGCGTGATGGGGCAGGAGTTCATGGAGGCCGGCCGCGCCGTCGGCGTCTCGGACTTCACCCTGATCTGGCGCTACCTGACGCTGAACTGCATCTCCACCATCTTCGTGTTCCTGACCCTGCGCTTCGGCCAGATCATCCTGATCGGCTCGGCGCTCGGCTTCCTCGGCATGGGCGCCCAGCCGCCGATCGCAGAGCTGGGCATGATGGCCGCCCAGGGGCGCGATTTCCTGTTCATGGCGCCGCACATCGCCACCATCCCCAGCCTGGCGATCTTCGTCATCGTGCTGGCGGCCAACCTGCTGGGCGACGCCCTGCGCGACGTGCTCGACCCGAGGCTGCAGCAATGACGTGTTCCTGGGACCGCCGGCTTCCAGCCGGCACCGCGGGAGGAGTGAAGCGCAGTGCTCCCGTAGCCTTCATGGTGAGCCCTGAGCTTGTCGAAGGGTCGAACCATGAAGGCATCGCACGGACTGCGGTGCGGCGCTTCATGGTTCGACCCGGCAAGACGCGAAGCGTCTGTGCCTGTGCTCACCATGAAGCGATTCCTGATCGGTCGGGCTGTAAGGGAGGGTGAAATGCGTGGGACTTTGAGGAGTGTAGCGGCGGTGCTCAGTATGGCCGGGTTCATGTCGGCGGCCGAGGCACAGACCTTGCGCATGATGAAGTCGCTGGACGCGCCGCACTACGACGCGCAGCGCACCACGTGGTCGCCCACGTCCGACATCGTCAACATGGTGCAGGACACCCTGGTGGCGCTCGACTGGGACGGCAAGACGCCGATCCCCTACCTGGCGAAGTCGTGGAGCGTCAGCGAAGACGGCCGCATCTACACCTTCAAGCTGCGCGAGGACGTGCAGTTCTGCAGCGGCAAGAAGTTCACCGCCGAGGACGTGGTCTATTCGTTCAAGCGGCTGAAGGACCCGGAGACCAGGGCGCCCTACGCCTGGCGCGCCGGCGACATCAAGGAAGTGCGCGCCGTCGACCCCTATACCGTCGACTACGAGCTGAAGGAGCCGTTCTCCGAGCTGCTGCTGCAGCTCACCATGTATACCAACGTCATCCACAACAAGGAGAGCGTGGAGGCGCTGGGCAAGGACTATGGCATCAAGGGCCTCGACGGCACCGGCCCGTGGTGCTTCGTCTCCTGGCAGCCGCGCACCGAGATCGTGCTGAAGCGGCACGATGCCTATCGCTGGGGCCCGTCGATGTACAGCAACAAGGGGCCGGTGAAGTTCGAGAGGCTGTCGATCAAGATCGTTCCCGAGGATTCCAGCCGGGTCGCCGCCATGCTGGGCGGCCAGTTCGACATCACCCACCAGTTCCCGCTGCAGTTCATCCAGCAGGCGCAAGGCGCGGCGGCCTTGCTGGTGCAGGAAGCCCGGCCGAACTACCAGCTGGTGTACTACGGCTACAAGACCACCCGGCCGATGGTGGCCGACAAGCGCGTGCGCCAGGCGATGAACATCGCCATCAACCGGGCCGAGATCGCGAAGGGCGTGTTCCTGGGCAACGCCGAGCCGGCCTACACCTTCGTCGACCCCACCGCGCCCGACTTCGCGGCCGCGACCAAGGGCATCATCAAGGAGGACCTCGAGCTGGCCAAGAGGCTGCTCGACGAGGCCGGCTGGAAAGTCGGCGCCGACGGCATCCGCGAGAAGGATGGTGTGAAGCTGGCGCCCAAGGTCTACTACGTCCAGGTCGCCAACTTCGGCCGGACCTCCGAGGCGATCCAGGGCTACCTGCGCAAGATCGGCATCGACTGGCGCCTGCAGCCGTTCGACTCCACCATCGCCCCTGCGAAGATGGCCGAGCAGGACTACGAGATCTGGACCGTGGCGGTGCCGTACCTCTCGGCCGGCGAGCTGATGAACCTGTACTTCGATTCGAAGAACATTCCGACGCCCAACCGGTCGAACTGGAAGGACGCGGACACGGACGAATGGCTGCGGCTCGGTCGGGCCGCGCTCACGCCCGCCGACCGCGCCAGGCACTACGAGCTGGTGCAGAAGAGGGTGACCGAGGAGCACCTGTTCATGCCGGTCGTGAACGTCAACATGTACATGGTCACCAGCAAGAAGCTGAAGGGCGCCAAGCCCCACATGCTGTACCAGAACACCTTCTACAAGGGCTTGGACTACTCGTTCTGACGGGTGACACGCGGTGTTCCGAACAATGGTTCGAACAGTCCGTCATCCCGAGCGCAGCGAGGGATCTTCTGCGAATGGAGCTCCTTTCCACAAGATGTCTCGCTTGCGCTCGACATGACGGATTGAAACGGACCGCCGGACACCAAGACATGACCGCCCCGTTGCTCGAGGTCCGGAACCTGCGGACCCATTTCCACACCGACCGCGGCCTGTTCCGCGCCGTCGACGGCATCAGCTTCGCCGTCGACCGCGGCAAGACCGTGGGCCTGGTCGGCGAGTCCGGCTGCGGCAAGAGCGTGACCTCGCTCTCGGTCATGGGCCTGGTGCCGAACCCGCCCGGCGTCGTGCAGGGCGACGCCGTGCTGTTCGACAGCCGAGACGTGCTGCGCCTGTCGGCCGACGAGCGTCGGCTGCTGCGCGGCGGCAAGATGTCGATGATCTTCCAGGAGCCGATGACGTCGCTGAACCCGGTGCACACCGTCGGCCGCCAGATCGTCGAGGCGATCATCGCCCACACGCGCATGTCGCCGAAGGCAGCGCGCGACCGGGCCATCGAGATGCTCGACCTGGTGCGTATCCCCTCGCCCGCGGCGCGCTTCGACGACTTCCCCCACAAGCTGTCGGGCGGCATGCGCCAGCGCGTGATGATCGCCATGGCATTGTCGTGCGAGCCGGCGCTGCTGATCGCCGACGAGCCGACGACGGCGCTCGACGTCACCATCCAGGCGCAGATACTCGACCTGCTGCAGGATCTGCAGCGGCGGCTGGGCATGGCGGTGCTGATCATCACCCACGATCTCGGGGTCATCGCCGAGGTCGCCGACGACGTGCTGGTGATGTACGCCGGCCAGATCGTCGAGAGCGCGCCGGTCGGTGCCCTGTTCGCCGACCCGCAGCATCCCTACACCATCGGCCTGCTGGGCTCGATCCCGCGCCTGGATGCCGAGCGCGAGCGGCTTGCCACGATCGAGGGCACGGTGCCCAGCCCCGACAAGCAGCCACAGGGCTGCCGGTTCTCGCCGCGCTGCCCCTTCGCCGACCAGCGTTGCCGCGAGCGGCCACCGCCGCTGCGCGACATCGCCGACGGCCACCGCGTCGCCTGCTGGCATGCGCCGGTCGAGGCCGGCAACGGAGCGCCAACATGACCGCCGAACGCACAACGGCAGGACCGGACCGCGCGGCTCCCGCCGCGCTCTTCCGGTACCGAGGCAGGCCATGAGCGCGCCGGGAGGCGCGCGGTCCGGCCGATCCGCCGCGCCCGAACAATCATCGCCGGTGCTGCAGGTCGAGGGCCTGGTCAAGCATTTCCCCGTCAACCGCGGCGTCGTCCTGACCCGCACCATCGGCCAGGTGCGGGCCGTCGACGACGTGAGCTTCGAGATCGCGCGCGGCGAGACGCTGGCCCTGGTGGGCGAGTCAGGTTGCGGCAAGTCCACCACCGGCCGGCTGGTGCTGGGCCTGCTGCACCCCACCAGCGGCTCGGTGCGCTTCAAGGGCGAGGAGATCGCGGGCTACAAGGAAGGGGCCATGCGGCCGCTGCGCCGGCACATGCAGATCATCTTCCAGGACCCCTACGCCTCGCTGAACCCGCGCATGACTGTGGGCGAGATCCTGGCCGAGCCCATGGCCGTGCACCGCCTGGGCAACGGCACGGACCGCGACGCGCGCGTACGCGACCTGCTGGGCGTCGTCGGGCTGCTGCCCGAGCATGCGCGGCGCTACCCGCACCAGTTCTCCGGCGGCCAGCGCCAGCGCATCGGCATCGCCCGGGCGCTCGCCGTCAACCCGGACCTGATCATCTGCGACGAGCCGGTGTCGGCGCTCGACGTGTCGATCCAGGCGCAGGTGATCAACCTGCTGCAGAACCTGCAGCAGCGCTTCGGCCTGTCCTACCTGTTCATCGCCCACGACCTGGCTGTGGTGAAGCACATCAGCGACCGCGTCGCGGTGATGTATCTCGGCAAGCTGGTGGAGATCGCCGACAAGCGCACGCTCTACGCCCGGCCGCTGCATCCCTACACGCAGGCCCTGCTGTCGGCGATCCCGCGGCCCGATCCGTCGATCGAGCTGCAGCGCATCATCCTGCAGGGCGACGTCCCCAGCCCGCTCAACCCGCCGAGCGGCTGCCGTTTCCACACCCGATGCCAGCACGCCCAGGCGCGTTGCAAGGCCGAGGAACCCCAGCTGCGCGACGCTGGCGGCGGCCAGCGTGTGGCGTGCCACTTCTTCGAGACGCTGCCCGCCCGCGACACTATCGCTACGTCAGGTACCGGCATCGGCGGCAAGTTCGCCGAACGCCTCGCCGCCTACGAGGCCGCCAAGCAGCGCGCTGCCTTATCCTCCCCAACGTAAGTTGGGGAGGTGCCCCGAAGGGGCGGAGGGGAGCCCACGTGGTGCTCGCAATGGAGAGATCACGTCGGCTCCCCATCCGCCCTTCGGGCACCTTCCCCACGCTCCGCGTGGGGAAGGAAAGGGTTACGCACTCACATGCCCGAGGAACTTCTCCGGCGGCCGCTCGCCCCACTGCGACTGGAACCCTTCCTCGGTGCTGAGCAGGTTGCCACCGTTCGCCGCGTTCAGGCGATCGGTGTCGGCCCAGCGCTCGTGCACGCGCCGCCACGGGTCGCACCAGTAGTCGTAGACCTGGCTGCCCAGCTTGTGCCGGCCGATGCCCCACATGTGCTCGTACTTGCCCAGCCGCATGAGGTACTCGTGGTCCTGGAAGACGGCGTCGATGTCGCAGACCTCGTAGGACAGGTGGTTCAACCCCGCCCGCTCGTTGTGGACGCAGAAGAACACGTGATGATCGACGTAGTCGCCGCCGCGGTCGAGGCGGTTGAACGAGCCGATCACGTTGTCCTTGGCGCCGGCATAGACATCGTCCGAGCAGGTCAGCCCCAGCACGTCGCGGAACCACTTGACCGTCTCCGTGACCTTCGGCGAGCCCATCACCATGTGCCCGATGCGCTTGATGGGCGTCGGCGACTGCGACAGCCGCATCAGCCGCCCCTTGCGCCGCAGCGGCTCGTCGCCGGAGTTCATCGGATCGCGCGGCACGGTGATCGGCGTCAGCTGCTCGACGCCGTACAGGACCTCGATCTGGTAGCCGTTCGGCTCGGTGACGCGGACCCGCTTGCCGCCGCCGGGCTCGTTGACATGCTCGATGCCCGAGGCGCCCGGCACGGCCGCCAGGCGCTTGAGGTCGTCCTCACTGGCGGCGTGGTAGGCGAAGCCGACACAGCGCGGGTCGCCCTTCTCGGTGACGTGGATGTGGTGCGGCGCATCGGAGCCGCGCATGTACAGCGCATCGGCGGTCCGCTCGGCCCGGATCATGCCGAAATGCGTGAGAAACTCCTCCTGGGCATCCAGATCGGGCGCGCGCAGCCGCCCATACGCCAGTTCCGCCACCTTGATCACCGACATAGCTTCCTCCATGTGTTGTGGGAGCGCTGGGGGCGCGTCACTCCAGTGACGCGTCTTTGCTGCCGACAGAGGATGACGCGTCACTGGAGTGACGCGCCCCCAGCGCTTCCTTCCTCACGCTACCTTCCCTACCTTTGCCATCTCCATCGCCTGCCACACCCGATCCGGCGTCGCCGGCATGTCGAGTTCCCTGACGCCGACTTCGGCCAGCGCGTCCATGATCGCGTTCATCACCACCGGCATCGCGCCGACCGTGCCGGCCTCGCCGGCGCCCTTGGCACCCAATGGGTTGAGCTTGGTCGGTACGGGATTGCTCTTGATCTCCATGTTGCTCAGCGAGTCGGCGCGCGGCATGGCGTAATCCAGGAAGCTGGCGGTCAGCAACTGGCCCGACTCGCGGTCCCAGATCACCTGCTCCATCAGGATCTGCCCAAGGCCCTGGGCGACGCCGCCATGGATCTGGCCCTTCAGCCCGATGGGGTTGATCACCGTGCCGACGTCATCGACCACGGCGTAGCTTGCCAGCTGTACCTTGCCGGTCTCGCGGTCGATCTCGACCTCGCAGACGTGACAGCCATTGGGGAACGTGTCCTTCGGCGGCAGGTAGGTGGCGTTCTCGTAGAGCCCGCCCTCGAAGCCCGCCGGCAGCCGTGCCGGCTGGAACGCGGCCATCGCGACCTGCTTCAGGCCGAGCGTGCGGTCAGTGCCCGCCACCGTGAACTTGCCGTCGGCGAACTCGATGTCCTGCACGGACGCCTCCAGCAGGTGGGCCGCGATCTTCCTGCCCTTGTCGATCACCTTGTCGGCGGCGAGCCAGAGCGCCGAGCCGCCCAGCACGGTCGAGCGCGAGCCCATGGTGCCCATGCCGAAGGCAACCCGGTCGGTATCGCCGTCGATGAACTGCACGTCGCCGGGGTCGATGCCCAGCTTCTCATGCAGGATCTGCTTGTACATGGTCTCGTGCCCCTGGCCCTGCGCCTTGGTGCCGATCAGCATCATGGCCGAGCCGCTGGGGTTGAAGCGGACCTCGGCATACTCGGGCTGCACGGTGCCGGCCGCCTGCTCGATGGCATTGACGATGCCCAGCCCACGCAGCCGGCCTTGGCGGCGCGACTCCTCGCGGCGCACGGCGTATCCGTCCACGTCGGCCAGCTTCAGCGCCATGTCGAGGTTCTTCTCGAACTCGCCGCAGTCGTAGTACGGCCCGAGCGGATTCTGGTACGGCAGCGCCGAGACCGGCAGCATGTTCTTGCGCCGCAGCTCGACCCGGTCGACGCCCAGCTCGCGCGCGGCGTCATCGATCAGCCGCTCGATCAGGTAGATCGCCTCGGGCCGGCCGGCACCGCGGTAGGGCGCCGTCGGGTTGGTGTTGGACAGCAGGCCGGTGATGTGCACGTACGCGGCCGGGATGCCGTACACACCGGTCACGGTGCCGATCTGGCCGAACGGCGTCAGCAGGTTGCGGTCGGAGCCGATATAGGCGCCGAGATTGGCCAGCATGTGCAGGCGCAGGCCGATGAACCGGTTGTCGGCATCCAGCGCCAGCTCGATGTCGCCGATGTTGTCGCGCCCGTGCTCATCGGCCATCACGGCCTCGGACCGTTCGCAGGTCCATTTCACCGGCCGCAGCAGCTTGCGCGCCGCCCACAGGGTCAGCCGGTGCTCGACATACTGCCAGCCCTTGGTGCCGAAGGCGCCGCCGACGTCGCCGCCGATCACACGCAGCTTGCTCTCGGGGACGCGGAACACGTTCTGCGCCAGCATGTTGCGCACGCGGTGGGGATACTGCACGTCGGCGTAGAGCGTCAGCCGATCCTCGCCGGGATCGTACGTGCCCAGCGCGCCGCGCGGCTCCATGTACTGGGCGTGCACGCGGGTCACGACGTAGCGCCGCCGGATCACGTGCGCCGCCTTCTGGAAGACCGCCTCGGTCGCGGCCTTGTTGCCGCGCTCGACGACGTTGGAGACGTTGTCGGGGCATTCATCCCATACGGGCGGCGCGCCCGGTTCCACCGCCTGCGCCGTGTCGGTCACCGACGGCAGCGCCTCGTAGTCGACCTCGATCAGCTCGGCCGCGTCCTTGGCCTGCGCCAGGGTGTCGGCCACCACCATCGCCACGGGATCGCCGACGTAGCGCACCCGGTCGACGACCAGCGCCGGCCGTTGCGGCGCGAACATGGGCGAGCCGTCGCCACGCTTGCGCGGCATCATCGCCTTGGGCATGCCCATTCCGTCAGCGGCGTAGTCGGCCCCCGTATAGACGGCGACGACGCCCGGCACCTGTTTCGCCGCGATGGTATCGATCGAGCGGATGCGGGCATGGGCGTGCGGCGAGCGCAGCAGCACGGCGTGCGCCTGGCCGGGGATGTTGACGTCGTTGATGAAACGGCCCTGACCACGCAGCAGCCGCGGATCCTCGAAGCGCAGGACAGGTTGACCGATGCCGTACTTGCCCATGAGCCACGACCCTCCACTCATGTTCTTGGCCGGGGGCGCGTCACTCCAGTGACGCGTCATGCACCTCGGCGAAA